>Ga0116129_1000388_pt1 | contig 29033 bp, 23 predicted proteins | sample June2015DPH_17_2_FD_89732 | JGI IMG/M metagenome (GOLD analysis project Ga0116129, IMG submission 89732) | Peatland microbial communities from SPRUCE experiment site at the Marcell Experimental Forest, Minnesota, USA - June2015DPH_17_10 | ecosystem: Environmental > Terrestrial > Soil > Wetlands...
CTCGAACCCGATATTGCGGAAGCGATCGCGAGCGCGGCGGAGCAAGTGGAAAAAGAGCTGCACGATCCGCAATTTCCGCTGGATATTTTTCAGACGGGATCGGGAACCAGCACCAATATGAATGCCAATGAAGTGATCGCGACCCTCGCCAGCCGGCTCTGCGGCAGGACGGTTCACCCGAACGATCACGTCAATCTGGGACAAAGCAGCAACGACGTGATCCCTGCGGCCATCCACGTCAGTGCGGCGCAGGAGGTGCGGAAACGTCTGCTGCCGGCCGTCGATCAGCTTGCCACGGCGATTCGAGACAAGGCTCGGTCGCTGGACCACGTCGTCAAGACCGGGCGCACTCATCTGATGGATGCGGTTCCGATCCGAATGGGCCAGGAGCTGGGAGGATGGGAAGCACAGTTGCGCGCGGCGGCGGAGCGCATCGAATCGGCGATGCCGCGCATTCTGGAATTGCCTCTCGGCGGCACCGCGATTGGAACGGGATTGAATGCCGACCCTCGTTTTGGCGCGCAAGCCGTCACGCGGATCGCCAACGCATCGGGACTTCCTTTTACGCCGAGCCGCAATTTGTTTGCGAGCATCAGCAGCCAGGATACGTCTCTGGAGCTGAGCGCCCAGTTGAGAGGATTATCGGTATCGCTGCTCAAAATCGCCAACGATTTACGGGCCATGAACAGCGGACCCGTCTCGGGATTGGCGGAAATCTCTCTGGCCGCGCTGCAACCGGGCAGCAGCATTATGCCGGGAAAAGTGAACCCGGTGATTCCGGAGGCGGTGGCGATGATTTGCGCTCAAGTGGCTGGAAACGACGCAACGATTTTGATCGCCGCCCAGTCCGGCGCATTTCAATTGAACACCATGCTGCCGGTGATCGCCTGGAATCTGCTGAGCAGTATTCACCTGCTGACCGGAGCGGCGGAAGCGCTGGCATCGAAGGCCATCGCCGGGTTCGTCGTTCATGAAGAAAGGCTGCGTGAACTCGCCGCGAAGAACCCGATCCTCGCGACGGCGCTCGCGCCGCACATTGGTTACGACCGCAGCGCGGAGATCGCCCAGGAGGTTGCTCGGACTGGCCGTAGCGTGCTCGAGGTCGCGCGCGAAAAGACTTCGCTTACGGAAGCGGAGCTGCGCGAAATTCTCGATCCGGCAAGGATGACTGGTGATCACGGATTGCCGCCCTTGAACGTATTCTTCCCCACCTCAAAATGAAGACGGATGGAGGGAATCCAGACTGGGCCGCGCTGCTGATTGTAAGCCGGATTGTTCACATGCTGTAGATCGAAGCTGGCGAACATGCTGGGAAACAGGCGGGCGCTGTAATACGATTCCCAGATGCACTCCGGTCCATATTCGAGATGTCCGTCGCCGATCAGAAAATCATGGCCGCCCATGGCGAGATATTCCGCGTGGACGCCGGAAATTCCGCTGGCCGTGAACTCCGTGGCGACGGTATCAAAGGGTCTGTGCCAGCGGGTCCCCTTCAACGAAACGCCGCCTGTCGCCAGACGATCGATCGCCGTGAAGGCGAAGCTCTCCGTCTTTCCATCGTTCCAGCCGAGCCGCGAGAACACGCCGATGTCCTTGGTGATTTCCTGCTCCATATTGAGTCCTAATCCATATTTAAGCGTGCCGTTGCGGCGGACGGCCGTGATATCGGGAACACCGCCGGTCTGCTCGGCAAGACGAATCGCCGCCGCGAAATGTCCTGCGTCGGCATGGTTCATGTACGGCATGGCGCGGATGGTTCCGGCGTGCTTGTGGATCGTATAACGGCGCTCGGCTTCGAACACGTCGCCGCGGTTGACCAAAATTCTGCGGTCGAATTGAGACCCGTTGGCAACTTTCGGCATCATTGCGCTGGCGTAACGGAAAGACCAATTTTTTAAGTGCAGCTCATGAACCCAGCCCCAAGTGTAGCCGCGCACGTCGGCCGGATAATCCCATGCCCCGTTGAACATCACGGCCCATCCCATGAACTGTTCGCGCGGATCGTTCGAATACTTGTTCGCGTCGAAAAAATCAGTGACCGTGAAGCGCCCCACGCTGATCGTATAGCGATCCATGGGGCGTTGTCCGGCCAACTGATTCTCATCGCTCTCGGAAGGTTCCATTTCAGCGCCGAGACCAAAATCGTGCGAGAGGTAGAGCCTGGCGAGGTAAGGTTTAGGCTCGGCGGAAGCGACGCGGGGCAGCTCGCCATTGGAGGAATTGGCCAGACCGTTGACACCGCTGAATCCTCGGCCGCCGGCGATTTCCGGATCGAAATAGAGGAACGTATTCTGCTCCAGCCGGAACGCGAAAAAAAGCGTCGTAGTGAGAGAAACGTCGCGCTCCGGATAATCCTGAAGACTGTAGGGACCCTCGTAGGGCGAATAAAAAGTGCCGTGATACTGCCCGATGGAGGTCGCCTGGTAGAAAATATTCCAGCGCTCCGTATCGGGCGGCGGAGGAGTCTGGTCGGCGGGCGCGGGCGCCTGAGCCCAGCAGTTCGCGCCGGAACTTAGCAACAGGAATGCGAGCAGCCCTCCCATCGCGATCGTGTTCTGTGATTGGTTTATCCGCATCGACGGTGTGAATTGTATGTTAACATATTTTATGTAACTACTGTTAAGTACAAGTTTCACCGGATATACTTGTGAAGACCGGAATACAATTTTTTATGGCCCATACACTGGAAGAAAAAAAGAAGCTGCTCAATCGGGTCCGGCGAATCAGAGGTCAAGTGGAGGCGATTGATCGCGCGTTGGAGCAGGAAGCGGAATGTTCGGAGATCCTGCATAATATTGCCGCCTGCCGCGGCGCGATGGACTCTCTGATGGCGGAAGTGATCGAGGGACACATCCGGTTTCACATTCTCGATCCAAACCTCACGCCGTCCGATGAGCAGGCGCAAGCGGCCGACGATCTGATTCACGCCCTCCGCGCGTATTTAAAATAGATCGATGGCCATCCCCGGTGTGCTGCTCGCGCTTTACCGGTACGTTCGGCAATACCGCGTGAGCCTGATTCCGGTGCTGCTGGCGTGCCTGCTGGAGATGGGACTCACCGCGCAGTTGCCGCTTTCGATCAAGTATCTGATCGATCGCGCGCTGGTACAAAAGGATGGCCGCGCGTTGGTGCTGATTCTGACGGCGCTGGCCGGCGCGGCGGTGGTGGTTTCGGCCGCCGGCCTGGGACGCGATCATCTTTACGCGCGCATCGTCGCGAAATCGATGGCCAGCCTGCGCTCCCGCATGTACGACCAGCTTCAGCGCCTTTCGCTGGAGTTTTTCGCGCGCCGCGAATCGAGCGACATCCTCTCGCGCTTCTCGAACGACTTGCATTCGATCGATCTTGCTTTGATCTCAGCCGTGGGCTGGGGCTTGCAGCCGGTGCTCGATATTATTCTTTCGGTGGCGCTGGTCTTTTCTTTCGAATGGAGGCTGGCGCTGATCGGAACCTTGCTTTGTCCCATCTGCGCGCTGGGTCCGCGCCTGCTCACTCGCCGCGGGCTGGAGGCAAACGCAGAAAAAAGAGCGCACGACTTAGCCGTGCTCGCCATCGTACAGGAAACGGTCTCCGCGCCCGCGCTGATGCGGACGTTTAATCTGCGCGACGCCTTCAGCGGATCGTTCGGCCACCGCAATCAGAGTCTGCTCCAGGCGAGTATCAGGGTCGGATTCCTGACTTCTTTGATGGATAAATCATCGACGCTCGGCGCGTTGCTGCTGCAAGTGATCGTGATGGGAATCGGCGGCTGGATGGCGTTCCGCGGCAAGATCAGCATCGGCACCTTCGCTTCTTTCCAGGCGCTGTTCGCGACGCTCAGCCAATCGGTAGGCTATCTCGCATCGTATGCGCCGACGCTGGTCTCCGCCACGGGCGCAGTAGAGCGAATGGAGGATTTGCTGAGCGAACAGCCGCGAATCTCAGAATGTTCGCACGCCCGGAAACTTCCGCCTGCACCGGAAAGCATCGAGTTTCGCGACGTCAGCTTCGGCTATGCCCGTGGGCAAAATAATCTCGATCAGGTGAGTTTCTCTATCCGCCGGGGCGCCTCCGTTGCGTTCGTCGGCGCCAGCGGTTCCGGAAAAAGTACCGTGCTCAATCTGTTGCTGCGCTTTTACGATCCGGCTCACGGAGCCGTCCTGATCGATGGAGTGGACCTGCGCGAGGCAACTCTCGATTCGCTTCGCTCGCAAACCGCCGTCGTATTTCAAGATAACTTTTTGTTCAACATGAGCATTCGCGAAAACATCCGCCTTGGTCGGCCCGCCGCGACCGATGCGGAGGTTGAAAATGCCGCAAATAACGCCGAGATTCACGATTTTATTCTGACTCTGCCGGACGGGTACAATACGCCCGCCGGCGAACGCGGCAGCCGGTTCTCGGGCGGCCAGCGTCAGCGCCTGGCGATCGCGCGCGCCATCCTGCGCAATCCATCGGTGCTGATCCTCGATGAAGCGACGTCCTCGCTCGACCCTTCGACTGAAGCGGCCGTCAACGCCACTTTCGATCGGCTTCGAGCGGGCCGCACCATGATTTCAGTCACCCACCGGCTGAGTTCCGTAATGCAAGCCGATTGGATTTACGTCATGCATCAGGGCCGGATCGCGGAGCAGGGCCGCCACGACGATCTTCTCGCCGCCGGCGGCCGGTACAGCATCATGTGGCGCCGTCAATCCGGCGTCAATGTGAATGGAGTCGACGCCCGCTGGCTCGCCGAAATGCCTCTGTTCGCCGATATTGATCAGGCGACATTGGCGGAAGTGGCCGCCCTCTTCATCACCGAACAATTTCCCGAAGATCGCGACATCATTCGCGAAGGCGATTCCGGCGACCGCTTCTACATTCTGGTTCGCGGAAAAGCCGAGGTGCTTAAAGGGGTGACGCGAGCCGCCGTTTTGCAGGATGGCGATTACTTCGGCGAAATCGCGCTGCTCAGCGATCAGCCGCGCAACGCCACTGTTCGCAGCCTGACCCCGTGTGTCTGCCTGATCCTTCAGCGCGACCATTTTCGCGCCATGCTAAATCGCAGCGCCCCTCTGCGCGACCGCATCAAGCAAGTCGCGCAGCAGCGGGAAGCCTAGCTCAGACCCTCCCCCGGCAATTCCCCGCCCCACACGAACAAGTAAACGCGACCGCATCCGGCCTGCCAAATCCTCCATAATCAATGGTCAATTCTTCACCCCGCCGAATATCGCGCAGCGCGAGCAGGTTCAGCCCGGAATATCCAGTATTCGGATCGCACGAGTGATTTTGCGGAGCCCATTCGCGCGGATCCTCATCCCACAGCATGAAAACTTCATTCCCCGCCAGCACGGCGTACTGCCGAAAAATCTCCACTTGATCCGGCGGCCACGATTTCATAATGTGCGTCCGCGTAGCCAGCCGCGTGGCTCTTTCCTCGCCGCGAAACACGATCTCGCCGCGCTTTAGCTCACAGGTCGCGTAGATGCCGAACCCAGCAATCCCGTTCGCGCCCCGCACAAACCGCGGCTCCTTCCGCCGATGCCGCGCCAGACCCGCTTCGATCACATGACGCAAAAATCCGCGATGCCCGGCCGGATCGCTCCGCAAAATGTAATCAGCGGACCCCTCATATCCGGGCGGATAAAAAACCGAACACGCGAAATTTATATCGAGAAACCATAGCCCTTTCGTATCCAGCCGAAAATCCAGCCGCGCATATCCCTCGCCTTCAAACCCAATGAAAATGGTACGCGCAGCCTCTCTCAATCTCGCCGCGAGCGCCGCATCTTCCACCGCGACATTGCTCTCCGGATGATGCGTCTGCACCTTCAACTCGTAAGTTTTGAAGTACTCTCCTCGTGGAAATAGAAATTCAATCGGTTGAAATGTCAGCGGCTCGAAACGATTCTCCGCATTCTCCGCCACCAACACCGTGAACTCCCGGCCATCGATAAATTCCTCGATCATCACCGCCCCGTACTCGCTCACGATCGCGTCCGCCTTCGCGCGCACCTGCTCCGGCGTGTGGCACAGCGAATCCGCATCGACCCCGAGACTATCCCCCGCGTGCGCCGGTTTCACAAACATCGGAAAATAAAGCTGCGCCAGCGCCGTTTCAACCTCGCAAGCAAATTTCGGAACCTGCACGCCCCGCGTATGCGCGACATACTTCATCAGTTCCTTCGACGGATCGTAAAGCCGCGCACTGGATCCCGTATAAGGCAGGCCCAGACGATCAAGCGACCAGATGACATCGATCGACGGCACGTCCCAATCCAGATAGCCTTCGCATAGATTGACGAAAATATCGTATCCTCGCCGCGACGCCTCGCGAAGCTGCCGGTAAGTGGTCGCCTTGTGCAGAAATAAATGATCCACCTGATCGCCCAGTAACAGCGCCGACAAATCGCGCGGCGGATCGTAGTTCCTATAATCGACTTTCGAGTCGCGATAATCCGGCTGCAACACGCAGACCTTCACCGTGAAGCGTCCTTTAAAATCGACCCCAGCAGATCTGCCAGCGTCATCCCCGCCAGCTTCAAAATGCAGCCTGTCGATGTTTGGTCGTCCTCCGACAATCCGCAATTCGCATTCACTTCGAGCACGAACAACTCGCCGCTCTCCCGATCCATGCGCAAATCGACCCGCGCATAGCCTCGTCCGCGAACCGCGACATACGCGTCTTTGGAAACTTCTTCCAGCCTCCGCGCCACCCGCGCATCGCAGCCCGCATAGCCGTAGAACGGCCTTCCATCGGGCGGAGGAGACTCTTCGCGATACAAACCCCAATAGCGTTCGTAGCTCAAAAACTTCTCCCCATCAGGAATGCTCGCGTTGAACACCCGTTCCACCGCGGGCAGGCATCGCACGGACTCCGCATCGCGCCAGTTCCCCATCACGAACACCGTGAACTCAGGGCCTTCGATGAATCGCTCCGCGAACAGAGAACGCGAATCGCAAAAGCGCGGCATCTTCGCCGTCGCCAATTCATCGCACAAAGCCGCCGCGTCCTGGTCGCGCCATATTTTGGACCGCAGAAACACCCCTCCGCTCGCCGCCGAAACGTCGGGTTTGACCAAGAACGGCGTCCCCACCCGCGCACAAATCCCATCCGTCGACGTCAGTGCCTCCCAGGCCGGCGTCGGAACCCCGGCCGACCGCATCATCGCTTTCATGGTCGTCTTCGATGTCGATATTTCATAGAATTCAGACCCGGCGCCCGTGAACGGAATCCCCGCGCACTCCAAAGCCCGCACCACCGACGGGTCGATGCCATCGCACAAATTCAACACCACGGAGTCTTCGCGAGCCACCTGTCGAATCACCGCCTCGAGATTCGTTTCTACAATCGGCTGCCAGACCCAAGGCACGCCGAGCGCACAGAACGCATGCGCCAATTCCCGTTTCGTTTGCGCCGTGTCGAAGTCGAATCCATCCAGCCGCCCCTCGCGCACCGAATAAGGAATAAACGCCCAGATCAGCAATAGCTCATCCTTCTAACCCTCGTGTGCCTCTTAAGATGACGCAGCCCATCCATATGTGCGAGAATGCACAGATTCCAGTCATTCTAGCGGATATCGGGGATCCTCGCGCAATACCGGCAACATCAGCATGAAATCCGTCGCATTTCTTTTCATCATCACTTTCATTGCCGCCGCGCAGACCCCTGATTTGACCCATCCGGAACTGGCGAATCAGGTCAAAACCGTTCACCTCACCCGCGTTTCGAAGCCCCCCAAACTCGAGGACTTCATCAACGGGACCTCTCCGCCCGGACAAGCCCGTATTGACGATTTCCGCCAGAATGCTCCCTCCGATGGAGCCAAGGCCACGCGCGAGACCGTCGCGTGGCTATCGTACGACGAGGAAAATTTATACGCGGTCTTTCTTTGCAAAGAGGAGCACACCAAGCTCCGCGCCCGCATGGCCAATCGCGACGATATTTCGAGCGACGACGAAGTCGCTCTCTATCTCGATACCTTTCACGACCACCAGCACGTGCTCGATTTCTATGTGAACCCGCTCGGCATTCAGGCCGACGCCACCAGCACCGAAGGCCAGAGTGACGATTACAGCTACGATACCCTGTGGCGCGCCGAAGGCCGCATCACCGCCGATGGATACGCCGTCTGGATCGCGATTCCGTTCCGCAGCCTGCGATTTTCCAGCGCCGACGTGCAAACCTGGGGCATCGGCCTGGCCAGATTTATTCCCGCCATCAACGAATCGTCTTATTGGCCGTACTATACCTCGCGCATCAGCGGATTCGCTCCGCAGCTCGGCACAACTGAAGGCTTGGAGCGTGTCTCCGCCGGCCGCAATCTGACCATCACTCCTTACGTTTTTGGCGAGCGCGCGCAATATCTCAACACGCCCAGCTACACTTCACCCGACTTCAAATCGCAAACCGAACTGCGCGCCGGCGCCGATATCAAGGCCATCCTGCACGATTCCTTCACTCTCGACGTGACGATAAACCCCGACTTCAGTCAGGTCGAAACCGAAGACCCGCAGATCACCATCAATCAGCGCTTCGAAGTTTATTTTCCGGAGCTGCGCCCCTTCTTCCTGGAAAACGCCGCCTACTTTCAAACGCCCGATAATCTCTTCTTCAGCCGTACCATTCAGGATCCGGAAATTGGCGCCCGCCTCACTGGTCGGGACGGTCCGTGGCAGGTGGGCGCGCTCGTGATGGACGACCGTTATCCCGGAAATACGCTGCCCTCATCGGACCCCGAGTACGGCCATCACGCCGCCAATGGAGTCATCCGCGTGCAGCGCGACATCGGCGAGGAATCATTTTTCGGAATCATGGCGACTGCCTACGATTTCGGCGCGCTGCACGAATATCTTGCCTCGCTCGATACGCGTTACCGCTTCAGCGACAACCTCGTTTTTACCGGCCAGGCCGTTCATAGCGAGACCAGCATTCCTGGTTTGCCTCACGTTTCCGGAGCCGATTATCTCGCCAATCTCGAATACTCCGGCCTCCATTTTGAGGAGACCACGCACTATCTCGATCGCAGCCCCAACTTCCAGACCACTCTCGGTTTCATCCCGCGCGTGAATATCCGGCAAGTCGATCAGGACCTCGCCTATCATTTTTTGCCCGCCGGCGATCTGGTGAAATCCTGGGGCCCCACGATGGAGCTGATCGCGGATTGGGATCACACTGAAAAAATTCAGGATAAAATCATCACGCCGGGCGTGGCCTTGGAACTCACCGGACAAACCTTCATCACCGCTCAACACACGGAATCGGTCGAGGTTTATCAGAACATCCCGTTCCGCAAGCACTTGACCGATTTTTCCATCAACACCGATATTTCGAAGCATTTCGGTGTCGCCACGGATTTTAACTTTGGCCGCCTGGTCAACTATTTTCCCGCCGCCGGCCTTCTGCCGTTCTCCGCCGACGGGCAGAACGCAAGCCTGAAATTCATCGTCCGCCCATCCTCGCGATTCCGGTTCGAGCAAACCTATTTGCTCAGCCGCCTGCAATCGGTCAATGGAGGTCCGGTAATCTTCACCAATCACATTCTTCGCTCGACGATCCGATACCAGTTCTCCAAGCAATTCTCTCTGCGCATCATCGGCGAGTACGATTCTGTCCTGCCCAACACCGGCCTGGTAAACCTGACCAACAGCAAAATTTTCACCAGCAACGTTCTCTTCACCTATCTCCTGTCGCCCGGAACAGCCCTCTACGCCGGCTACACAGATCAGCGTCAGAACCTGGCCCTGCTGCAAGCCACATCCCAAGGCCTGCCCCCGTCGTTGGCCATCATCGGTGACCCCAGCACCCTAACCGACCGCCAGATCTTCCTTAAGATCAGCTACGCCTTCCACCGGTAGACCCGATAAACTACTCCTATGCCCGCGCCGCTCGATCTGACCTTCTGGGGTGTTCGCGGCTCCATCCCCACTCCCGTCGCCGAAAATCTGGGCTACGGTGGAAACACCGCCTGCATCACGATTCGTCTCCCCGGTCACCCACCGCTTATCTTCGACGCTGGCAGCGGAATCCGCGCTTTGGGAAATTCGCTGGCCGAGGAGACTACTCTTCACCTCTTCCTGACCCACTTCCATTGGGATCACATTCAAGGCATTCCCTTCTTCGCGCCCATTTACGATCCCGCTTGCACCACCATCATTCATGCCAGCGCCGATGCCGAGCGCATTTTATCCCAGCAGATGCAGCCGCCTTATTATCCGGTGCCTATGCCCCAACTCGAATACCGGAAGAATGAGGCCACGCAAATCGGCGATCTCCTCATCCGCCCTTTCCCTCTTCATCATCCCAATGGCGCCACCGGCTATCGCATTGAGTCTCCTGAAATGACCATCGTCTACGCCAGCGATCACGAGCATGGCGATACTGAGGCCGATGCACTGCTCCGTCGGCACGCCCATCGCGCCGATATCCTGATCTACGACGCGCAATATACGCCCTCCGAATATGAGCACCGCCGCGGCTGGGGTCACAGTACCTGGCTCGAAGGCGTCAAACTGGCTCGCGAGGCGGAGGTGGGGCAGTTGATCCTGTTCCATCACGATCCTCTGCGCACCGACCGGCAACTCGACGCAATCGTCCGCGACGCTCAAATGGGATTCAAAAATACGACCGCTGCCAGAGAATACCAATGACGGGACGCAGTTTTCTCATCTACCGCCCCGATGGCGCGACCTATGTATTTGAGGTCGCGCTTCCACTCGTCCGAATCGGCCGGGGCGAAGACAATGAGATTGCTCTCGAAGATCCCAGCCGCAGCATTTCGCGCTTTCACGCGCAAATCGCTTCGGATGCCGGCGGCTGCGCGATTCTCACCGACTTGAAATCGGCCAACGGTACGTTCGTCAATGAACAAATCGTCGACAGCCCGGTGGCGCTCGCCCAGGATGATGTCGTGCGCATCGGTTCCTACCGCCTCATCTTCAGAGACAACGTAGTCGCCCCTCCAAAACCAGAGCCGCAGCCCCAGCCCGCATTTCAGATCGAAGCGTCCGAGGTCGAGCTCACTGAGTTGCAGGATCATCCGCAATTGATGCGGCCATCCGAGGGTAGGACGCTCGTCATCTCTCCCGAGATGCGTGGGCTGGAGTTGCTGCACGAAGTGGGCGTGCGCCTAGCCCGCACCGTTACCGCGGATGACGTGGTCGAGACCGCCGTCGACCTGCTCTTCAAAATCAGAGGAGCCCATCGCGCCACTCTCATGTTTTGGGACGATGGCCAGCAGGCATTCCGTCCCGCTGAAGTGTTCGCCCGCGGCAGCACAAAGCAGATGGCCGCCACGCCTGCGGCCGTCGATCCCCGCAGCATCGTGCTCAGTAAAACGATTCTCAAAAAGGTCCGTGAGGAAAATCGCCCCCTTCACATTCGCGACACGCGCGCTCATGACGAATTGGCCAGCTTCCGCCACGCCGGTATTCAGGCTGCTTTTTGCTCCCCGCTCACTTTCCAGGGCCGCTTTCTCGGTGTGCTCTACGCCGATAATCTTTCCTCGCCCGGAGCCTTCACACCGGATGATTTCCGTATCTTCACCACGATTGCTGCGCAAACCGGCCTCGCTCTGGCAAGCTCGCTCACTCGCGGAGAACTGCTCAAGCGCGAAGTGGAGCAAGCCGCCATGCGTCTTTATCTATCGCCGCAAGTGGCCGATCTCATCACCGCCGGCGGGGGAGGCGTCGAGCTTGGCGGCGTGCTTCAGCCCGTTACGGTCCTGTTTGCCGATATCCGAAACTTCACACAGCTTTCGGAGCACCTGGATGCGCACGAAGTCGTGCGGCTGCTCAACGAGTTTTTCACGGCCATGACTACCGTGATTCTCGACGCCGGGGGAACTCTCGATAAATACATCGGCGATTGCGTGATGGCTTTATTCGGCGCTCCGGTTCCCGCCGCTGACGATGTTCAGCGCGCGGTGCAGGCCGCCATCAACATGCAGCGCTCCGCCAGGACTCCCATCGGCGTAGGTCTGCACACTGGAAACGCGGTGGTCGGTAACATCGGCTCCGCGCAGCGCCTGCAATACACTGCGATCGGCGATACCGTCAACGTCGCTGCCCGGTTGGTCAGCCTCGCCTCGCCAGGACAGATCATCGTTTCGGAAGAGATTCGAAATCTGGCCGGAGGCTCGTTTCAGCCGCTGGGGGCGGTAGAACTGAAGGGACGCCGGCAGAAGGTGAATGCTTATTCGCTCTTATGGGAGCATAAATGACGATAAACTAGCGTGGATGAAGCCTTATTTGACCATAATTTCGATCCTGCTGGTTTCGTGCTCTTCCGCCCCACCCGACACGGCGGAATCGAAAGCTTACCTTGAAAAAGCGGCCGCCATGCCGGGTGCGACGCGTACCCAGAGCGGTCTGATTTATCGCGAATTGCGAGCCGGCACCGGCACCTCGCCGGTCGCGACGGATACCGTTAAAGTGAACTATCGAGGCACCTTAGTGAACGGGAAACAGTTCGATGCTTCGAACGGAGTGCAATTTCCTCTCAATCGAGTGATTCCCTGCTGGACCGAAGGCGTCCAGAAAATGAAGGTCGGCGGAAAGTCGGAACTCGTTTGTCCTTCGAGTATTGGCTACGGCGACCACGGCAGTCCTCCGGAGATTCCCGGCGGCGCGACGCTGATTTTTGAAATCGAACTGTTAGGAATTGGATGAGTCGAGACCGGCAAACACTTCAGTCAGTGGGACTTCGATGGACGGATTTTCCGTACGCAGGACGCCGTCCTTTACTTCTCGAATGCCATCGGCGCTATAAGCCCAGGCGCGGCGGTTGACGGGATTGACCACCCATACGTAGGCGACACCGAACTTTAGATAATCGTCGATCCGTTCCTGCGTGCTCATCAGGCTATCGTCTTTGGACAGTACTTCGATGCAGATGAAGGGGGGCTGGCGGAAGATCTGCTCCTCAGGTTTCCGGCCGACGATTACACAAATGTCTGGGATTCGAAATCGGCGCGCCGAGACTTGAACTCTCTGTTCGGGGAAGACATGGATGCCCCATTTTTTCGCCCGCGTACCGAGGTACAAAATGAATTCGCGCTGTAACTCGCTATGATCTCGTTCGCCCATGTTTCGTTCCAGCACCTCTCCATCCACGTAGTCGCAGTCCGGGCGATACGAGGTGCGCAGATACTCTTCAACTGGAACGAGCACCGTAGCCTTCATGTCGCTATTCTACCTCTCCGCGAATGAGATCGTCGTAGGTCTCGCGCTTGCGGATGATGCGCCAGGAGTTTTCTTCGACTAAAATTTCCGCGGCTCGGGGACGGGAGTTGTAGTTGGAGGATTGGACGAAGCCGTAGGCTCCGGCGGTGCAGATCGCGATGATATCGCCGGGCATGACTCCAGGTAAATCGCGGTCTTTGGCAAGAAAATCTCCGGTCTCGCAGACCGGTCCAACGATGTCGACTTTCGATGCCGGCGCATTCGTTTCCCGAACCGGAAGAATCTCATGCCAGGCGCTATAGAGCGCGGGACGAATTAGATCGTTCATGGCGGCGTCGACGATGACGAAGTTCTTATCGCCGGTGGTTTTGCGATAGAGTACGCGCGCCAGCAGCACGCCCGCGGAGCCGACAATGGAACGGCCGGGCTCGATCATGGCGTGCAGATCGCGGCCTTTCAACCGCGCGACCATCTGTTCGATGAAGCTCGAAATCGCCGGAGTCGAATCTTCCGGTTTATAGGCCACGCCCAGGCCGCCGCCGAGGTCAGCGTGGCGAATATCGAAACCTTTAGAACGCAGGCGGGCAATCAGATCGAGTACACGGTCGACGGCTTCCATCACTGGCGCCGGATCCATTAACTGGGAGCCGATATGGCAGCTTACGCCTTCGAGCAGAAGATTTTCGTACTGCCGGGCGCGTTCATAAACGGCCTCCGCCTCGGCAATGTCGATGCCGAATTTATGAGCCAGGCGGCCGGTGGAGATATAGGCATGGGTCGCCGCGTCCACATCCGGATTCACACGCATCGCGACTCGCGCCTGGATGCCGCGGCGGTGCGCGAGGGCGTCGATGAGAGCCAGTTCCGGTTCCGACTCGCAATTGAAAACGAAAATCCCGGCGGTGAGCGCAGCGTCGATTTCGGGAGCGGTTTTTCCGACGCCGGAGAAGACGATTTTCTTGGGATCGCCGCCGGCTTTGAGAACGCGGTACAGTTCGCCTCGGGAAACGATGTCGAAACCCGCGCCGGCTTGGGCTAGCAGCTTGAGGATCGCCAGGTTGCTATTGGCTTTGACGGCGTAACAGACGGTGTGCGGCTGCGCTCCGAAGGATGTGTCGTAGGCGCGGAAATGTTGGAGGATCGCCTTTGCGGAGTAGACGTAGCAGGGCGTGCCGGCTTTGGCGGCGATATCGGCTAGGGCAACGTTGTCGCAGAAGAGGTCCCGGTCGCGATAGGCGATGGGATTCATAGCGTGTCGCCCCCCCACTCAAAAGAAGAGCCGACGAGGGCGTCGGCTGCGGTCCGGGGGGACCGCCCCACTGAAGAGGGTACGCTCATCAATGGACCTTTATCACCACTACCGATTGGTCGTCAGTGATGGCGGTGCCATCGCGGAAGGTGTCGAGATCGGCGAAAATGGCGTCGGCCAGGGCTTTGGGTGAGCCGGTGCCGTGTTTTTTCAACAAGCGCGTGACTCGGCCGCGGGTGAAATCTTCTTCCTTGGCGTTCAGCTGATCCTCGACGCCGTCGGAGAAAAACAGCATCAGATCGCCCTTCTCGGCCTGGTGGACGATTTCGTCGTATTCGCGATCCTCCAGCAAACCGATTGGCACGCCTTCGGTGCGCGGCTTGATGATTTCGCCACTGCGGTAAATGAGAGGCGGCTCCGCGCCGGCGTTCGAGATCTTGAATTGGCGCACGTGCGGTTCCCACAAAGCGAGCGTCAGAGTGGCGTACTGCGCGTCGACCTTACGCTCCAGCAGGGTTTCATTCAACGACTTCATCAGCATCGCCGGACTACGCTTGCGCGGAGCGAGAATCCGCAGCAGACCGCTGACCAGGGCGCCGTAGAGCGCAGCGGCCGCGCCTTTTCCGCTGACGTCGCCGAACGCGATCACGGCGTATTCGTCGCCATTCTCAAAAAAGTCGTAGACATCGCCTGAAATTTCGCGGGCCGGACGGGAACGAATGGCGATCTCGAGGCCATGAATCTCCGGCGCTTCGCGCGGCTGTAGCACGTGCTGCAATTTGCGCGCGGCCTTCAGATCCTGATCCATGCGCTGTTCCCGCAATGCGATTTCTTCATACAGGCGGGCGTTTTCGACCGAACTCGCGATCTGGGGCGCGAGCAGGGACAGCGTACGCTGGTGATCCTCAGTGAAGAACCCGAGGCGTTCGCTTTCAACATCGAGCACGCCGACCACGCGGTCCTGCACGATGAGAGGCGTGGCCAGCTCCGAGCGAACGTCGGCATGCGCCTCAATGTAGCGAGGGTCGAGCGAAGTATTGGTGACGCGGATCGGCTCCCGCGTCTCGGCGGAAGTGCCGGTGATGCCTTTGCCGATGGGAATGTTATCGACTGTGACACGCTCATCGAAACGGACGCTGAAACGGCTGCGTAACAATCGCTTGTTGGCGTCCAGCAGATAGATACTGAAAGCGTCGTAGTTGATCAGCGTGCGAACGGTGGCGGCGATCTTGCTCAGCAATTCGTCCAAATCGAGGATGGAGCTGAACTCCTGCGACAGGTTCGCGAGCGTCCGCAGGGTCCTGTTCTGGCGGTCCACGCGCCGGTAGAGACGCGCGTTGTCGATCGAAAAGGCGACGCGCGCGCCAATCAGGCGGAGCATGGCGCGGTCCTGCTCCGAGTACGCTTTGAGACGCGTCGATTGCACGTCGATGACGCCGACCAGCTTGCCGCGCGCCATCATGGGCACGGCCAGCTCACTGCGAACGGCGTCCAGGGCGTTCAAATAACGCGGGTCCTGGCGCACGTCGTCGACCAGCACCGGCATGCGCGTCGCGGCGGCGGCGCCGGTAACGCCTTCGTCCAGCTTGACCACCAGACTGCGCACCACTTCTTCGCGATGGCCGATGGAATAACGGATGCTCAAGCCTTTGTCGCGTTCGTTATAAAGGAGAATCGCGAACAAATCGTAGGCGAGCACGGTCTTGACGATCTCCGCTACATTCGCGAGCAGCTTGTCGAGATCGAGCGTTTCGGAGGTGACACGCGACACTTCGAGCAGGAAATCGAGCAGCTCAGCGCGCTCGCGAAACCGGATCGATGTTTTGCGGGGGACGGCCATGGTGGGCGAACTCAGTAGGAGCCTTCACCTTGGGCGCCTTGTATGATCTTGACGCCGGCACTGGCGCCGATGCGTGTGGCGCCGGCTTCGATCATATTCTTAAGATCTTCCAACGTGCGGATGCCTCCGGAGGCTTTCACGCCCATGGTTTCGCCGACCGCCTGGCGCATGAGCGCGACATCGTGAACGGTGGCGCCGCCGGTGCTGAAGCCGGTGGATGTTTTCACAAATTCCGCGCCCGCGGCCTTGGCGATGGTGCTCGCCGCGACCTTCTGCTGGTCGTCCAAGAGAGCGGTTTCAAGGATCACTTTGAGAATCGCGCCGCCGTGATGGGCCGCGGCGGCAACGGCTACAATATCCTGACGGACGGCGTCGTAATTGCCGGCTTTCAGCTCGCCGATATTGATCACCATATCAATCTCAGCGGCACCTTGCTGGACGGCATTTTCAGTCTCGGCGACCTTGGTCGAGGTGGCGTTCGCGCCCAGGGGGAATCCAACGACGGTGCAGACTTTCACGGGCGATCCGGCCAGCTCGGCGGCGGCCAAAGGCACCCAGTACGGATTCACGCAGACGCTCGCGAAGCCGTATTGACGAGCCTCGGTGCAAAGCTGACGGATATCGACGGCGGTGGCGTCTGCGCGGAGCAGGGTGTGATCGATGCGGGAGGCGATTTCGAGCGCGTTTTGTTGAGAGGAGTCCATTTCAGGTTTCGCCTTATCGATTCCTTGCGTTGGCCGACGCGCGCGGCACGAACATAATTGTTGTGAATGTGCTGTTTCGGGCGGTAGAGCCATCATAACACAGGGGCTGCGCGGCCTCGGCCCTTTCGGCAGACCTTTTCTCGACTGCACGATCGCGAAGGTGATACAGGCCAGGATGTTTCCCGCATGCTTAGTCCCCTGGCTCACGCCAAGGAGTTATAATCCCGTCCCGTCAAGGGAGGGATTCCGCTAGCGTACCTTCGCCTGCTGGATGTCTTTGAAGGCCAGTCCTTAGTGAGCGATTTCGGGTAGCGCGGAGGCTCGACATCCCGTAATTGCTTCGCGCAGATTGCTCAGCAATTCATCCATCGAATCCCCTTGCGTCGCGCACCCTGGAATTGAGGGCACTTCCGCCCAAAAACCACCCTCTTCCGCTTTATGTACGATGGCTTTAATTTTCATCACTGTCCTACGGCTGGGATCGAGGTGAATGCGGAACCGTTGAACCTTAGTCCCAGCACGGCTACGTTTCCGTTCGCCACCGAGAACGTCGCCAGGCCGCGCTGCCCCACCATTCCGCCCAATCCGGGGAGAGATCGGAGGATTGCCGCGGTGTGACTGAACGGGGCCAGGGCAAGCGTCGTCGTGCCGATGGAATTGCCGCTGGCATTGGCGATGGTAATGGAAACGGTAATCGTGACGGGGGTCGGGTTGGCGATCGCCGCCGCGGTGGTGTAGCTGGTGTCGTCGTAAATGAGCGTGTCGCCCACATTGGACGCGAGCGAAAGCGGCACCACCGCCTCCTGATCTGGAAGGCCGGGGACGCTCTGCCGGAACACTCCGTAGCCTTCCACGCCCGGCGGCAGTTGCGCCGTAACATAGCCCTGACTCAGCGTTCCGGTGTTCAGCGCTTCGAGGATTCCGGTTGCCTGGGGTGCTAGAATAAACGGCGCCTGAGCCGCGGGCAAGGGCAGAGGCGTTCCGTTGTCGGCGGTAGCGGTCAAATTGAATTGCGCGAGGGTGGTCCCGGTATTGGTGAAGTACACCGCCGAATACCAGCCTCCTCCGAACACAAACTGCGGCAACACGACCTGCGTCGTGCTGGCGGGACCAACCGCGTTGCCGGAAATATCGAGGTCGAGTCCACCGCCCGGCAGGGGATTGGGCGTGTCGCGCGAGAATCCGCTGGTCACAAGCGAGGCGGTGCCGCTGGGCGCGTTCGCGGTGATGGAGAATCCGTAGACGTGTTGGTAGGTGCCGAAATTTCCGGTGCCCCCTACGCCGATGGTCCAGACCACGGTGGTGCCGCCGTTCTTCACCTGCGCGGTCCAGAGGAGATTGCTGGCGTTCAAGGCGGCGGTGGGGAAATCGGTCGAGGTAGGTCCGGCGGCAGCGGTAACGCCCGTCAATCCGTTGAGTGTGATTGTAGTGGTGGACTGGGTAATCGAGTAATTATCTTCCGGCGCAAAGGTGAGTGTGTACACCCACGTGGCCGGACCAGCTTGCGTGTTCGTGAACGACACTGCGCCTGCTGTTTCCAAAAATCCCAGAGTCAACCCGATAGCCGATATCAGCCGAAGGTTAGATCTCATGATGAGCTAACCTTATCACAGACTGCGTTGGTGGAGGCGGCGGGAGTTGAACCCGCGTCCGAGAAAGTCTACCGCGAAAAGACTACGTGCGTTTCCGATTCGGTATTTTTCGACCGCTCCATAAGAACCGGCAAGAGGGAAGCGGCTTAGCCTGATTGGTCTCGGCTTTCAGCTCCAGACGGAAGCTTTGGGCCTATCCTGCGAAATGACGTCCTTAAACCGCGTGCAAGCCCACGGCTCAGAACGGCGACCTAATTAATTAGGCTGCGTAAGCAAACTGCTGAGTATTGGCAGTTGTTGTTTTCCGATCGTTTTACGGGAGCTCGGAACCCGGCACGACTCACCACGACAGAATCAATCCCGTCGAAACCGTTGCGCCCCCCTTCCCTTTCAGTTTAGCATCGAATGAAGAGAATGCCGCCGACCACTAAGCCGGACACCGGCACTTCGACGCGCAGCGGTTCATCCGAGCAGGACGACCTAGCGCCGCTGTTTCACGTCGTGCTGCTAAACGACGATGATCATACCTACGACTACGTGATCGAGATGCTGGCGGCGATTTTCTGCGTCTCCCCGGAAACCGCGTTCCAACATGCGGTGGAGGTGGATACCACTGGACGCACCATCGTGATGACGTGCGAGCGGGAGCAGGCGGAGTTCGGGCGCGACCAGATCCATGGATATGGCGCCGATCCCCGCATGCCGCGGTCGAAGGGTTCGATGAGCGCCATTATTGAGCCGGCCGGGCATTCCCGATAGCGAAAGCTACATCTGCTTGCCGGCGGAATAATAGCCGTCGCGGGTGACGATTTTCAGGTCCCTGTGTTTGACATGGACGACGATCTGGTGAAAGCCGGCCTCGCCGAGATTGCTCGGCGTGTAGGTAAGCATGTACTCGCTGTGCAGGGTTGCGCCGATCCGCTCGACCGCGCGTTCCAGGTCCTTTTGCGAGACGTAACTATAGGAATGGCCGCCGGTGTACCGGGCGTAGACGGTGAGTGGATTGGGAACGAAGACGCTTTTCGCGAGGTCGAAAATCTCGACCAGCGCCGGAACCCAGTTACCCATATCGGTCTGCGAATCCGTGGTGGGAGTCTGAATCACGCCCGCCGTAATCGGACGCGCTTCGGGGGGGATCGGGTTCGGACGATTATATTGCGGGGTCGCGGTCAGGTCGGAAATGATTTTCGAAATATCGATGGGATAAATGGAGACCTGCGCGAAATCCGCCGCCGAAAGCACTTCGCGGGTGGTCATTTCGCTGCCGCCATTTTTGTTTTGCGCCACCACGATGATCACGCGGCGGCGATGGGGGTCCTGGTTCCTGAGCATGTTAATCGCGCTCATAACTGCGTCGTTCACCACTGATTGCGAACTTCCCGCTTTAATTTTCTTGAGAGCCGGCGTGAGCTTATCGGGGTCCGAGGTGAAGGGCAACAGGGTCTGGATGCGATGATCGAATTCCATGACCGCGATCTCGCCCGAATCACCCAGAACTTGCAGCTCGATCAGACTGCCGAGCTTCAGAATGTTCGGAAGAAAACGCTCCACGCTGCTGTTGGCCTGGACGGCGAGGACCAGGGAAATGGGGTGCGAAGTGACATCCTCATTGATCTTTTGCGGTTTGCCGTTATCGAAGAGCTCGAAATCGTAGGGCGTCAGGCCGTTGACGAACTCTCCTTTGTGGTCGGTTACCGATACGGGGACGGCGACGAGTTTCGTGGTGGTGGAAAATTTCGCATCTTCCTGCTTCGGCGCCGGTGCGTCTTGCTTGGGCAAATCTTGCGCAGTCAGCAAAGCACCAAGACAGACCAGTGAAAGCAATTTTTGGCTCACGTTATATATGATGCGATGAGATGGCACCTAGTTTCTCCTTATGTTCTGTCCTGCCATGTAACAGATCGACTGCGTGCGGTATCAAATTATGGACCGCATTCAGTGACTCTACCGCACCGCGAGGCGAGCCGGGGAGCATCACGATGAGCGTAGTTCCTCTGGTGACTGCTCCCCCGCGCGAAAGAGAAGCGAACATGGTCGATTTCAGCCCGTGGCTGCGCATTAACTCGCCGAATCCGGGCACTTCGCGCTCGGCGATCATTTTCATGGCCTCAGGGGTGACATCGCGAGGTGCCACTCCGGTGCCGCCGGTGGTGAGAATCACGTCGCAGGTGCACAGATTCGCGACGGTCTTGGCGATCAAGGATCGTTCGTCGGGGACGAGCGTCCGGTTTGCCACCGTCCAGCCGAGTTCGATGATGCGATTTTCGAGGGCGGGTCCGGAAAGGTCCTCGCGTGTTCCTGCGGCGGCGGAATCGCTGATGGTCACGATGGCTACCTGAATATTCACCGCTTGAAATCCCCCGACTTTCCGCCGGTTTTACTCAGCAAGTAGAGGTCCTGAATCTCGATCGACTTATCGAGCGCCTTGGTCATATCGTAAACCGTCAGCGCGGCGACCGCTGCTGCTGTGAGCGCTTCCATCTCAACGCCGGTTTTGCCGGTGATCGAGACGGTCGTGGTAATCCGCACGCCGCGGGCTTCGATTTTCGCTTCCACCTCGACGTGTGAGATCAAGAGAGGGTGGCACATCGGGATCAGATCGGCAGTCTTCTTGGCGGCGGCGATTCCGGCGAAGCGGGCGACCTCGAGCGGGTTGCCCTTCGGATTTTGCGGCAGCTTTTGCAGCACGGAGGGCCGAATTTTCACGAACGCCTGGGCGGTCGCGGTGCGCCTAGTCTCGGGCTTCGCCGAAACGTCGACCATGCTGGCGTGGCCTTTTTCGTCGTAATGGGAAAGCTTTTTCATTTGAGCAAGACGCGAATATCATCGCCTTCTTTCCAGGATTCCCGATCCGCCTCCGCGACTAAGAATGCATTGGCGCGCGCCAGGGCCGGAATGTCGCCCGAGCCTTGCCATCCCACAGGCTCGATCAACGCACCATCCTTATATAGTCTAGCGGGCAAAAACCGGGTCAGGCCGGGCTTGTGGTGAAAATCGCGCGTGAGCGTGGCGCGAAGGAGAGGCAGAATCGGCTCGGCCCAGCCTGCGAGGCGTTCCACGGCCGTGCGCGCGAATAGCTCAAACGTCACCATGGTCGACGCCGGGTTTCCGGGCAATCCGAAGAAGAACTTGCTTCCGATGGCTCCGAAGACCAGCGGCTGTCCTGGTTGAATTTTTACGCGGGTGAAGAAAAATTTCGCGCCGAGATCGGCCAGCACCTGCTCCACGATGTCGTATTTTCCCGCCGAAACGCCTCCGGAGAGCAGCAGTAAATCCGATTGCAGGCCTTGTTCAATGGACGCGCGCGTCGATTCATAGGAATCGCGGGCAATGGGCAGAATCTCAGGGATCCCGCCTGCGCGCCGCACTTGCACGGCGAGCGACCAACTGTTTGAATTGCGAATCTGATGCGGCAGAGGATCGACACCCACCTCGACAATCTCATCGCCGGTCGGTAGAATCGCGATGCGCGGCTGGCGGAATACGGAGACGCGCTCTCGCCCGACCATGGCGAGAACACCCGTTTCCGCGAATCCGATTTTCTGGCCGGCTTGAAGAACGATCCCGCCGCGCTTGGCTTCGTTCCCTTGCCGCGTAAAATTCTCGCCCGGATTAATGGAGCCGGAAATCGCCACACGATTTTCATGACGGGTAACGTGCTCCACCATCACCACCGCGTCGGTGCCGCGCGGCAGCGGGGCTCCGGTCATGATTTCGACCGTTGTTCCCGAGCTCACTTCATTTTCGGAGACGGCTCCGGCGCGCACTTCGCCGACGACTGTCAGTTCTCCCGGAACGTCCGATGCGCGCACCGCGAACCCGTCGCGAGTCGAGCGTGCGAAGGGAGGATAATCTCGATCGGCGGCCACGTCTTCAGCGAGGATGCGGCCGACTGCGTCCAGCACATGCACTTCTTCCCGCCGGCCTCGCGCCGGCGCAACTTCGCGCAGGACACACTCGCGAGCCTGGTCGAACGTCATATGCCGACGATTGTATGTCTTTTAATGGCGACCGCTTTCCCGGTCGAATCGTCGACGGTCACGATCACCGAGTGCAGCTCCGCGCCATGCCGCGCCGCTTCCATCCGGACGGGCATTTGGGTGAGGAATTTTTGCAGAATGATATCTTTATCGACGCCGATTACGCCCGTGTAGGGACCCGTCATTCCGACGTCGGTTTGATACGCCGTGCCTCCGGGCAGAATGCGCGTATCGGCGGTCGGGATGTGGGTATGGGTGCCGACCATCGCCGATACCCGGCCGTCCAGATACCAACCCATGGCGACTTTTTCGCTGGTCAGCTCAGCATGAAAATCGACGAACCGAACCTTGACTTCAGGACGCAGCTCGGCGAGCAGCGCATCGGCTTTTCGAAATGGATCATCGGTTGAAGGCATATAGGCGCGGCCTTGCAGATTGATGATCGCGCAATCGACTCCGTTGCGGGCTTCCACGACGACGATGCCTGCGCCGGGCAGCTCCGCCACATAATTCGCCGGACGCAGCAGGCGCGGCTGGCGGGCGAAATAATCGTAAATCTCGCGCTTATCCCAAATATGATTGCCGCTGGTGAGCACGTCGAGGCCGTGGCCAAACAGCTCGTCGGCGAGCTGCGGCGTAATGCCGAAGCCTCCGGCGGAATTTTCGGCGTTGGCGATGGAAAGGTCGATTTTTTCCGAAGCGACGATTTCCTTCAAATGACGGGCGACGATGTGGCGGCCAGGCGAGGCAAAAATATCACCGATAAAAAGTAAATTGGTCAAGAGATTTACAGAGCCGCGACTACAAGGAGCGGTTTGTCTTTTTAGGAGCGCACCACACAGCCGTCCCAGTCTCCGTCATTTGACCCCAGACAACAAGGGGGGAATCCTCCGCGCGCCATTAGGCGTCTCCAAGGCAGGTTACCCCACCGGAGCTGGCTCACCGGCGCGAAATCGAGCCGGACTCCATGACATTGAGCATTGGATCAATTTTTGAAGACCGTACACCAACCTAGCAGGAACGCTCCTGATCGATCATAGCAGACGGCGCGTCAGGACTCATTTCGGAATCCCCTTCCTGACGGTCGGGGTTCGGTTGGGGAACTGTGTACGCGCTACGGACTCCTTCGGCTTGTAACAAGAGTAGAGGAAGGGATATGCAGGCGGTTTCGGTGTTAAAGTGTCGTATAAAGGAGTTTTCATGTCCAACTCCACTAGACGCGATTTCATAAAGGCCAGCGTTGCCGCGACCGCGCTCTCCGCCGTTGCCGCACCCACGAAACGCCTTGCTACCGATTGGGTAACCCTCGGCAAATCGAACGTGAAGGTCACCCGGCTTGCGTTTGGCACCGGAACCAGCAGCGGTGCGGTGCAGCGAAGTCTGGGACAGGAGGGGTTCACTCGCCTGGTCCGCCATGCCTACGACAACGGCATCCGATTTTTTGAAACTGCGGAGTCGTATCACGGGATGGCGGAGATGCTGGCCATCGCGCTGAAGGGTTTGCCGCGCGACAGCTACCGGCTGATGACCAAGTACAGCACGCCTCCGACGGGCGATCCGGCGGCGAAGATCGACCTGTTCCGGCAGCAGCTCGGCACCGAATATATCGACATTCTGCTGCTGCACTGCCTGCGCCCGCCCACTTGGGCGACCGATTATAAGGGTCTGCAAGACCAGTTTGCGGAGGCCAAGAGCAAGAAAGTGATTCTGTGCCATGGCGCGTCGATTCACGGCCTTCCGGCGCTCCGAACCATCCCCGGCAACGAGTTTCTCGATATCGCCATGATCCGCATGAATCATAAGGGCGCGCACATGGACACGCCGGAGATGAGGGACGTGAGCATGCCGGGCAATGTCGACGAAGTGGTGGCGCATACGAAGAAAGTTCACGCGCAAGGAATGGGCGTGATCAGCATGAAACTGGTGGGCGAGGGCAGTTTCATCACCGCCGAGGATCGCGACGCGGCGATGAAGTTCGCGATGAACCTGGGCTGCGTCGACGCGGTGACGATCGGGTTTAAGAACACCGCGGAGATCGACGAAGCTATCGAGCGGATGAATCGCGTGATGAACGGCTAGCGGTGCCCAATCCCCGCCCTCACGGGACGGGGTTATAACCCCTGGCGACGAGTCTGTTAGTGAGATCCTTTTTCCTTGGCCAGCCACTCTATGTAAGCCACTTCGGCGCGCGCTACCGCTGCCTTGTATCCTTCGGGGTCGACAAAAGTATCGGGGCTGTACGCCTGTCCCGGCTTCCATTTTTCGTGGAGCCCGTATTGCCCTGCGTGCGAGGATAGGAAAATATCGCAGGACAGCTTTTTTTGCTCGCGGAAAGTACGGGCGTAATCGTCCGAAATCTGCGGGTACTTTTTGTTTCCGATCAGCAGCGTCCCTGGGTTGATGGACCCAATATTCGCGATCAGCACGTGATAATTGCGCCCATTTTCGGCGATCGTAAGGCCATAGCTGACGCTGCCGCGAGTGTGGCCGGGATGCGAGTACGCCGTCAAATCGGTTCCACCGAGCGAGATCTTTTGGCCGTCCTTGATGCGGCCGTCGACCTTCACCGGGGTGAAGCGATACTCCGCCGTCGCCCATAGCGGATCGCTCTTGCCGCCGTCTTCGAGCACCGGCGCATCCCCATCGGTCGCCAGCAGTTTCGCGCCGGTCAAGCGCTTCATCTCCGCCATTCCGGCAACGTGATCGTTGTGAGCCTGCGTGGTCAGCAGGATCTTGGTGTCCTCAAATTTAAAGCCCAACGACTCGATGCTGGCCCGGATCATCGGCACCGAACTGTCCATGCCGGTGTTGATCAAAATATTCCCTTGGGGCGTCGCGATCAGGAAGCAGGCAAGGTCGTAGGTGCCAACGTAATAGACATTTCCAATCACGCGATGGGCGGGAAACGGCTTGATCCAATCGGGGTTGGGTTGAGCGGAGGCCCAGATCGCGGTGGCGAGGAGGATAAGAAAACGCATCACTATGAGTCTAGCGAACCAGAGTCAGCTTTCCGTCGGCTCCAAATTCCAGCACCGAATCGTATTTCGCCAACTCCTCCGGCCCCGGAGGCGACGGCAATCTGCGCGACATTGTGATCGAGACGGTAGGATCGTCCCAGGCCAGTTCGGAGATGAACGTCATATCCCAGCCGTCTATCCAAGGATCGTTGACCACGATGACGCGGCTGCCCGGCTTCGGCTTAAAATGAAGCTCCTTCAATTGCGTGATCACGCCCCAGGTTTTTTCCTGACCCTTAAAGAAAACCTGCGGCTGGTCTTTCCAATACCAGATCGTGCGATGCAGGTAAACAAGCAACAGCGCGGCCACGCTGATCCGTGCGGCCCATTTTGAATATTTCCACGACGGAGTCCAAATGGACGCGACCAGAGTCGGGATCAGAAACGCCCATCCGAACAGGGGCAGCAGCAGGCTGCTTCCGCCGCGCGTGACGATGAACGAGATCGGCAGGGTCGCGGTTAGAACGAAAAAGGCGCCCCAGCGCACGGCCGCGCTGCGGTGGGAAAACAGCAGCAATAACGCGAGATCGATGGCGAGCAAGGCTCCTCGGGAGCCGAAGAAAAACTCATAGAAAAAGCTCTTCCCGTAAGCGAGGTTGTTATCCAGATAGCGATCTTTGGAGAGAACAATCTTGTACGCTTCGAGGTTCGAAAGCGGATTGGGGCCGAGGATTTTACCGGCGGTATAAATCGCAGCGAACGCGATCAGCAGCAGCGGCACCAGCCCCTCCCGTTTCCAGCTTCGCGGCCAGCCGTGAAACATCACTTCATAAGTGAGAACGGAGCCCGCGATGATCACGCTGATCTCTTTTGAATCGAGCGCCGCGGCGAACAACAACACCATCGCCGATGCTTGCCAGGCGCTGGGAATGTCTCCACGATCGCGAATGCGAATGTAGAGGAACAGCACCAGCATCGAAAAAAAACGAGCCAGAATGTCGTAAATCGTGTCCGTGCCGAAATAAACATCGACCATGGTGGCGTGGGCGCAACAAATGATCCCGGTCACGAGAGCGATGGCGCGGGATTTCGTCAGCAACTCCGCGACCAGGTAGCTGAGCCAGACTCCCGCGAAAAGAAACGCCAATGCGAGGATCCGGTAGGGCAGCGGATTCAGCCCGAACATCCTAAACAGGGACATGTAAAAAAGACCGCCCAGGGGCCGGACCGCGATCCAGAACCGCAGGTTATCGAGGAGCGTGAGCCACCAGCCCCTGGTCCAATAGGCTCCGATATTCATCATGTCGTCGGCGGCGAAGTGGGTCCGCACTCCCTCGCGGGCAAAATATAGAAAATACGCGAGGATAGCCAGGAAAGCGGCCGCCGTCTTCCATCGATTGTTCATCGTCAAAAATCAGTTTAATTCATCGCACTTCCCTGGCCGCCCTGCTAAAATAGAGTCAGCGCGATCCCTCCGGACGCGTTCCTCTTAAGGAGCTCAAGCTTGGCAGATCCACAGGACCCGACCACTCCGCCCTCCGGCGGCCAAATGCCGCTCGGTGGTGACGGCGGTGGAAAAAACCTGATTCCGATCAATATCGAAGATGAGATGAAGCGGTCGTATCTCGATTACGCGATGAGCGTGATCATTGGCCGCGCTCTCCCCGATGTGCGCGACGGGCTGAAACCGGTCCATCGGCGCATCCTTTTTGGAATGCATGAGTTGGGGCTGCATTACAATCGCCCGACCCGCAAGTGCGCCAAAATCGCCGGTGAAGTGCTGGGTAAATATCACCCGCATGGCGATATCCCGGTTTATGACGCGTTGGTGCGCATGGCGCAACCTTTTTCCCTGCGCTATCCGTTAGTGGACGGGCAAGGAAATTTCGGCTCAGTCGATGGCGACCCGCCCGCGGCGATGCGGTATACGGAAGCTCGGTTGTCGCGTATCGCGGCTTCCATGCTGGAGGATATCGATAAGGAAACGGTCGATTTCAGGCCTAATTACGACGAAAGCGAAGTCGAACCCGAAGTTCTTCCAGCGCGCGTGCCGAACCTGCTGATCAACGGCAGCGAAGGAATCGCGGTCGGCATGGCGAGCAAGATTCCGCCGCATAACCTCACTGAAATTATTGAAGCGTGCATTCTGCTAATCAACAATCCGGCGACGCCCCTTTCGAAAATTATCGAGGTGGTGCAGGGTCCTGATTTTCCCACCGGCGGCCTGATTCTGGGTCGCGACGGCATCTACGATTACTTCACGAAGGGCCGCGGATCGGTAAAAATTCGCGCCAAAGCGGCGACCGAAACCTTCGGCAAGGACCGCGAAGCGATTGTTGTCACGGAGCTTCCCTACCAGGTGAATAAAGCGCGTCTGATTGAATACGCGGCCAGCTTGGTGAACGAGAAAAAGCTGGAAGGAATTTCCAACATCCGCGACGAAAGCGATCGCGACGGCATGCGCATCGTCTTTGAGCTGAAGCGCGACGAGCAAGCCGAGGTTGTCCTCAATAACCTCTACAAACAAACGCAGATGCAGATCAGCTTCGGCGTGATCATGCTGGCGATTGTAAACCAGCAGCCCAAGGAAATGGGCCTGGTGGAGGTGATGAAGCGGTTCCTGGAACATCGCGCCGATGTCGTCCGCCGCCGCACCGATTATTTACTGCGCAAAGCCCGCGAGCGCGAGCACATTTTGCTGGGATTCAAGAAGGCGCTCGATAATCTGGATGCGGTCATTCAACTGATCCGCGCTGCGAAAACCCCCAAGGAAGCCCGTGAAGGCCTGATCAATACCTTCGAATTCACCGAGCGCCAGGCGCAGGCCATTATCGAACTGCAGCTCCAGCGGCTCACCGGCATGGAGCAACAGAAGATTATCGAAGAATTAGCCGATATCCAGGTCAGAATTGGTGAATATTTGGAGATTTTAGGCTCCGAAAAGGTGCTGAAAAGCGTCATTATCAAGGAATTAAGAGAGGTCCAGAAGGACTTTGGAGACGAGCGTCGCACCCAGATTATCGAAGATACGGGCGAGATCAAACTCGAAGATCTCGTTCAGATGGAAGATGTTGCCGTTACCGTAACCCGCGGCGGCTATCTAAAACGCACCGCCGTCGACACCTATCGCCGCCAAACCCGTGGAGGCAAAGGCCGAATTGGAATGTCGACGCGCGCGGAAGATGTAGTCGAGCATTTAATTGTCGCGTCGACGCACGCTTATTTGCTCATATTCACCAATAAAGGACGAGTTTATTGGCTTAAAATCTATACGATTCCCGATGCGGGGACTACTGGAAAGGGCAAACATGCCTCCGGCCTGTTGGCGCTACAGCCTGACGAATCGGCCACGGCGTTCCTGCCGGTGAAGGAATTCGTACCCGGCAAGTTCATCGTGATGGTGACCAAGCAGGGCGTGATCAAGAAGTGCGAGCTTACTGAATTCGACAATCCGATGTCGCGTGGCATCATCGCTCTCGGATTGGATGAAGGGGACGAACTTCTTGCCGCGCGGCTGACGACAGGCGAAGAGTACATGTTCCTCGGCACGCATGAAGGGATGGCTTGC
>Ga0116129_1000389_pt1 | contig 29016 bp, 22 predicted proteins | sample June2015DPH_17_2_FD_89732 | JGI IMG/M metagenome (GOLD analysis project Ga0116129, IMG submission 89732) | Peatland microbial communities from SPRUCE experiment site at the Marcell Experimental Forest, Minnesota, USA - June2015DPH_17_10 | ecosystem: Environmental > Terrestrial > Soil > Wetlands...
GGCACTGCAAATCCATGGCGGCATGGGTTATGCCGAGGAGACGCCGGTCAGCCGGTATTTTGTGGATGCCCGCGTGTTGTCCATCTTCGAAGGAGCCGAGGAGACGTTGGCGCTGAAAGTGGTCGCGCGCACTCTGCTCGAAGGCGCGTTGCGCACGGCCCGGCCGCAAATCCCATGAATCGCGGGATCCTGGCCGGGATGCGGGTGGTCGAGGCCTCTGCCTTCGTCGCAGCGCCTCTCGGCGGGCTGACGCTCGCGCAACTGGGGGCCGACGTGATCCGCATCGATTTGCCCGGTGGTGGTCTCGACCATCGCCGCTGGCCCGTCGCGGAGAACGGCATCAGTCTGTTCTGGAGCGGTCTCAACAAGGCCAAGCGCTCGATCTGCATCGACTTCGCGAGACCGGAGGGACGGGAACTCGCGACGGCGCTGATCGCCGCGCCGGGCGAGAACTGCGGAATGCTGTTGACCAACTTCCCGCCGCGCGGCTGGCTGTCCTTCGAGACGTTGCGCGCGAGGCGCGCCGATTTGATTCAGCTGACGATTCAGGGCGACCATCGGGGCGGATCCGCGGTCGACTATACCGTCAATCCGGCGATCGGGCTTCCCTACCTCACCGGTCCGAGCGGCACCCACGATCCGGTCAACCACATCTTGCCGGCTTGGGATCTGCTCACCGGCCAGATGGCGGCGACGGGCCTGCTGGCCGCCGAGCGGCACCGGCGGCGGACCGGCGAAGGTCAGCACGTGAAGCTGGCCTTGGAGGACGTCGCACTCGCTGCGATGGGCAACCTTGGATTCATTGCCGAGGCACAACTTGGCCACGAGCGCGAACGCGTGGGCAATTACCTTTACGGTGCATTCGGCGGCGATTTCGTCTGCGCCGACGGCGTGCGGGTGATGGTTGTCGGCTTGACTCTCAAGCAGTGGCGCGGACTCTGTGCGGCCCTGGCCCTCGATGAGGAAATCGCATTGCTGCAGGACCGGCTCGGCCTCGACTTGCGCGCCGAGGGCAACCGCTTCCGCGCCCGCGACGAAATCGCCGGATTGGTTCGCGCGCGCATAGGTGCGCGTACGATCGCCGATATCGGCGAGGCCTTCGAGCGGCACGGTGTGTGCTGGAGCCGGTACCGGACGGTGCGCGAACTGGTGACCGACGATCCGGCGTGCTCCGAGAAAAATCCGCTATTTGGCATGGTCGAACACCCGGATCTGGGCAAATTGCTTACCCCCACCATCCCGCTGGATTTCGAACGTGGCGGGCGCGTGGCTCCCGCCCCGGCACCCGGCTTGGGCGCTCACACCGACGAAATACTCGCCGATGCGCTCGGACTCGATTGCGCCGCAATCGGCCGGCTTCACGACGAGGGCGTGGTCGCGGGAGCCGGCGCGGCCGAGATGCAAGCGCGACGCCGGTAGGCGCCGTGCTCAGAGCGAGCGTCCGATGAGTTCCTTCAGGATTTCGTTCGAACCGGCATAGATCGGTTCGATGCGCGCGTCGACGAACATGCGTGCGATGGGATATTCCAACATGTACCCGTGACCGCCGAACAGTTGCAGACAGCGGTTGACGACTTCGAACTGCCGTTCGCTGATCCACCACTTGGCCATGGAAGCCAGCGAAGTGTCGATGGTCCCGTCGAGCATGCGTTGCACGGTGAAATCGGCGAAGAGCCGGGCGATCGTAGCGATCGTCTTGACCTCGGCCATCTCGAAACGCGGATGCTGCAGATCGGCGAGCGTCTTGCCGAAGATGTTGCGCTCGCGCGCATAGTCCCGCGTCACCTCGTACGCGTGTTGCATGACCGCCGCGCAATTCACGCCGGTGAGCGCGCGTTCGTAAGTCAAGTCCTGCATCATCTGGTAGAAGCCCTGGCTCTCGCTCCCTCCCAGCAGCGAATCCGCCGGGACCTCGCATCCATCGAAAAAAAGCTCGCACGTGTCCGACCCGTGCAGGCCGATTTTCTTGAGCCTGCGGCCGACCCGAAAACCGGCCGTCTTGGTATCGAAAATGAACAGAGAAATGCCCTTGGCTCTTTCCGCGGGATTGGTCTTCACGGCCAATACCAGCAGATCGGCGATGGAGCCATTGGTGATGAACGTTTTCGCCCCGTCAATGACGTAGCCGTTGCCGTGACGCTCGGCGCGGGTCTTCATGTTCTGCAAGTCCGTGCCGCCGCCGGGCTCGGTCATCCCCATGCCGGCGATCAACTCTCCGGAGCAGAGACGAGGCAGCCACGCAGTCTTCTGGGCGTCGGTGCCATAGCGCGCGATATAGTGTGCAGCGATCAGATGAATCTGCTGCCCGGGACGCCAGCTCGCATCGCCGGCGACGCACAGCTCGTGGGCCAGGACGGCAACATGCGCAAATGTGCCGCCCGATCCGCCCCAATCCGCCGATATGTCCGGGCATAGCAATCCCAGCTCGCCGGCCTTGATCCAAGTCGCGCGATCCGTCGCACCCTCCACATACCAGCGTTCTTGCTTGGGGGTCACCTCTTCGGCGACGAAGCGCCGTGCGAGTTCGCGTAATGCCTCGAGTTCATCGTTGAGCCACGTCGGGCGGTAGTTGTCGATCATCACCCTCCCAGCGTATCGACGCGCTGACGTGCCTCGAATCGTCGCTTCCGACGATCCATCGCGCGGGATGCGGATCGACCCTGGTGGCCTGATTCACTATGATCACCAAACCGGGGCCGCGCCCGTGCTGTGTGCCTACCTCATGTCGCTCTTCATATGTCGGTGAACACTGCGCCGCATCCGGCGCCCCGCCTGACGGCGGCCGTCGAAACGGAGATCTCGCGGGTGTTCGATCTCCAGCAGGGAGCTGCCCGTCGTTTACGCACCACCACTCCTGCCCAGAGAGTCAGCCGTCTCAAGAAATTACGCGTTGCGATCCTCGATCATCGCGCTGCGATCGTCGAAGCGGGAGCCGAAGATTTCCGCCGACCCGCTGCAGAAGTGGAAATGTTCGAGTTGATGCCGGTGATCATGGACATCGGCGATACTTGTAAGCGGCTCGGGCGTTGGCTGAAGCCGAAGAAGGTCGCGACGACGAGCATGATGCTCGGCACCAGCGCCTGGGTGCGGTACGAGCCGCGAGGGCGCTGTCTGATCATGGCGCCTTGGAATTATCCGTTGACGCTCACCTTCGGCCCGTTGGTTCCCGCGGTCGCCTGCGGCAATGCGGTGATTATCAAGACGTCCGAAGTCGCGCCGAACTTCTCCGTCGTGATGACGAAGATCATACGCGAGACGTTTTCGGAGGACGAAGTCGCCATTTTCGAGGGTGACGCCTCTGTGGCCACCGCTTTGCTTGCGTTGCCGTTCGACCATATGTTCTTCACCGGGGCGCCCGCGATCGGCAGGATCGTGATGGCCGCGGCTGCCAAGCATCTGGCGAGCGTCACGCTGGAACTCGGCGGCAAGTGTCCGACCATCGTCGATGAAACCGCGGATTTGAATCTTGCCGTCAAGACCGTAGCATGGGCAAAGTACGCCAACAGCGGACAGACTTGCATCGCGCCGGACCATCTATATGTTCACGAGAGCGTCGAGCGCGACTTCGTCGCCCGGTTCAAGGAGAGGCTCGATGAGCTGTACGGCGAGGGAGAAGTTGCCAAGCATGCCCCGCTGGGCCGAATCATCAATGCGCGTCATACGCGCCGCCTCGCCCACCTGCTGCAGGACGCGGTGCAGCGCGGCGCCAAAGTGCTGTATGGCGGCGCCGTGGACGAAGCGGAGCACTTCGTATCTCCCACGCTGCTGAGCGGCATCCCCGCCGCCGCCAAGATCATGCAAGAAGAGATTTTTGGGCCGCTCCTGCCGATCATTCCTTATACGCAGATCGACGAGGTCATCGGCAAAATCAACGCTGGGCCCAAGCCGCTGGCGCTCTACATCTGGAGCCGCAACAACTCGCGGATCGAGCGCATCATTGCGAACACCAGCGCCGGCGGAACCTGTATCAACCACCAATCGGTGCAGTACCTGCATCACAATCTTCCGTTCGGCGGGGTGAATAATTCGGGAATCGGCAGCTATCACGGGGAATGGGGCATCAGGGCATTCTCCCACGAGCGCGCGATCGTCAAGACGCATTTCATGACGGCGCGCCTGTTTTTCCCGCCCTATACGGCATTCACTCGCAAGCTAGTGGACTGGATTCTGAGATATATATAGTCCCGCCTCGAGGCGGGACGTGGAAAACTCGAGGAGAGATCAAGATGAGCGAGACGCAGCCATTGCGCTATCCCGGTGCGTACGCCGGAGTTCAGGGTGCGAAGCCGGCCGTCATCATGGCGCAGAGCGGTGCCGCTATGAGCTATGCTGAACTCGACGCCTATGCGAACCGGTTGGCGCGATTTTACCGGTCGCTCGGCCTGGAGGTCGGCGAACACGTGGCGTATTGCCTGGAGAACCGTCTCGAGTGTTCCGCCGTTCAGTGGGGAGCGCACTACGCAGGCCTGTATTACACATTCGTCAGCACGCGCCTCACTCCGGGCGAAGTGGCATATATCGTCGAGGACTGCGATGCCAAGGTCGTGGTGCTCAGCGACAAGGCGGCACCTGCTCTCGTCGATGCGCTGCGTGCGCCCCCGAACCGCCCGCGCCTGTATTCGGTCGACGACGGTTACGGCCTGGATTCATTGAAGAAGCTCATCGAGCCGTTCGACGCTTCCCTGATCGAGGGCGCGGTGGAGGGCAGCGAAATGTTGTATTCCTCCGGTACCACGGGTCGGCCGAAGGGCGTGAAGCCGGCGCTGACCGGCAAGCCGCTCGGCAGCACGGCATTGATCGCGGATCTCCTGACTCGCGGCTTCGGCGCCAATGTCGATACGGTCTATCTGCATCTCGCCCCTTACTATCACGCCGCACAGCTGAAGTGGTCTCAGGCCATCACGGCAATAGGAGCGACGGTCGTGATGATGGAGCGGTTCGATTCGGAGGGAGCCCTTCGGGCAATAGATCATTACAAAGTCAGTCACAGCCAGTGGGTTCCCACGATGTTTCACCGCCTGCTCGCGTTGCCGGACGCCATAAAAGAGAAATACGACCTGGCCAGTCAAAAAGTTGCCGTGCATGCGGGCGCGCCCTGCGCGATTCCGACCAAGCAAGGCATGATCGACTGGTGGGGCAACATCGTTTTCGAGTACTACTCCTGTACGGAAACGATCGGGTCGACGCTCTGCGACAGCAAATCGTGGTTGAAATATCGGGGCACCGTCGGCCGCGCCATATTGGGCGTGCCGCATATCGTGGGCGAAGACGGGCGGGAAGTGCCCGTGGGCGACGAGGGTCTGGTTTATTTCTCCGGCGGCCCGCGCTTCAGCTATCACAAGGACCCGGCCAAGACCGCGGAGGCATACAGCCCCGAAGGCTGGGCGACCGTAGGCGATATCGGAAAATTGAACGAGGAAGGCTTCTTGTTCCTGACCGACCGCAAGAGCAACATGATCATCTCGGGTGGCGTGAACGTATACCCGCAGGAAACCGAGAATGTGCTGATCACTCACCCGAAAGTTTTCGATGTGGCGGTGATCGGCACTCCGCATGAGGATCTCGGCGAGGAAGTGCGGGCTGTGGTACAGCTCGAGCCCGGCGTCGCTCCCAGTGCGGTTTTGGCCGAAGAATTGATCGGCTATTGCCGGCGGCAGCTGTCGCCGATCAAGAGTCCGCGGGTCGTCGATTTCAGCGAAAGCCTGCCGCGTGAACCCAATGGCAAGCTGCTCAAACGGCTGTTGCGGGACGAATACAGGGCGAAACTTTCCGCGAAGACCTGAATTTCCACAGGTGCCGGTCTCGCACGGAAATCGAGTCAAAATCGTCGGTTTCGACGATGTACCCATGCTGCCTCAACCTCGATGCTGCACGAAATTAGAGCTGGCCGTGCATGTTCGTAGACCGCAGGGTTGCGCGAATTCAGGCAGGCGTTGACGCGCTTCAACCGTACGCGATATGAACCGATTAATTAGTCGTATTTTTCATGCCGCTCGTCTCGGTTCGCGCGAGGTCCCGGCTTGCTCATCAGCTTAGGGACTTGAAAAAATGCCGCAATCAGGAGTTGCCATTCAAACAAAGACGGCCACGAAAAGTGTCGACGTCATAGTCGCCGGCGCAGGCCATAACGGCCTGGTTGCTGCCTGCTATCTCGCGAGGGCGGGACTCAAGGTACTCGTGCTGGAGGCGCATCAAACAGCCGGCGGCATGACGGCAACCAATCCCATGTCGCCGGAGGCGCCAGACCATCTCATCAACGAAGCATCGATTCACGCATCGCTTTTTCGGATGTCGCCCATCGAAGCGGAACTCGAACTCGCCACGAAATATGGGCTGCGGCAGCGCATCATCGATCCCTGCCACGTCCAGCTCAATCCGGACGGCGACGAGTCGATCGGGATGTGGCGTGATGCGCGCCGCATGGCGGACGAGATTCGCTACTTTTCCCCCAAGGATGCCGCTACATATATCGATTTTGCGAGCCTCATCGATACCGCGGTGCAGATAGGCCTTCCCATCGCCTTGACGAACATAGCACGGCCCGGGTTGAAGGTTATTCTCAAGGTACTCGGCGGAGCGATCAAGAACCGCAAACTCTTCGGCAGACTCCTGAATTTCGTGACCAGTTCACATGCGGGGATTCTCGAGGAGCTTTTCGAGCACGACATGACGCGCGCCTGTTTTACCACCGGTTTGCCGTTCATGGATTTTAAATCCGACTATAGCGCGTTTGCGATGGTCTACCTGGGGGTACTCTCGCGTTATGGCGTCGCCATGTTCGAGGGAGGTACGGGAGCCTTTCCGAAGGCGTTGATACGTTGCCTGGAGGCTGCCGGCGGACGGGTCCAGACCGGCGCCCCGGTCGCGGAATTGATCGTACGCGAGGGTCGGGTAACCGGTGTTCGGCTGAACAACGGCGATGAAATCGCCGCCACCAAGGCGGTTATGACGGCATTCAGTCCTAAAATGGTGCTGAACCATATGTTGCCCGAAGGTTTGTTGCCTGACAAACTCGCCAAGCGCGCAAGCCGTATACCGACCAAAAATAGGGGCATCGCGGACTACAAGCTCAACATGGCCCTTAGGGGCAAGATCGTGCCGCGGCGCCATCAGGCATGGCGCGACAAGAAATACAACGATGGCTTGGACCTGCGGCTGCCGACAACGCAGTGGGCGAGTTACCAAGAATCGCTGGATGCCTATGATGACTGTATCCGCGGCGAGGTGCCGGCCATGGTGCCGGGACTAACGCAAATCACGACGGCATTCGATCCTTCCATGGCGCCGCCTGGGCACGACACCTATTGGTTTTGGTCTGGATTGATACCCTCCAACCCACGGGAAGGTTGGGATAAGGCGCGGGACCAGATTACCGATCGCGTCGTCAAAGATGCCGCCAAGTATTTCGATGGGATTGAAGAGCTGGAAATCGCGCGACGGCCCCTCGCGCCGCCGGATATCGAAAAGCGTTTCTGGGCTATCGACGGCAGTGTCTACCATGTGGAGCCGTACATTTCCCGCTTTGGCGTCGGCAGGCCGGCGATCGGTCTTGCCGGTTATTCGACCCCGATTCCGGGTTTATATTTGAGCGGCTCGGGTACCCATCCGAGCGCCGGCATCAGCGGGTTGCCGGGCCGGAACGCCGCACAAGCCTTGTTGGACAACCTGCGAAAGGGTCGCTGATTGGTGCACGACTCATTGATCGATGGCATTTGATATTCAGAGGAGGAGATCATGGACATATTCCAAACTATGCTCGATATCAGTCCGGGTACCCGATTGCCCGTACCCGCCGATTACCAGGCCAGTCCGCTGGCCGCAACGTGGTTCACGATATGGGCCGGCGGGTTTGCCGTGCTGGTGCTTCCGTGGATCCTCAAGAAGCTGTTCAAAGACAAGGATGGGATACCGCTGCTGATGTGGATCGGGGGTCTGATTTGCTCGTTGCTCGAGCCCATGCTCGATCATTTGGGCCACCTTTGGTGGCCGCTCAATCTTCCCGGACCGGCCTACGTAGGGTATTCGTTGAACGTACCGTTGCTCATTCCCCCGTGCTACGTATTTTTCATTGCGATGACGGGCTATTGGGCCTACTACCGAATGAAAAGCGGCCTGACTGTCTCCGGCGTTTTCACCGTCTGGTTTCTGATCTCGATGACCGATGTCATCATGGAGATGCCAGGTACCTCTACACGGGCCTATGAGTACTATGGCGCTACACCGTTCAAGATTCTGGGCTTCCCGCTGTGCTGGGCTTGGCTCAACGGAACTTCGATGTTCTTGGTCGGCTTCCTACTGTGGCTGGTGGCACCCTATCTCAAAGGTTGGAACAAGGCGCTCATCCTGCTGGTTCCCGTCGTTGCCATGGGGGCAGCATACGGCATGACGGCTTGGCCGTACTTCTTGGCGTTGAACTGGCCCATGCCGGTCTATGCGACTTGGCTGTGGTCCACTGCCTCCCTGGCGCTGTGCTTGCTCGTCGTGCGATTCGCGGCTGCTGTGATTGCGAACAGGAGCCCGGCATCAATTCCGTCGCAGCAGCGTACACCGTTGGAAGCGTTGCGCGGCTCGGCAGCCATTCGGGCCGGAGGATGATCGGAACACCCACTTCATGATGTCCGGCTCCCTTGATTATGGGAAATGCGCGCGGTCCGTTGATCGGTCTCAAGGTTATCGAGATGGTCGGTCTCGGCCCCGCGCCCTTCTGCGCGATGATGCTGTCCGACATGGGCGCAGAGGTCATTCGCATTGCCCAGAAGCGCAAGCCGGGTTCGGCGGCGCATTTCGCCTTTGCAAATCCTAAACACGATGTGCTGGCGCGGGGACGGCGTTCGCTTGCGCTCGATCTGAAGCAGCCCGAGGGGCAGCGGGTCGCTCTCAGACTGATCGCACAGGCGGACGCGTTGATCGAGGGGTTCCGGCCGGGTGTCATGGAGCGCTTAGGGCTGTCGCCGGAGACGTGCATTGCGGCAAATCCCAAGCTCGTTTATGGCCGGATGACGGGTTGGGGGCAAGGCGGGCCTCTTGCGCGGTCTGCAGGCCATGATATCGATTACATCGCCATGACCGGTGTCCTGGGCGCCATCGGCGGCGCCGAGGGTCCTCCGATCGTGCCGTTGAATTTGCTCGGCGATTTCGGCGGAGGCGCCATGATGCTGGCATTCGGCCTCGTCTGCGGACTGATCGAGGCGAAGTCTTCCGGGCGGGGCCAGGTAATCGATTCCGCCATTGTGGATGGCACGGCAGTCTTATCGGCGCTGATGTATGGCTTCAAGGCCGCCGGACAATTGAAAAATGCTCGGGCGGCAAATCTTCTCGACGGCGGCGCGCCTTTCTATGCGACTTACGAATGCGCCGATGGCAAGCCTATCGCGATCGGCGCGCTCGAACCGCAATTCTACGCGACGCTGTGCACGCTCTTGGGACTGAGTGCGTCAAATCTTCCTCTCCGCGAGGATCCGCGGCACTGGCCTGAATTGCGGCAACGATTTGCGGATACCTTTCGCACGCGAACGCGCGCCGAATGGTGCGCTTTACTGGAAGGCACGGACGCCTGCTTCGCGCCGGTCCTCGATTGGGATGGAGCTCCTCTGCACCCGCATAACGTCGCGCGGCAGGTCTTCGTCGAGATCGACGGAGTGATTCAGCCGGCTCCGGCCCCTCGATTCAGCCGCACTCCGGGAGCGGTTCAGGGGGCGGCGGTGGGTGACGGCGAGGATAGCAATGTGATTTTGGCGGATTGGGGTTTGAGCGAAACCGAGATCGATGCACTCAGGGGCGCGGCCGTGATTTGAAGCCGTGCCCGGCGCGATACCGCGAGGCTGGTCGTTCGGATCAAATATATACACTGTTTAATAAACGGTGTAGCATGAATTTATGCCTAGAATTTCGTTGACGGCGAGCGAGATGGATTCGATGCGAAGCCGCATGTGTGGCGCCGCATTGGACATCTTCCGCTCGCACGGAACCGAAGCGGTGACATTGCGGGCTTTGGCCGACGTTCTCGGCATCAGTCATACGCTGCCGTATCGTTATTTCGAGAACAAGGATGCGCTGCTGGCCGGTGTGCGGCTGGCTTGTTTCGGTCTTTTTGACAGCTATGTGCGGCAGCGTGAACGGACCGAGGCCGGTCCGTTGGAGCGCGTGTTCTCGGTGGTCGATGCGTACGTCGGTTTCGTGTTCGAACACTCCGTCGAATACACGCTGATTTTCGCGACGCCACAGCCTCCGCCCTTGCGCTATCCCGATCTGCTGGCTGCCCGCAAACGTCTGTTCGATCACGCCGTGAATCTGGTAGAACTTTGCATCGACGCAGGGCACGTGCATGGCGATGCCCGGGAACTTACCCATTGCGTATGGGCCAGCTTGCACGGATTGCTGTCGTTGCATGTCGCCAATCAGCTGGTGCATGGCGAGGAACTTGGGGCTTTGGTAAGGCCGACGATTTGTCGAATTCTCGGCCTGCCGGTGGCCGAGGCCGCTCGGAACGAGCCGAGAGCTGAGAGAAGACCGGTAGTGAGCGCCAGGCATTTGCGTCCTGTCACCATTCGTGGAAAGAGCCGATAAGATTCCAGCTTAGATGCGAAAATACCGCTGCCGCTATTGTTCTCATGTGTACGACGAGAGCCTGGGCGACCCGACTACCGGGATCGCGGCGGGTACGCGGTTTGAGGATCTATCGGAGGAGTGGATTTGCCCCGAGTGCGGCGCTGTCAAATCCGATTACGATCTCATCGATGACTGACGCGCCGATTCGGCCGTTCTGCGAGGCATGAGTTGCGCTCGTCGCTTCCGACGATGTTGCGCTTGGCTCCGCGCGCTAATCTCTGCTCACTCAGGAGTAGCCGATGAATGTCGATCCTGGTCTCGAACACCCGCTTGCCGGGCCCCGTCCGGAAACGTCCCTTTGGAGCGAGAATTTTGCGCTGACCTTCAACGATCCCGCACGGCGCGTGTCGATGTTGTACAGCATCGGTACGTGGTACCACGACACGTCCGTGTGGCGCGAGATGTTTGCCGTGACGCTGCCCGACGGACGGATCGTCGTCGGAAGAAATTTTGGGCGCAATACGCAAGGCTCGGTCGTCTCGGCCGCACTATCCCGCTATGAAATTATCGAGGCCGGGAAGAACGTGGCGCTGTCTTACGATGGACCGGTGTGGAACCATTCGTTTCAGGACCTGATGCAGCATGAGGCCTACGCCGGCAAGACCAAGCGCTTGGTGCTGGATCTGACTTTCGAGGCGGTGGCGCCGGTATGGAACATGCACGGCGGTCATGGCAAGGATCGCACCGGAATTGCAGGATCGATGCACATCGAGCAGCTTGGACGTTGTCGCGGAACGCTCCGACTCGACGACAGCGAGTTGAAGATCCAGGACGCCGTGTCGTGCCGGGATCACAGCCGCGGGCCCCGTGATCTGGCCAATTATCGGAATCATTGCTGGATCAACGGCGTCTTCGACGACGGTACCGGTTTCCATCTCTATTTCTTCAAGGTGCACCACATCGAGGGCGCTGCGCTGTCGATTGCGACCGTGATTCGGGACAACGTGCATCATCCGGCGACGATCGAGCATGTCGAGTTCGCGGATGGTCCGGACGAATTCGGCAAGCTGCACACGATCACGCTGCGCAGCACGCTTGGCGACATGAAGATCGAGATCAAAGAAGTGCTTTCGACCATTCCCACCAGGATGAGCGCACCTTTCAACCCGGCGATGGGAATCGTGAAAGATCCGCACGGCCTGATGTTCGATGAGGCGATCCGCGTGGAATGGAACGGCACGTCCGGATTTGGCTGGAGCGAGCGGGGATTCTCGAAACAGCCCATCGCATAACTTAGAACTGGGGCGTCGACAATGAAGATCAATTCCAGCCACAGTTATCTCAACCTGATTCTGAGGGCGCTGGAGACCTCGATCGTGCCGGATTTGAAGTCGGCCGGATCTCGGGCAGTGGCGGACATCGTTCGGACGACCCTGATCGAACTCATCAAGCGTGAAGGTCCGTCGCTGCCGGAGATCAGCGACAGTCTCAGTACAGGCGAGGAACTGGAGCGTGAGATGACCGCGTTTCTAGGCGTTCCGGCCGACGCTGCCCCAGTCGCGGATCGGACGAGCTTCAGCGCCTTGTCGCTTCGACATGAGGCGCTCACGCAGCGGATGGCGGATCTAAGTTCCCGGCTCTTGAGCTTGCGGCGGGGTGCGTCCGGACGCGAAACCGAGACCGCCGGCGCATTGCTGTTGCGCGGCGCGCAATGGGAGAGGTCCTATTATGCGAGGCAAGCCCAGATCCCGTTTGTTCCCCCCGCTGTCAACGCCGAGACTACACGGCCGCCCCTGTCCCGCGAATTCCTGCAGGAGTTCCTCAACGAGCATCGCACGGACGAAGAGCCCCCGTTGGAGGTTATATCGCTGGACGCGGTGCTAGGCGGATTCGGCAAACAGACTTTTCTGTGCAAGGTACGCGAGCAGTTTTCAGCCGCGGAACGGGACCTGGTGGTCCGCAAGACCGATCCCACACCGATCATGATGCACGGCTTTTCCATCCTGGAGCAGGAATACCATCTGCTGCGTTCGCTGGCGAAGAGCGGCTTCCCCGCGCCGCGGCCGCGGCATCTGGCGTCGAATCTGCCCGGGGTGGACGCCAGTTTTTACACGATGGACCGAATTCGTGGGCGCGTGCCTGGCAGCTTTCTCGGCGGAATGGACCCGGCGCATTCCGAAAACCTGTTTTTGCAATTGGCCGAATTGATGGCGCGGCTGCATCGCCTGCCCCTCGAGACGTTCAGCGACTACCTGCATGAACATGGCGATGAGACGATTCTTTCCGCCAATATCGGCGACTGTTACCGCCGCAACCTTGCGGGCTGGCGGCGCTACGCCGCCGATACCGAGCATCTCCCGTCGCCATTTCTCGGCTGGCTCTTCGACTGGTTGGAACACCATATACCCGAAGATTTCCGGCGTCCGGTGCTCGTGCACGGAGACTTCAACATCCACAACGTACTCGTCGAGGACGGAGCTATCAGCGGGGTTCTGGATTGGGAATGCGCGGATTTCGGGGCTCCAGAGCAGGATCTCGCCTACATCCGTCCGCACCTCGAAAAGCATATCAGTTGGGAGCGCTTTATCGACCACTACCGGGCGTCCGGCGGCCCGGAAATCAACCCGAGCCTGATGCGATTTTGCATTGCCTATGCCGCAGCGCGGGTCAACTTGGCCGGAAACCGCGGAACCCTGAATCTACAGCGCGGCACGAACCGGGATATGCGTTACGCCATGGTGGAACTGGGCTTTACGCAGGCGTTCATGCAGATGGCGCTTGGAAGTGTATCGTCGGATTGAGATGGGCCAGGCGTGCCCGCTCCCGGATGCCACGGTGGCAACGAAACGACCGCCGCTCTTGCGGCGAAAAATCGATCGTCATAACAAGCGCTATTTTTCTTGATCGGCATAAATCCTGCGAACCAAATCGTCGCTTTCGACGATGTCTCTTTTTGCGGTGGCATTGATTATTTACATGCTGTCGGTGGTGTCTGGACGTCAATCAGAAACTTCAGCCCGCAGGAGAAATCGTCGTCAATTTGCGCAGCGCCGATAGTCGTAAGTGACGTAGAGAGAACTCAAGATGGTTCAAGACAAATATCTGAATCCAGACGGCAATTACCCAGAAGAGGAAAGACCCTTCCGGCCGATCCAAATCCAAAATTGGACCGAGCACTACGCCTTTTTTGCTTATGACGATCGAGTTGAAAGCGGTGTATTCATCCATATTGGCCGAGTGCCCGCAGATCCGGAGATCTGGCGAGGAACAATTCAAATTTACCAACCCAACGGTGAACTCCTGGTCGCGAAATACTTTGGCCGCGACGGCTCCGAAAATGGCGCAGGAGCAGGACCATTGCGTGTCACATGCATCGAACCATTCCGACATTTTCGAGCTGAATTCGACGGAATGGTGCAGCGTGTGGAGCGCAAGCGCATCACCACAGAGGTCTTGCGCGATGGACCATCGGAGCCGGCCCGCTTCCGGCTCGATTTCCATGCGGCGGCGCCCATCATCGGACGGCAGAGCGAAATCGCGGAGAACAGAACCGACGGAAGCTTTCACACAGAGCAGGTTGGACATATCGCCGGTGAAATAACCAGCGCCGGCCGCACCGTATCTCTTTCCGGTGCGGGCGTTCGTGACCACTCCTGCGGCCCGAGAAATTACGGACCGGTCGTCGGGCATCTGTGGATTCATGCCCTATTTCCGAGTGGGCGAACCTTCAGCTCGGTATTTTATCGGCAGAACACGCCGGAATTCATCAAAGCGGTCGTTACCGATCCCGATGGGCGCAAGGAGGAGGTTGAGGTTATCTCCCATCCCTATTATGTGAGCCAGGACACGCCGGCCGGGAGTCTGCTTTCAGATCCCGTCGCCGATCCGCAATACCGGCCTTTTCGCATTGAGTTCAAGGCGGGCGGCAAGCGAGAAGTTCTTGAAGGCGAGTGTCGCAACACGCATGCGATTACCTACGTTCCGATCATGGAAGAGCTGAACGGCACCGACTTCAACCGCCACGATGCGATCCAAATGGCCGACGCGCCGGCAGTCTTTCGCTTGAACGGGGAACTCGGTCTCGGACTGTTTGAACGGAGCGCCCGGATTTCCATGTTGAGAAGATCTTGATGGATGACCTGCCGGACATGCGCGACGGAGTCCTGGGCGGCGATGCCGCTGGATCGCGACATCAGGACCCGTCCGCCGCCCGCGTGTTGTTTGCGCATTCTGGAGTGATTCACCGGCTTACCGTATAGGCATGCGACTGCTGTGCGTCTGCATGCCGACGGAAAATATAAAACATATCGAGATACTGGGGGAAGATAATGAGAACAATTCATCCGTCTTTGAGGTCAAAAGCGACCGCGGTGGCGACGGCGCTCGCGGTCCTCGTTCCGATCGCCGCGTTTGGCGACGATCAGATCGAGGAAATCACGGTGACGGCGACGAGGCGCTCGGAGAGCGCCCAGAACGTCCCGATCACCATTTCCGCCTTGACCGCGTCCGACCTTCAAAGCGCGGGCCTCAATTCGACCACCGATCTGGGTGAGCAAACCCCCGGCTTGGTCATGAATCAGCAGGCCGGCGCTCTGACGCCCTTCATCCGTGGGGTGGGGTCGCTCGATGGCTCCGCCGGCGCCGAGAACAGCGTGTCGACGTACATCGACGGCGTCTATATCTCGGCGCCGTACGGCGATATATTCGCATTCAACAACATCGAGCGCGTCGAAGTGCTCATGGGGCCGCAAGGGACTCTTTTCGGGCGCAATGCGACGGGCGGGGTGGTGCAGGTCATCTCGAAAGACCCCACGGCGGATGCGAACGCCTACGGTACCCTCTCATACGGCAACTTCGCGACGTCCAAGGAGACCTTTTACGGCACCATCGGCGTTGCGCCGCATCTTGCGGCGGATATCGCGGTGGTCAACATCAATCAGGGGGAGGGATACGGGCACAATATCACCACCGGCGCCGACGTCAACCAAACCAGGCAGACGGAGGTGAGGTCGAAATGGCTCTATACCCCTAGCGACGATACGAAGATCACGGCTTGGTTCAGTTATTCGGATTTTCGAACCTCGGAGGGCGATTCGAAGCAATTTCTGCCGGGGGTAATCGGTCCCGACGGAGTCACTACCTACACCGGGAACTGGCAAAACGCCACCGGTGACATCAATCCGGAGATTGAGGGAGTCGGCAACATCGAGGCGCTGCAGATCGACCATGATTTCGGCCCCGTGTCCATCAAGAGCATCTCCGCCTATCAGCACCTGAATATCATCCAGAACTTCGACAACGATCTCACGTCGTTGCCGATCATCGACGTGAACATCAACGATCAGGAATACAGGACCATAACCCAGGAACTGCATCTGCTCTCGAACAAGGACAGCACCATCAAGTGGATCCTCGGCGGCTTCTTCATGCACGATGTCTCGGGTTATGGCAGCCCCATAGGGCTCGGGCTCTTCGGCAGCGACTTCGGCGGCGGCGGGGTGGGATTCAATGACTTGATCAGGACCACGTCCTACGCAGGCTTCGGCGAGGCTACCCTGCCGATCGTCAGCGATTCGACTCATTTGACGGTCGGCGCAAGGTACACGAAAGATGAGCGGGTGCTTGATTCCACTACCCTGACTTTAAGCGATATAACCACGCAAACGGTGCTCGATCGCACTCCTTTGACGCCCGCCCCCCACGCGGACTTTTCCAAACCCACGTTCCGGGGACTTCTCGACCACCGATTCAACGATCAAATCATGGTCTACGGAGGCTATAGCCGGGGATTCAAGTCGGGAAACTTCAACAACGTGTCCCCAACCGATCCGCCCTACAAGCCCGAAGTGCTCGATTCGATCGAGGTCGGCGCGAAGACCGACCTCCTGGATCGGCACCTGCGCGTCGACGTGTCGGCTTTTCACTATAAGTACCAGGACATTCAGGTCGGCGTGAGCGACGGGCCGACCATCATCACGACGAACGCGGCGGCCGCCACGATCAAGGGCGTGGATCTCAATACGCGGGCGGTAGTGAATGAGTACTTCGACGTCAATTTCGGCGCCGAGTATCTGAACGCCAAGGTCAACACCTTTGACAACGCACCTATCCTGTACCCGAATCCCAACGGAATCGGCGACTATCAAGTCGTGGGCAGTGCCAGCGGCAACACGCTGCCGAGTGCACCCAAGTACACGTTGAATGTGACGCCGAGCGCCTCGGTGCCGGTGCCCGGCGGCAAGCTGAAGGCGAGCACCGCGCTTTACTACAACGATGGGTTCTTCTGGGATTTCACCAACACGCGCAAGCAGGGCGCCTATGCGCTCCTCAACGCGAGCCTGGGCTGGGAGGCGGAGAGCGACAAGTGGGGCATCCGGCTCTTCGGCAGCAACTTGACCAACCGTGAATACGCGAATTTCCTCGTCGCGCAGCTGCCGGGAGACGCTTTCAACGCCGCACCGCCGAGAACGTTTGGTATAGAGTTCAATTTCAATCTAAAGCCACATTAGCGCATTGAATCAGGACCGGCCCGGCGAAGGTAGATTCAAGGACACCATGCAACCCGATCCCTCGGTGTTTCTGCCGGCAATCCGGCACGCGATACTACGCGAAGATCTGTTCGGAGACGCGCTCAAAGAGGGCCTGTCGCCGATCCTCATGCATCGGGCAGGAGAAGGTCTCGCACAGCTCGCGCTGCGCCACGGCGAGCTGCCGGGCATGATTCGCAAGCTGCGTTCTCCCCAGCGAGCAATTCTTCGCCGCGCCATAGCGATGCTCAAGGCCTCCGGGTTGCCTCTGCCGGAGAAGGTCACCGCGGCGGTCGCGGTTCCCGCGCCCCGAGGAAGCGCTGGGGAGGACGATGTGCGCGGCTACGAGCGTCTGGTCGAAGGCATCGCGGCCGCCATCTCCGCGCTCTCATCCCACGCCGATAGAACGGGTTCGATCGACGCAAATCTTGGAAGACTTTGCATATCGGCCAGCCGGTTGGAATCGCAGATGCGCAGCGCATACAAGTCCGCGCTCGCGCGCCTGAAGGCTGATATCGGTACCGGCACACGGCCGGCATCGAGCGCCGCCGTTCTACCCAGCGACGCGAATCTGACTGCCATTTTGCGGGCGCATTTCCCCGAGCTGCCGAATATCGAGGTGCGCGACGTACGCCGCATCCCGGGCGTGAATGCGCAGGAGATATACTTCTTCGAGCTCCTGAACCACCCCAAGTGGGCAGGTCCGATGGTTCTGCGTCGCGCGTCGGGATACAACCCAACCCGCGCATCCATGGCAGATGAATTCGATCTCCTGAATCACTTGCACGAGCAGGGGCTTCCCGTTCCCGAGGTGCTGTTGGTGGAGCGCGACCCCGCCGTTCTTGGCGGCGTATTTCTGATGATGAGGCGAATTCCCGGGTCGACAGCGACACCTGAAGGACTGGGCAACCGAGGCAAAACGATCGCGCTCGCGATGGCCGAAATGCTCGCAAAGCTTCACCGGGTGGACGTGAGGAAATTGGCGGGAGCACATCGCGACGATGGACAATCGATAAGACTGCGAATGCATACTCTCATCGACAGATATTACCGTCGGTGGCAGGCCGAGCGCATCGAAGGGTCGCTGGCACTCGAGTCGGCATTCGCATGGATGCGTGCCAACATCGGCTGTCTCGAAGGAACCGTGTCGCTCGTTCACGGCGACTGCAATTTGCGCAATATTCTGATCGACGGGTCGCGAGTATCCGCGGTGCTCGATTGGGAGCTGGCGCATCCCGGGTCTGCCGCCGAAGATCTCGCGTACATCAGGCCCGACATCGAAAAACTCCTTCCTTGGCCCGAATTTTTGGCAGCGTATATCGCGGCGGGCGGTGCACCCCCCTCGGATGAAGCGCTGCGTTATTTCGAGGTTTGGCCAAATGTATGGCGAACGAGCATGGCGGCATGCATCTACGGTGGCTACATGCGCGGCGAGCACAACAACTTCATCTTCGCGACCGTCGCATTCAACGAGTACTACACGACGCTCGACGATCTTTGCGCCTTCATGATAAACGCTTGATGAAACTCGGCAAATAAGGTTATTTATAAAATGTCATTACCGCATGCTTGTGTACTATTTGTTCGAGAGCGCAGAGTAAGCGCCGCGAGTTGCTCGGTGGATTGGAGGTCAATCGCATGATTTCCGATGATCTCATCAATCCCTTCCAGCACGATCCCCGGACCGAGCTTCCTCATGCAATCGCCGCGACGCCGGGGTGGACGGAGCACTACTTCTTTTTCGGCTACGACCCGGATGCCGCGCTCGGCATGAATGTACACATCGGCCGCCTTCCGGCCGATCCGACGATATGGCGCGCGGTTGTACAGATGTATCTGCCGGGGGGCGATGAGTTGCTCGTGGCGAAATACCATGGTCGAGACGGAGATTTCCGCGGCCCCGGCGCCGGCCCGATCAAGCTGTCCTGTATCGAGCCCCTGCGGCTGTGGACCGTCGATTTTGACGGTGCGGCATTTTCGACGACCCGACGGACGCTCACTCGTGGAATCTTCAGGGACGGCCCCGCGGAGCCTGTCAGCTTCCATATGCTCTTCGAGGCGGCAGGTCCCCTGTTCGGCCGCGACCAGGATCTGGGGGAGGGCAGAACGTCGAGCACCTTTCATTCCGAGCAGATCTGCCGCATCACCGGCTTCTTCAGGTATCGAGGAAAATACGTCAAGCTCACCGGAATTGGTGCGCGCGACCACTCGTCAGGGCCTCGAGATTACGGTCCGGTGATCAGCGATATCTGGTTCCATGCGGCGTTCCCCAGCGGCAAGGTGATCCAGACGCAAGTAGTGCGCTTCGATAAGATGGAATACAAGTCCGCCTATGTTTTCCGCGGCGACGGCACTCCGCTGGAGATGGCGGAAATTCTCGAGCATCCGCACGTGAATTCAAAGGATGCGGCGCCGGGCAGCTTGTGCGCCGATCCGATGTCGGAAGCGGCGCGCAATTTCCAAATCGTGCTCGAGACGAGCTCCGGCCAGGAGGTCTTGAGTGGAGAACTGTTGCACGCCCACGCGATCACGTATTTCTCGCCAATGGAGGAGTTCATCGGCACCGCACTCGACCGTCCCGACGGCGTGCAAATGTGCGAGTGTCCCGCACGTGTCGTGTGCAACGGCGAGGTGGGCCACGCGTTGCGCGAGCGCGTGGCGCGCACGGGCACGTTATTCCCGGCCAGTGACGTCTCAAGCAAGTGATATGAGATGATGATATGTCCAGCAGTCTAGCGACACGGGACCTCTCCAAGATCGATCCGACGGGCGCGGAAATCACGCAGTGTCCCTACGAATACTATCGAGAATTGAGAAGCGCGGCACCCGTCTTCAAGGTTCCATCCGGCGATTTCTACATCGTTTCCTCCTACGAACTGTTGCAGACGGTTCTCAAGAAACCGGAGGTGTTCCAGAACGATATTCGCGGCGACATCGTCAAAACCGCTGAACTGAAGGCAGTCTACCTTCCCACTCCGACCTTGAGTCAAAGCGATCCACCGCAACACGGCCGCCACCGTCGTCTGGTAGACCGTGTTCTATCTCCGGCGCGGGTCGCCGCTTTGGAACCGCACATCCAGACATTGGTCGATGAGTTGATCGATTCATTTATTGACAAGGGGCACGTAGAGCTATATCGCGAGTTCGCCGTACCGCTACCGCTGACGTTGATGGCGGACCTGCTCGGCGGTGATCGGTGCGATCTTGAATCCTTCAAGCGATGGTCTACCGCGCTCGTACTTCCCACCCAAGCCGTGCTGACCGAAGATGAAGAGCGAAGCATGGCCGTGCTGGCCCGCGAATTCAACGAGTATTTTCTCGCCATCTTCCGCTCGCGGCGAGCCGTGCCCAAGGACGACCTGATCTCGGTGCTGGCTACGGCCGGCATCGACGATCAACCCGAGGGCAGGCCGCTCAACGACGATGAATTCATTTCGATCATCCAGCAATTGCTCACGGGTGGAAACGAAACCTCGAGCTCGGCCATATGCTCATCCGTGCTTTATCTGATCGAACATCCCGAGTTGCCGGACGTGCTGCGCAGCAACTTGGCGGCGCTCGAGGTATTCATCGAGGAAATGCTCCGGCTCGAATCCCCGATTCAAGGGCTGTGGCGGCGAGTAAGAGAAGACACGACCCTCGGCGGAGTGCATCTTCCGGCGGGCAGCATCATCAATATCCGCATGGGCGCCGCCAACCGCGATGAAGCCAAGTTCGCCAAGGCCGAAGAGCTCGATTTGTCGAGGCGAAACTCATCGCAGCACCTGGGGTTTGGCGGCGGCATTCACGCCTGCGTCGGGCGGCTGTTGATCAAGAAAGAGCTGAAATTGGCGCTGTCAAGTCTCATCGGCCGGCTGGACGACCTGCGCCTGCCGGAAGGTACCCGGCTGGACTATCGCCGCGCATTTCTCGAGCGCTCGTTGAGAGCGCTGCCGATCACGTTCAGAAAGAGAAGCACTGCCCATGTTTGATTTAAGCGGAAAGCGAGCTTTGGTCACGGGAGCCAGCAGAGGAGCGGGCTTCGGCATCGCCAAGACACTGGCGGCGGCCAACGCCCGTATCATCGCCACCGCGCGCAATGAGGAGGGTCTTCGCAAGCTCAGGGGGGAAATCGAGGCGGCCCGTGGGCACTGCGAAATTCACGCCGGTGATCTGTCTACCCGCGCAGCCGCCCGCGAGATTGCCTCCCGTTGCGGGGAAGTCGACATCCTCGTCAATAACGCCGCGTTGACAAGCGCGAAGTACCAGTCGATGTTGGTCAAGGACGACGAGTATTGGGATCTCGAGTTCGCGCTCAATGTCATTGCGCCCGTAACCCTCATGCAGGAATTCGTACCCGGCATGGTGAAGCGCGGCCGTGGGGTCGTCATCAATATCTCGTCGATTTCGGCGCAAAAGCCCAACGCATTGCACGCGCCCTATGGCGCATCCAAGGCTGCGCTCGAGGTCGCATCGCGCGCGGCGGCGCTCGAATTCTCGCCATTGGGAGTTCGCGTGGTGGCCGTTGCTTTCGGGATGACCGATACCGAGGCACTGAAGGAGGCCGTGGCGGGTGACATGACCGTGGCGGAGATGGGCCGGATGTTTGCTCCCATCGGTCGGGCCACCAAGGTCGAAGAGGTTGCGGCCCTTTGCTTGTACCTGGCCTCGGACGAGGCTGCCGCAATCACCGGCAGCGTGATTACGATCGACGGCGGGGTCACCGCAGGGATGTACGATTTCGGTCGCGGATTCGGCTCCGGCTCGACAACCGACCCAAAAAGAACTTGATGCCATTCACCGGGAGGTTCCAGCATGACGATGCTATCTGAGTCTGAAATCGCACAAATCGGCACCGATCCGATCCCGACGGCACCTTATTGGTCCGAAGAGTATTTCGCGCTGGAACGCGAAAAACTCTTCGGCCGCGTGTGGCTGATGGCCGGCCGCGAGTTCGACCTTCCCAAGTGCGGTGATTACTTCGTCAAGGACATCCCGCCCGCGTCCGCCTCGGTGTTGCTCACGCGTTCGGAAGACGGACAGTTGCGGGCGTTTCACAATGTCTGCTCGCATCGCAACGCAAAGGTGATCCGGGACAGGAAGGGTCATGCGGCGCGCTTCGTCTGCAGATATCATGGATGGAGTTATGGGCTCAAAGGCGACCTGCGCAACGTGCCCGACGAGGCCAACTTCGCCCTTCTCGACAAGACGAAGTGCGGCCTCACGCCGGTGGCATTGGATGTCTCGAACGGATTCATCTTCATCAATCTCGATCCGAATCCGCCGCAGAGCCTGAAGGAATTCCTCTGTGGGATAGACGCACGTCTCGCCGACCATCCCTTCTCCGACTGGACATCGTTCTATCAGATCGAGAGCGAGATTCCCGCCAACTGGAAATGCGTAATCGATAATTTTCAGGAGACCTATCACCTGAGCTTCGTGCATGCCGCGAGCGTCAAGGACCGGTCGATCGGGCCGGGAAATCCGCTCGGCCACCCGCTGGGATTCAAGTTGTACGGACCGCACCGGATGATGGGGATCTGGGGAAATCTGCAACACAAACCCGCGGCCGTCGAGAGCTTTGCAATTCAAAATGGCGGAGTCATTTCACAGGGCGCGACGGACTCTGCAAAGAAGTCCGGTTCGCGACACCCGAATTGGCAAATGGACGTGCACGGAATTTTCCCCAATCTTCTGATCGATGTAACTCCCTCATTCTTTCTCACGCATGAAGTGATGCCGATTGCGTCCGGGCGCACGCGCTGGACCACATGCGTGTATTTTCAGCCGGCTCGTAACGCGGCCCAGCGGGTCAGCCAGGAATACAGTGTCGCGGCCTTCCGAGATACCGCGGTGGAGGATGTGCAGGTATTGGGCACACAGCATGAAGGGATGCTGTCGGGCGCCAAGAAGGTGTTTCATTTCCAAGCCAATGAAGTTCTTTGCCGACATTTTGCGGCAAGCGTCGATCGATACGTAAAACACGGCGCGCGGGTCGTGACCGCCTAGTACATCGGAGAATCCATGTCATCAGCTCTTCCGGCCTGGCAGAAAAACGCGAGACTTGCCGGCTCGATCACTCAAATCGGACGGCACGTCCTCTGGGAACGGCTCGCGAATCCACGTCCCAAGGACCCGCGCCAGGTGCCCGCATCCACGGAGGCGTTCACGAACGAATGGCTGACCGCGGTACTATGCAAGGGCCACGCGGACGCCAAGGTCACGTCCGTGACCCTGGGCGCGGCCAGCTCGGGATCCTCCGATCGCTGCGCATTCGAGGTGACTTACAACGAGGCGGGCCGGCGGGCCAATCTGCCGACTCGTCTATTCAACAAATGCTCCAAAGGCTTCTATACGCGGCTGCTCATGTTGCAGTGTGGAACGCTCGACAATGAGGTCGGTTTTTATGCGTCGGTGCGTCCGGAACTCGACATCGAGACCCCCAAGTCCTACAACACGGCCCTCGATCACCATTCCTTGCGGTCTTCGATCATCTTGGAAGACATCATCGCGACCAAGGGCGCGGATTTCTTCACGCCTTTGAAGCCCGTTTCCCGGACTCATATCGAAGGGATGCTCGATATTCTCGCGGCCACTCACGGAAAATTCTGGGCGAGTCCACGGCTTCGCTCGGAGTTTACCTGGCTTCGAACACCGGAGGAGTGGATCCGCCACGTAGAGGATCCGATCGCCTATGAGCGTCGGAGCGCCGTGGGAATGCAGCGTGCGGCAAGCATTTTGCCGAAGTCACTGTTGGGGCGGGAGAGGGACATCTATCGAGCATTTCTCGCGGGGATGACGGTGAGCAGTCGCGGACCGCTCACATATCTTCACGGTGATCCACACTGCCGGAACTACTACTTGACCAAGGCCGGAAAGGTCGGCGTCGTTGATTGGCAAGTTACGTTCAGGGGAGGTTGGGGCCACGACTTCGCGTATACGATGCTGTCTGCGTTGAGCATCAGAAATAGAAGAGATTGGGATGAAGATCTGCTCGCGTATTACCTGGATCGCCTCAAGGCCTACGGCGGAACTCCCCCTTCTCGGTCGGAGGCATGGGAGACGTACAGGCGGCAAACGATGTATACCCTGGTCGGTTGGCTCTATACGATCGGTTTTGGGCCGCTTCAGCCGAATATGCAACCCGACACCGTTTGTCTGGAGGTCATCGAGCGTTCCGCGGCCGCGGTCGAGGACTTCGATTCGATTCGACTTTTGCTCGAGGGCAAGTGATGGGCACCGCGGCAAAGCGTCCGTTACCGCAGCATTTTTCGCAGCTCGAACCCTTCGTGGCGCAATGGGCGGTGCGTTCGATGAGCGAGCGGCACCGTCGCCGCCTCGCGAGTTCGGCGCACGATCGAAGGGCATTCTACGAAGCGATGAGCCCAAGGCTCAACGATGCGATCGAGTATTTGAACGCTTTTCCGCTGCACGAGATGCCTGAGGGTGCCGCCACGCTGCTGGAACTGGCTTTGGCTCTGATGGAGGTGTCTCTAACACAGGAAGTTTACGATGCAAATATCGAGACCGTGCACGCGCAAAGCTCAAAACTTGTGCGCATTGCCAGGGAAATGGACGAATTTTGAGAGCACGCAGCCTCGAGGAGAGATCAGTGACCGGCATTTTGCCTTCGCCGGTTTGGTCGTAGCGTGCGTTTATTTCGGTGGTCTCCCGCCGGCCCGTGGTGGATATTTTTTTCCGCCGACGGTCCTACAAACGGGGAACTGGGATAGCTCGGTAGCCAGTCCGTCAATGACACTCTTCAGCCCGGCCTCAAACGTACGTCGCGAAAATTGTGCGGCGTAGAGATTGGCCGCGGCAGAGAGGTGCGGAAACTCGGCTTTCGGAAGCGCGGCAAGGCGCGACCGCTCCTTTTCCATATGTACATCCGTTCGAGCGTGTTCCACGATCGAATAGCCGGTCACATACGTGACAAGCGCGGTCAGAGCGTTTACGGCATCACGCGGCGGAAAGCCGACGTCGTGCAAGATGCGCAATATCAATTCTCGAAGCGGATCCAGTGCCGCTATGGGTCCGCGCGGCGTCAAAGATGTCGCCGCAACACCGGGGTGCTGACGAAGTACATGATACAAGCGGGTCATGATGGCTATCAGGTGAGCACTCCAGGAACTATTGGTAGGTATTTCAGAAGGGATTTTGCCGAGAAGTCTGAGCGCAATTTGATCCAGCAAGTCATCCTTGCCGCCTACGTAGCTGTAGAGAGTCATGGTTCCAATGCCCAAGTCCTCGGCAAGATTTCGAATGGTGAGGGCTTCGAGACCGTCCCGATCCATGATGGCAATGGCTGCTTCTATGGCTGCATCCAATGAGGTCGCGCGAAGCTCGTGCCGGCGACGCTTTTTACCTTGCTTTTGCACGATTCCATAACCTTTTGTAAGTATTCGTTTAAATGCTAGTCGAGAAGGCTGCTCCATGGAAGCTCTCAGGCGCCACGGCATCCATGTTCGCATGACACGTGTCGTCCCTCTCTTTTGAACCACGGCCCTCAAGGGCGTTTGGCGAAGGCATTTGGACCGACTGCGATGGCCCGATTTCCAGGACGGGTTAAATCGAGCCCGCAGGCATTGACAGGGCAATGTCGTACGATGTACAAGCTAGTACAGCGTACGAGATCGTACGACGTACGACGATACGCATGTGAACTTACATCGTGCGACTATGAATCCAGGGGAGATTAACATTGAAAAGTAACGGCGCCGCTAATGTCGTGTTTAGGGGAGACAATCCGTTCGGCGTGGATCCGGACTTCTACAGCCGGCTGCCGGTCCCCGACGCCGACAGTCCGACCTGGAGTGCCACGTACTATTGGAGCGCTTGGAATCCGCAAGCGGGTGTGGGCGTGTATGTTCACATGGGCGTGGAGACCGAGGATAAGAATTTGTCATGGGCGCAGGTGTTTGCCTACCTGCCCAACGACATGGTGGTGGCGGATCGCTCCTGGGGCCGGAGCCCCGATCGGCGCGGGCCCACTACAGGCAACTTTCGAGCCGTCTGTACCGAACCATTGCGGCGCTGGAGTCTCAAATTCGACGGCGCAGGTGAATTGGTCAGTTGCGCGGAGATGGCTACCCGGCTGGTGGGTGCGGGATTCGCCGTTCCGATGGCTTTCGAGGTCGATTGGATCGCCACGACGCCGGTATGGGATTTGTTCAAGGCGGTAGATATCGGCTCGAGCGATATCGGTCACGTCCACCACGAGCAGGTTGGCGTGAGTCGCGGCTGGTTGAGGGTCGGCGACCGAGAGTTTGGAGGCGAGTGGCGCCTCGACGGGATGGCCTTTCGCGATCACTCCCAGGGGCCGCGTGATGTGCGGCCGTTTGGAGGCGATCATCTTCTTGGCTTCTACTTCCCAAACACCAAACGCTCGCTGCAAATTTTGATGTTCTGGAACAAGGCCGGAGAGTTCCAATTCAGGATCGCCTCGCTGCACCAAGGCGATGAGCTCGAAATCATTCCGGACGTCGAAATGACCGGCGTAGAACGAGGGGCCAAAAAGCCGACGAGCTTGCACGACCTGCTCGGAAATCCGAAGACCTTCAAAATCAAGCTGGGCACGCGCCACGGGCCGGTCACGCTGGAAGGGCAAATCCTTCATACCTGCAATATCAGCGTCATGGGCGCGAACACCAATGTCAATGGTTCCGCGATCAATATTCCCGGAGACCATTTGCTGCTCGCGGAATGTCAAGCAAGGCTGACTTGGCCGGACGGCGACGTGGGCTATGGCTTCTTCGAAAGAACTTACGCGAAGAGCCTGCTGGCTTCGGCGAGATGAGCCGCTGCGTCATCGCCTTTGCGGATCCTCTGGGCCGTGACATCAGTCTGGCCGGGGGGAAGGGCGCCAATCTCGCGGTGCTAAGCGGCGCCGGATTGCCGGTGCCCCCGGGTTTTTGCGTCACGACGGAAGCGTATGGAACCTTCGCGGCCGCCATCGGCCTGGATTCGAGAGTCGCTCGCATGCTGTCGATCATGGGCGATGATGCGGACAGCATCGAGAAACTGACTGCGCAACTGCGCGACTTCATCATCAACTCGCCGATCCCGGAACCGGTCGCGCGGGCGGTCCTGGAGGCATACAGCGCCCTCGAGCCCGATTGCTACGTTGCGGTTCGCTCCTCGGGTACGGCCGAGGATCTGGCGGGGGCCTCCTTCGCGGGCCTTCATGATACTTATCTCGATATTCGCGGATCTGCTGCCTTGCTCGACGCCGTCAAGCGCTGCTGGGCCTCGATGTGGACTGCACGCGCGACCTTCTATCGGAGAAGCAAGGGATTTGACCAGGAGGCTGCGAAGATCGCCGTGGTCGTGCAGCAAATGGTGAAAGCGGACGTGGCCGGTGTGATGTTCACCGCCAATCCGATGACCGGCGCGACCGACGAAATCGTGATCAACGCCGCTTACGGACTCGGCGAAGCCTTGGTTTCGGGCATTGCCACGCCGGACGAACACGTGCTTTCTCTCGCAAGCCTCAAAGTGAGGGAGCAGCGTGTCGGCGCGAAGGAAGTCAGGGTGGTTCGCGACCCGACTCGATCGTTCGGCACGATCACCGAGGCCGTGCCGAAGGACGCGCAAGAACGCCTTGCCCTTTCGGAGCCGCAATTGACCGAACTGGGTCAATTGGGACAGCGCGTGATGGCGCTGTATCGCGGATTTCCGCAGGACATCGAGTGGGCGCTGGCGCGAAATCGACTATATATCCTGCAGGCGAGGCCCATTACCGGTGTGGAGCTCTCCTGGGACGAACAATTGGAGTATTGGCAAAGCCGGCCGGATGATGCGGAGACGCTTTGGACCCGATCCTGGGCGGATGAAGTGTGGAACGGGGCGATATCGCCGCTCACGTATTCCTATCGCGGCCATATGTTCACGGAGGCGGCGCGGCGTTGCGCGAGATTGGTGGGTATTCCCGGGGGACTCAAAACGAGAGTGTTCAAGTTTTACAGATCAGAGGCCTATTTCAATACCGCCGTCGACCGACTATTCGTTGAACACACCGCTTTGCCTCGATTCCGACCCGCTCTCCTCGCGCATACGTCACCGGAAGCCAAGGAGGCAATCCTGCGCGCCCCGTTCGGACTTCTCCGCTATCTGCGCATGCACGCCCATATCATTGCCCTCGGCTATGGACCCTATAAATGGTTTCGAATTGCCGAAGATTATCTGGCCAACAGGATCGAAGAGGCCAACGGCTCGAGGCCGGAAGAGTTGGAGAAGCTCTCCGATCAGGCGTTGCGCAACGAAATGGAGCGCATCGTCGGACTCAAGGTCCAGTTCAACATAGATCTGTGGACAGGATTCTTCATCTACGCGCGAGACGCCGTCAGCTTTCTGGGCGCCTTGGTTTCGCGATGGTACGACGGCAGCAATCCATCGGTCCTGGCGGATCTGTTCTCGGGGCTTCCTCGGCGTACGGCGACTGTCGAGGAGAATCTAGAGTTGTGGCGGCTCGCCGAGAGGATCCGCAACTCGCGACCCCTCCTGAATGCCTTCCACTCTTTCGGGGTGCGCTATATCGAGGCATTCGAGGCGATGCCCGAAGGGCGCAGGTTCCTCACCGATTACCGCCGCTTTGCGGCCGCGAATGCCCATCGCGGTCATGCCGATCGGGATCCCTATTTCGAGCGGCGCGCCGATGATCCTCTAATCGACTATGAGAATTTCAGATTGATGCTCTCCGCCTCAGGTCAGATCGCTCCAGAGGCACGGGAACAGCAGGTCAACGATCGCCGCAACAGCGCCATCGCAGATCTCGAATCGAACCTGCGACGCAAATCTTTCGGCCGCCTGCGCGTCTTGCTGTTGCGATACGTGCTGGCTTACGTCTACCGGTTTTTCTACATACGCGATAACCAGCGGCATTATTTCGATCGATATACGTACGCGGTTCGGCGCAACGCGCTGGAGATAGGCCGCCGCTTGACCACCAAAGGCATCCTTCGAC
>Ga0116129_1000390_pt1 | contig 29007 bp, 25 predicted proteins | sample June2015DPH_17_2_FD_89732 | JGI IMG/M metagenome (GOLD analysis project Ga0116129, IMG submission 89732) | Peatland microbial communities from SPRUCE experiment site at the Marcell Experimental Forest, Minnesota, USA - June2015DPH_17_10 | ecosystem: Environmental > Terrestrial > Soil > Wetlands...
AACGGTCCTCAAGACACAGCAAAGCGCTCCGCCCGGCGGACCCTCGAACTGTTTCTGGGGATCTTTACGGGAAGTGCTAGAGAGCGCCAGCCACTTCGGCGGCTTGGGGCCGCACGCGCTCGCATGGACAAGGCGCAAGGCGCCAACCCACATCGTCCATTTCGAAGTCCTCATAGGCAATCCAGGTAAGGAACTCGATCGGGCGATTGACGCGTTGGCGCAGGGCGCCTCGCTAAGCGTTATGCGCCGCTGCCCTCTTTTCAAGAGTGGCACGACGCAGTGCCGTGGTTCTTTCGAAAGGGAAAGGTTGGGTCCTGGTGCGAAGAAATGCCTCGGGGGCTGCAGGATTTGTTCTGGCGGCATCATCGCGAAGCAATGGAAGCGCTTGGTTATGCCGCTCCCGGACGCGGTTTAGCTTACTTCTTCTCTCCTAATTACGAAAGGCATAATCGCGCTGTCCTCGGCCACCTTCAGAGCCTCGGACTCCCGCTGTCCAATTGCCGCGTGCTGGAACTTGGACGGGGCCCGGTGATCACACAGGCTTCTATGTTCAGCGCAATTGCGCGATCGTCTCTGTCGACTCCCGCCAGGCTTGCCTGAAATATGCTGATGCAGCGTTTTCTGGACGTCCAAGAAAAGAACGCCCTCTCCCAACACATCCATCGATTGGACAACGAGGCTTTGCGAGATTATCTGGCCGCTGGTACAACCGCGATCGCCCAAAGCCGAGCAGTGGCTAAGCTGGGTAGTTAGTTACTCGACCGTGGCAGCAGGCCGGCTAGTCCGCGCGGCCCCACGGCGCTCAAATCGATTGGCTGAAATCCCATCCGCAGGGCGGGCGATTCCGGACGCAGGCGGAAGTCATAGTTGTCGGCATTGACGAATAGCGGGTCGGCAATTATGGAATCCCGGTCGCGCCCCTGCTGCCGCCATACGTCGAGCGTTCGGTTCGCGAAGGTCACCGGCTCCCCGCGGACGTCCCAGTAAAGGTTGCGGTCGATGCGAAACCCTTCGCCCGACCAGTCGCTGCCCAGCAGCCTTCCGCTATCGTAATAAACGATGTTCCGTTCGAAAGTAAACGAAACATGCTGCTCGGCGCGAGTCCGCATCAACTGGTACTCCCGTCCGAAAGCGAATATGTTGTTTCGCACTATGTTCTCGCGACCATAGTGCTGGTGGAAGCCGCCGCTCTTGGTGGCATACACAACGTTATTCCCGATGAGTATCGCGCTCGATCCCTCGTCAAGGTAGATGCCCCAGCCGCCGTAGGTAAAGGAGTCCACGTCGTGAATCAAATTATTGCGGATCATTGTTCCGGGCTGAACGCCGAGGGTATAGATCGCCCCCAAGTCGCTCATCATGGCTTTGCCTACGTGGTGCAGGTGATTGAATTCGATAATGTTACCCGCGCATTGATTCGGCCCGTAGCCCCAGGTCCAGCCAACCGAAATGGCGGTGTAAAACAGATCGTGCACATGATTGTGCGAAATCGTGTTGCGGCTGCTTTGTCCTACCCAAATCCCGACGGCGGAAGGATAGACCAAGCCGAGGTCGTGAATGTCATTATCACTCACGATATTTTCGAAACTCAGATCGGCCTCGTTCGGAGCTTGCGCCGTGTCACCGATTTTCACGCCGCCGCCTCCCATGTCATAGATTTCATTTCCAGTGACGCGGTTCCGCTTCGATCCCCGGCCGAACCAGATCGCATAGCCGCCCATCTGCGAGAACATGCAATGGTCGATGGTGACGTTCTCCGCGTCGATGGCGTCGATGGAAGACCGGGCCTCAAGCGCAGCCTGCGTATCGGCATAGCCGTCCGCGGGCCGCGTCCATCCGGTGTGCCGGAAATCGAGGCCGCGCAGCACGATGTCGCGGGCGCCCTCAATACGCACGAGTTCCTCGAGCTCCGGCGCGATCGCTTCATCCCTCGAGAGGTTATCACCGGGTATCGGCCAATAGTAGAGGGTGGCCGTCTTCGTATCGAGATACCACTCGCCCGGCTCATCCAACCCGTCCCGCGTGTTTTCGATCCAGTAGCGCGCGTCCTTCTCGCGGTTGGAAGGACGCGGGTTGCCAGCGAGGCGCGCGATGCGCAACGCCTCGTCCACGGAGACGATGGGCATTCGGATCTCCGCCCACAAGAACAACGCGATCACTTCCGCGTCGCCGCGCTCGGCCCATTCTTTCTTGATGTCACCGCTGCGGAAGCGGAGAAGGAAGGGGTTGTCCTGGGAACTCAGCCCATCGATGCGATAGAAACCATTGTTTGGCGTGCGCGCACGCTGGGCTCTTCGGCCTGCGACGAAGAGCTGGCCGAAATTTCCGAGTGCAGGTGCTGTCAACAACGGCCCATCCGACGTCCTCCATCCCTCAATGCGGCGGCCGCCGCTGATGATCGGCCGTTCGCCTGGAACGTTCTCAATGATGATGCCCGAGTCTTCACGTCCGAGCAGCAATGTCTGGGAGAGCCGGTACGTCCCGCCATGCACCCTGATCACAAAGGGTCCGGCGGCGCCTTGCTTCCGTTGGGCGCGTAGGAAGTCGCGCGCAGCGGCAAGGGACTCCGGCGGCACGTTCGGTGCAACCTCGACGGTGATGGCCCGTAAAGGCAGCGCGGTCGTGAGAACGGCGAGAAGCCAGGATTTGAGCTCCATTGGTTTCCATCATAGGACACTTGCGAGTCAACACGAGCGACCATGACAGGGTGCGGCCCTTATCCAGCACTGATTTGGCGATGTTACCGCCGCCGAAACTCACCGGTGGCGCAAGACAAAAGGTTATACTGGGATCGCACCATGAATTCGACGGAACCGCCCCTCGTGAGCATCGTCACTCCTTCGTATAACATGGCGAACTACCTGCCGGAAGCCATTGAGAGCGTGCTTGGGCAGGACTATCCTCACATTGAATACATCGTCGTGGACGGCGGATCCACCGACGGCACGCCCACGGTTCTGGAGAGGTACCGAGACCGGCTCGCGTATACTTCAGCCGCTGATACTGGCCCATCACATGCGATCTTTCAAGGTTTCCGCCGGGCAAAAGGCGACATCCTGGCGTGGCTCAGTGCGGATGACACCCTGCTGCCCGGCGCCGTTCGGACCGTCGTGGAGTTCTTCACGTCGCGGCCGGAGGTGGACATCGTTTACGGTGAAGGGTGGTGGATTGATGAGAAGGGCGCAATTATCAGCCGATACCCTTCGCTCGCATTCGACGTCAAAACGCTGGAGAGCGACTGCTTCATCTGTCAGCCGGCCGCCTTTGTCCGCGCGTCGGCCTACCGGCGCTACGAGCTCGATCCGCAGGTAAATTGTTCGTTCGATTATGACCTTTGGATCCGCATGGCGAAAGCGGGCCTGCGCTTTGTTTTGATCCCCGAGTACCTGGCCAATTCCCGCGTGCACATCGGGGCGAAGACGATTCGTGAGCGCGACAAAGTCTTCCGAGATACCATGGCTCTTCTGAAAAAGCACTACGGTTATATTCCCCTTTCCTGGATCTTCGGCTACACGGCTTTCCGTCTCGACCACCGCGATCAATTCTTCGCGCCGCTGCAGCCTTCGGTTTGGAAATACTTGGCGAGTCTTCCCATGGGGATCTGGCACAATCGGCGTGCGCCGCAGCGCTTTGTAGCCGAATGGGCGGCCAAACCGTTCACGGTCGCCATGCGACGAATACGCCGGGGCAGCGCGCAACAATTGTGAGCTTTCGGCAATTAACCGGCTAATCCGTGGCGGTGGAGATGGTCAGGACGAAAAGCGTTATTCTTTTCCAGTCGGATTTTATTCGGGAGGTGAAGGTCCCGCCCGCGAGTTCGGATCTTGCGAAAGGCCAACATCGCAAGCGGAGCCCCACGGTCACGATACGGTTTATCTCGCTTTCCGCCGCGCAGTACAACCTCGAAACGGATTGGGCCGAAATGGGCGTGGATGTCACTCTGCGTCGCTGCCAATTTGTGCACAGGATTCCATAGTCGGTCACGGCCGCTGGCGCAAGCAGGCTCATGATGCACACCATGGTTGGATCGGGATTCGTCGCTGCGTCTGTAACCGTTGCGCCAAAACGTTCACCTTCTTGCCGCTCTTCTCGCCGCCCTACGGCCGTTACAGCCTGATCGCACGCAGCCAGGCGCTGCGCCGCCGTTTCGGCGAGGCGTGTGGTTAAGGTGCGGCGCCCCGCGGTCAAGGATCCCGATCGCATGGCCGATCCTTCCACACCGCGTCGATGGTTTAGCAGCCTGGATTCCTCTCTCCCACCGTTTTCCTGTTTGCGCCTGACGATACTGGCTGTCAGCACTTGGCTCCGCAAGAACGAGATTCTCGTACACGATTTCCTGTCGTTGCGCTGGCACACCATATTTCCATTTCTCGCCCGGTTCTGGCCGTTGCGGATTTAGAAACTGCGCCGCCCGCCATCCTCGCCTGGGAAGATGCCTGCCTTGCGCCTGAGCTCGACTCCGGAGGTGAAAGCAACGCAATGATCGAGGATCTGGAGCGGCTCACACAGCGCATTCCGCCGCTGGAGTATTTGCAGCGCCACAACTGGAAGCCTTGTCGCGCCGGCACACGCCAGGAGTGGGTCGGGCTGTGTCCTTACGGCTGCGGCCGCGGCGGTGACCTGATCCGCTTTGTCCAGATCTTCCCCCATCTGCCGTTTCGCCAAAGTGTGGCGTATCTCGAAGAGGAACTGAAAACGGCTTCCGCTATGCAACTTCTGGAGCGGACGATGGCCTCCTATCGGCTTCAACTCCATCGCCATCCAGAAGCCGTCGGATAGGCGACTTACTCATGAGCATGATTCACACCAGCGAGTTTTGAATGTGGCCGATTCGTTCGACTATCTGAACTAGTTACAGCGGCACGCAAAGGAGTTGAGGCAAACACCGTCGGAGTGGACGCCCTGGAACTACCCGCGCGACGCTGGCGCGGACTGGCGCCCTCCTGGATGCGGCATAGGGTATGCTGATTCTGCATGGCCGGAAGGGACGGCCAGGCTGGGACATCACTCGAAAATGGCCGAAAAACGGCCTCTCATAACGCAAAATCGCGTAGGGTTTTGGCCATGCACGGAAACCGTCGAAAATGTTTCGCGTCTTTATGCTCGCGTTTCCACAAACAATCAACAGACCATCCCGTTGCAGATCCGGGCCTGCGGGATTACGCCGCCCGGCGGGGCTGGACAATAGCCCTGCAAGGGAGACCGGTGGCAGTGCAATCCGCACTGCCACTGTGTGAGAAGTTAGTGGACGGCGATGTCGCGCCGCGTGATCGACTTGCGTCCCCCCTTGCGGACACGTTGTATCAGGAGGGAGTTTGTTCCGAATAACCGAGACGGAGCAACGTGTCGCCGTGTCTCTCCAGAAAAAGTTCCTGAAGGTGCGATGGCATCTCTTCACGCCAGGATCCCGTCTTACCCCGCCTGAAGAACCATGGAATGGTCGCGTGCAACTCTGGGAACGAAGGAAGGGGTCGCGCCGCCAATTCCCCCTTTACCCCCAATCGCCGGAGTGCATCGGCCGCAATGTTGACGGGATCCTCGATCAAGTTCTCATAGCGGATCGCAGCATCGTGGCCGACCCGGCTAATCCACGCGTTCACATTCCTACTCCAGCCACCGAAATTATCGCCGATGATGAGTTGCTTTAACGTCGTCTCGAACAAATCTCGGCCCGGCCGATCGATTCCATGCTCGGTATTGAGAACATAATGAGCATATGAAACGACCGCGTCCCGGCCGTCTCGTATGAGTACAATAGCCGCAGAAGTGTCGCCGGCGGGCAGATCGTGGGTCTTCACGAAATGCATGCCTGAAGTGGCGCGCAACAGTTCGAGGTCGCACTCCACCTCCAACTGGCCTGTCAAGCTCAGCAGCCTGCTGGCATCGTCCGGATTACGCTCCGCAAGTCTCGCCGCGGAGTATACAGAATGAGTCTGTAATCCGAATACGTGATGCAACAGAATCCGAAAAAGCGTATTGCCCGACCTTGGGTAGGAAGCCAGCCAGATGATCATGTTCTTAAAATTAGGAGGATCTCTTTCATAATAACTATCATATATATTTCTACCGTTGGAATGTCCGCATGGCTCAGCTCTGGTGGCCGCAGGTGTAAACGTCGGTTTGGCGTTAGACGGGAGGCGCACCTCCGGGAGGTCGACCTACCGCCTCCGGCTAACTTCTGAAATGGGACAGGCTGTTTATCGGAGTGAAACCAGCTACTGATCACCCGCAAGCAGGCTCAGAGTAAGCTGCCAGCCCCAGCCGCGTCTTGACCTGCAGATCCCGCGTGCGCAGGCTTGCCGATTGACCGGCAAAATCTTTCCTCACTTTTCTCGGGCGGCGATGTTCTGAAATTGTTGAGTGATGGCCAGAAGCCGGTGATCGAGCGACTGTAGACGGCGGCGGGTCTTGTCATCGGAGAATTGCCGCCGATACATCTCCAATAGATCGCGTGTCGCCGCGAGCGCTTGGCGGATGCCAGGCAGACCTGGAGTAGCCGTGGAGACGGAGAGCGAGGGAAGGCTCTAAGATTGGGTTGAATTTTGGCGTGCCCGGTAAAGCTCTCGTTGTAAGTCTGGCTGGGCAACCTTCAAATACCGAAGGGTCATCCGAAGATTTTTGTGCCCCATCAACTTCATGAGGGCTGGCAGCCACAGTTGAGCAGTTCCGTGGCCCAGGTGTGCCGCAGGCGGTGAGGCGAGATAGGTTTGCTGTCGGTGCATCCGGCTCGTTTGGTGGCATCCGCCAGCGCCAGGCGCAGCATTTGAAACAACGCAAAGCGACAGCCCACTCGAAGCAGGAGGAAGTCTTTGGATTTCGCCAGACGACCAGGCGAAGCCATAGCACGCAGTTCCTTAATTCGCTTTATTAGTCGCAGTCCTTCTCAGTCGAGGGTACCAGACGTTTCGGTTTGTGCTTTCCGAGAGGAACATGCAGCGCCCGCTGTCCGGTGCGATCTGACGCAGACATCGAAGCCGGGCGATAAGCAATAGCCTGCTGGCCGCAATCCAGTGCAGGGCCCCGAGCGCACCAGTAATTGCCGAGCCGAAGCCGCAGGCTCCGGTGATGGCAGAACAGCCGGAACCACGCCGCAAGGAACCTCAACCTAGTTGTCGTCGAAAAGCCGAAACGCCGGAAGGTAAACAGGTTCAGTTCTGGTTTCACGAAGAAGACGGGTGGCTGATACGCGAACTTGCCGCGTGGCTGGCGAGGCAGGGGCTTCGGCCCACCCTTCGGCCCCCGGACAGCCTCAAAGTTCGAGAAGCCCACTCTTCGGCCACGATCCGCTTTTCGTCCGCCGAATCCCGAACTCTCCCGCCCAGAGCAGCTTCGCTCGGGTCAAGCGGCGCCGCGAAGCTGCGTAAACTTGCTTGTAGCGGGGTTATAAAGCGCCTGCCAGCAGTACCTCCCGCCTTCGATGTCGCCTCGGTCAAGCCCTTTTCTCCGGCGTCGGCGGGCGGTGGACGAAGGGGCGGCGGAGTGGGCCAACAGGTCCAGGCGCTGCGGATCCGGGCCGGATTCACTATGCTGCCATCAGATGAAAGATCTCGTGATCAATGCCTACAACGTGAAAGACTTTCAGGTCGTGGGGCCGGGCTTACTGGAAGGCTCCGACGAGACGACCAGATTCACGGTTGACGCCACCATGCCGCCAGATACTACGAAGGAGCAGTTTCGAGTGATGTTGCAAAACCTGCTGGCGGAACGGTTCAAGTTGACCATCCATCGGGAAGCCAGGGATCTTCCCAAGTATTCACTGACGGTAGCGAAGAATGGACCCAAGATGAAGGAGTCGGCGGAATACCACGCGCCCAAGGACGACGCCCCGCCTCCGCCGCCGGGGATACGCCGAACAGAGTCCTATGACATGTACGGCTTTCCGCCGGTGCACATGCCGCCGCAAGGTGGAACCTGGAGTTGGTTGATCAACGGCCGTTGCCGCCTGGGAGGGGAACGGGCGACAATGCAGGACTTTGTGAATGCGCTGATGAAGTCTCACTTGAGAAGTCTTGCGACGGATGACACGGGCCTCAAGACAAAGTACGAGTTTGTACTGACTTACTCCAGGCCGCGCATTGAGGAGCCACCGGGTGATATGCCTGAATGGGTGGCGAATCCACCCGAACTGGCCGAACCGCTCCCCGATCTTTTTGAGGCCGTGCAATCTCAACTCGGGCTGAAACTCGAAGCTAAAAAGGGGCCTGCGGAGGTGGTCGTCATCGATCACATCGAAAAGAAGCCAACCGAGAACTAACCCGGTCTGGAGAAGATCCTGGATCTGAGCGCATCTGTCGCCGCCTTCTTACTCATGCCGCAAAGCGTGCGTCGGATCCACCTGCACCGCCCGCCGCGTCGGCGCCACACAAGCAACAATCGCGATCGCCATCAGCAGCACAGTCAGCCCCGCAAACGTCTCCGTATCCATAGTCTTCACTTCCCAAATCTCCGACGAAATGAATCGCGTCAACGCCGCGGCGCCCGCAATCCCCAACGCCGCCCCGCACACGATCACCATCAGCGCCTCGCGGAAGATCAGCTTTAGCACGTCCCAACCGCCCGCCCCCAGCGCCATCCGGATACCGATCTCGCGCGTGCGCTGCTCCACCGCGTACGCCATCACGCCGTAGATCCCAACTGCGGCGAGCCCCGTTGCAACAGCGGCGAACAATCCCAGGAGCATCGAATAATAGCGCGGATATTGCGCCTGATCGGCCAGATACGAGTCCTCGGTTCGCGGGTCGACCAACGGCTGGTTCCGATCGACCTCCTCAATCGCCCGGCGTACCGCAGGCAGCGCGCCCATTGGATCGCCGGCCGTGCGCATCAGGAACGTCATTTGCAGATGCAGACCGGTATACGGCCCGATGCTGTGCGCCGCCGCCTGCACGAACGGAATGAAGATCGCGGGATCCTGTTTGGTTTGCGGATGGCTGGCGGGAATATCGCGCGCCACTGCAATGATCTCGCGAAGCTGATCTTCCTCCGACAAATCCACACGAATCCGTTTGCCGATGGGGTCCTCGTTCGGAAAGAACCGCCGCGCCATGGTCTCGTTGACAATCGCCACCCACGGCGCATGAACCGTATCGCGATCGGTGAAATCGCGGCCGTGCAGCAAGCGGATTCTCATGGTGTTGAAAAAATTCGGCGTCACGGGATAGAAGTCGGCCGTGAGCTCGTCGGCGTTGGCCGCGTCAGTGCCCTCGATGGTGAATGGCATCGGATTGCTGCCGGAGAGCGGCGGATACACGGCGCCGGCCACGGAGCGCAAGCCCGGCAGGGTTTGCAGTCGCTCGAACACGCGTGTGATCGCCGCGGGCGGCACGTCGCTTAACGCCCAGAGCGGCCGGCCGTGATAGACGCCGACCGGCTTGCCAAACTGCTTTTCCGGGAAGCGGTAGCGGAACGTGAGCAGACCGTGCGGGTCGCAGCCGAGGTTGGCGCCCTGCAATTGAAGGAAGCTGCGAATCAGCAGTCCCGATCCGATCAACAGCATCAGCGCCAGCGCGAGCTGCCCCGCCACCAGCGCCGCCCGCAGACGGACCCGGAGGGCGCCCCTTGCCCCGCCCACCGTTCCTCCGCGGGTCGCCGCCTTGAGCGTTTCGACGAACGCCGCCTTCGATCCCTGAGCCGCTGGAATTACGCCGAAAATCAAACCGGTGAACAGCGAGATGGCGGCGCTGAAGAGCAGCACCTGCCCATCTATGCGGATGGCGTGCAGCATGGGCAGCCACGTGGGAGCCATCGCCACCAGCGCGCGCACGATTCCCCACGCGAGCCAGACACCCAGGACGCCGCTGAAGATCGAGAGCAATAAGCTTTCCGTCAGGAACAGGCGGAAGATGCGGCCGCGGCCTGCGCCGAGCGCCGCGCGGATCGCAACCTCCGTCTGCCGCGACGACGCGCGCGCCATCAGCAGCGCCGCCACATTCGCGCAGGCGATCAACAATACGAATCCCACGGCCCCCTGCAACAACAGCAGCGGCCGCCCGATGAATCCGAACATCCCCTCGCGAAAGGATTGCATACGAACAGTCCACGCCTTTCCGTGGTCCGTCTCGCGGGCGGGAAACTGCTTAGCAAGCTGCGCGGCGATGGCATCCATCTCGCTCTGCGCCTGTTTCATGGTGACGCCGGGCTTGAGCCTGGCCGCGGTGAGCAGGAAGCGGGCGGACCCGCGAAGCTGAAAATGATTCAGCGGGAGGGGCGCCACGTAATCGCCGTTTTCGTCGGTGATGCGAAAATCGGGACCCATCACGCCGATGATGGCGGTATTCTCGCCGTTCACGAGCACCTTCCGGCCCAGGATGTCTTTCGCGCCGCCGAAGCGCCGCATCCAAAGACGATGGCTGATGAGAATGACAGGGGCTGGATGATCCACTTCATCCTCGGATTCGTTGAACAGACGCCCCATCAGTGGCTGTGCGCCGAGGGCCTGTAGGAGGCCGGGAGTCGCGTTCTCGCCCTGCACGCGCTCCGCTGGCACGCCGTTTTCCTCCGCGCCGAAATCCACGGCGTTGTTGGTGAGAGCGCCAATCGCTTCGAACGAGTGAGCCTGCTCCTTCCAGGCAAACAGGTCGGGAACCGAGACGCCGTTGGGCTGGTCGGGATGTCCGGGAGGGATGGAGAAGAGTGTGACCACGCGGTCCGGGTCGGGAAACGGGAGAGACCGTAGAAGGATGGCGTTCATGAGTGTGAAGATGGCGGTATTCAAGCCGATTCCCACGGCTAGCGAGAGCGCGATCACCAGGGTGAACAGCGGCTTTCTGGCGAGAATGCGGAGGCCGTAGACGACGTCATGCCACAAGGTGCTCAAGGTAGTTCCCCTTTGAGGTGGTTGGACGCAGTCAGCGCAAATTGGTCTTGCGCTGCCGGGAAAGCTCCCGTTCGCGCCGGCGCGGGCTCGCGCCACCGCGCCTATCTCTCCGGGTCCACTTTCATTTTCTTCACCAGGACGTTGTACCGCTTAGCGGCCGCCTGCGTCTTCGGATCCTGGGACCCGAACGCCGCCTGCTGGATTGCCAGGGAGCGGCCGTAGATCCGTCCGGCCTCGTTGTAGGCGCGCTCCCGGTACAACACCTCGCCCAACATCGCCAGCGTCGCCGCTACGCGCGTGTCCGAAGGTCCGAGCATCCGCTCCTCGATCGCGAGCTTGCGCCGGTACACCTCCTCGGCCTTCGCGTAGAGCTGTGCGCGATTGCGGGCCTGGGCGTAGTAAAGGCCGCCCAAATTGCCCAACACGGCGGTCAATCGCTGTTGTTCGCTCTCGCCGAATTGCTCGAAGATCAGCGCCGCGCTCTCGAGCGATTGCCGCCCCTCGGAGAACCTTTGCTCGCGCGACAATATGACGCCGAGATTGTTCAGTGACGCGGCGATGCCGAGCGAATTCGGTTCGAGAGTTTTCTGCCGAATTGCGAGTGCTTCTCGCTCGGAAGCCTCCGCCCGACTGTGATAGCCAAGATCGGTGAGGCACATAGCGATCGAGTCGTTGAGCAGCGCCAATTGCACGTAATCCGGCTCGGCCGCACGCCGCCAGATATCCAGCGCTTCCCGCTGATCGCGCAGCGCCTCTGCGTTCCGGCCAAGGCTGTGCAACGCGACTCCGTGAGCATAAAGCGAGACCGCGAATTCCGGATGCGTTCGATCCACGCTGGCCAGCAGCAAGGTCATGGCTTGGGTGGAGAGCGAGAGCGCCATTTCGGACTCACCGCGGTCGGCGTGCGAACTGGCGAGATTGGCCAGCAGCATGCCCTCCGTCACGGGACTCGCTCCCGGTAATGAGCGAATCATCGCCAGCGCGCGTGCGTAGAACGGAATCGCCTCTTCCGGCCGGCCCGCGTCGTCGCGCAACAGCCCATGCTCCTTCAGCGCCACCGCCAACCGCAAGCCCGGTCCTTCCGTGCGCTCAATGTCCGCCTGCACATTGGTCAGCATCGATTCCGCGGATGCCAAACGGCCATGCGAACGTTCCGACTCGACTAGACGAAGGCGTCGATCCAGTTCCTCGGAGTCTTGCGCCGCTTGCGCGGAGCACCACCAACACACTAAGAACGGTACGGCCGTAATTCGGCGTAGCATAGCGGCTCCTTCGCTATAGTGAAATACCTCGGGTCTTCGAAATAGTTACAAGCGGCGCGCTAATAACAAGTACAGCCATAAGACGTCTCTCATCGCAGCTGGTTAGGCGCCGAGAGACAAACTACGCTTTGGTAACGATTCTCGCAACATACCGGAGCTAGTGAGAGTAAGTGCGCTGTCTTTCTCAAGCGCGCTGCCGCTTCGGCGCCCTGGCCGTAACTTTTATAAAGTGGATGATGCTTTTGGGTAATGATGCGTTCGAGGATTGTCAGTGCATCAGTATCCGGCTGCCGCCATACAGCCGGCCTTGATCTTTAGAACGCAGCACAACTTCGATCTTGTGACGCTTCTGCCCGCCGTAGACGGGAACGTAGAAACCGGCGACATAGCCGGAGCGAATTTCGCCGGCGAGCGCCTTGAGGATGGACGGCAGAACGTCGGCGCCCATAAGACCTTGGAACTCCCTTCCTCCAGTAGACGACGCCAGATTCATGAAGTCATGAATGGAATCTGCTGAGTCCATCGATAAGGTCGACTTACTGAGCATCACGGGAAAAAGCGCCGTCCCCGACTCCTCGGCAACGCGGGTCGCCTCACCCGCGCGACCCTCATCGCCCAGCGATGCGGATTCACCATCGGAGAAAATCACGAGCATGCGAATGACATTGGCGCCGGTGGTGGAGGCGTCCCGAACCGTATCGGCAATGGAGCCAAACAGCGGGGTGTCGCCCTTAGGGATCGCGGCGACCATATCCATGGCCTTCTTGAGGGCGCCCGCATCGCGCGTAGGCCGGGAGAAGCGTACCAGAGCATCGCTGAATCCGTAAATGGAAATGGACGCGTTTGGGAATTCGTCCAAAAGGTTTTCGCGGAATATCTGAGGAGCGAACGCGACGATCCGCTCGACGCTGGCGCTACAGTCGAAGAGCAGCGATATCTCGACGGGAACAGTGCGCGAAGCGACTCTGCCGCCTTCGAAGACCGCGATTCTCTGAGCCACACCGTCCTCACGGACTTCGATGTCTTCGGCGCGCAGATGATAGATCGGCTGGCCTTTGTTTTGACGAAGCTGGAAACCGACCACCGCGAGAGTGGTCTCGGCTCGAAAGGTGGGGCTCGATTCGGCGCTTGCAGCGCTTCCCGTGCGCTTCACAACCTCAGTCAGTTTCGCGCGAATCGCCTCCGAGTCCGGTCCGGCTGGCACGGCTCGCAGATACTCTCGGAACTGGTCCGCCTCACCGGCAAAATCGTCGCGCTGGGCGAGGATCAAGCCTAGCAGGCGCCAAGTCTCGGGAAACTTCCGGCGAGGGTCTAATCGTTCCGCTTCCCGTGCGCTCTTCTCAGCTGCCGCAAAGTTACGATTGTTGTAATTGCCCACCGCATTCAGCAGCCACGCCTGCGGAAAATCGATGGCATCGATTCGCAGCAGCGCGTCCGTTACTTCAACCAGTTGCTTCCAGTGCCGGGCGCCATGCTCGAGTATGGCGAGAGTCATATAAGGTTCGGAATACCTATGATCGGCCTGGATGGCTGACTCCAGTGCTTTCCTCGCGGCGTCGGGCTGGTCATGTTCGAGCTGCAATTTGCCCAGTTCGTACCAAGCTTCGGCGTATCGCGGGAAAAGCGTCACAGCCCGCTCGTAGTCGCGCATAGCCTCATCAGGCCGCTTGGACTTGAGCGCCTCCGCGGCCTTCTCGAATGCGCGGCGCGCCTCCTTGGGCGGCCTCGGCGGCGCTGCGCTGGTATCCGCGCTCTCCGGATCTGTCTGCGCTGTGCCGGAGGCCGCGAGCGCGGTCAGGCCGAGCAATACGAAAGTTAGCGCGCGCATTGGACGACCCCGCATGAAGCCCCATTTTACTATTGCAACGCAGCTTGCCTTGGCCGGGCTATGTGTCGCACTGACGCTCGAAGCTATTCAGTTCAATAGTGTGGCTCTTGCAGTCGCGACGGTAAAGACACTAGTCCGTCAGAACCTGGTCTTTGTCGGCCAAGCCGTGGGGCCGCAGCTTGTAGCGTGGAGATCCGAGACTCGATAGGCGCTTAGTTCTTGGTAATGCCGAAATCGGTCACGATGACTTCCGTGTTGTGAGCGAAGCGGAGGCCATAGATGCCATCTGTGGAAACGAGCTTTCCAGCGGTCACTACCGCGCTCTTATCGTATCCCGCGACGACAGTACCGTTGATCGCGCACTCGACACGGTCGCCCTTAACGGAAACCGCGATCTCCTGGGTGACAGGTTCTCCGGGACCGGCGGCCTTATTCACCGCAGCGTTCGGGCCGCCGCGGCCATTCATCTGAAACGGGGCGGGGCCGAATCCCCTCACAATGAAGTTACCATTGCCGTACGCCGCGCAATAGAGATAACTCTGCTGAGCGCCTCCCAAATCGTTACCCGCGATGACGATGCCGTACGGGTGAGGGTGACTGTTCAGGTTCATGTACTTGGGCTCTTTGAACGTGGCTTTCACGGTGTAGTTGCCCGTCGCCTTGTTGGCCGGGTTCCAATATGTTACCGCCGGGCCGGTAATGACGTGGAACGAACTGCCCTCCTTTGCAAGCTTCGCGTTCTTAAGCGCTTGGCCGGCTTTCTCCTCATTGGGGTCGATTTTTCCAGTCCATCCTGGGACGGAAATGCCACCGCCTTCCACGATACGGGAGGACTCCGTTTGATCTTGGGCATTGCTCGCCGCAGCGGTAAGCATGACCATAATGATTGTCGCGGCTGAAGAGTAGAGTAAGCGCATGGGTTCCTTTCGTTCCATACTAAACCACAGTGTACAACCTGTCGAGTAAATTCTTCACTCCGGCAGGCCGGCGGGCACGGTTTCGGCTGGCGCTGGATTCACCGGTCGGCTATGCCGGGATCGTGATCGGTGGAAAGCTTTTTCAGATAAGCCACCAGGTCGCCCGCATCGGCGCGCATCATCGCAAAGTGCGGCATAGCGGCATCGAGGCGATTCCCGGAAGCGTCGATACCCATCGCGAATGCGCGGACAGCCAGGCGCTCATCGTAAGCGGATCTTCGCCTGCCGTTCGCGGCCGATACTTCGTACGGACGAGTAAGTTCCTCCCAGCGGATGTCAGGGGGGATTACCCCAGCTTCCGTGCGGCCGCGGCCGTCAAGCGCATGACAGCCGGCGCAAGGTACGAGACTGGCCGCGATCTACGTTTCGCCACTAAGGATGGCAGTTTCCGGCTGGCCGGACAGCGAAACGCCAGTACGGTAGATAGCGCGGCCGCGCAGCTCGGGAGCCGTCCGCGGCGATACCGAACCCACCGCTCACTACGACAGCGACGACTGTGTACCTTAAGACCGCCCGGAAATTGTAGCTTGCGGGGCCGACCTATGGCCGACCCATGGCCTGCCCCGTCGCTTACCGGCGGTTTCGCCCGAGCTACCTGCCGCCGCGCCCGCCTTCGCTCGACGGAGGTACGATGCCCTTCAAGCGCATGTACGCCGTCATAGTACCGTAGACCTCGGAGATGTGGACTGTGTTGCGAATCATGGAGCCCAAGCGGGTAGCCTGACCTCGCCCCGCGCCAACCATTTCGGCCATGTTGGCATCGGTGACAGTGTCCCAAGCCGCGTCACATTCATCGAAAGCGGCCTTCAGCGCCGCGGACAAATCGGCCTTCGAGTTAGATCCCAGATTTGCCTGTTTCTGTTCACCTTTGACGCGCGCGCAGCTTCCCATGGCGGATGTCGCCACGTGCGCCACGCGCTCGGCCCATGTCTGGTTATCGGGCGTGATCCGGAACGAATAAGCGTCTTCGGGCATCTTCTCGGCGGCCTTAATCAAGTTGGTCTTCACCGATGTGTAAGAAGCTTTAGCTTCCGTAATCAGCGGACCGGGAGCCTGCGCGTGGAGCGCGCCGCAAGCCAGCGTGGCGCTCAGCAGACGGAGTGTGGAACGGCTCATCGAAATTTTCTCCTTCAGGTGGGGCATGCTCAGCTTGCCCAATCAATCGTACCGCAGCGCACGGCTGCCGTTCTCTTCCAGACTGTGCAATGCGACCGCCGCTCCGGGAACGGCCCCGTCTCTTTGATCGAGCGAGTTCCCCGAGAGAGCCGCCAGTGTCTTTCCGCCGCTAATACAGAAACGGAATGAGACGGAAGCGGGTCCGCAGGCAGTACTCCGAATAGCCTGCCCGATTCCGCCGCAGCAACCTCTCCTCGTGAGTCAGACGGAAGATGAGGATCGGAACGAGAAGTCCGAAAGCGGCAGCCTTGCTCCGCCGAACCATCTAAGTTCCGCCCCTAAGTGACTTAGGAGGTCACTCGTCCTCGTCGCCCTGGCCCACCTTCAGCACAGCCAGGAATGCCTCCTGCGGTATGTCCACACGCCCCACGCGCTTCATGCGCTTTTTGCCTTCCTTCTGCTTTTCCAGCAGCTTGCGCTTGCGCGAAATGTCGCCGCCGTAGCACTTGGCGATCACGTTCTTGCGCAGCGCCGAGATATTCTCCCGCGCCACAATCTTGTTCCCGATCGCCGCCTGCAGCGCCACGTCGAACTGCTGCCGCGGAATCAATTTGCGCAGCCGCGAGATCAAGTCTTTGCCGCGCTCGAAGGCGAATTCCTTATGGACGATAATAGTCAGCGCGTCCACCGGCTCGCCCGCCACCAGCACGTCGAGCTTCACCATTGGCGACACGCGGAAGCCGGCCAGGTGATAATCCAGCGACGCATAGCCGCGCGACGCCGATTTCAGCCGGTCGTAAAAATCGAGCACGATCTCGTTGAGCGGCATCTCGTACATCAACATCACGCGGCCGGCGCCGATGTATTCGAACTTCTTCTGCACGCCGCGCTTCTCTTCCAGCAGCTTCAGAATGCCGCCCAGATACTCTTCCCGCGTAATCACCGTCGCGTCGATGATCGGCTCTTCGATCTGTTCGATTTCCGAAGGGTCGGGAAACTTGGTCGGGTTATTCACCTCGATCACTTCCCCTCTGGTCGAAGTAATCCGGTAGCGCACGCCGGGCGCGGTGGTGATCAGATCGATATCGAACTCGCGCTCCAGGCGCTCCTGCACAATCTCCAGATGCAGCAGGCCCAGAAAGCCGCAGCGGAATCCGAAGCCCAGCGCCACCGAATTTTCCGGCTCGAAGCTGAATGCGCTGTCGTTCAGCCGCAGTTTTTCCAGCGCATCGCGCAACAGGCCGTGCTCGTGCGATTCCACCGGATACAAGCCGGCGAATACCATCGGCTTGATCTCCTCGAAGCCCGGCAGCGGCTCCGGTGCGGGGTTCTCGTGGTCGAGAATCGTGTCGCCAATCTTGGCGTCCGAAACCGTTTTGATATTGGCCACCAGAAAGCCTACTTCGCCCGCGGAAAGCTCGTCGCACGGCGTGGCTTTCGGAGCCTGGTAGCCGAGACCATCCACGTCGAAGACCTGGCCGTTCGACCATAACCGGATCTTCTGCCCCACGCGCAGCCGGCCATCCATCACGCGCAGCAGAATGATCACGCCGCGGTAGGCGTCGAACCACGAATCGAAAATCAGCGCGCGCAGCGGCGTATCGGGCGACCCTTTGGGCGGCGGCACCAGGTGCACAATCGATTCCAGCACCTCGTGGATGCCGATTCCCTGCTTGGCGCTCACCAGCACGGCATCGCGCGCATCGAGGCCGATCACAGTTTCAATCTGCTCGCGGATGCGCTCGGGCTCGGCCGCCGGCAGATCGATTTTGTTGATTACCGGGATGATTTCGAGGTTATGATGCAGCGCCAGATAGGTGTTCGCGAGCGTCTGCGCTTCCACGCCTTGCGACGCATCCACCACCAGCAGCGCGCCCTCGCACGCCTGCAGGCTGCGCGAAACTTCGTAGGAAAAATCCACGTGGCCGGGCGTATCGATGAGGTTCAGCTGGTACATTTTGCCGTCGTCGGCGCGGTAATTCAAGCGCACCGCATGGGCTTTGATGGTGATGCCGCGCTCGCGCTCGAGGTCCATCGAGTCGAGGACCTGCGCCATCATTTCGCGCTCCGACAACGCGCCGGTGACTTCGAGCAAGCGATCCGCCAGCGTCGATTTGCCGTGATCGATATGCGCAATGATAGAGAAATTGCGGATGAATTCGCGATCCATGCAGTGAGGGGACTGGTTCGATTATCCCATAGAGCCGAGGCTCAGCCTATTGATAGAGCATCCGCGCAACATATCCGCGACTCACCGCCGCTAAATGAAGCGAAATTCTTATCCGCGTTCATCGGCGTTGATCGGCGGCCGATGCCTCTTTTCGATTTTGCTCTACGGCTCCTCGCGGGAGTTTACTGAGAACATCAGACGATACCGCGTCGCTGCAAGCGGCCGCCCTCACCCGTTTCCGCACCCCATCTAAAATCCGGTTCACAGCTCTGGCGGTTAAGATGGAGGCTCGCGATGAAATTGCGATCTCAACAAAATCAATGGGACCAACTCGGCCGGACCGACCCATTGTGGGCGATACTGACCGAGCCCGAAAAGCGGAACGGCGGCTGGGACGAGGCCGCGTTTTTTGCGACCGGCCGGAATGAGATCGCCGAGTTGATGGCGCGGGCGGCTGCGCTGGGCCTGCCGGCTTCGAGGCGCACGGCGCTCGACTTCGGCTGCGGCGTGGGACGCGCCACCCAGGGCCTGACCGAATATTTCGATCGGGTCACCGGTGTGGACATCGCACCGGCAATGCTCGCGAGAGCGCGCCAATACAACCGGCACGGCGACCGCTGCCGCTACGTGCTCAACGAGCAAAACCACCTGCGCGCTTTCCCCGCCGCCGCCTTTGACCTGGTGTATTCGCGCATCACTCTGCAGCATCTGCCGCGCCGCCACATCCGTTCCTACCTGGTGGAGTTTATGCGCGTGCTTCGTCCGGGAGGGCTGCTGGTGTTCCAACTGCCCGACCGCTACCGCGAATGGCGTACCGCGATCGGCCACGGCGTCTATTGCCTGGTGGCGCGACGCCTTCTGCGCCGTCCCGACGTCATGGAAATGTATGGCATCCGCCGCGAACGCGTAGTCGCGCTTCTGCAGGCGCATGGAGCTGTGCTGCCGCTGGTCGAAGAAGACCCGATCGCCGGCCGGGAATGGCTGAGCTGGCGCTATTTCGCAACCCGGCGCGAGTAGCCGCAAGGTTGCGACACACGTGCGGGCGCCACCCGTTGACACGCCCGCGCCACTAATATAAGCTAGCAACGCTTGAGACGTTTCAAGCAGGCGTGCGGAAGGCCTTCGTCAACACCGCCTTCGTCAACACCAAGGAGTGTGCATGGGTAACACGGCAACAAACGCATATCCGGCGCTGCATAATGCCATGTGGCCGGGGCTGGTTGGCAAAGGTCCCGATTCGGAGCCGCCTATGGGCCTCGAAACCATGCTCCAGCTTACCGCCGCCGCCGAAGTGGACGGCATCCGGTTCGACGGCGTGGACCTGTTTCTTTCGCTGCCCCACACCGACATCGATTCCTCCGATGACGACCTCGCGAGCCTGGCCGCAAATATCGCCGCCAAAGGGCTCCGCGTGGGCTCGCTGGTGGCGCCCGTTTGGCCTCCAACCGGCGGCGGTTCCGCCATGGGCAATGACGAGGAATGCGGCCGTTTTTTGACGCAAGTGAAAAAGGCTTGTCGAATCGGCGGGAAGCTGCGCGATCTGAAGATTCGCGAGTACGGCATTGTCCGCATCGATTCGGCGGCGAGCGCGGCCGAATGGGCGAAAGATCCCGAGACCAACACGAAGCGGATTGCCAAGACATTCCGCGAAGCGTGCTCCATTGCGGAGGATTTTGGAGAGCGCCTGGCCGCCGAGGGAGAGATCTGCTGGGCCGGCATGCATAGCTGGCGGCGCAATGTCGAGTTGCTCGAGATGGTGGGGCGCCCGCAGACGCTGGGCTTCCAGGCCGACATGGCTCACACCATGTTGTTCACCATGGGGCACAACGCGCCCGAAGACCGCTTGCTGCCGGATGATTTCGACTGGTCGGATTCGGACGCGCTCGCGGCCGCCTATCGCAAGATGGCCGGCGCGCTGCGGCCATGGACGATCGATTTCCACGTGGCTCAGAACGACGGCACGGTCAACGGAGCCGGATCGCACGACAAGACGGGCCGCCACTGCCAGCCTGCGGACCCGAACGGCAAGCTCGACATTGTCCGCGATGCCGGCGCATGGATGCGAGGCGACGACGGGCAGCCCACGCGAGCGTTTCAACACATCTGTTGGGATGGCTGCATGTTTCCGAATTCGGTCATGCTCAATCCCCAGACCTGGCAGGACGTTTTGCGCGTAATGATCGCCGTACGCAACGCGCACGGCTGGGAAGAGCGTGGCGCGGGAGCGTTACCTGGCCCAGGGCCTGCGATGTCGAGAGCCGCTCCGAGCGCTCGGCCCTCCGTTTCGGTCGGGTAACCAAATTGGCCGGGTAACCAAACATGAAGCAACTCAACATCGGCATGATCGGCTACGGTTTCATGGGACGCACCCATTCCAACGCCTTCTCGCAAGTTAATCGCTTCTTCGACGTCCCCTACCAGCCCGTCCTGAAAACGGTCTGCGCCAGAAATCCGGCGCGCGCGCAAGCCTTCGCCGAAAACTGGGGCTACGCGTCGGTGGAAACCGATTGGCGAAAGCTGATCGATTCGCCCGAGATCGATCTGATCGACATCGCCAGCCCGAACGATACGCACGCCCCCATCGCCATCGCGGCCGCGCGGGCCGGCAAAATGGTGACGTGCGAGAAGCCCCTCGGACGCAACGGCGCCGAAGCCGAGGCCATGACAAAGGCTGTCGAAGCCGCGGGCGTGCCGAACATGGTCTGGTACAACTACCGGCGTGTGCCGGCAGTGATGATGGCCAGCCAGTTGATCGAGGAAGGGCGCCTGGGGAAAATCTTTCACTACCGTGCCAAATTCCTCCAGGATTGGACCATCTCGACCGACCTGCCGCAGGGCGGGGAAGGCCTGTGGCGGCTGGACGTGAACGTTGCCGGCAGCGGCGTCACCGGCGACCTGCTGGCGCATTGCATCGACACCGCCATGTGGCTCAACGGCGGAATCGACGAAGTCTCCGCGATGACCGAAACCTTCGTCAAGCAGCGGAAACACAATCTCTCCGGAACCGTGGAGCCGGTCGGCATCGACGATGCCAGCGCCTTCCTGGCGCGCTTCCGCAACGGTTCGCTGGCGACCTTTGAAGCGACCCGTTACGCTCGCGGCCACAAGGCGCTGTACACGCTCGAAATCAACGGCGAGCATGCCTCCATCGCGTGGGACCTGCACGACCTGCACCGCCTGCAGTACTTCGATCACGGGGATGAAGGCCGTCTGCGTGGATGGCGCAGCATCCACGTCACCGACAGCGACCAGCCATACATGAAGCACTGGTGGGTGCCGGGATTGCAGATCGGCTACGAACACACGTTCATTCACCAGGCGGCCGACTTCCTGACTGCGCTTGGCGAGAAGCGAAGCGCTTCGCCCACTTTTCGCGACGCTTTGCAAACCGACTATGTAACCGACGCGGTGCTGGAATCGGCCGCAAGTAAGAAATGGGTCACAGTGCGCAGCGCCCATCCGGCGCCGGCGCGGGGAGGTGCGGATGCTGTTGCAAACGGATAACGCAAGCGGCCGCGGGGCCATGCGATTGGTTGCGCTGCTAATTGGTGCGGCGGCGCTCTTTTCAATCGGACTCTTCGCGCAGGTCCAGCAGCCTGTCGAAGAAACGGGGTTCCAGCAGATCTTCGATGGATCTTCTCTTAAAGGTTGGGATTGCGATCCGGATTTCTGGCGCGTGGAGCAGGGCAGCATGGTGGCTGAAACGCGGCCCGGCCACATGCCCAAGCAGAATATTTTCTGCATTTGGCGGGGTGGCAAGCCGGCCGATTTCGACCTGAAACTGCAATATCGCCTTACCGGCGCCGGCGGAAACAGTGGCGTGCAATACCGCAGCATCGAGCGGCCCGACGTTGCCCGCTGGGTGATGCAGGGTTACCAGGCCGATATCGATGCCGATGAGCGTTATACCGGCCAGGTCTACGAGGAGCGCGGCCGCGGCTTTCTTGCCAACAGGGGAAACTTCACCTATGTGGGTGACGGCAAGAAGTCGGCCTTAGTTGGGTCTCTGGGCGATGGCAACGAGCTGAAGAAGTTCATCCACAGCGGCGATTGGAACGACATGGAAGTCATTGCTCGCGGCAACACGTTAATACAATTGATCAACGGTCATGTGATGAGCGTCTTGATCGACGATGACAAGGCCAATCGTAAGATGGATGGACTGATCGGGGTCCAGTTACATGTCACTCAGGCCGGTGAGAAGGTGGAAGCGCGGAATTTCCGGATCAAGGTTTTTTAAGTGACAGTCCGCGGCCGTTTTCGAGCGGCGGCGCCGGGGATGAGATAAGCCGGGAGCTGTTTGAGTGGGCTGTCTGAAAAGGCCTGATGCCGAGCATCAAGAAAGTCGCGGAAGTAGCCGGCGTCTCGGTGGGGACAGTTTCTCATGTCATCACCGGTTCGGTTCCAGTCAGTGAAGCGCTCAGCCAGAAAGTCCGGACCGCGATCCGCGATCTGAACTATCACCCGAACCACGTCGCCCGCAGCCTGAAGACCAGTAAGACGCTCACCCTGGGAATCATCGTTCCCGATATGACCATCTCATTCTTCCCGCAAGTGATCCGCGGCGCGGAAACGGCGGCGCGGAAACGCGGCTATTCCTTGATCGCCGTGAGCTCGGACGATGATGGCGAAAGACAAAAGGAACTTCTCTCGCTGCTGCGCTCGCAGCGGGTGGAAGGCATCCTGCTGGTTATCGCCGCGGCGCCGACGCCGCTCAACCAGATTGCGCGGATTCTGGATGCTGGCATTCCGGTCGTATGTCTCGACCGGATTCCGGACCGGGTCGCGGTCGATTCCGTGTCTGTGGACGACGCGGAAGCTGCGGAGATGGGCATTCGTCACCTCATCTCTGTGGGCCTCCGGCGGATCGCCCTTGTCACTGGCCCGCTGGCGCTGAAGAATGAGCGGCGCCGGGTCCTCGGTTACCGGCAGGCGCTGCAATGCGCGGGCATACCCGTGGATGCGCAGTTGATCTGGGAGGGCAACCTCCGCGCCGCGGACGTAGCCGCGATGTGCCGCGAAAAGCTGGCGGTCGCTGCGTCGCGGCCTGACGCGGTATTCTGCACCAACGGCCCCACCGCCCTGGGCGCCCTGCGAGCGCTCCGCGACTGCGGCCTGCGCACCCCGCATGACATCGCCTTCGCCACCTTCGATGAACTGACGGCGGACGACCTGTTTTCTCCTTCCGTAACCACCATCGTGCAGCCCGCATATGATATTGGTTTCCGTGCGGCTGGCCTGCTGCTGGATCGCATCGAGAGAGTGGACGGCCTGGACGACACAGTTACAATCCGTCTCAGCGCGAATCTCAAAGTGAGAGAGTCATCCCAGCACACGTCAAATAGTAGGGCAGACCCCCCGGTCTGCGCGGGTCTCCCCGGACCCGCTCTTCGCTGAGCTAAGTCAGCCCGACGCGATCCCTAAGAGGCCGACCGGGGACGGCCGCGGCGTCCTACAGCTTGTGCGGAATACTCACCTGCGTCCAAAGTGAGTGGCGTTGGGCTGGCAACCGGTTGGCAACCTCAATGGTCAGTTACTCTCTTACTGCTTTGATCAACTCGACCGGTATGGGGCTGACTTAGTTAGCTCAGTGACAAGCGGGTCCAGGGGGTCTGCCCTACTATTTGACTTGCAGCTGCTGGCAGAGTAAGTGACATTGGGCGGGCAACGTGCCCCACACAGCGGCGCCGCTGCAAACGAAACTGGCGCGGTACAGCATTCCGCGATACTTCGTTATTCTTCCCAGCCTCACTTCCCCAGCGCGGTAGCGACAGTCTTCGACCACTCGAAGAACACCGTCTTCTGCGCTTCCCTGTCGCGCCACCAGGAATCCGCGTGGAAGTATTCGTCCGCGGCCGTCACCACGCGGATTTGCGGTTGGTAGCCCATGGCGCGCTCAGCCGCCAGAAAGATGCGCGCCGCGCGCGCCGAATGGAAGTCGCTGGTCACCAGCAGAAAGCTGTGCACGTTGCGCCGGCGCAACTCTCGAAGAACAAATCCGGCTTCGTCTTTGGTGGAGCGCGCCGGGTCGGGAAAGGGAATGAACCACTGCGCCGGATAACCTTCGCGCTCGATAAATTCGGTCGCCAGGTCCGATTCGTTTCTTCCGTAAACTCCCGGCGGGCCGCTCACCAGCACGCCGGGCACGTAACCCTGTTTCACCAGTTGCGCCGCTTTCTCCAGGCGGTGTCCGAAGAAATCGCCGGCCAGCGTCACGGCGATGTCGGCTTTGGCCGGTCCGTCGTTGCGGATCAGCGGATAGGCGAGTACGGGAAGCCACAGCGAGCGCGCCAGAAATGCGGCCAACGCCAGAGCCGCCAGCGCCAGGCAGAATTTGGCAAGCCCCGGAAAACGCCGCCGCGCCACGAACTATTTCTCGTCCGTGGAATTCTTCTGGTCCAGATTGCCTACCGATTTCAGCCGCTGATAGAGACGCTCCACTTCCGCCTCGTCCTCGGGCAGCAGGATGCGATAACGCGGTCCCATCTTTTGCTTGGGCTCGCCGCCCGCGGCCAGCACTTCGCCCCAATACTGGCGATAGGGAATGCCATCGATCAGGGCGTCGCGCGAAAGATAGCGAAGATTCCGCAGCAGCGTGTTGCAGGCGTCGATATCGCCCGGGTAAATCAGGGCAAAGCGCGTATCGTCGAACAGGGTAACGCGAACAATCAGGGGCGAAAGCCAGCCCGTGCGGTCCAGCCTGCGGATGTCCATCCAGGGAATCACGCGGCGGCCAATCGTCAGGTAGGCTTCGTGCGTTTCAACGGCAGGGCGGAACGCCAGGGCAAAAGCCAGGGCAGCGGTCAGAATTAACAGCCCCGCGGCGCCATAGGAAAGCGAAGCGTAGGCCCATCCGAACCAACCGGCCAAGCCGGCTAAAAGCACTGCGCTGATTCCAAACCAAAGATAGTGGCGGGCGGGCTCGTAGCGGGTCATGGGATCGCTTCTTAATTTTAGACTACTCCCGCCGGCCGTATGCGTCAATGCGTCCGTGCAAATTGCACGCCGCGCCACGTATAATGTAGCCCGCTCCAGACGGTAAAGACGACGCACGGCCAAATCAGGGCCAATGCCGCGGCATCGAATGCCGGGTTGGGAAAGGCGTCGCGGGCCATCCACACCCCAACCGTGAGAATCTGAACGAATGTGGAGGCCTTGCCCCACAGGCTGGGTGGGAACTGTTTGACGCCGCTGGAAATCCTCACCGCCAGCGCTCCCAATAGGATATAGAGATCGCGCCCAAGCACCACCGCCGCGACCCACCAGGGGACGATCTGCGCCGCCGCCAGCGCCAGAAAGACGCTGCTCAAGAGGCATTTATCGGCAATCGGATCAAAATAGGCGCCCACCTGGGTGGTGTGGCTGAGATACCGGGCGGCCGCGCCATCCAGGACGTCCGTGGCCGCGGCCAAGGCGAAAATCGCCAGCGCAAACTGGTACCATCCGGCCAAAATCGCCTGGACGATGAAGGGAATCAGAACCAGCCGGAGGAGCGTGAGAAGATTCGGAGGGTTAACCCAGGACGGCATCTGACACGAGTGTATCGCGCAGAGCTGCGAGGATCCCTGGCGGGGTAGAAGGCTTAATTAAACTGCCCCGCCAGGCGGACATACTCATACTGCATTGCTTAGATAGTCCGTTGAGCGGGAATTCGTCTCAATTATGTTTGAGCGGGAATTCGCCGGCGCCGGCTGAGGGCTGGCACTCATAGAACGCCGGCGCTACGTGGAATTCGCGCTGGTAGGCGCGCGCGATCTCTTCCCGGAACCGTGCTATAGCGTCCGGAGACAGCATGGTCACCGTGCAGCCGCCGAAACCGCCGCCGGTCATGCGCGAGCCGTAGACGCCTTCGACGCTCAAAGCGGTTTCCACCAGGAAATCGAGCTCGGCGCAGCTCACTTCGTAGTCGTACCTGAGGCTGCGGTGCGATTCCACCAGCAGCCTGCCCATCGCCGCCAGATCGCCCGCGGCGCTGGCTTCGATGAACCGCTCCACGCGCGCGTTTTCCGTAACAACATGGCGCGCGCGCCGGCCGATGACGCCCGGCAGCTCCGCCGCATCGAGCTGCTGCGGCGTCACGTCGCGCAGACTTTCGACGCCGGCAAAAAGCTGCCCCAGCCGTTCTACGGCAGCCGCGCATTCCTCCACGCGCTTGCGGTAAGCGGACCCGGCCAGCGCATGCTTCACCATGCTATTAACGGCCAGGAACGCGATGCCGGGCGGCAAATCGACGTAACGATGTTCGAGGCTCCGGCAATCGATAGCCACGGCGGCGTTGGCGCGGCCGAAGATGGATACGTACTGGTCCATAATCCCGCACGGCATGCCGACGAACGTCACTTCGGCGCGTTGGCAGAGGCGCGCCAGATCGAGCGGATCCATGGCGCGGCCGCGCAGAAACGCCAGCGCCGCCGAGACTTCGAGCGCGGCGGACGAGCTCAATCCCGAACCTTCCGGCACCGAGCTCCGGATCAGCAGATTTGCCGGCTCAGTGGCGTAGCCCGCGCGCGCCAGCTCACGCGCCACGCCGGCCAGGTAGTCGCTCCAGTGCCCCGCACGCTCCACACTGCCGATTTCCGCGGCATTCCACTCGCGCATTTCCCGCTGATGCACGGAGTATACGCGCAGCTTGCCGTCGCGCGCCGGGGCCGCGGCGATGGTGGTGGCCAGCTGCAGCGCCACCGGCAGCACGAAGCCCATGTTGTAATCGGTATGTTCGCCAATCAGATTGACGCGCCCCGGAGCGCGGAATATCCGCACGCCATCGGTAGAGCCAAATAGGGTCCGGAAGGAATCCATCATGGACGGGAACGATCGGCCCGCCAGGCGAGCAGCAGAAAGAAAGCTCCGAAAGCGACCATAAAAAGACCGCAATACAGGTTTACGTTGGCTGCCGTTAACGTGGCGTGCGCCTCCGGCGCGAAAATCCCCATGCCGGCCACAATCAGGCCGATCAAAGCAAAAAACCAACCGATGGGATATCTCAAATCGAGCATGTCAGGCAAACCAAAAGTTCAAAACGACGAGCAGCGCCGCCACCCCAATCGCCAGCGGCACAGGGCGTTTGTACCAGGGCGCTCCTTCATTCCGGGGCATTTTCGTTAAGCCATAAACCAGCCCGGTGAGTTCCGATTCGGGGCGCGGGCGGGTGACCAGGCTGATGGCGACGGTGGATAGAAAACATACGCTCCAGGCGAAAATGGAGATCCAGAAATTCTGCGCCATGGAGGACGAAAACGTATGGAAATTGGCGATCCAGCCGCCCTTGCCTTCGGCCAGCGTGAGACCGTGCGTGAGTGCTGCGGCGGCAGTGCCGGCGATCAATCCGCAAAAAGCGCCGTCGCCGGTGGCGCGCTTCCAGAACATGCCCAGCAGGAACGTGGCAAACAGCGGCGCGTTGACGAAACTGAAAACCAGCTGCAGCAGATCGTTGAGCGAGTTGTAGCGGCCGGCCACGTAAGCGGCCAGAATGGAGAGCGCCACGCCCACCACCGTAGTGATGCGGCCCACTTTAAGGTAGTGGCTGTCGGGCGCGCCGGGGCGTATGTAACTCTGATAAATGTCGTAGGTCCAAACGGTGTTGAAGGCGGTGACGTTGCCGGCCATGCCGGACATAAAGGACGCCATCAGGCCGGTGAGGCCCACGCCCAGCATTCCCGCTGGATAAAACTGCGCCATGAGCGTGGTGATGGCCTGGTTGTAATCGGGCTCGCCGTTGCGCATTGGCAGCGCGTAGCCGATGTGCATATTCATCAGCGCGATGGCGGCGATGCCGGGCACAATCACGATAAACGGCATCATCATCTTCGGGATCGCAGCCAGCACCGGCGTGCGCTGCGCCGCGGACATGGAATCGGCTGCCATGGCGCGCTGCACCACCAGAAAATCGGTGCACCAGTAGCCGAATGAGAGGACAAAGCCGAGCCCGGCGATCAGCCCGAAGGCTTCAATGCCCATCGGATTCTCCGACGGGTTGCCCATATACTTCCAACTGTGGGTCATCACGGCGGGGACGTGCGACGCCATACCTTTCCAGCCGCCGGCCCTGGCAACCGCCATAATGGCGAGCGGCGAAAAACCGACCACGATCAGGAAAAACTGCAACACTTCGTTGTAGATGGCGCTGGTGAGTCCGCCGAGAAAGGTGTATGCCAGAACGATGGCCGCGGAGCAAAGCACCGAGCCGGTGAAGCTCCAGCCGAACAGCAGTTGCAGCAGCAGGCCCAGGGCGAACATGGAGATGCCGGAGGAGAAAATGGTCATCACGGCGAAGCTGCACGCGTTGAGCGCGCGCGTCTTTTCGTCGAAGCGCATTTTGAGATATTCGGGGACCGAGCGCGCGCGGCTGCCGTAGTAGAACGGCATCATGAAGATGCCCACGAAAAGCATGGCGGGCACGGCGCCCACCCAGTAAAAATGCGCGGTCATGATGCCGTATTTGGCGCCATTGCCGGACATGCCCACCAGTTCCTGTGCGCCCAGATTGGCGGCCAGAAACGCCAGACTGGTGATCCAGACGGGGACGGAGTGGCCGGCGGTGAGAAAATCCCCGCTAGTGGCGATTTTACGGCGGAGCTTCCAGCCGATGCCCAATACCAGGGCGAAGTAAAGCGCGAGAATCAGGTAATCGACGGGGGCAAGTATCACGAAACCGCCTCATGGGATCGCGTGGATTATGAGGATAGCACGAAGCGGGTTTGAAGGTAAACGCTTTACCGGCCTGGCGCGATTTTGCGACGGTTAGCCGGCCGATGCGTCATTTCCCCAAACGCCGTCTGGGGGCCAATTGCGAGGTCGCCGGGGCGGCGCGATCGATCTGAGCTTTGTGCGAGTGGGCG
>Ga0116129_1000392_pt1 | contig 28960 bp, 20 predicted proteins | sample June2015DPH_17_2_FD_89732 | JGI IMG/M metagenome (GOLD analysis project Ga0116129, IMG submission 89732) | Peatland microbial communities from SPRUCE experiment site at the Marcell Experimental Forest, Minnesota, USA - June2015DPH_17_10 | ecosystem: Environmental > Terrestrial > Soil > Wetlands...
CGGTTGTGACACTGGCAAAAGATGCGACCGCTTCGTCGTAAATGGACTCGACCGGCGGCTGGCCTGACTTCATGACCGTTCGAGAGAACACGGCCAGCAACAGGTGGGCTGGAGGGATGGCGGAAATAAATTGATCCTGGCACGCGCCCTTGGCGTCGATCGCGATCGTCACGAAATTGCTGGCCCGCTTGGGTGCCGCCATTACGTAGACCGGCACATCGCAGCCGGCCGGCGCGTCGGCGGGAATCGTGAAGAGGAGTTCCTGCTCGCCGGGACGGTCCGTGGCACGCGAGGTGGCCAGACTGGGACGGCCGCCGACGAATACGCGCGCGGTGGCAATGGCGAGTCCAGTGGCGGCGAGGACCACGCGCTGTCCGGGCCGCGCGCCATTGGCGCGCGAGTTTTCGCGCCGCTTTCCCTTCGCGTCGAGATTGTCGATGCGGCCTGGTCCCCAGCCCTGGCCGTTTCGACTGTAAAGGCCGGGGTTGGAGGCGGCGATTTCGACTGGAAACGGCGCGCTGCCGGCGCCCGCGGCGATCACCGTCAAGGTCGCGGCGCCGAGGGGAGCGTCCGTCGGGATGCGGGCTTCGATCAGCTTTGCGCCGGCGGAGAGAATCGGCAGCGGAATGCGCGCGTCGCCTTTCGTGAGCAGGGCCGTTGCCCGTCCCTCCGCGGAGACCAATCGTATGCCGTGAATTTCGATTCGCGCACCTCGCGCCAGAGCCCCTCCTGGCAGTGCCGGCGCAATTTGGCTCGCCTGATTGACCACGCCGTTCTGGCCGATGACGGGCGGCTGCGCTGCCAATCGAGCTAACACCAGAATCGCGAAAAACGGGACGCGGCGCATGTTTAAGAGTCCAGTCTACGATAGGGAGGTGCTGGCGTTTACCCGTATTGCGGGGCGAATTGCGTGGAGGGACCTGAGGTCGTCGCCCGGACAATGGAGCTTTACCGTCCTCACGATCGCGCTCAGTTTCGCCAGCCTGAGCGGGATCCGCAGCGCGGCGGTGGCGATGGCGGACGGGATGTCGCATGGGTCGCGTCAATGGCTGGCGGCCGATGTGTGCGTGCACCTCGACAACTGGCCGGGTCCGGATCAGTTCGCGCGTCTCGACCAACTCCGGACCAGCGGAATCGATTGGACCATCGTCACTTCGGCAATGAGCTCGGCGTCATCCGACACCGCTCCTGATTCCGCCTTCATCATTGTCAAGGCGGTGGACCCGGCTGTGCCTCCTTATTATGGGCAGCTTGTCCTCGATCCCCCACAGTCGTTGCGAGCGGCGCTTACGCCTCAAACAACGGTCGTCTCAGAAGAGGTTCTTTCGCGGCTTGCGGCGCGCGTCGGAGACCAGATCCGGATCGGTGCGCAGTCTTTTCGAATCTCCGGCGTGATCCGATCTGAGCCTGACCGGTTCATAGGAATTCCGGGTGCGGGGATGCGTTGTATCTTGTCGCGCGAGGGCTATACCCGATCCGGGATTGCCCGCGGCGGCAGTTTCGAATTCAATCGCGTCTTACTGCGCCTGCCTGCGGGGGTCGACCTCGATGGCGTGCTGCGGAAACTCGATGCGTGGTTCCCTGGGGCCAATATCATCGATTACCGGGATGCCAATCCGCAGGTCGTGTGGTCCGCCGGAACGGCGTTGCTGCTGCTGAGCCTGCCTCCTTTTCTCACGCTGGCGGTGGGAGCGTGCGGGATTGCTATTGCTATTCGCGCCCACGTTGAGCGGCGCCTGAATACGGCCGCGGTATTTAAGATGCTGGGCGGCCGCAGCGCGCAGATCATGGCGATTTTCGGCATCCAGATTTTCGCGATGGTGGCGCTCGGCGTTGGAATTGGGATTCCTTTGGGTTGGATTGCCAAGACCTCCGTGCTCACCTTCGCCAACCGCTTCATGCAGTTTCCGGTGGAAGGTTTCCGCGCGCGGGAACTGTTGCAAGGCCTGGGCGCGGCCGCGATCGCCATCATTCCGGCCCTGGTGCGGCCAGTGATTCTGATCCGCAAACTGAGCCCGGCAGCGGTGCTGCGCAGAAACACGGAGGAGCGGACTCCCGAAGGCACGCTGGTGCCGGGAGGCGTCAAAATCGCGGCTGGCGTGGCGCTGGCGTGTTTCCTTTTGATCGGCGCGACCATGTTGCGGTCCTGGGATTCGGCCGCGTTCCTGCTGGCCGCCCTTGCAGGGAACACCGCGATCGCGTGGCTTTACGCCAGGCTCTGCCTGACGTTGCTACGCGGCATCGCATTCAGCAAGCTGCTGCCGGGACCGGTGCGCTATGGGCTGGGAAATCTCTATCGCCCGGCTAACCGTTCGCGGGCGCTGATTGTCGCTGTTGGGGTGGGCCTCTCGACCATCATCGGATCGTTCGAAACCCATAACGCCGTGGCGCGGTCGATTGTCGAAGCGATGCCGTTCGATCGCTCCAATCTCCTGGTGGCAGATGTTGACGATTCCGGGAGCCGCGACTTAGCCGTGGTTCTGAGATCCCTGCCGGGAGCGGAAGGCGAACCGGAGATGCTCAACCTGGTGCGCATTCAACTCGCCAAAATCGACGGTGTGGAGATCGGCAAGGTGGAAACGGGCGGCCGCGCCATTCCACGGAAATGGCTTGCCGATTGTGAAACGGGTCCGACGCCGGGCGCGACGATCTCGTCCACGGCCGCGAAACTGACTGGCGCCAAGGTGGGCTCATCGATCGAAATCCAGGGTGAATCCGGCCTTTTCGAGGTGACCGTTACGGCGATTCGCAGCGTCGATCCGCTGCGGGAGATCTGGCATTCCATCACCCTCGATTGCGGCGCGATGAATCCGCAAAGTGTGTTCCATGACGCGGCGATCCGCATCCGGCCCGATGGCTTGCGTGCCGCGGCGCACGATCTACGCACGCGTTATCCGACGCTGGCGGTGATCTCGGCGGAGGACCTGGCTTACACCGTCTCCGAATTGGCGCGCCAGATCGAAGGATTGGTGCGGTTGCTGGCGTGGTATACGCTGGCTGCGGGCATTTCCGTACTGATCGCAATTATCGTGGCGGCGCGCGCCGCGCGGCTGGATGAGATCGCGACGTTGTGCGCTCTCGGTGCGTCCCGGCGCTGGATCCTGAAGGCGTACCTGAGCGAGTTTGGCGCCATCGGCCTGCTGGTCGGCCTGGTGGGCGGATTGCTTGCCGGCGGATTCGTAAGCGCGCTGCTGTTGGTTATTTTCCGCCGTCCGGTGATGGTGTTCCAACCGGAAGTGATCCTCACGTCGGTGGTGATGTCGGCGATCGTGGTGGCGGGCGCGGCGTGGCTGCCAGTACATCCTTTGCTGAAACACACACCCATGGAGATGCTGCGCAGGCTCAAGGGCGCCTGACGTCGTATTAAAATCCGGGCGGACGCTCGGCGGCTACGTTGAAGGTGCGCTCCATCGCGATGCCGGCACGGCCCACCGTTCCTTCGTCGAACAGACGCCCGATGAGCGTGACTCCGTGCGGCACGCGGCGCGGCGGATTGAAGGTTGGCAGAGGATGGGCGGGATCGGGCGCCCAATCGCTGCGGGCCTGGCTCACTTCGACGAAACCGGCGCGGAAAGTGAGCGAGGGATGTCCGGTGAAGTTGGTGATGGTGAGGATTTCATCGCGCAGGGAAGGGACCAGGAGCAGGTCCACGTTCGAAAATACGCGCGCCATCTCCAGCGCCACTTTGCGCCGGAACCGGTCCGCCTGCACCAGGTCGACGGCGGAAAGAAATCGCGCCTGGCGAAAAAGATTCGGCCATGCGTCGGGCACTTGCGCTTTAAGCTGCCGCAAGCCGCCGCTGAGCGTCAGCTCCTCGAACGCAGCCGCGCCTTCGGCAAACAGAACCAATTGCAGCGAATCGTAGGGCCAGTCGGGAAGCGATACTTCGACCGGAATCATTCCCAGCTTGCGAACGGTTTCAAGCGCGGCGCGATCCACGTCGGTAGCCGGAGCCTCCTTCATCCAGGCGGGAAAATAGCCGACGCGCAAACCCTCGACGCCCGCGCCGGCATCGAAATCGAGCCGGCTGGGCACGCTCGAAACGTCGCCCACGTCGGGGCCGGAAATGGCCTGCAACACTAGCATCGCGTCCTCGACTCCGCGCGTCATCGGGCCGAGCTTGTCGAGCGACCAGCACAGCGTCATTGCGCCTGTGCGCGGCACGCGGCCATAGGTGGGCCGCAATCCGGTGACGCCGCAACGCATCGATGGGGCCACGATACTGCCGCCGGTCTCACTACCGATCGCGAATCCGACCAGTCCGGCGGCGGTGGATGAGCCTGGGCCGGCGCTCGACCCAGAGGCGCCTTCCTCGAGCAGCCACGGATTCATGGTCTGGCCGCCGAACCAGATATCATTCAGCGCCAGCGCGCCTAAACTCAGCTTGGCGACCAGCACCGCGCCCGCTTCATTAAGCCGCTTCACTACGGCGGCGTCCTCTTTGGGCACGCGATCCTTATACGGCTCCGCGCCATAGGTAGTCGCGATTCCGGCGGTGTCGAGCAGATCCTTAGCGCCCCAGGGAATCCCGTGCAGAGGTCCGCGATACTTGCCCGCGGCGATTTCTTCATCGGCTTTTTTTGCTTGCGCCAGCGCGTGGTCGCGGGGCAGAGTGATGACGCAGCGCAATTTTGGATTGAAGCGGTCGAGCCGGTCCAGATAAATGCGCGTCAGCCGGTCTGAGGTGAGCTTGCGCTCCTCGATCCATCGCGAAAGCTGCGTCAACGGGGCGAACGCGATGTCCTGGTCGTTCCCAGGCAACGGCTTCGATTCGGTTTTGCTGCGAAGGAACCGGTCCTGATCCGGACCCGCTTTCGTGCCTGGCAGAACAGGATCGACTCGGGACCACGGCGCGACGGTCGATTCAATCGGCACCTTGCGCGGTCCAGTGCGCATTTCATAGAGAGGCGCGATGGCGCTGCGCCAGTTTCCCGCCGCCTGGGTCCGCTCCGCCGCGGTTAATTCGAACTGGACCAATTTTTCGGCTTCGCTGAACGTGTTCGACGAAACCTCTGGGCCGACGGAGGGCGCAGTGCCAAACGCCGGAGGCGCGCCAGGCGGAAGCTCGCCCGAGGCTGGCGGTTTCCTGGTGCACGCGGCGGTTACACCGATCAGACCGAACGAAGTGTTGAGGAATTTCCGGCGCGATTTAGACATCACATCCCCGAAGCGCTGCGAATGAAGTTCGAAATGTTGCCGTGAAGCTCCTGTAAATCCGCTTCGCGCAAATACATCATGTGACCGGCATTGTAGTATTCCATTTGAATATTGGCGCGCAGCTTATCGGGCAGCGCAAGATGGTCCATGGTGTACTCCGCGCCGAAGAAAGGCGTAGCGAAATCATAAAAGCCATTTTCCACCTGGACCTTCAGATGCGGATTGCTGATCATGGCGTGGGTGAGATCCTCCTCCACGTTGGGAGAAACGGGGAAACCCGCGTCGTCGCCTTCGCGCTTCCATTTCCACGCGCCGCCGGCCGCGGAGTTCAAGAGCTTATAATCCTGATCCTGACCGTACTTCAGATCGTCGCGAATATAGCGGTTGAAAGACGATACGAAGGCTCCGAAAACGGAGGTTGCGAGAGGATCGTAGTCTGTCTGTTCACTCAGACGGTCGAAAGCGTATCCCGTGAAGCGCGCGTCGAGACGGCCGGTGACCAGGCCGCTCGATCTCTGTAGCTCCGCCATGAACTGAAACGCATTCACGCGCAGGTCGGCTTTCGATAGATAATCCTCACTCAAGCCGGTGAAGCGCACTAGCTTTTGGAGCACGCGTGTCTTCTCCGCCGCATCCAGCTTGGAGCCTTTTATCAGCGCCGCGGCGTACTCACCAGAAGCGAACTGGCGCGCTTCTTTCAGAAAAGCGCCTAGATCGGCCGGCCGGTCCTTGATCAACTTGTGATACCAGGCTACCGCCGCGTAACTGGGCAGGTAGATGATATAGGGCAAGTCATCGCCCGTTCCGAACGCGAGCGTACGCATGTCGAGCACGGTCGAAATCATGACCACGCCGTTGAAATCCATGCCTTCCGATTGCAGGTGGTTCACCAGCGCCGCGTTGCGGAAAGTGCCATAGCTCTCTCCGATCAGAAATTTAGGCGAATTCCAGCGATTGTTGCGGCTGACGTAGCTGGTGATGAATTGCGCCAGCGATTTGACGTCCCCGTCCACTCCCCAAAACTGCTTGTCTTCGCCCTTGCCGACGGCGCGGCTGAACCCGGTGCCCACCGGATCGATGAACACTTCATCGGCCACGTTCAGCAGGCAGCCGCTGCTGTTATCGACCACCTTATAAGGAGGGGGCGGCGTCGGACCAGCGTCCAGCGTAATAACGCGCTTCGGTCCGAAGGCGCCCATGTGCTGGGGCGCGGACGATCCGCCAGGACCGCCGTTATAGATGAAGGCCAGCGGCCGCGCGGGGGCGGCGGGACCTGACCGGGTATAAGCCGTGTAAAAAATGCTGGCTGTCGTTTCGTCTTTTTCGTTCTTCAACAGAATGGTTCCCGCCGTGGCCGTGTAGGCGATGCTTTGACCGCTGATCTGGATGGTGTGTTCTGTGATCGAGGATTTCTCGGGTGGAATAGCCTTGTCGGCTTCGGATTTAGTGTTGGCATCAGGCTTCGGCTGCGCAAGCAGTCCGAGCGCCAGGACAGCCGCGAGAGCGGGCAGCGATAATTTAGTCATCAGTAGAGATTATTTTAGCTGAGCATCACTGCTGCACAGTAAGCTTCACTCCCGCCGGCGATTGCACTCCGCCCACCGTAGCTACAATCGGATAGTCGCCATTGGCCAAATTCGATGGTACTTGTATCACACTCTGATACAATCCGGCGGCGCCTGGAGACAGGGCGGTTGCCAAAACCGTCGCCTTCACGCCTCCCACCGTTACGACCACTCCATTGACGCTGAATGTTTGCGGTGGAACGACCTGGCCCGGAGGAGCTGCTGGAGTGGTGGGGCCAAATCCGGTTCCCCATAAAATGATCGTCTCTCCCGGCTTGGCGGGCGTAGTGGGCACCGAAAACGTCCCGTTTTGCACCACCCAGTTATAGCTAAGATCGGTAGCTACAACCTGACTACCCGGCCATTCGAAAAATGCCGGCTGAACGGCCACGTCCGTCACGACGTAGGGCAAGCTCGACCCCGTCTGAGTCGTGACCGTAACCTCGGTGGGACCCGCCGAAAGGCTCGGCACCAGAATATTAATCTGCCCCGGAGTCACCGCCTCGATATAGGCCGGTGTTCCCCCCATACTGACACTCAGGCCCGAGAGACTGGTAGGTAGCTGATTGTTGATGACGGAGTTGCCCCAAGTGACAAGCGTGCCCGCGGGTGCGAAATTCGATCCGTAAATCGAAACATAGGCGTTTGCCGAGACACCCGCCTGCCCGCCAGCACTATTCGATATGTTGGTAATGGAAGGTAACAACGGCGTGGCGCTCCCAGTCACTGCCGCCGCGCGCAGGTTATCAATGTAATACGTTCCGGGACTAGCCAGATACACATACAAGGTGTGAACGCTGGTCAAATCCGGCGCACCGCTATAACATGTAAGCTGCGATTGCTGGAGTGATACTGTCACAGTTGTTGTGCTGAACAATCCCATGGTTTGAAATGCCGCACTCTGGCACCAATCGAAATTCGATCCCGATTGAAACGCGAAAGCGGAGCTGCCTCCAGCCGAAGTAGTCTCGATATCCACCGCCAGTGATGACTGATGGGAAAGATCGATCGGGGCGGGGAAGGCAAGTCCGAACCATCCGCCGGCAATCACATTGATCTGTAGTGAGTAACTTCCGTCGGTGTGAAACGCCGAACTTTGCGAAACCGTGCCCGAAGCCGCACTCGATGGCAAGGCGCCCCACCCGTCGGTTCCCGATTCAAACGAATCGAGGATCGCCCAACCCGTTTGGACAGGATTCACGGTAACAAACAAATATCCGACATTGGACAACTGTTGGTTGGTATCGGCAACCGTGTAAGATCCAGTCACACTTCCTGTGAAGCCCGAGTTCGGTGTGAATTGAACTGTCTGCCCGACTACATTAAACTCACCTCCATTAACCGCAAAGGATGTTTGCTGACCGGGGGTATTGGGATCAAGATCGATGGTTGTCGGATCAATCTTCGCGCTCCCGAAAGCAACATCGTTGAACAGTACATCAAGGGTCGCGGATTGCCCGAACGGAGTCGTTGCCCACCGGTAGCCAGCGACGGGTGCGAACGTCTGCTCGGCATTCGCGGCCATGATTTGTGCGAAATCGCCCATAAACTGGAGCACCGGGCTGCCCTGTTCAAGGTCGAAGGAGCTAGCCGATTCCGCCGCCGAAGCCGGGGGCGTGCCAGGCAGAATATCCCAGAACATAGCGCCGCTTCCTCCTCCAGTGAAAATCAGGTTGGTCCAATCGTTGTAGACTTCCTCTTTCGCATTGCCGGAGAGCAGGCCGAACTCTCCCATGTAAAGAGGCTTGCCGAGCGTGTTCGCTTCTGTTACATGATCGTTGATATAGGTCTCCGACCAAGCTATACTCTGGCCCCACGTATCCGGATAGAGATGAAAGCCAACTAAGTCAATACTGGCGACCTGCGAGAAACCCATGCTATCGACGCCACTGCCACAGTCATCGATATACTCTGTCGAAGAAGGATCGCAGAAATAGCCTTCGTCACCCACCGCTACCAGGTGATTCGGGTCGACACTCTTCACATATAGGGACGTGTCGCTGATCCAGCTAATAATAGTCTGATTGGTGCAAGTGCCCGAAGTCGGCAGTCCACTTCCGCCACACTCCGGCTCATTCGCCAGCTCCCATGCCATGATCGTCGGGTCATCCTTATAAGCTATGCCGGAAATTGTATTTACGTGATTCAACAGATGGCTGATCCAGGCCTTGTACCAGGTCCGGATTGTAGGATCAGTATAAAACTGATCGTGATACTTACCTCCCAGCCAGTCGACATAGATGTCCATGCCACCAAAGTCAGGCCAGTTATTAGTAAAGGGGATGATGAGTTTGATCCCCAGTTGGCCGGCCCGATAGACTGCATAATCCACGTTAGCTAAGCCACTGCCAGTGTCGTTGTAAACCGGCTGGCCGGTAGTTGTGTTGAAGTATTGAAAATAAGTGCCAGCCGGACTGACGGCGTCGTAAAATGCCCACATCCGGACTACCTTCAAATTGCTGCTGGCTACGGCGCTCAGAACCTGATCCACTGTCGATTGCGGCGAATACATCAAAGGATAGGAATTGGTTCCTCCAAAGCGGAACAGCGACCCGTTCAGCGTCAGCGTCCCACCCGATCGCTGCACGAATTCCTGGCCCCACGCCAGCGAAGCCAGGAGCAGCCCGGCCGCGAAACGAGAGATCGTAGACATAATGGCTACGATTCTACTACCACGCCCGCGAGTTTTCAAAAAGAATTCCTAACCGTGGAACCTTTTCCTCGTCTGATCGTTATCCTTCTATTGAGGTGATCATGAAGCAATGGCAAATCGCATTCCGAGCGCTACTCCGCCGGCCCGGCTACAGCGTGACCGCGATCCTGATGCTGGTTCTCGGGATCGCCTCGACCACTACTCTCTTCTCTGTCGTCGATACCGTTCTTCTCAAACCTCTTCCCTATCCCAACCCGGACCGCTTAGTGACCGTGCTCGAAGCCAGCCCTTCCAAGGATAAGAAGGAAAGCCTGATCGCCCCCGGCAGACTCGAGGATTGGACCCGGATGAGCCAGACCTTCGAATCGATCGCCGGCAGCTACGCCGAAAATGTCACCGACACCAGCGGCACGGAGCCGGAGCGTCTGGCCGGCAGGCGCGTTTCCCCACGCTTCTTCGCCGTTTATAGCGCCACGCCTCTGCTCGGGCGGACCTTCGATAAAGAAGAGGAGATTGACGGCGGGCCCACCTCGGCCGTAATCAGCTACACGCTGTGGACGCGGCGCTATGGACAGAATCCCGGCGTCCTCGGCCAGCGTCTGGTGCTCGCCGGAAAGGGATATTCAATCGTCGGCGTGATGCCGAAGAGTTTCGCCGCGCCCTCCATCGATCTGTGGATTCCCGCCCAGTTTGGTGCATTTCTAATGCGCGTCCGCGAAGCCCGATTTTTAAGCGGCATTGGACGGATGAAGCCCGGCGTAACCATCCAGCAGGCGCAGGCGGACCTTGCCCGCGTCCAGCAGCAGTTGGGGCAGCAGTATCCGCAAACCGACCAAGGCTGGTCGGCGATCGCCGGGGATTTGAAGGAGCAGCGTGTCGGCGATTATCGCCGCACCCTATTAGTCGTATTTGCCGCGGTCGCTTTGCTGCTGCTGATCGCGGTGGCCAATATCTCCGGACTCACGCTCGCCCAGCTTCATCAGCGGGAGCGCGAAATGGCGATTCGCAGCTCCGTGGGCGCGTCGCGCGGCCAGGTGATCGCCACCGTGATGCGCGAAATGTTGCTCATCGCCGCGGCGGGAGCTGCGCTCGGTGGGATCATGGCCACTCTGCTTATCAACCTGATGGCGAAAACATTTGTCGATCTGCCGCGCATGGCCGAACTTCAGTTCGACTGGCGCGCGCTCGCCTTCGTGGCTGCCGTCAGCGTGGCTGCGAGCATCGTCTTTGGAGCCGTTCCAGCGATTCAATCCACGCGCACCGATCTTGCGCCGCTGCTGGCCGAATCCTCGCGTAGCGTTTCCGGCGGCCGCCGCCAGTTGCAGCGTGGATTGGTGGTCGCGCAGTTCGCCTTCACCGTGATGCTGCTCGCCAGCTCTGGCCTGCTCCTGCGCAGCTATTACAATTTGAGCCACGTCGATTCCGGATTCGACACCGCCAACGCCATCACCTTCCACGTCGGCGCGGGATGGGATGAGAACCGCTCCCGCATCGGCCGGATGCAGCTTCAGATTCTCTCCGCCTTCGAACGATTTCCCGGCGTCGAAGCCGCCGGCATGACGAACTTTCTGCCCGCCACCGGGGCCACTCTCAACTATCAGATCGTACTCGAAGGCCTCGCCCAAACCGAAGAGCACGGCACTTACACCGTGGGGGAGCGCACCATCGACGCTGGTTATCTCAAAGCCCTCAAGATCCCGCTTCTCGCCGGCACTTGGTGCCCCGTCGCGGAGCCGCTCGATGAAAGCAAACCCGCTCCTGCCAAAGCCATGGTGAACCGCAGATTCGTCGAGCTCTACGGCAAAGGACAAAACGTGATCGGCCGGCATTTCCGGTTTGCACAGAATCCAGGCACCCAGACGCCGGATGAAATCGTCGGTGTCGTGGGGGACGCGCGCGAAGATGGCCTCGCGGCCTCGCCCACGCCTTATCTCTACACCTGCCTGGCCGCCGGCTCCTGGCCGGACCCGGAGTATGTCGTTCGAACCAAGGGCGACCCGCGCGCCATGATGCAGCAGGTGCGCCAGATCGTCCATGGGATCGAGCCCAACCGTGCCGTGTTCGGAGTAAAGCTGCTCGATACTATCGTCGAGGAAGCGCTGGAGCAGCCGCGCCTAAACACGCGTTTCATCGCCCTGTTCGCGGTGGTGGCGATGCTGCTCGCCTCCGTCGGATTGTACAGTCTCCTCTCGCTGGTGGTGACGGCCCGAACCCGCGAAATTGGCGTGCGGATCGCCCTCGGCGCAGGCCGCGCCCAAATCATGCGCCTGGTCCTGGCAGGCGCGGCGCAATTGCTAGCTGCCGGAATCGTTGCAGGCCTGGCGCTAACCTTCGGCGCGGAGCGTCTCATCAAATCCGTCCTGTTTGGCGTAAGCCCTCTCGACGCCTTGACGCTAACCGCCGCAGTCGCCGTCCTGGCCGCCGTATCCCTGCTCGCCGCCTTCATTCCCGCCCAAAGAGCAGCCTCAATCGATCCCCTGGATGCCATGCGAATCGAATAGCAAGCATTTATTTTATCTGCCCTCGCGAGTGGGAAAGGCCTTTATCGGAATTGTGGGGCAGGATGGTATCCTGCGCGCCGATTGCCAATCGGCGCTCTTGTTTTTTGAGGCCGCCAATCCTGGCGGCAGCCGTGTTTCAAGGCAGCTGATCAACGTGTGTGAAACAATACACTGAGGTCACGTATGCTTGACACCTTCTCGCAAGACCTCCGCTACGCCTTCCGAGCGCTCCGCTCCACACCCGCCTTCGCCGCCGTAGCGATTCTCTCCCTGGCCCTCGGCATCGGAGCCAACACCGCCATCTTCAGCCTCATCGATTCCCTGATGCTGAAGAACCTCCCCGTCAGCCATCCTGAACAGCTCCTCCAAGTGACCTTGGGCAAAGAGGATTACTACACCAACCCCATCTGGGAGCAGATCCGCGGCCACCAGGACGTCTTCTCGGCCCTCTTCGCCTACGGAGGCGTCCGCTTCAACCTGTCCTCCGGCGGCGAAGCCCGCTATGCCGAGGGCTATTACGTCTCCGGCCAATTCTTCGAAACCCTCGGCCTGCGCCCGCTTCTAGGCCGAACGTTAATCCCCGCCGACGATAAACGAGGCTGCCCCGCAACCGTCATCCTCAGCCACGCTTTCTGGCAAAAAGAATACGGAGCCCGCGCCGGCGTCATCGGCAAGACGCTCTCCCTCGACAACCACCCCTTCGAAATCGTGGGCGTCCTTGAGCCCGGCTTCACCGGCGTCGAAGTCGGCAGCGCCATGGAACTCTTCGTGCCGGTTTGCAGCGAAAAAATCGTGAACGGCGAAAACAGCAGCCTCGACGGCCGCACCTGGTATTGGCTAGGTATTATCGGCCGCCCCAAGCCAGGCGTTTCCCCCGCTCAGGCGACCGCGCGTCTCAAAACCCTGGCGCCCGAAATCTTCAAAGCCACGCTGCCCCCGGACAGGAAGCCCGATGAACAGACCGAATATCTAAGCAACACCTTTGAGACGCTTCCCGTCGCCAACGGCATTTCCGGTTTCCGTCAGAGCTATCAGCGCGCGCTATCGATTCTGATGGTCATCACCGGCCTCGTGCTGCTGATCGCCTGCGCCAACGTCGCCAATCTTCTGCTCGCCAGAAGCGCCGGCCGCCAGCGCGAAATCGCTATCCGCATGGCCCTCGGCCTCGGTCGCGGACGCCTCCTGCGCCAGTTGCTCACCGAAAGTCTGCTGCTCTCGCTCACCGGCGCGGCGCTCGGGATCCTCTTCGCGAATTGGGGCGCGCGCCTCCTCATCCGCTTCCTTTCGACCACCAACAACCAGGTCTTTCTCGATCTCACCATCGACCTTCGCGTGCTCGCCTTCACTGCCGGAGTCGCGATTCTTACCGGCCTGCTCTTCGGCCTTGCGCCCGCATGGCGAGGCGCCCGCGTCGATCCGCAATCCGCCATGAAAGCGAATGGGCGCGGCATAATCGAAGGTTCGAAATTCGGATTAGGCAAAGCTCTGGTCGTCGCGCAGGTGGCGCTCTGCCTCCTGCTGGTGGTCGGAGCAGGCTTGATGCTGACGACATTCTTTAAGCTCGAAACCATCGACGCCGGCTTTGAGCGCGACCACATCCTCCTCGCCAGCGTCGACCTGCGCAGCGGCCATTATCCCCCGGAGCGGGAAGGCGCGGTACTTCAGGAAATGCTCGGTCGTTTGCGCGCGCTTCCCGGAGTCCGTGCCGCATCCGCTTCCGCAATCACGCCGATCAGCGGTTGGCGCTGGAGCCAGGATTTGCAAATCGACGGCTACACCGCCAAATCGCGTGATGATACCAACGTCTATCTGAACCGTGTCAGCGATCGTTTTTTTGAAACGCTTGGAACTGGCTTGCTCGCGGGTCGCGATTTTAACTCCCACGATACGCTCCAGTCGCCCCAGGTCGCGATCGTCAATCAGACCATGGCAAAGAAATTCTTCGCCGGCCAAAATCCCATCGGCAGGCGTTATCGCATTCAGAATGGCAACAAGCTGAGCGCCACCATCGAAATCGTCGGCGTCGTCAAGGATGCGAAGTACCGGGAACTGCGCGATGAGATCCCCCCCACTGCCTACCTCCCAGCGATCCAGGGCCCCTTCCTGCAACTCCCCATGACTCTTGAACTGCGCGTCGCCGCCGGCCCGCCCACTGCCCTCATCCCGGGTGTAAAATCCGCCATCGCCGAAGTCAATCCCAGCGTCTCTCTCGAATTCACCACGCTCGCCACTCAAGTCGACGAATCCTTGATCCGGGAACGCCTGCTCGCCACTCTTTCCGGCTTCTTCGGAGCCCTGGCGCTGCTCCTGGCCACCATCGGCCTCTACGGCGTAATGTCCTACAACGTGGCCCGCAGACGCAATGAAATTGGCATCCGCATGGCGCTGGGCGCTGCGGAATCGGGCGTCTTGCGCATGATCCTGCGCGAAGTCGCGACCCTGGTGTTCCTAGGCTTGGCAATCGGCTTGGCCGTCGCTCTGGCCACCACCCGATTCGTCGCCAGCTTCCTCTACGGCCTCACGCCCAACGATCCGCGCATCCTTATATTGGCTGCCGCGATCCTGGCAACCGTCGCTGTGATCGCCGGTTATTTGCCGGCCCGGCGAGCCTCGCATCTTGACCCGATGACGGCACTTCGTGAAGAATAGAGCTACCTATGAACACCCGCCGCACCTTCCTTCAAACCAGCGCTGCCCTCCTTGGCGCCAACACCATCGCTTTGGAAGCCGCGCCCGCCCCCCCACAGACCGCTCCCAGCGACCGCGTCCGCTTCGGCATCATCGGCATCGGCATGCAAGGGTCCGGGCTGCTGAGCACCGCGACCTCTTTGCCCGGCGTCGAATGCGTGGCCGCAGCCGATCTCTATGACGGCCGCCACACATTGGCCCGGGAGATCACCGGCAACGCCAGCCTACCCGTGACCCGCCATTATCAGGAGCTGCTCGATCGCAAGGATATCGATTGCATCATCGCCGCCGTCCCCGATTTCTGGCACAAGCGGGTCGTCGTCGACGCCTGCAACGCCGGCAAGGATATCTATTGTGAAAAGCCCATGTCGCACACCGCCGAAGAAGGTTTCGACATGGTCGCCGCCGCCGAAAAGAATAAGCGTATCGTGCAGATCGGCTCCCAGCGCGTCAGCTCCATCGTCTACGCCAAAGCTCACGAAATGTATCACAGCGGAGCCATCGGCGATGTGTCGATGGTGGAGCTTACACTCGGCCGCAACAGCCCCACCGGCGCTTGGGAGTATCCTCCTCCGCTTGATCTTTCGACGCAGAATCTCGATTGGGACACCTGGATCACCGGCGCGCCGAAAATTCCATTCAATCCCGAGCGCTTCGCCCGTTGGCGCTGCTGGAAAGAGTACGGCACCGGGGTCGGCGGAGATTTAATGGTGCACCTGATCAGCGGAATGCTGTTCACGCTCGGTTGGAATGAGCCTCCGCGCTCGGCTTCCGCTCTCGGCGGCATCGTCCGCTGGAAAGACGGCCGCAATATGCCGGATCTGCACGCGGTGCTCTTCGATTACCACGGCGTTCCCGTTTACGTCCGTCTCGGCCTGGGCACGGAAACTCCGGAATTGGCCCGATTCATGGGTCCAAAAGGGTTTTTCGACGTCAGCGGATCGGAAATCCGCTTTCAGCCGCAGCGCGGCGTCGATACCAGTCCCAGTTATTACTCCGGTGGATTCCCACGCAAAATGCATGCCGAATATGTGAAGCAGTGGCACGCCGAGCACGACGCCTCCATGCCGCACGAAGCCATTATGGAGGAGACCGTTTTTCGGAGTACGGATTACGACGATCTGCCGCCTCATATGCTGAATTTCTTTCATTCCGTAAAGTCGCGTAAACCCTTGACAGAAGACGCGGTTTTTGGGAATCATGCTGCGATTGCTTGCCACATGGCCAACGAATCGTATTTCCGCAAAGGCCCCGTAAGGTGGGACGCAGGGGCGCGAACCATAAAAGGATGAGCGAGTTACGGTGGCATCCGCTGCTTGAACAGTGGGTGGTGGTGACGGCGCATCGGCAGGGGCGTCCACAGATGCCGGCGGACTGGTGTCCGTTTTGCGCGTTGCCGCCTTATGATGTTCATCTCTATCCCAATGATTTCCCGGCATTTGAGGGTGGATGCGACGTTGTTTTATATAGTCCGGATCACCACAAACTGCCGTCGGAATTGCCAGTGGAACAGTGGGAAAAGGTGATTGCGCTGTGGACCACGCGAACGGCGGAACTGCAAGCGAATCCACACGTTAAGCACATCATGATCTTTGAAAATGCCGGGGAAGCGGTGGGGGTGACCATGCCGCATCCGCATGGGCAGATTTACGCGTTTCCGTTTGTGCCGCCTCGCATTGAGAAGGAATTGGCGTCAGTGGCGAAATCGGAGGAATGCTTATACTGCCTTATTCTCGCAAAAGAGCGTGAAAATGACGCTCGAATGATTCTTAGAGGGGCATATTTTGACGCCTTCTCGCCATACTTCGCGCGGTTCCCTTATGAGACTTGTATTTACTCGCGGCGGCACATCCAGAGTCTGGTCGAATTTACGCCCGCGGAAATTGCCGATTTCGCTCTGGTTTTGAGCCAGATGCGAAAGAAGTACGATGCCCTGTTCGGGTTCCCGATGCCGTTGATGATGGTGCTGCATCAGAATGTGCATTTTTACGTAGAGTTTCTGCCATTACAGCGCACCGCGACAAAATTAAAATATCTGGCGGCGGTGGAATCGGCGGCTTGGACGTTTCTTGAAGACGTTGTTCCGGAGGACGCGGCGGCTCAATTGAGGAATTTATAGCCTTCGCGCTGCAACAGATCCCGGGCGGCGGTTTGAGCTTGGGGGGCTACATAAAAGAAGGCGCCGGTGCGCTCCGTCCTGAAAATGATGCCACCTGAATAGGTGTCGGGCTCGACCACATAGTCGAGCCCGGATTCGGTGAAGAGGGCTTCAATGGCGAGCGCCTCTTTCAGTTTCTTGGCGATATAGACCAGAACGAGTTCGACATCGTCGGGGAAAAATTCGGGCGGCTGGCGCATTTTATCCGCTGACGCGCGCGGTGAAGGCTTCGAGAACTTCGGGCGCCAGGTACCTGGCGTAAGATTCGCCCACGGTTTCCAGATTTTTCCAGGCGTTGGGATCTTTGAAGGCGGCGCGGGCGTCGTTGATGATGGGTTTCACGCGCAGCCAGAAAAGCAGCAATTCACGGGTGTTCTGGAAGAGCAACTCCTCATTCAAGACGCCGGCGGTGACGAAGCTGGAGACCATGTCCCAATAGGAAATCGATTGACGGAAGGATGCGTTGGCCTCAGTTCCGGGGCCGCAGAGTTTATTCATTTCGTCGATGTTTTTGGGCTTGAAGTTGGTGACGAACCAGGCTCGGGCGGCGCGGAGCTTTTCTTCTCGGCGCATGTCGTAGAGGCGCAGGATCAGATTGGCGTCGTCGTAGGTCGCTTTAGTCATATGGTCAGCTTAACAAGAAGTAGCCAGTAGCCAGTAGAGGTGAGAATTCTTGGGACGTTACGACACCACCAACTTATGCAACCTGCGCTTACTTCGGATGAATCGTTACATTGGCTGGCTTTGCGGATGGCGGCGGGGGTGGGGACGCGGCGGGCTGGACGGCTGGTCGAGATCTTCAGGACGCCGCAGGCGATTTTCCGGGCTTCGGCGTCTGAATTGGAAGCGGCGGGGTTGTCTCCGGCGGTGGCGCAGAGCGTCGCCAGTGGATGCGCGTTTGAGGAAGCGGTGGAGCAGCAGGAGAAAGTCGCGAAATTGGGGGTGGTGCTGGTGCCGATTACCGATTCGCGGTATCCGGCCCGGCTGCGGGAGATTTTCGATCCGCCTCCGTTGCTCTATGCGCGGGGAAGGGTGGAATTATTGGGCCACCTGATGCTGGGGGTAGTCGGGACCAGGCGGCCCACTGCTTACGGGATGCAAGTGGCGGAGAGGCTCTCTAAAGATCTGAGCGAGGCAGGGTTAACGATCGCGAGCGGGATGGCGCGAGGGATTGACACTGCGGCGCATCGGGCGGTTTTGGAATGCGAGGGGGACACGATTGCCGTGTTTGGGTGCGGCGTGGATGAAGTGTATCCTTCTGAAAACCGGAAGCTGGCGGAGAGGTTGAGCGAGAAGGGGTTGGTGATTTCGGAGTTTCCGATGGGGGCGCCTCCGTTTCCGCAAAATTTTCCAGTGCGGAACCGGATTATCAGCGGGATGAGCGCGGGAGTGCTGGTGGTGGAAGGGGGTGAGTATTCCGGGTCGACCATTACGGCGAAGCTGGCTTCGGAGCAGAATCGGGAGATGTTCGCGGTGCCGGGAAACGTGACCAGCAAGATGAGCTGGGGTCCAAATTTGTTGATCAAACAGGGGGCAAAACTCGTCCAGGAATGGAATGACGTCGTAATGGAGTTGAAGGCGGAGGATCGGAGGAAGCTGGTGGAGCAGTGTCGTAACCGGCTGATTCCAAGGGAGATGGATGGTGGTGAATCGAAAAGGGAAGGCCCGGCATCGGATTTAAGCAGCCACTCCAGTTTGATTTTGAGGGCGCTGAAGCATGATGGCCCGGTGGGGTTGGATGCTCTGATCGATGCGGTGGAAGGGTTGGATACACCGGATGTGATTGCGGCCCTGTTTGAGTTGGAATTGAGTGGGCTGGTCAGGCAGTTGCCGGGCAAGAGCTACATTAAGGTTTGGGCCGAGTGAAGCTGAGCGTGCGAAAGCCGGGACAGGCCGGACACGCCTCGGTGTCCACGCGGCGCAAAAGCGGCGCCTTGGGACAGAGTGGTCAGTCCCGGTTTTCGCGGATCGTGGTAAGATTTCGGTTGTTTCGTTCTCATATCCCAGAAAGTACAATTTATGGAAAAAAGTCTCGTCATCGTCGAATCGCCGGCGAAGGCGAAAACGATCGGTAAGTATCTCGGCAAGCAGTTCGTGGTGAAAGCCTCGCTCGGACATGTGAAGGATTTGCCGAAGAAGAATCTCTCAGTGGACGTCGATAACGACTTTAAGCCTATTTATGAAGTGATTGAAGGCAAGAAGAAGTTAATGGGGGAGCTGCGAACGGCTGCCAAAGGCGTCGATAATGTCTACCTGGCGGCCGATCCTGACCGCGAAGGGGAGGCTATTTGTTTTCATTTGCAGGAGGAATTGCAAAAGAAGGACGGGCCTAAGTTCTTCCGGGTGATGTTCAACGAAATCACCAAGAACGCGATTCAGAAGGCGTTCGAGAAGCCGCTATCGGTGAATCTGCATTTAGTGGACGCGCAACAGGCGCGGCGGATTCTGGACCGGTTAGTGGGCTACAAGATTTCGCCGCTGCTATGGGACAAAGTCCGGCGCGGGTTATCGGCGGGGCGGGTGCAGACGGTCGCTTTGCGGCTGATTGTCGACCGGGAGCGCGAGATTCGCGCGTTCCAAAAACGCGAGTATTGGACGATCGACGTCAATCTGGCGGCGAAGAAGCCTCCGCAGCTTTCGGCGCATTTGGCGAAGCGCGACGGGGAAAATGTCGAGATCGCGGATGAGGCTCAAGCGAAGGCCATTGTCGATACGCTGGAAGGCTCTCCTTATATTGTCAAGTCGGTGGTGAATAAGGAGAAGCGGCGGCATGCTGTGCCTCCCTTTATCACGTCGACGCTGCAACAGGAAGCGGCGCGGAAGCTGCGGTTCAGCGTGAAGCGCACGATGATGCTGGCGCAGAGGCTGTATGAAGGCGTGGAGCTAGGCACGGAAGAGGGCTCGGTTGGGTTGATCAGTTATATGCGTACTGATTCGGTGCGCGTATCCAATGAAGCGGTCGACGAAGTGCGGGCCATGATCGCGGAGCGCTATGGCGCGGATTACCGGCCGGAGAAGCCGAATTTCTATAAAGGCAAGAAAGACGCGCAGGATGCGCATGAAGCGGTGCGTCCCACGTCATCGATGAGGACTCCGGAAAGCTTGGCGGGCTTCCTGGATGAAGACTTACTGAAGCTTTACAAGCTGATCTGGATGCGGTTTGTGGCATCGCAGATGACTCCGGCGGTGTTCGATCAGACGACCATCGACGTGGAGGCGAAGGGTAAGGACAGTGCGGTTTACTTGTTCCGCGCGACAGGCAGCGTGGAGAAGTTCAAAGGCTTCCTGACGGTGTATGAAGAAGGAAAAGACGCCAAGGACGACGAGGATGCGGAGCTGAAGCAGAAGCTTCCAGCGGTCGAGCCGGGCGAGATTCTCAAGTTCCGGTCGATTGACCCGGAGCAGCATTTTACGGAACCTCCGCCGCGATTTACGGAAGCGACGCTGGTGAAGGAACTGGAGTCCGATGGAGTGGGACGGCCGTCGACGTACGCGTCGATTTTGTCGACCATTCAGGAGCGGGAGTACGTTCGCAAAGAGGGCGGAAAGTTCGCTCCGACAGAGTTGGGCGAGGTGGTGACGGATCTGCTGCTTGAAAGCTTCAGCGATCTTTTCGATGTGAATTATACGGCTCGGCTGGAAGGGGAGTTGGACGCGATCGAAGAAGGCAAGATCGATTGGCGCACGTCGATGAGCGAGTTCTACGAAAGGTTCACGAAGGACCTGGATCACGCGGCGCTGCACATGACCGACATCAAAAGGATGGAGGAGCCGACCGATCAGATCTGCGAGAAGTGCGGCAAGCCGATGGTGATCAAGTGGGGGCGGCACGGGAAGTTCATCGCCTGCACGGGATATCCGGATTGCACGAATACGCGGGAGCTGCCGGCGGCTGAGACGGGAGACGTTTCAGAGCAGGACGAAGCGGAGATGTGCGATAACTGCGGGCGTCCGATGGTGCTGAAAAAGGGGCGTTTCGGGCAGTTTCTGGCATGCAGCGGGTATCCGGAGTGCAAGACGACGAAGCAGCTAGGTGCGGCGCAGCAGCAGAAAGACGTTCCGCTGGAAGAAAAGTGTCCGAACTGCGGGAATCATTTGCTGAAGAAGTTTGGACGCTACGGTGAGTTCGTGGCTTGCAGCAACTATCCGACCTGCAAATTCGTCAAACAGAAGACGATCGGCGTGAAGTGTCCGAATTGCAGCGAGGGCGAGGTTGTCGAGCGGCGGTCGAAGCGCGGGAAAACGTTTTATGGGTGCAACCGGTACCCGGAATGCGATTTCGTAGCGTGGGGCAAGCCGATTCCGGAGAAATGCCCGCAGTGCGGCGGCAGTTACATGATCGAGAAATATCTGAAGGCGGGGGCGTTCGCGCAGTGTCCGAACGAGGAGTGTAAGTTCAAGAAGCCTCTTGAGGTGGCGGCACCGGTGGAGGCTGTCGTTTAAAGGATGTCGGCTAAGCTGGCCCGCATGCTGACGCATGGCGGTTCGGTGGGGGCGTGATTGGTGTGTCGGAGGGCGCTGTCGTTTTAAGGCATGCTTGCAACGGTGCGGAAGGCGGACCGCTCCCGATGGTCGCGGCTCTGTCGGAAGGGATCAATGCGTGGTGAACACGCCCGCATGCTTACGCATGGCGGTTTGGAGAGTGGAGGCGTGATGATGGTGGGTCGGAGATTTGTTTCTAATGGCGGGTGAAAAAACGCGGGCGGATTATGGGTTGGATGCGCCGCTGCTGGTGAAGCGCATGTTTACGCGGGCGGGGTGGACGATCGCGATTGGCGTAGCTGTCTTTCTGATCAATCGGGCGCAATATCCGGGGCCGGCGGGGACGCTGCTGGCGGTATTTGGCGGGATTGGGTTGATTTTCGCGGCGATCGGCGGGTACATGATGTGGTCGAGCCGCACGGGGAAACTGGCGCTGCGCGACACGCTGCTTGATTCACTGCGACTGACGGGCGAGGAAAAGGTTCTCGACGCAGGGTGTGGGCTGGGGCTGATGGCGATTGGCGCGGCGAAGCGGCTGAAGACGGGCAAGGTCACGGGGATCGACGAGTGGGATCCGACGGTGCTTTCGGGCAATTCGTCCGATGCGGCGAAGGCGAACGCGAAGCTGGAAGGGGTCGGGGACAAAGTGCGGTTTGAGACGGGCGATCTGCGCAAGCTGGTGTACCCGGAGAAGAGCTACGACGTGGTGGTATCGGCGGTGGCGATCCATAATCTGGGGGGCCGCGAGGATCGGGACAAAGCGGTGCGCGAGATGTGGAGGGTCCTGAAGCCGGGCGGGCGGTTGCTGATCCTGGATGTTTTTCACGTGGGTGAGTATGCATCGGTATTACGCGAGACGGGGGCGGAGGACGTGACGATCGAGTCGCACGGATTCCTGTGGTGCCTGCCGACGAAGAGCGTGAGGGCGGCGAAAAAATAGATGCGGTGTTTGATAAGCCTGCTGCTGGCGGCGGAGTGGATGTCGGGGCAGGACCGGGCGGTGCCGCTGTTCACGATCGAGAAGAGTTCGAACGCGAACCGGGTGCAGTATGAGGCTCGGGTGATGGCGGATGGGCATATCGATCCGAATCAGCCGGTGGTGGCGTATTGGATCATGGCGGCGGAGAATGGGCGGCGGCAGGAGCTGAACATTCTGGAGCGGGCCAAGGCGTACGGGTTCACGCTGCATCGGGATGGGGTGGATTCGTACCGGTTGTGGGTGGTGAGCCATCGGGAGAAAGAGATCCACGTATATAGAGATGGCGCGATGGTGCGGGCAGAGGCGATGATCGGCGGGAAGGTGTCGTTGGTGGAGAAGATTTACATCCAGATGCACAAGTCGTTTATGCTGAGTCTGCCGGATTTTGGGGAGATGTTCGGGTTCGATAAAGAGACGGGTGAGAAGCGGGTGGAGAAGGTGACTCGGACGGAGGAGTGATAGGGTGGGGATATGACGTATCGGGTTGCGTTATTGAAGTCCGAGGAAGGGTTCAGTGTATCGGTGCCGGGGCTGCCGGGGTGCTTATCGCAGGGGGGGACGGAGGAAGAGGCTCTGGAGAATATTCGGTCGGCGATCCAGGAGTACTTGGAGGTCCGGGATGAAATCTTATCGGAGCCGGGTGTGCAACTGGCGGAGGTAACGATTTGAAGTGGGTACGCTGGCTGGCGTTCCACATCTGAAGGCGGTCCGCGCCCTCGAAAAGGCCGGATTTCGCGTCTTTCGCCAAAGCAAACATAGGGAGGGCGGAGTAAGCACATGGCGGCAGGTAAGGGATTGGTGAGCAAAGCGAGTGCCCATTCGGTGGAGGAAACGATCGATCGCCTGGAAGGGGTGCTGCGCGAGAAAAATGTTCGGGTTTTCGCGCGAATCGATCAGCGAGCTGAAGCAGAAAAAGTCGGCATGCAGATGCGGGCGATGGAGTTGTTGATTTTCGGGAATCCCAAGGCCGGCACGCCGCTGATGATCGCGGAGCCGACGATCGGGATCGACCTTCCGCTGAAAGCTTTAGCATGGGAGGACGGCGAGGGGAAGGTCTGGCTCAGCTTTAATGCGCCGGGGTATCTTGAGGAGCGTTTCTCGATCGGCGAGGAGCTTATGAAGAACATCAGCGGGATTGGCGGGTTGATCGAACTGGCGCTGCGGTAGGATTAGCCGAGCAGGAAGCGGGCGATTTGGGCGGGCTTGGGCGATTCCATGACGCAGGTGCGGTGGCCTTCGCGGGCTTCCACGCGAACGGAGCCGGAGTTTTCGCTGACGCGATAGGCTTGTTTGGCGCCGTGATGCGCGGTCAGGGAATCGAGAGGCCAATCGGAATCGGCGATCATATGAATCGCGCCGGTTTGGCCGATAAGGATCGTCATATTGGAGCAGGATCCGGCCGATTCGGCGGCGTCGAGGATATTTAGCGCTTGCTCTGCGAACCTGCTCACAGAGTGCTTATCGGGGCGCGCAACCCTAATAATAGGTGCGTCCGAGCCATTCGGCGACCAAGGCGGGCTTGTCGCGGCCTTCGACTTCTACGGTGGAGAGCCAGGTGAGTTCGACCCCTCCTTCGACATCCTTGATGGATTGGAGGGTGAATCGTCCACGGATGCGGGCGCCCGCGGGGACTGCGCCGGTGAACCGCAGACGGTTGAAGCCGTAGTTGACTCGCATTTTATAGTCGCCGGTGATCTGGATGGCTTCGTTGATGAGCTGCGACAGGAGAGAGACGGTTAGAAATCCGTGGGCGATGGTCGTTCCGTAGGGAGATTCGCGGGCGGCGCGGCCTTGATCGAGGTGAATCCACTGATGGTCGCCGGTGACGGCGGCGAACTGGTCGATTTGCTGTTGGGTGACCTGGCGCCAATCGCTGACGCCGAGTTCCTGGCCGATGCTATTGCGTAAGTCGTCGAGTGTCATTTGCCGTCGACCGAGAATACTAAGAGCACGTTTCCGGAGGCGCCTCCCCATTGGCCGTAGCCGGAAGGGGTGAACACCATTCCGTTGGCGACTACTGGGCCGGGGGCGTCGAAGGAGCCTCCTTTGGCGGTGACGCCGTTGACGGTTTCGAAGGGGCGGGCAGCGTCGAAGTCCCAGACGATGGCGCCGGTTTTTGAATCGTAGGCGCGAAAATGCTGGTCCACACTACCGGCGAAAACGATGCCGGGGATGACGGAAATCGCCGCCGACATCATGGTTTGGCAGCCGGGAGTGCCTGGTTTACAGCCGGTATCGGGGGTGAGCGTGGTCCACAATTTTTCGCCGGTTTTCAGATCGACGGCGCTGACCAGGCCGGGGCCTTTAGGGCGGTCCGAAATCGCGGCGTAGGCGTTCTTATCGTCGGCGGCGTGGCCCCATTCGATGCCGCCGAGCGCTCCGCCGTTGCCGATGCGGGTCTGCCACACGACTTTTCCTTTGTTATCGGGATCGAAGGCCCACAGAATGCCGGACTTCTGCCCGACTACGATCAGATCCTTACCGCCGATGGAGCGGATCGCGGGCGAGGTGCCGAAGTCGTAATCGGGGCCTTTATTCTCCGGACAATTCGCTTTTCCAGAGGGACCGCAGGCCATGGTGAAATCGTCTTTTTCCAATACCTGGCTGGACCAGACGAGCTTGCCTGTTTCGAGATCGAAAGCGAGCAGGGCATCGCTGGTGTTGAAGTCGGCGTTGGTATAGGAATCGCCGGTGGCGGCGTAAACCAGTTTCCGCTTGGCATCGATGGTGGGCGAAGACCATACCGCGGCGCCGGCGGGTCCGTAAAGCTGGGTGCCGGTGCTGCTGGTCCGGTACGGTTTGGGCGCATCGAGCACGGTGAAGGATTTCCAGAGCACCTTGCCGGTTTCGCCATCGAGCGCGGCGACGCTGCCTCGGAACTTGCAACATTCATAGGCGGGCGACATGGCTGACGCTTCTTCAATCGAAGAGATGGGCACATACAAGCGGCCATCGTAGAATGTCGGACTCCCCACAATGCGCGCCACCGGATGATCGTCGAGCTTGACCTTCCAGAGAGGCGCGCCGGATTCGGCATCGACGGCGTAGGCGTTGGCTTTTATGTCTCCGAAATAGGCGATGAAATGGGCGCCGATTTTACCGATGCTGACGGCGTTGCGAATACTGACGCCGGCCTTATAGGTCCAATAAATGCAGCCAGTGGAGGCATCGAGCGAATAGACGTTTCCGCTCATGCTGCCGATAAAGACTCGTCCACCGACGACGGTGGGCTGGGATTGCACGGAGGTGTCGCCAGGGAATCCGAAGGTCCATTTCAATTTGAGCTTCGGCACATCGGCGGCGGCCAGTCCGGGATTGGGTTGATAGCGGGAATTGCCGATGTCCTGTCCCCAGCCGTTCCAATCGGTGGCGGCGATAGTCAACGGTTTGGGCACGGCCGGGCATTGGCTGGCTGGAAGCACGGTGGTGGAGGTCTCAGTGGCTTTCGCGAAATCTTTTGCCGTGATGAAGCGCGCGATGGCGCGGCCTTCTTCTTCGCTGAGCCCCTTCGCCTGCGGCATCATCGCGCCTTCGAACATGGCTTTGAACACCGTCTCCGGCGTTTTCGAGGCCAGTTCGGCGCGCGAAGGCATGTGGACCTGCGCTTGTCCGTCGTGACAGACGCCGCAGCGGGATTTGTAGAGCGCGGCGCCATCCGGCGCGGCGGCGAAACCTAAAGAAGAAGCAAACAGGGCGATCGGGATTAGGCGACAGAGCATGATCTGGGGGCTAATGTAACACAGAGGCTACCCGCTCCTTTCTATACGGTACGAGAAAAGCTATGCTTTGTGGGAGAGATCATGCCGGACACGCCTAAGTTCGTACACTTTCACTGCCCAGGCTGTGGGGGCGAAATGGATTTCGATCCACAGACGGGCATGATGAAATGCCTGAGCTGTGGGAACACAGTGGCTGTTCCCGAGGCGGGTACGGCCGTTGTGGCGCATGCTCTGGAAGACGCGCTGAAGCATGTGACACCGCTGAGCGGGGCTGCTCTCGAAGTCAATTGCGACGGTTGCGGGAGCGTAGTGGTGTTCGAGCCGCCGGAGGTTGCGGGAGCTTGTTCTTTTTGCGGAGCGATGATCGTGGCGCAGCCGAAAGCAGCCGATCCGATGATCGCGCCCGATGCGGTGCTGCCGTTGAAGGTGACCAAGGAGGCGGCGCAGAAGGAGGTGCGGGAGTGGATTTCGAGCCGCTGGTTCGCTCCGAGCGCACTTCAGAAAATGGCGCAGCAGGAGGGGATCGCCGGCGTCTATCTTCCGTTCTGGACCTACGCAGCCGATACGGCGAGCGAGTATTCGGGCGCACGCGGCGTGCATTACTGGGAAACCGAATACTTTACGACGACCGATACCAACGGGAACCAGGTGCAGGAGTCGCGGCAGGTGATGCGGACGGCTTGGTCGCCCGCGTCGGGACGGGTTTCGCGGAATTTCGATGACGTGCTGGTTCCGGCGACGAAGGCGGTGAATGAGGCGCGATTGAACGCTCTGGAGCCGTGGGATCTTCCTTCGCTCTGTGCTTATGAGCCGGAATATCTGGCGGGCTTCAAGGCGCAGCGCTATCAGGTCGATCTGCCGGAGGGGTTCGAGAAAGCGAAGCTGGTGATGGAGCGCGTGATCGCGAAAGACGTGCGAGCGGACATTGGCGGCGATGAGCAGCAAATCGACCGGGTGCAGACGGCGACGTCCAATGAAACGTTCCGGCACCTGCTGCTGCCGGTGTGGATTGGCGCGTATCGTTTTCAAGGAAAGGTTTTTCAAGTGGTGGTGAATGCGCGCACGGGTGAGGTGCAAGGGGAGCGTCCGTACAGCGCGATGAAGATCACGCTGCTGGTGCTGGCGATTCTGATTGTGCTGCTGTTGCTTTACGTGGTCGCGCAGCGATGAACATCGTGCTCAGTCAGGCCGCTTTGATTTTGTGCGCGATTTCCGTATTTTCACAGGCTCCGGATGCACCGGCGACGTTTAGCTCCAAAGTGAATTTGGTCATGGTTCCGGTGGTGGTGCGGGATCGCGATGGCCGTTCGATCGGGAGTCTTAAGAAAGAAGATTTTCAGCTTTTCGATAAAGGAAAGCCGCAGGTTATTTCGGAATTCGTCATCGAAAAAGGCGAAAAGACGGAGGGCATCGCGGAGACGGCGCCCGGTATGAAGAAGGCCACTGCCAGCGCGCCACCAGCGAGCCGGTTCGTCGCCTATTTGTTCGACGACCTTCATATTGGCTTTGCCGATCTGGTGCGGACACGGGCAGCGGCGGTGCAGCATTTAGAGGAGTCGCTCAAGCCGGGCGACCGGGTAGCGATTTATACGACGTCGGGACAAAATACGCTCGACTTCACCGACGATCGGGAGAAGCTGCTGGCGGTGATGAATCATCTGACGCCGCGAGCGAGGGCGACGCATACCGCGGGCGACTGCCCGGACGTCAGCGAGTACGTGGCGGATGCGATCATCAACCTTCCCGACGCGACGGCGATGCAAATGGCGGTTGCCGACGCGGCTGCGTGTTTAAAATCAGGATCGACAAGAATGCAATTAGAAGCGGAGGTGCGCGCGGCAGCCAGACGCGTGCTGACCATGTCCGATGCGGACGCGCAAGTTTCCATTGGCGCTCTGAGGAACGCGGTGCAGAGAATATCGACGGTGCCGGGACAGCGGACCATCGTGCTGGTATCGCCGGGATTTCTGGTGACGGCCGCTTACCGGCCGGAGGAAGCGGAGGCGATCGACCGGGCGATCCGGGCGCACGTAACGGTCAGCACTCTCGACGCGCGCGGGCTCTACACGGTGACGCCGGGCGGCGATCCGAGCAAGAGCTCAGGTGGAAGTTCGGCGACCGCCAGGATCCGGTTTCAGACCGAGGCGGCGCAGGCGCAAGGCGATCTACTGGGGGAGCTGGCGGATGGGACGGGCGGGACATTATTTCACAACAACGACAATCTGCTTGAAGGATTCCGGCGCACTAGCGCGTTTCCGGAGTTCGTGTACATGCTGGGATTCGCGCCGCAGGATATGAAGCTGGACGGAAGTTTTCACGCGTTGAAGGTGACGGCGAAGACGCAGCGCGATGTCACTTTGCAGACGCGCCGCGGCTATTTTGCGCCGAAGCATGCCGATGATCCGACGGAGGCGGCGAAGGAAAAGCTCGGCGTAGTCCTGTTTTCACGCGACGAAATGTCGGACATTCCGGTTAGCCTGGAAACGCAATTCGTCAAAGCGAGCGATAAGAGCGCGAAGCTGACCGTGGTGGCGCATATCGACATGAAGCCGGTCCATTTCGAGAAAGCTGACGGAATGAACCGGGCCCGGCTGAGCCTCGCCTCGGCCGTGTTCGATCGCAACGGAGTCCTGGTGAGCACGTTGCAGAAAGACTTCAATCTCAGTTTGACGGACGCCAGGTTGGAGGCGGCTCGCGTCGCGGGTGTCGCGCTTCCGTTAAGCTTCGATATTTCGCCGGGAAGTTATCTGGTCCGGCTGGTGGTGCGGGACGGGGACGGGCAGACAGCGTCGAGAAATGGAGTGGTCGAGATTCCGTAACTGCGACGGGAGTAGAATAGACCATGATTTATTCATGCACAAGGGCGGGGGTATTTTTGTGGTGCATGATTTCCTGTTTTGGCCAGGATTCCGATAAATCGCCTGAGATTACGACGCACGATGCGCCGGCTACGTTCAACACCAAGGTGAATCTGGTGAGTGTTCCGGTGGTGGTGCGCGACAAAACGGGCCATGCCATCGGCACCTTGAAGAAAGAGGATTTTCAGCTTTTCGATAAA
>Ga0116129_1000393_pt1 | contig 28932 bp, 27 predicted proteins | sample June2015DPH_17_2_FD_89732 | JGI IMG/M metagenome (GOLD analysis project Ga0116129, IMG submission 89732) | Peatland microbial communities from SPRUCE experiment site at the Marcell Experimental Forest, Minnesota, USA - June2015DPH_17_10 | ecosystem: Environmental > Terrestrial > Soil > Wetlands...
GAAGATGTGGTGCAGGAGACTTTCCTGCGGGCTTACCGGCAGCTTCACCGGTACGAGGCGCGGGCGAGCTTCGGGACCTGGCTGTACCGGATTGCGTCGAATTATTCGCTGGATCTCATGCGGTCGCGGTCGCGGCATCCACAAGTGGCGGCGGAGGAATCTTCTACGCCGGCGGAGGCGGTCAGCCATGCGCCGGGTCCGGAGCGGCTACTGTTCGGCGATGAGGTGCAGCGCACGGTGGCGGCTACGCTGGACGAATTGAGCCAGCAGGAGCGCACGGCATTCGTGTTGCGGCACTTTGAGGGGCAATCGATCGAAGAAATAGGATCGTCGCTGGGGCTTTCCGGCAACGCGACGAAACACAGTATTTTCCGCGCGGTTCAGAAATTGCGCCGCGCGCTGGAGCCTTTGGTGAATTCGGTAGGGTTTCCATCATGATGAATCATCCAACAGAAGAACAGTTCATTCTTTATTACTACGGCGAGAACGCTCAGATTGAAGAGCACGTGGGCGGATGCGAGCAGTGTCGCGCGTCCTATCAGACGTTGCAAAGAGTGCTCAATTCAGTAGACAGTTTTCCGGTGCCGGAGCGCGCGCCGGATTATGAAAATCAGGTGTGGGCGGCGGTCGGAAAAGGGATCGGGAAGCGGTCGCGATGGTGGGCGTTCGGGTGGCGGCCTTTATTGGCTACGGCGGCAATGGCAGTACTGATCGTGGGAGCATTTCTGGCGGGTCGAACCTGGCAGAAACCGGCGCCCGTCCAGACGGCGGACAGCGGCGTTCGGGAGCGAGTCCTGTTGGTGGCCGTGGGCGATCACCTGGAGCGCAGCGAGATGGTGCTGGTGGAACTGGCCAACGCCGGTGCGCCCGCCGCGGGTCGGCTCGACATTTCTTATGAGCAGAAAACCGCCGAGGACCTGCTCGAATCGAACAGGCTCTATCGCCAGACCGCGGCGACCAACGGAGACGTAGCAACGGCGGCGCTGCTCGAGGAACTGGAGCGCGTGTTGCTCGATGTCGCGCACAGTCCGTCTGAAGTTTCGGCGCACCAGTTAGAGGAACTGCGAAGCCGGATCGAGGATCGAGGCATTCTTTTCAAGGTGAAAATTTTTGGATCGCGAGTGGAGCAATCCGCTGGAAATACTACAAGTTTGTAACGGGGAAAAAAGGGAACAAAGCATGAAACCATTTCGTAGAACTCAAGTAATTACTCTTATGGCAGCCTGTGCCATTTCGACTGTGTGGGGCCAGCCTGCGGCTGGTGGTCAGGACGAATTGTCCGATCGGGCTAAGGCCCTCCTGGATCAAGCCAAGGCGATGTCGGAGCGGGCGGTGGCAGTGGGCGCCAAGGGCGAAGGCCTGGGCGAACTGGTCCAGAGCCTAAAGGCGCAGGGGTGGGACCAGGACGCAGTGCGCGAGAACGCGGACGCTCTTCGCGAGCACGCGGAGGCGATGGCGCAGGATGCCGTTCGCGTGTTTGAAGGCGCAAACTGGAAGGACCTGGACAACTTTCAATTTCCCCAAATGGACCTGGCCATGAACCTCGAACTGGCGCAGGATATCGCGCCCCGGGCTCCCATGGCTCCGATACCTCCGGTGCCTCCGATGTCGAGGGCATTCAGATACGGCGACGGAGGTTCCTACGAGTCCGGCAAGAATGCGCTCGACAATCATAACTATGAAAAGGCGGTCGAGATTTTCGAGAAAGTGATTAACGCTCGAACGCCCTCCACGCGCGCCGATGGAGCTTATTACTGGAAGGCGTACGCGCTGAATAAACTGGGTAAGCGCGATGAAGCGTTGGCCGCGCTAGCCGATTTGTCGAAGCAGTTTCCACAGAGCAGTTGGCTGAACGACGCCAAAGCGCTGGGAGCCGAAGTGCAGCAGGCCAAGGGGCAACCTGTTTCCCCTGAAAATCAGGCCGATGAGGATCTGAAACTGTACGCGATCAATGCGCTGATCAATTCCGACGCCGATCGCGCTGTGCCTCTGCTCGAAGGGCTGCTGGGCAATCCGAAAATGTCGCCCCGGTTGAAAGAGCGGGCACTATTCGTGCTAGCGCAGAGCCAGTCGGAAAAGGCGCATGACATCGTTGGGCGCTATGCCAAGGGCGGCTCGAATCCCGATCTGCAATTGACGGCGGTGCAATATCTGGGCACCTACCGATCGAAAGAAAGCCGGCAGCTTCTTTACGAGGTCTACGGATCCGTCAGCGACGTGAATGTGAAGCGCGCCGTGTTGCGGAGCTTTGAAATTTCGCGCGATGTGGACCATCTGACGGCCATTGCCAAGAGCGAACAGAACGTCGATCTTCGCCGCGAAGCGATTCGACAGCTTGGAAATATGCATGTGGATCAGGAGATCGCGAACCTGGTTTCGCTTTATTCCAGCGAGTCCGATCGGGAGATCAAGATTGAAATTCTTAATTCGCTGGCCAATCAGGGAGCGGTTAAGCAGATGATCGATTGTGCGCGCAAGGAGAGCGATCCGGAGCTGAAGAAGGTGGCGGTGCGCAGGCTCGGGGAAATGAAATCGAAGGAAGCCTTGGACTTTATCGCGGAGTTGCTCAGCAAATGAAGGTCCTCCTGATGGCCGCGTTCACGATCTCTGCATTCGGGCAACCGAAAATTGAGAATGCGCGGCTCGATACGCGCGCCGTGAACGGATCCTTGGATCCTACGTTTCGCATCCTGGTCTCAGCGTCTTCGGAGCCGGCGTGGATCGGCTATTCGGTCCCGCAGGTTCCGGGAGAGCGTTCGATGTGCGCCACGGTGACTCTCGAGGGCGCGCGCGAGTTCGTAATGTTCTACCGGGTGACGGCGGGACAGGTGGAAAAAATCCGCACCTACGCCACCGATTGCACCTTCGACGCGGGCGATTTGCCGGTGCACTGGCTGACCGGCGTCGACGGGACGCAGAGCGCGGCACTACTGGGGACATTCATTCCGGCAGCGGATACAAAGGCCGGCAAGCAGCTTGCCAACAGCGCCCTTTCGGCGATCGCGCGCCATCAGGACGGCGCCCCGGCGCTGATCGAACTGGCGCGCCGTCCGCAGGTGTCATCGCAGATACGGCAGGAAGCGATGCGATGGCTGGGCCGCTCGACGGACCCGCGCGCCATTAAATTTTTCGAACAAATTCTAGCAGCGAGGTAATTTTATGATTGAACCAGAACGCCGGCAGTTGATCCATCTTGACGATGTTTCGAAAATGTTCGTCACCGACGACATGGAAACACACGCGTTGTTGAGCATTCATCTGGATGTCCGGCAAGGCGAATACGTCTCGATTTCCGGGCCCTCGGGATGCGGGAAATCCACACTATTGGCGATTTTGGGGTTGCTCGATTCGCCCAGCGGCGGATCCTACACGCTGAACGGGAAGTCCGTGCAGGGGCTGAAATTGAGTGAGCGGGCGCGCATCCGCAACCGCGAAATCGGCTTCATTTTCCAGGCATTCAATCTGATCGGCGATCTGACGGTGTATGAAAATGTCGAACTGCCGCTGACCTATCGCGGGATGCCCGGCTCGGAACGGAAGCAGAAAGTCCATGCCGCACTCGAACGGGTGGGTATGGGGCATCGGGTGAAGCACTATCCTTCGCAGCTATCGGGAGGCCAACAGCAGCGCGTTGCGGTGGCGCGCGCGTTGGCCGGCGATCCATCGATCCTGCTGGCGGATGAGCCGACCGGGAACCTCGATTCGGCGAACGGCGAAGCGGTGATGGAGCTGCTACGCGAACTGCATCGCGGCGGCGCGACGATCTGCATGGTGACGCACGATCCAAGGTATGCAGCTTGCGCCGATCGCAGCATCCATATGTTCGATGGGCGAGTAGTGGAAGAAATGACGCAGACGGCTTAGACGGAACTCGGCTCGTTACTGTCACGGCTCGCACAACGGAGCCGTGACAGTAACGAGCAATCAGCCGTGAGCTACACTCTGCCGAGCCTTCTCACCACAAAAAACGGCAGCATCACGATCGACCACACCAGCCGTAATGCACCCTCGACGGCGATCCCGACAATGCGGAATGGCAGCAGAATCAGCCACACGATGGGATAGATAAACAGCGCCGCAATCGCCAGCGGCCAGCACACGACAAGCAAGAGGCACCACAGCAGAAACGTGAACATAATGGATTTCTCCGCTCTAGAATACGACAGCTACCTGAGGAAAGTTCAATCGAGTTTGTGGTCGATCGCGGCCAGATACTCGATCAGTAGCCGGTAAGACTGATAGTAGTCGTCCAAATATATCGCCTCGATTTTGTCGTCTGGCGAGTGTAGAATGTGCCACGTGCTCTGGGTGATAGAGTGTACGGTCATCGCCGGGATTTTCTTTTCGCGAAAAGGTTCCGAATCCGTGGTTCCCACCTGGTCAACGTTGACAGCGCCCAGCGGGATATTCAATCGCTGCGCGATGATGGCGAGCCAATTCGCTAGGTTGTGATCGGCGTGACTCAACCAGACTTGCGTTTGACCGAGTCCGAGTGTATCCAGGTTGATCATTGCCTTGACCAATGATGTTCGCTCCCCCAACTGTTTCAGGAAGGATTGCGACCCAAGGAGGCCTCGCTCTTCGCCGGTGAATGCGACCAAAACGAAAGTATGCTTCCGGCCGGATTCGGCCAAGCTTTGATAGAAGCTAGGCAGAAGCGATGCGCCGGACCAGTTGTCGACAACACCTTGCCCCTTCTCGACCAGATCAAAATGCGCGCCGACCACGATCATCGACTCTGTTGTTCCTTTGAGCGTGCAGATCAAGTTCGGTGCTTTTGTTCCTTTCACTTTTTGCTCGGACAGCGCGTCTAGTTTGCACCCGGCATCTTCAAACAGCGTTTTCATGGCTGGTTCACGCGTGCCATTCCTCGTCGTGTAGGAGCGCAAACGCTGCTCAATCACCTCCTGAGACAGAATTTTGAACTGGACGGATTGACCGCAGAGAGCGACAGCCCACGCAACAAGTAGGATTGCTTTCACGCCGCGGGACTCCAGGCCATCTCACCAGTGGGACCTGTTTGAGGGGCAATTTGCCCGCGCCTCGACATATATTCCAGGTGCGCCAGGATTTCAAACACCGCAAAATGGTGATGAAAAGGCGACAGCTTGCGGCGCCACATGGCCAGCACCAGCTCATGCGCGGTCATCGGCTGCCGCGTGACGTTTTCGAGAATCGCGCCGCAGCGTTCCTCATGATGCTCCGCCACCCGGCGAATGACCGCTCGATGATTGTCAAATCGCGTGCCATGCGAAGGAATCACGACATCAATCTCATAAGGAAGGAGCAAATTAAGCGACTCGAGGAACTTCGCCAGCATGTCCTGATTCGGATGCCACGCGATATTCGGCGTGATTTTCTGAAGCAAATGATCGCCGGAAATCAAAGTGCGCTGCTCGCGGGAATATAAACACACGTGACCCGGCGTATGTCCGGGAGTCCAGATCACTTCGAGCGTACCGCCGCGCACTGCGAGCGCCTCTCCGCCTTCGAGGGTCTGATCCGGATGATGAACGCGAAAGGGCGGGCGATTGCCGTGCAGGGCGGTTTCGATCTCCGCCGAAAGCTCGGCCGGAACGCCTGCCATGCGCATCGCCTCGAGGTAGCATGGCACTCCGTTCACCCGCGCCAGTTCTTCCAGATACGCCGCATCCGCGCGATGCATGATCAGCCTTGCGCCCGTCAGTTTCAGGATTTTCCACGAGAGCCCAGTGTGGTCCGGATGGTAATGGGTCAGCAGCAGGGTACGCACGTCGGACCATTTCACGCCGCATTCCAAGAGACCCGCTTCGAGGACCTGAAAACACTCCTCCGTGGCCACACCAGAGTCGATCAGCATGAATCCTTCGTCCAACTCCACCAGGTGAACGTTGACTGACTTCAGATCCCACGGGACGGGAAGCGTAATGGTGTGAATCATCTTAACGTCAATCGGCGACCGCGTCCGCGGCGTGATACGAACTGCGCACCAGCGGACCGCTTTCGACGTGCCGAAAACCCATCTCGTAGCCGCGCCGCTTCAATTCCGTAAACTCGTCCATCGTCACGTAGCGGATGATTGGCAGATGCTTGGGCGATGGCCGCAGGTACTGCCCCAGCGTCAAAATATCGACCTTGCTCTCGCGCAGATCGCGCATCACGGCGAGCACTTCTTCGATCGTCTCGCCCAACCCGAGCATCAGTCCTGATTTCGTCGGCGTCTCCGGACGCACGCGTTTCACGTGCGCCAACATGTCGAGCGAACGTTCGTAGCGAGCGCCCAAACGAACCTGCCGGTACAATCGCGGAACGGTTTCGGTATTGTGATTCAGAATATCCGGCGCCGCTTCAAGCACGATCTCCATCGCCCGATGCGAGCCCTGAAAATCCGGCACCAGAACCTCGACGCCGCAGCCTTCCACTCGTTCCCGAATCGCGCGAATGACCAGCGCGAACAACTCCGCGCCACCGTCCTTGCGATCGTCGCGATTTACGCTGGTGATCACGGCGAATTTCAGGCCGAGAGCCGCGCATGCTTCGGCCACGCGGCGCGGCTCGTCATAATCGATCGCCAGCGGCGCGCCTTTCTGAACTGCGCAAAATCCGCAGCGCCGCGTGCACACGTTGCCAAGGATCATGAACGTCGCCGTGCGCCGGTTCCAGCAATCGCCGATGTTCGGACACGCCGCGCTTTCGCACACCGTGTGGAGTTTCAACGTCTCCACCAGATGCTTCAAATTGCGATAATTTTCGCCGACCGGCGCCGGGGCACGCAGCCAGACTGGCCTCGGAGCCTTTGGCTCAATGGTGACCAACACTACCTTATGTTAACAATTCTGCGATCCGAGTCTCCAAAACCCGTGATTCATTGAAGTTTTCCGCGCGTTCAAAAAACGCCGGAGCCTGTTCGTAGGCGCGTCGCGGAACGAATCCGATCAACTGGCTTGATGCGACACTGGTTCCGAGTTGCGCGGCTTCCGCGACCACCGCGGCCCAAACGTCGTTAAAAGACGTCTTAGCGAAACGAACAAAATTAATGGAAACCTGCGCGCAATCGCGCGAGGCGAGCGGCAGCCCAATCGCCTTCACGGATGGAAATCCGCCCGACGATTCGCGAATTTTTCTCGCGATGGCTCGCGCGATCGTCACATCGCGAGTGGCCAGATTTATGTTGAATGCGATCAGGAATCGGCGCGCTCCGACCACCGCCGCGCCGGCCGCCGAATGAGCAGCGATGTCTCCTACATCCGGCGGAAGCCCGTCAAAACCGGGCCTGCGCACGCGCTCCAACCTCTTCCGGCCCTCGATCTTCGCCGCCGCTTCGTAAAAATAAACAGGGACGCGAAATCGATTCCAAATTTCCTGGCCCGCGGCGCGCGCGGCTTCGATGCATTGTTCGATCGTTCCGTCAGTAAGCGGAACAAACGGGATTACGTCGGCCGCGCCGACTCTCGGATGAACCCCTTCGTGGCTGCGTATATCGATTAACTCGGCCGCCCGGCCTACTCCGCGGATCGCTCCTTCGACCACCGCTTCAGGCGAACCGGCGAACGTCGCCACGCTACGATTGTGGTCGCGATCCATCTCCCAACCCAGCACCAGAACGCCCGGCGCGCTGCCGATGGCGTCCACAATCGATTTCACCACGCCGGCATCGCGGCCTTCGGAAAAATTAGGAACGCATTCGATCACGCTGTACGATGATAATGAGTGCCCGCCGAGCAACACAAGCTAAAGACCCTGGATCGCATCCTGTCGAAAGCAGGAATCGGCTCGCGCACGGACGCACGGCGATGGATCGGAGCGGGCCGCGTCGCAGTCAACGGCAAGACCATTCAATCGCCCGATCTCTGGGTGAATCCACAACATGACCGCGTCACGCTTGATGGCCGTCCGCTCGCCACGCCGAAAAAGCGCTACCTGCTGCTGTACAAACCGAAGAATTATCTCACCACTTATAAGGATCCCGAAGGTCGCAGAACTGTTTACGACCTGCTTCCCGACGTTGATGAATGGGTGATTCCGGTCGGCCGCCTCGATCAGGACACCACCGGATTGCTGATCATGACCAACGATACTGATTTCGGCAATTACATCATGAGTCCCGAATCGAAAGTGCCGAAAACTTATCTCGTGAAATCGTCGATGCTGCTCAGCGAAGAACAACTGGATCGCCTCCGCAACGGCGTCGAGTTGGCCGATGGCCCCACGCGCCCGGCAGCCGTGAAACGCATTCGCGACTCCGCCCGCTATACGTTTTTTGAGATTACGATCACTGAGGGCCGCAACCGGCAGGTGCGCCGCATGGTGGAAGCGCTGGACGCCAAGGTGCTCAAGCTGGTTCGTACGCAGATCGGACCCATCGCGATCGCCGGCCTTGAAATCGGCAAACATCGCGCGCTGGCTCCCGAAGAGATCAGAATGTTAGTAGGCGCTCGCGCAAATGCTTCGACCCGAAAATCCTGAACAGCTCGCCGTGTTGCTGCGTGACGCCGCGTGTGCGCATCGCACCATCCGCTTGGGGGGTAATTTTTCGAAAGATTGTCTGGGAGGCTCGCCTACTCCCGCGGATGTGACCATCTCGACGGCGTCGATGAATCGCCTGCTTCAGTATGAGCCGCGCGACCTCACGATCAGCGTCGAGGCGGGTATGCCATTTTCAGAATTGGTGGATCTGCTCGCCGCGAATCACCAGATGTTGCCGCTCGATCCTCCCTGGCTGCTCGATTCCACCGTCGGGGGAGTGCTTGCCGCAAACCTCAGTGGTCCGCGGCGCCGTCTCTATGGCGCCGCGCGCGATATGGTCATCGGGATGACCTTCGCCACGCTCGAAGGAAAGCTCATCAATAGTGGAGGCATGGTTGTGAAAAACGTTGCCGGCCTCGACATGGCGAAGCTGATGATCGGATCCTTCGGCACGCTTGCCGCGATTGCCACAGTGAATTTCAAAGTATTTCCCGCACCCGTCGGCTCGCGAACTTTCGTGATGGAATTCGCGACGGCCGCCGAAGCATTCGCCGAACGCGACCGCGTTCTGAGTAGCGTCCTCCAGCCCTCCGCCATCGATATCGTCAACTGGCCCCGCGGATTTCGCCTGTTGATTCGAGCCGGCGGGAAGGACGCGGTGCTGTCTCGCTATGCCCGCGAACTGCCGCTTGCCCGTATCGAAAACGACGACGCGTGGGACGCGATTTACGAATTTCCCCGCCATTTTCTCGCGGCGAATCCGAGCGGCAAAATTATTCCGATGGCGATACCTTTGTCCAAAATGTGTGAAGCCGTCGAAAGCCTTACCGTCCCGTTCATCGCCCGCGCCGGCTCAGGGGTTATTTACGCGCACTATAGTATGGGGGCTCCGGAAACACTACTGGCAAGCGATTTTGCGACTATGACAAAAGTGAAGGAAATGTTTGATCCTGAGCGGCTGCTCAACCGGGGACGACTTTATGGCCGTATCTGACGCTCCGCGCCGCGAAGATCTCGACAAATGCGTCCACTGCGGCCTCTGCCTTAATGCCTGTCCGACTTACCGCGAACTCGGTGTCGAAATGGATTCGCCGCGCGGACGCATCTACCAAATGGTACAAGTGGCGGACGGCGCACCCATCACCAGCGCGTATCAGGAGCACATCGATCTCTGTCTGGCCTGCCGCGGCTGCGAAACTGCATGCCCTTCAGGGGTGAAGTACGGCCGCCTCATTGAAGCAGCGCGCGCCGATATCGAACAGCGCACCACCCGTCCTCTGCTGGCGCGCATCCTTCGCAAATTCGTTTTTGATGATCTCCTCCCGAGCCGGACGCTGTTGAAAATCGCCGGCGCGGGCCTATGGCTCTATCAACGCTCCGGCCTCCAGCGGCTCGTCCGCGCCTCGGAAATCCTGAAAGGCAGCCTCGCGGAAGTGGAATCGCTCGCGCCTTCCGTCGAGATGCCGTTTTTTTATCGTCACATGGGCCGCGTGTTTCCGGCGCAGGGAGAACGCAAATATCGCGTCGTGCTGTTGTCCGGCTGCATCGCCAACATCTGTTTCGCTCGTCTCCATGAAGCCACCGTACGCGTGCTCCAGGCCAACGACTGCGAGGTGACCATTCACGATGGACAGACGTGCTGCGGCGCTTTGCATGTTCATGCCGGCCTGCGCGAAAGCGCCCGCCATCTGGCGCGGAAAAATATTGACGCACTGGCCGGCGCCGGCTTCGACGCGATCCTGACCAACGCCGCCGGCTGCGGCTCCACGCTCAAGGAATACGACGAATTGCTGGAACACGATCCAGCCTACGCCGAACGCGCGCGCCGATTTTCGGGCCTCACGAAAGACGTGACCGAGTTCCTCGCCTCCATCGATCTCAATCCGCGCATGGGCCAAGTGCCCGGCATCGTTACATATCAGGATTCGTGCCATCTGGCGCACGGCCAACGGATCCGTTCCGCTCCGCGGGACCTGCTGAGAAAAGTCCCCGGCCTGACCTTGAAGGAAATGCCGCTGTCGGACCTTTGCTGCGGCAGCGCCGGAATTTATAACGTCATGCATACCGATATGGCGCTGGCTTTGCTCGCTAAGAAGATGCAGTCGGTCAACTCGACCGGCGCCGGACGCATCGTCACTTGTAATCCCGGTTGCATGTTGCAGTTACGCGCCGGGGTGAAGCGCGAGGGCCACGGCCAGCGCGTCTCCCACGTAGTCGAAATACTCGACGAAGCCTACCGCGCCGTCTGATATTCTAAGCAAAAGTGCGCATTCTCCAGCTCACTGCCGGCGCCGCGGGTATGTATTGCGGAACCTGCTTGCGCGATAATTCGCTCGCCGCGGCCTTGATGAAGCTGGGGCACGACGTCACGCTGCTGCCTCTCTATACGCCCACCCTCACGGATGAGGCGAACGTATCGAACGAAAAAATCTTCTTTGGCGGCATCAGCGTTTATCTCGAACAGAATTACGCGTTGTTCCGCAAGACTCCCTGGCTGCTTGATAAGTTGTGGGACTCTAAAGCCGCTCTGAAAATGGCGGCGAAGAGCACCATCCCTGTCGACCCGCATTTCCTTGGGGAAATGACCGTTTCAATGCTCGATCTGGAACACGGCCCCCTCAAAAAAGAATTGCAAAAGATGCTGAGCTGGCTGGAATCGGAACCTCGCCCCGATATCGTGAACCTGCCGTATACGCTCCTCATCGGCCTAGCCGCGCCCCTCAAGAAATCGCTTCAAAGCCCCGTCTGCTGCACTCTGCAAGGCGAGGACCTATTTCTCGAAGGGTTGCAGGAACCATACAAAGCGCACGCACTCAATCTGATCAGCCGGAACATTTCACACGTCGACTGTTTTTTGGCGGTCAGCGATTATTACGCCGAATTTATGTGCCGCTACCTCGGCATCCCGGATCATAAGATGGCGGTTGCTCCGCTCGGCGTCTCGACCGACGGTTATCGCACCGAGCCTGTTTCCACAAATCAAAAACCTCGCATCGGCTACTTCGCGCGTATCGCGCCGGAAAAAGGATTGCACATCCTTGCGGAAGCCTACCATATCGTCTCCGGCGCCGGCTTCGATTGCACCCTCGAAGCGGCCGGCTACATGGCTCCGGAACAGAGGCCTTATCTGAACGGCATTGAAAAACAATTGCGCGAATGGGGCTACGATTTTCAGTACCGCGGCGCGCTCGATCGAACGCAGAAGATCGCGTATCTCGAAAGTCTCGACGTGCTCTCGACCCCGACTGTGTATGCCGATCCGAAAGGTCTCTTCGTGCTCGAAGCAATGGCGGCGGGCGTGCCCGTCGTTCAGCCCGATCACGGCGCATTTCCCGAAATCATTCGCAGGACCGGCGGCGGAATTCTGGTCGAGCCCGAGAATCCACAGCGCCTGGCAGAGGGGCTACTGAAGATCCTTCGCAATGGCGATCTGCGTGGCAATCTCAGCCGCTGCGCGTACTCCGGAGTCCGCGAGCATTATCGTGTCGACGCGATGGCGCGCCGCACAGCCGAAATCTTCGCGCGCCAAAAATCTCCCGTATTTCAGGATGCCTGAATTGCTCGAAGCTAAAAATATTTTCAAATCGTATCCGACTCCCGGGGGTCGCTCTCTGCCGATTTTGAACGGCGTGTCCTTGTCGCTTTCCTCCGGGGACGCGAGCTCGATCGTCGGCCCATCCGGCACTGGAAAGAGCACGCTACTTTATATCCTCGGTGCGCTGGAGCCGCCCACGTCAGGCGAAGTGACACTCGACGGCCGCAACCCGTTCACTCTTTCCGATAAAGACGTTTCGGCATTTCGCAATCAGGAAGTCGGCTTTGTATTTCAGGATCACTGCCTGCTGCCCCAATGCACGGTCCTTGAAAACGTGCTTATCCCGACGATGGTGGCTGCGAATGTCGATCCGCAGCGCGCCAGGCAGTTGCTCGATCAAGTCGGCTTATCGCACCGCCTCGATCATCGTCCGTCCGAATTGTCGGGCGGCGAAAAGCAGCGCGTCTCGATCGCGCGCGCCATGATTCGCTCTCCGAAACTGCTGCTGTGCGACGAGCCGACCGGCAATCTCGACCGGCACACGGCGACACAAGTCGCGGATCTGCTGCTCGAAATGAATCAGGCTTCGAAAACGATCCTGGTCGTCGTCACACACAGCGCCGAACTCGCCGGCCGGTTCCCGCGGGTCTTTGAGTTGGTCGAAGGCCAACTCCAGGTGCGATGAAACTCGTCCGCCGAAGCCTGGTGTATTATTGGCGCACTAACCTGGCCGTCATTCTCGGCGTTGCAACCGCGGTCGCTGTTCTCTCTGGAGCCTTGCTGGTGGGCGATTCCGTGCGTGCCAGCCTCCGCGATCTCGTTCTTTCCCGCCTAGGCAAGACCCAGGCAGTCGTGTCGAGCGCTCAGTTTTTCCGCGAACAACTCGCCGCCGAAGTTCCCGACGCAGTGCCTCTGATCGTGATGCAAGGCGTCGTCACTCATGAGAAGGACGGTCGCCGCGCATCGAAAATCGCCGTCTACGGCGTCGACGATCGATTTTTTCAGTTCAACGGATACGCGCCGGGAAACGGCACGCAACTCACCCCCGCGCTGGCTCGCGAACTCGGCGCGCAGCCCGGCGATTCGATTCTCCTGCGAGTCGAAAAACCTTCGGCGATTCCGCGCGAATCGTTGCAGGGCCGCAAGGAAGATTCGGGCCGGACTCTTCGCCTCACAGCCACCAACGATGCGCCCGAGTTCGCATTGCAACCCGCGCAGGGCGACGTTTCCGCGATCTTCGTGCCGCTGCGCCGCCTTCAGCGCGAACTGGCGCAGCCGTCGCGAGTCAACACTTTATTGCTGGCATCTTCGATATTTCCCAAAGACAAAGTCACCCTCGACGATCTCGGCATCAAGGTTCGTACGCTGGCCAATGGCCTGTCCGTCGAAACCGCCAGCGCAGTCATGAATGATTCCTTGGTCGCAACGGTTGAACTAGCCGCGGACTCAAACGCGCAGCCCGTCTTCAGCTATGTCGCGAACGCCATCCGCATCGGCGATCGCGAAGTCCCGTACTCGATCGTCGCGGCCATCGGCAACGATCTGCCAGTGGATGGAATTGCGCTCGACGAATGGGCCGCGAAGGACCTTAACGCCCAGCCCGGCGACGCCTTGACACTCGATTATTTTTACTGGGAGCCTTCCGGCAGTCTCGTCACCCGAACCGCGAAGTTCAAGCTGACAAAAATACTTCCGATGACCGGAATCGCCGTCGATCGCGATCTGACGCCCGAATATCCTGGTATCACCGAGGCGCAAACCATCGGCGATTGGGACCCTCCGTTTCCCGTCGATTTGAAAAAAGTTCGCCCGCGCGACGAGGATTATTGGAAGCAGTACAAAACCGCTCCGAAGGCCTTCGTGTCCCTGGAGGCCGGCCAAAAATTGTGGGGATCCCGATTTGGCCGGGTGACCTCCATGCGCGTCAAGGGGTCTGACGCTACCGCGTTCGCGCAGAAACTACGCGTGCGTATCGACCCACAGACGCTCGGCATGGCGATCGTCGAGCCGCGCTCGCAAGCGCTCCAACAAGCGGAAGGTTCCACCGATTTCGGCGAATATTTCACCTATTTCAGCTTCTTTTTGGTCATCTCCGCGCTGCTGCTTACCGGCCTGTTCTTTCAGTTGGGCATCGGCCAACGATTGCGTGAAATCGGGACTCTACGCGCCGTCGGATTCCCGGCGTCGAAAATCCGCCGCTTGTTCGTGACCGAAGCATTCGTCTTATCGATCGCCGGAGTCATCGCTGGATCGCTCGGCGCAGTCGTGTACGCGGCATTCCTGCTGTACGGATTAAAAACGTGGTGGCGCGGCGCGGTGGGAACCGGATTAATCACCTTGCACGTCTCGGCCCGCTCGCTCGCAGGCGGCGGAATCGCTGGCGTGCTGATCGCGCTGCTCTGCGTCATCGCCACATTGCGAAGCCTCAAGCGCAGTTCACCGCGCGATTTGTTGTCCGGAAATCGCGCCATGGAAGAAAATCCCAAGCACGGTACGCGATGGCTGCGCATCGTCGCGGCTCTGTCCATCGTCTTCGCTCTAGCCCTGGTCGGCGGTGCGTTCGCACACTCGATTCCCGATGCTGGTGCGTTCTTCGGCGCGGGAACCCTCCTACTGATCGGCGCGGTTTTCTTCGTGTGGGCGCGACTTCGCGGCCAAATCGGAAAGGTAACCAGCGTCGTGGCCCTCGGGGTTCGCAACGCCAGTCACCGCCCCGGACGCAGCGTGCTCGTGATCTCGTTAATTTCATCCGCAGTATTTCTCGTCGTCGCGCTCGATGCGTTTCGCCGTCCGCCCGTCGCCGCATCCGATCCTCACTCCGGCACCGGAGGATTTCCTCTCGCCGCCGAATCGCAACTGCCCATCTTCTGGGATCTCAACACGCCCGCCGGTCGCGACAATTTGAATCTCGGTGCTGTGAAAGACACCAAATTCTACGCCTTCCGGATGCGCCCCGGCGAAGACGCGAGTTGTCTGAACCTCTATGAACCGCGGGCTCCGCGAATCCTCGGCGCCCCTCGCGAATTTCTTGACCTGAACCGTTTCTCTTTCACTGAAACTGCCGCGCAGTCGGAAAATCCATGGCTGCTGCTCGACACCGATCCTCAGGACGGCGCGATTCCCGCCATTGCCGATGCAAATTCGATCACCTATGTCCTGCATCACAAAGTCGGCGACATCTTCGACGCCGGCGGAATAAAGGTAAAGCTGATCGCCGCCCTCGACGACAGCATTTTTCAAAGCGAATTGATCATCTCCGACAAAAACTTCACCCGCGCATTTCCCGACGAACAAGGTTTCCGTTACTTCCTGATCGATGGCCCGCCCTCGAACGAAGCCCCTTTGGAGGACGCTCTTTCCGACTACGGCTTCGACGCAATATCAACCTCAGACCGCCTTGCTTCATTTCACCGTGTCGAGAATACCTACCTGTCGACGTTTCAAGCCCTCGGCGGATTGGGATTGCTGCTGGGCACGCTCGGCCTCGGAGCGGTGCTGCTGCGCAACGTGATGGAGCGGCGAAAAGAACTGGCGCTGCTCCGCGCCGTCGGCTATCGTCCGGAACATCTCAGAACCATAGTCATTGCCGAGAACGCGTACCTGCTGATCGCCGGAACGCTGATTGGCGCGGTCTCCGCCATGGTCGCGATCCTGCCCGCGTTTCTGGGGCGCGGCGGACACCTGCCGAATCCTTCGCTCGCGCTGCTGCTCCTCGCGGTGCCTGTGGCCGGTATGGTGGCGTCGTTGATCGCGGTACAAGCGGTGGCGCGCGCTCGTCTGCTCGAAACATTGCGCGCGGAGTAGTATCCTCTTTTGATATGAAGCTCGCAGCGATCCCCGCACTTCTTCCGTTTTTCTTCGCTGCCGCCTTCGCTGAAAATTGGCCCCAATGGCGCGGACCGTCCGCCAATAGCGTCAGCGGCGAAAAAGATTTGCCGGTTCACTGGACCAGCGCCGAAAACATATCCTGGAAACTCCCGCTTCCGGCCCGCAGCGGTTCGACGCCCGTCATCTGGGGCGATCGCATTTTCATCAACGTCGCCGAAAACGGCAGTCTCTATCTCTGGTGCGTCGATCGCAAAGGCCCGCAGGTCGAGTGGAAGAAGCTGCTCGGCGACGGCGATTATATGGTGCGCAAACAGAACATGTCTTCGCCCTCGCCCGTCACCGACGGAAAGAACGTCTGGGTGCTCACCGGTACGGGTGTTTTGAAGGGCTTCGATTTTGCGGGCAATGAAATCTGGGGCCGCGACATTCAGAAGGACTACGGCAGATTCGGCCTAAACTGGGGTTACGCTTCGAGCCCCGTGCTGTACGAAGATTCGATCTACGTACAAGTGCTGCAAGGCGCGAAAACGCGCGACCCAAGCTACATCCTGCGCGTCGAGAAGAAGACCGGCAAGACTCTTTGGCGCACAGAGCGGCACACGCCAGCCATTCGCGAATCGCCCGATTCGTATTCCACGCCGATGATCGCCAAGACCATCGACGGCACGCAATTGATCGTGCTCGGCGGCGATGTTGTCACTGGTCACGATCTCAAAACCGGCGAGGAAATCTGGCGCGTCACCGGATTCAATCCGCAAAACGCCGATTTCTACCGCACCATCGCATCGGCCACCTTTTTCGACGGACTCGTCTACGCACCCACCCGGGAGCGGCCTTTGCAAACCTTCAAAATCGGCGGTAAAGGCGACATCACCAGCACCAACGTGCTCTGGAAATTCGATAAAGGACCCGACGTCCCGACCCCCGTTACGGACGGAAAATATTTCTACTCGGTCAATGATCGCGGCATTGTCTTCTGCCTCGACGCCAAGACCGGGAAGGAGATTTACGGCGGCCAGCGCATGAAGCCGGGCACTTATTCCGCCTCGCCCGTCCTGGCCGATGGGAAGATTTATATCACCAATGAAGACGGCCTCACCAGCGTGCTGAAGGCCGGCCCACAGTTCGAGATTCTCGCCGAAAATAATGTCGACGACTATTGTTTAAGCACCATCGCGATCTCCGAAGGACAACTTTTCCTGCGGACTTCGCATACTCTTTACGCGATCGGGAAACGAAAATAAAATGCGAATTCTTGTTGGATTTTTACTCTGCGCCGCGCTCGCGAACGCCCAGGACAAGCCCCTCCGGGTGGCCATCGCCGGCCTCGCTCACGGACACGTCGACGGATTCTTTCGCGCATTGCAGCAGCGCAAGGATGTGGAAGTGGTCGGCGTCTTCGATCCGGACCCGGCGTTGCACAAGAAGTATGGAGACAAGTACAGCTTCGCCGGAAGCATATTCTTCGCCGACCTCGGAGCGATGCTCGACCAGGTGAAGCCGGAGGCGGTTGCGACCTTCACCAACACCTTCGACCACCCGGCGATCGTCGAAGCCTGCGCCGCGCGCAAAATTCCGGTGATGATGGAGAAGCCTCTCGCCGTCAGCATGGACCACGCCCGCCGCATCCAGAAGGCAGCCGCAAGTAGCGGCATTCCCGTGATCGTCAACTACGAAACCACCTGGTATCGCAGCCACACCGAGATGCACAACCTCATCAAGGACCAAAAAGCCATGGGCGATATTCGCAAAATGGTCGCTATGGACGGCCATCAGGGACCGTTCGAAATCCACACCCCGCCCGAATTTTTCTCCTGGCTCGGCGACCCGGTGAAGAACGGCGCAGGAGCCCTGTTCGATTTCGGCTGCTACGGCGCGAACCTGATGACCTGGATGATGGACAATCAGCACCCCATAAAAGTCACCGCGCTGACGCAGCAGATTAAGCCGGAAATTTATCCGCACGTCGACGATGAGGCAACCGTGCTGGTGGAATATCCGCACGCCCAAGGCATCATTCAAGGCTCCTGGAACTGGCCGTTTTCGCGCAAGGATTTCGAAGTTTATGCGCAGCGCGGATACGCAGACGCGATCGGCGGCAACACCCTGCGCGTGCGCCTGCCCGGCCAGCAGGAAGAATCGCGCACACCAGCCGAGCTTGCTCCCGATGACCGCGATTCCGTTTCTTATCTGATCTCCGTCGTCCGCGGCAAACGCAAGCCCGCGGGCCTTTCCTCGCTGGAAAACAACATGATCGTTACCGAAATCCTAACCGCCGCAAGAGAGTCGGCACGCAGTGGAAAAGCCGTAACGATCTCCGCGAAATAGGCATTCTGGCTTCTTCTTTTGAAGGCTATTTTGGATCCGGCACATTCGGCTTCCCATAGACCTTGCGCAGCGACTCCCGATACTCATCGAACAGCACGCGGATGCCGTCGAATTCCCGCTGCACGGCCGCGCGATAATCGGCCCGCGTCAGAAAATCATAGAGCAAAGCAGTCATCGATTGCGCATCCACCACAAATCCCTGATGACCCACGTCCGTCAGCGCATCGGCTTCCATCTCGTACGTGTGATAGGAGCCGTTGCTCGTAAAAGCGCTGAAGCCAATGCCGGGAATCCCGCTCGAAACGCTGCCGGTCTCGTCGAAGCCCTGCGGCTTTTCCGGCGCCTCATCGATCTTCGTGGCGCCGTATTGTTTCATATAAGCGAACGCCAGCTCCGAGAGTGTCGCAGTTGAGACGCCGTCGCGAAGGCTTCCGTAAGTGTCGATCTTGACCTTCGTGCCCGTGGCGAGTGCCGCCGCGCGCGCCGCGTTATCGGTGAATTCGCGAACCTGCTCCAGATAAACTTCGTCCGGATAGCGAACATAAAAATCGGCCACCGCGCGATCAGGCACCACGTTCGGAGCCGCGCCGCCTTCCGGAATAATCCCCTGAATGCGCGCCTCCGGACGAATACTGGCGCGCACCGCGTCGATGTTGACGAAAAGGTGGATCACCGCTTCCAGTGCATTGCGTCCATTCCACGGCATCATCTGGTGCGAAGGCGCGCCGCTGAAAGTGTATTTAACGCCGTCGATATTCAGGCAGCAGGAGCCGAAGCCGGGCGCGGGCCTTTGCGTCGCCGTGCTCGAATGGCTGCGCACCATTACGTCGATTCCTTTGAAAACACCCGCGTCGAACATCTGCGTTTTGGCCGCGGGCGGCATCATTTCTTCACCAGGCGTACCGAAAACAGTGATCGATCCCGGCGCGTGCGTACGTTCCATCGCTTCGGCAATCGCAACCGCGACGGCCAGCCCGACCGGTCCTTGCGCGCTGTGCTGGTCTCCATGAAACGCGCCTTTCGTGCCTCGCAGCGCGTCATATTCAACAATCACTCCGAGCGCCGGATGATCGTGGCTGCCTTTGTATCGCGCCACGAACGCCGTTTTCAAATCCGCCACGCCAGGCGTGATTTCGAACCCGTGCTGTTTCAGATACGCAGTTTCGATCCCAACCGACCGCGTCTCTTGGAACCCGATTTCCGGATGCTTCGTGATGTCGTCGGCCATCGCGAGCAGCTCTTTTTCCATCAACTCGCGAGCCCGTCGAACAGCCTGCTCGCGCGCGGCGTTTGGAACCGTCAGCTTCGTCACCAGCGACGGTACATCCAGCGATTTTTCAAGCTCGCCCATTTTGCGAAGCACGTCATGAGCCGCTTCGCGTTCAGTAGGCGTGTCCTGGACCAAAGCCGTCGCAGCGAACAGAAGATGCCAAATCATCATTTATAGATGATAAACTGATGTCAAGATGCGCACAACATTGACTCTCGACCCTGACGTCGCCATGAACGTTAAAAAGCGCATGGCTGAAAAGAAGCTTACGTTGAAGGAGACCATAAATCAAGCCTTGCGATACGGTCTGAAAGAGGTGGCCAAGGAGAAGAAAAGGGCTCCCTTCAAGGTAATTCCGCATTCGTTCGGCTTCCGGCCTGGCATCGACTTAAACCGGCTCAACCAACTCGTTGACGAACTGGAAGCGGAAGAGTACGTGCGCAAAATGAGCAAATGATAATTCCCGACATCAACATTCTGGTCCATGCTTATAACCTTGACGCGCGCGAGCACCGCCCGGCGCGGCAGTGGTGGGAGAGTGCGCTTCGTTCGGCCCGGCCCATCGGGCTTCCCTGGGCGTCGATCCTTGGTTTCATCCGTGTCAGCACGATTCCTCGTCTCACGAAGCGTCCCCTGTTCGCCCGTGAGGCCACCGAGAAGGCGCGAAGTTGGCTCTCCGCGCCCAATGTTCAAATCATCATTCCAGGCGAAGCTCATGCTCAACTCGTGTTCGGCATGCTCGAGGAACTCGGTACGGCTGGAAATTTAACCACGGATGTCCATCTCGCAGCTCTCGCATTGGAATACAACGCGGAAATTGCGACCACCGACACCGACTTCGCGCGCTTCCGTGGACTACGATGGTTTAATCCCACGGAGGTTTAAATGAATCGACGTAGATTCCTCGAAGCGGCCGCGCTGGTTCCTCTCGCGCCACAAGTCAGCAAAGCGGAGCCTGCCGGCCGGATGAAATGCGGCACGCAGCACAGCTCTACTGACGAGGTTCTGACCATTTGCGCGGCGCTCGGCGTGAATCATATTTGCAGTACTCTCCCGTCGCCTAAATTCGACGCCGCGTGGAGCGTCGAAGGACTCACCAGGCTTCGGGAGCGCGTTGAGTCGCACGGCATCAAGCTCGAAGCCGTGCCTCTGCCGCTCAGTTCCGCCTACATCACCAAGAGTGAAAATCCGAATATCATGCTCGGCAAAAGCCCGGAGCGCGATCGCGAAATTGAGAATATTCAGCAGATGATTCGCAACGCCGCGCACGCCGGCATTCCCGAGCTGAAATACAACATGAGCATTCTTGGCGTCGTCCGCACCGGAACCACTCCCGGCCGCGGAGGCGCGCAGCTCAGCACCTTCGTTTATGCCGCCGCCAAACAGGAGCCGCCGCTCACCGAAGCCGGCCCCGTCAGCGAAGATCAGGCGTGGGAACGCATCACATATTTTCTCGACCGCGTGATTCCCGTCGCCGCGGAATATAAGGTCCGCATGGCCTGCCACCCGCACGATCCAGGCATGCCGCGCGATAAGGGATTTCGCGGCGTGCATCGCGTGCTAGGCAGCGTCGACGGATTGAAAAAGTTCATTTCGATTCAGGAGAGTCCCTATCACGGCCTGAATTTCTGCCAGGGAACAGTTTCGGAAATGCTCCAAAATCCGAACGAAGAAATTCACGATGTGATCCGTTATTTCGGCGTGCGAAAAAAGATTTTCAACGTCCATTTTCGCAATATTAAGGGTGGTTTTCTCAACTTCAGGGAGACGTTCCCCGACGACGGAGACGTCGATATGATTCGCGCCATCCGAACCTACAAAGAGGTCGGCTACGACGGCATGTTGATGCCGGACCACGTCCCGAAAATCGACGGCGATGACAGCGGCAAGCAGGCCTTTGCGTTCGCCTTCGGCTACATCCAGGCCCTGATTCAAATGGTCTACGAGTAAGCGGAGTCTACCGCAGCCGGACTTTTTTCGCACTCAGCGGCGACGACCGATCCCCACTCTCAGGCTTGCGGAAGTGCAACAATCGCGGACCCTTCAGCGTCCCTCCGCGTCCGTAACGATTGAGCGATGCCGACCCGATGTGCAGCGCCGCGGCGATCGCAATCCAGACCTGCCAATGTGAAAATAGTCCTGAGATCGCGAATTCCCCAGCCATTCCCAGGTCTGAGGCTAGCCTCCAGATCCCAAGTATGTAGGCCATCAACGTGACCGGTACTAGAAGTACGCCGATGGCCGACGCCACCTGGCGATTCTTTCCGTCCTTCCGTTGAACCGGACGGCCTTTTCGAAGCTTGATCCGGACCATCATAATAAGTAGACGACCCTAACCAAGCTTAGCAGGAATTACTGAGTTTTATTTTAAGGTAACCGCTTTGCCGGTCTTAATACTCTGTTTCGCCGCGTCGATAATCTGGACCACCTGCACATTTATGTCGAGCCCGACCAGCCCTTCCGGCGCCTGGTGTGTCTGGACCGCGTTCGCCATGTAGGCCAGCGGACTGGCACGCTCCTTCGGCAGCGGATCGATCGGCACCGATTCATAAGTCGCGCCGCGCCCGCTCTTGCGCACTTCCACTTTGTTATTCACCATGGTCATGCTGGCTGTGCGCCCGAAAACTTCCAGATCCTGAAAACTGCGTGGCAAATCCCAACTGCCTTCGAACACCCCGGAGCCATCCTTATATCCGAGCACCATCGTCGCGTTATCCTCGACCTTGGGAAACCGCTCCGATTGAATATGGTCGGCGCGCGCATAGACCGTCTCCGGCATGCCCATGTACCACAGGCTCCACAGGGCGTTGTAGCAGCCGAAGTCCATCAGCGCGCCCGCGCCGTTTTTCACCGGATCGGTCAGCCATTCGAAGAAGAACGAATTGCGAGCCCCCTCCGATCCCGGCCCGCCATGGCCCACCACTCCGCGCAGCCGGTACACTTTGCCCAGCCCGTTGGTCTCCGCAATCTTACGCGCCGTATAATTCGACGCCCACCACGCCATCTGGTAATTGGTCATCACGTAGATCCCGCTCTTCGCCGCGATCTCGCGAATCTCCATTGCATCTTTCGCGGTCGACGCCAGCGGCTTTTCGAAAATAACGGAAATCTTGCGCCCCGCGCATGCTTTGACGATCTCCAGATGCCGGTTATTCTCGACAAACGCCCAGACGAAATCCGGCTTCACCTCGTCCAGCATCTTGTTGTAATCGGAGAAAATCAGGTTGTCGGCGACCCCGGCCTTTTTGGCCTCCGCCACCAGTTCCGGATGCTCCTCGGCGACGCCGACGAGTGTCACCACCTCGCCCTTCACCATATTCGGCAGTTGACTCCAAACATGGGAATGAAGCAATCCGATCACAGCGATCTTAGGGGGTGCGGCAACCAGCGGCAACGCCGCGAGGACAATCAAGAGGTTTTTCATGACAGAGCAAGGGCGGGCATAAACAAAGCCCGCCCTCAATGATACAACGCCTTATATTCTGGCTACTGGCTGCTGGCTACTTCTTTCCTATTTCCGGCACGCGATCGCCGCATTGATCTCTCGCAGCGCCGCATCCGTCGCTTTCACCGCATCCGCGCGATGCCCGCAGAAATCGTGAGCCGCGTGTTCCAGCTCATTCTTGGCCTCGCGCAATTCGTTGGCGGCCGCGTGCATGTGCGGATACTCCGGCGGCGGAGCCGTATTCGCCACTCGCGGCACCGCGATCGTCCCCAGCGCAAGCAGCATCACAAAAGGTCCAAATTTCAAAAGTTGTCTCTTCACGGTAAATCCTCCATGGAATAACCTACACCAAATTCTCCCGCGCCGCACGCAAAATCGATCAGAACCCGTTCCCGAACATCCCGCTCTTTCAACCGGTGCTCCCAGCCCAACCGAGCCGTGACCGCAGGGAGCGGAGCATCGGAATAAAATCCAACATGTAAGATTCCTGTAAAAAGATTTCCTGCGGCCCGCTGTTTTACATTTCACTCTGCACAGCCGCCGATCTTCAGTGATAGAGTAGGAAACCATAGCCTCTGGATTCGGGTCCGGAGCATTGGGGTGAAGGAGACTGTAGCGATGCGGTTCTCTCGGGTTGCAATTATTTTTTTCTTAACCGGGACGTGCATTCCCGCTCAGGATTTTGCCGGTGAAATCTGGCAATTGGAGAGTAAAGGTGACGCCTTGCAGGCCCGCGAACGCTTGCAGAAGGCCGCTGACGCCTCTCCGCACGATGTCCCCTCTCTGCGTGCCTACGCCGAGTTTCTGGACCGCCACCGGGATCCCTCCGCCCGCGCCGTCTATGCCAGGCTCGATCACGCGCTGGCGCCGAATGCTCCGGATCGCGCCGCCGTCCTCCGCCGCCTCGCCATTCTCGACCTTCTTGCCGGCGATCGCGATTCGGCTGCCATGCACGTCGACGCCTATCGCGCGGCCGGCGGCTCCGGCCTTTCCCTTCCCGCCCTCGCCCCCGCCGAAACGATAAAGGATAGCTTCATCGAGATCCCCGGCCCCTTGCGATCCTTCGCCCGTATGGCCGCCCTCTCGCCAGAACTTCGCCCGGATGACTTGTTGGGAGCCCTCGCCCGCAACGTTGTCACCAGCGGCTACCAGGCCGCCAATTCCAATGAGCTTCTCGAACAGACCGAGTATCTAAAGCTCGTCGTCCGATATCTCTCCCAGGCCCGCGAACTGGCCCATCTCGCCGGTGAAAAGAAAGTCCTTCGCATCGAGACCTGCGAATCCACTGAAACCGGCGATCTTCTTCGCATTCTCGGCTACCGCATGCGCGGCGGCTGCGGCTCTGAAGTGGTTCTCGAAACCGTCAACGCCACCCGCGCCTTCCTCACCATCGATTCCGGATTCCCTCTGGCGGAGCTTGAAACCGCCCTTCGCACCAATCACCCTTTCGTCCTCGATTACCATCCCGCCCGCGTCCCCGTGCTCTATAGCGCCGATTATTGGCAGTCCGCCAAGGACAAGACTAGCGGTGAGTTTATCGATTATTTCGTCTCGGACCCAGCCTTGTGCCGCCTCTATCTCGGCCTCTCTAAACTCGATCCCGAAACCGCCCAATCCCTTCGCGACGCCATGCCCGCGCCCCGTTTGAAGGTCTACGCGCACATTCTCGATTATTACGGAGCCATGTTTCAGATCCGCGCCGGCAAAGCCCTGGTTCCCGGCGGCGCGCGCTCAGAAAAGATGTGGGCTGAGCTTGCCGGTGCCCCGCCTTCGAACGGCGCCGCCTTCGTCGAGAAACTCGTTGCCCGCGACGATGGCTGGCTGGCCAGTTACTACGACGCCCTCGCCCGCATCAACGGTCCCGTCAAGGATTATCTGTGCGACCCCGACCGCATGAAGCGTTTCTACACCGCCATTCGCGGCCGCGTCACCAGTCCCGGCCCGGCCCGGCCCGTGTTTCGCGCCAACACCGATATGATGCTGCTCACCAACCGCCTCCGCATGGACGCCGATGGCAAGCCTCACATCCCCGGCAATCTTGATATCTGGAAAAACCTGTTTATCAATCATCCGCAGGGCAAGTACGACGCCAAGTTGACCCGCGCCGCGTCCAGTTGGAAGGATCCGGACGATGTGCTCGAAGCCCTCTTCGGCCTGTCCCGTAAAGCTGTCGAAAATGAGCCTCTCAAAATCTTCATGGCGCTTTCCGATGTCGAGCGCAACCGCGCCACGCCGCTCGAACCCGCCACCGTCGACCACCTGGCCCGCGAATATCACAGCTTGAGCGCTCAATATCCCTTGTTTGCCGAGGCGCCCTCCGTCTCCGATAAAACGATTCTCGCCTACCTCGACGCCATTCACGGAATCAATAAAATTAGCGATCAGGCCCTCCGTGCGGACGCCGCCGGCACGCTCCAAGCCCTGGCCGGCCTGTGGCAGATCTTTGTGCGCCAGCACAGCATCCCCGCCTCGAAGGCCGACCATGCGCTCGCGCAAGTAGTCGATCCGTTCCAAAAGATTCAGAACGAGCGCGAAATTTTCGACGGCGGCCGCAGCGGTGTCAAAGCCCTGCTCGAAGCCGCCGATTCTCCCAAAAATATTTCGGCGCAGGATCGAATGATCGATCTTCTCGCCGGAACCGGCTCGACCGAGCCGTCCGACGCTCGCGAGCAAATGGCCGAAGACATGATCCGCGTCTTTGAAGCCCAGCGCCTCATTTCGCTGTCCACTCTTTTCGATCTCGCCGATAATCTCGAAAGCGTCGCCCGCGGGGAAAAGCTCAATACCGCTCTGGTCGCGAAGCTCGCCACTCGTATTTCCGATATCCAATTGCCGCGCAGCACCTTCACCAACGCCGAGAAAAACTCCCTCGCCTTTGGCTATTACACGGAAAAACACATCGAGCAGCAAAGGAAACTCAACCTGCGCCAGGCCATCGAGAAGTCCGCAGCTGACCCAAATAAATTGAAGGAGCTCCGCGGCGTCCTCACGCCCTTCCTGCGCGATACCCTGGTCGGGTATAACTATATTCACTACGCTCCGCCGGGCGCGCAGATCCTTCATACCAATCCTTTGTTTGTGCGCAGCCACGATTTCATCGGCATTCAAGGCGCCAATCAAACCTGGAAACAGACCGAGCTGTTCGGCACCGGCTGGCCCGCCAACGCCGGCGGCAGATTGGTCGGCTCCTTAGCGGCGCTGCCCTACGCTCTGGCCGAAGCGGAACAAAATTTCCTGATTCCCACTCGTGAACAGGCTCTCATCTGGGGAGACCTGGTTCCGCAAATGATCCTCAGCGCGACCATTCCGCGCTGGTGGGACGTCACTCCTCTCCAGCTCCATTGGGTCGGCATCAATATGCATTACGCCGAGACCCTGCTCGCCGAAAGCGCCTTAAACCCCGATCGCCGCCAGCAGGTCCTCGCCGTTCTCGAACGCTACGCGCCCCCCGCCCGCGTCCGGAAACTGGATCGTCTGCTCACCGCGGGCGATGTCAAGCTGGCCGAGGAAAACATCATCCCATCGGAGATGTATCTGTTAGCCACGGAAATTTCAATCATTGATAAGGATTCCCCCGTCGCCGCCAATATCCGCGCCCTGGCCGCGCAGGCCCCGGAGTCGGTCACTCCCCAAGCCATTTCCCACGCCTTCGGAACGCCCAAGCCGACCCTGGCCAATTCGTATCAGCCGGAACTGCTCAACCTGCGCACGTTCCCCACATTGATGGGATATTCCAGCCGCATTCTCGCCGAAAGCTGGGAATCGAATATTCTTTTCTACGCCGCCTTAGCGGATGAAGTGCACGCCAGGCCCGCCCAATTAAACGTGTTAATTCCAGCCTGGACGCAGCAAACGGTAGAGCAAATCTTCGCCACCCATTTAGAAGACTGGCCCGCCCTCCTCCGCAGCCTCCGCACAGTAGGAGACGACGTGCGCCAAAAAGCCAGAAAACAAATAACCCCCGCGGCAGACAACGAATGAAGCCAGTGGCCCGCATCTGGAGCCGCTTGTCCGCACTGTGGGCAGGTTGCCAACCTGCGGACCGATTGCCAATCGGTCCATCCGGGCACAGCCCGGACCCTTCCCACAGCGCCCCACCGAACCCCGACCGTCAGGGAGGGGATACAAGCACATTGGAGGAACCCGTTTGATTCACTATCTTAAAAAACCCGCCCTTCTCCTAACGCTAGTCTCCATCCTCCTAGCCCAGGACCACCCCGTCTTCAAAGTGAAAGTCGACATGGTTGTCCTCAGCTTCCAGGTCACCGACAACAAGGGCAAATACATCAACGGACTCAAGCCGAAAGATATCCGCGTTCTCGAAGACGGCATCCCACAAAAGTTCAGCACTTTCGCCGAAGGCAGTAAACCTCCCGTCGAAATTTCCCCCGACGGCACCCTCAAGCCCATCCCCATCACCGAAGCCGGCATCGCCGAAGGCCGTTCGGACGCCTTCGTCGGCACCAACGTCTTCGTATTATTCGACACCAGCAATTATATGTACCGCGGCTTCGTCTACGCCTCTGACGCCATTGCCGATTTCATTCGCGGCCTCGACCGCGCCGATTCCGTCGCCGTTTATACCTATAGCCGCAACCTCAAGCGCGACGCCCCTCTCACCAAGGAGCGCTCGGACGCCATCTTCGGCCTTCGCAAAGCGGTCGCCGGCGACGATTCGGCTCTCTACAACGCTCTCCTGCTCACCGTCCGCGACGCCGCCAAAGTCCCCGGCCGCAAAGTCATCATCGTCTTCTCGAACGGCCCCGATAACGCCAGCATGGTCGCCCCCAACGACGTCTCCACTGTCGCTGAGGACGAAGGGATTCCCCTCTATGTCATTTCCACCAATGAAGTGAATAAGGATCCCATCTCATCCAGCGTGTTCAAGCGCATGTCCACCCGCACCGGCGGCAAATCGTATTTCGCCAAAACCTGGCAGAAGCAAGTCGAGGCTTTTGAAAACATCCGTGAGGATCTCGGGAACTCGTATACAATTACCTATTACCCGCAGCCGAATCCGAATGAAGGATTTCGTAAACTGACGGTAGAGGTCCTGTCCGACGTCGGCAAGAAGTACCGTGTGCAATGCCGCCCCGGATATAAGCCTAAAGGTGGATTTCAATGAGACTGAAAACCGGCATATCGATCGCCCTGCTCTCGATCACCGCCGCCTGCACCAAGCCGCCCGAGCCCGATACGAGGGAAGCCGACTCCAAAGCGATTAGAGACACGGAAGCCGCGTGGGTGAAAACCGCAGCCACAAAAAACGTCGATGCCTTCGTTGCCTACTATACCGACGACGGTTCCGTGCTCATGCCCAACGCTCCCATCTTCGTCGGCAAGCAGGCGATTAAAGATGGGTTGAAGCCCATGATGGAGGATCCCAACTTCACACTGGCCTTCGTGCCCAATAAAGTCGAAGTCTCCAAAAGCGGCGACCTCGCCTTCACCCAAGGCCCCTACAAAATGACCTTCTCCGACATGCGCGGCCAGAAGTTCGACGATGAAGGAAAATATCTAACCGTGTGGCGCAAGCTCCACGACGGAACCTGGAAAGCAGTAGAAGACACCTTCATGACCGACCTCCCTCTCCCCCCTCCCCCAAACTAAACGCGCCAGGGGTTCTGCTGTTTTTCGAGGGTGCGTACGCCACAAATGCCCGCTCGTTCTGTAAAAAAAGGGAGGCGGCCCCCGAAGGGGCATCCTCCCTAAACCGAGGAAGTTACTTACCCAATCTACGACTGGAATCGCTGGTTGGATGCGGCGGGCGTAGAATTAAGTTGGCATGGCTACCGTAACCAAATCGTACCGGACGCTGAGCGGATTACCGCTCGACCCGGTATATGCAAGACCCATCGATTCCGGCAATCCCGGCGAATTTCCCTACACGCGCGGCATTCACGAAACGATGTACCGCACCAAGCTGTGGACCATGCGGCAATTTGCAGGGTTTGCTACCGCCGAGGACACCAACGCCCGTTATCATTACCTGCTCGCGCAAGGGCAGAGCGGGTTGTCGGTGGCGTTCGACCTGCCTACGTTGATGGGTTATGATTCCGACCATGCGGCGTCACAAGGCGA
>Ga0116129_1000394_pt1 | contig 28930 bp, 27 predicted proteins | sample June2015DPH_17_2_FD_89732 | JGI IMG/M metagenome (GOLD analysis project Ga0116129, IMG submission 89732) | Peatland microbial communities from SPRUCE experiment site at the Marcell Experimental Forest, Minnesota, USA - June2015DPH_17_10 | ecosystem: Environmental > Terrestrial > Soil > Wetlands...
CAGCGCCAAACGTTACTCGGTATTCTATCAGCCGACCGGCGACGGCCGGATCACCGCGCTGCATCGGCGGATGCAGCAACGCCACTCGGAGAGTGCGGGTTAGTGAGTGACCTTGCGCAGCAGATACCGGACGAGGCCGCGGCGGGGGAAAAGGCCGAAGCGCTCGACGAGGTGCTTCATCACGCGACCCCGTCGGAGGTGATCGAAAGCGCCTTGCGTATTGTTGGCCGCGAGCGTTTGGCGCTGGTGTCTTCCTTCGGTACGGAATCGGCCGCGCTGCTCCAGGTGATGGCCGATGTCGATCCAGCGATCCCCGTGATCTTTCTCGACACTGGCTGGCTGTTTGAGGAAACGTTGGCCTATCGCGACACCTTGATCGCAAGGCTGGGTTTACGCGACGTCCGCTCGATCCGTCCTTTGGACGAGTCCTTGCAGCGCGAGGATACTGCTCGCGAATTGTGGTTTTCCGACCCCGATGCGTGTTGCCGGATTCGCAAAGTAGAGCCGTTGCGCCGCGCGTTAGCGCCGTTTGATGCCTGGATCAACGGCCGCAAACGTTTTCAGGGCGGCTTGCGCGCTGCGATTCCCGTGGTCGAGGCCGACGGCCTCAGGCTGAAATTCAACCCGTTTGCAAATGTCACGCCTGCCGAAATCGAGGCGATTTATGCGCGGGCGAAATTTCCGCCGCATCCGCTCAAAGCTTCCGGCTTTTTGTCGGTCGGCTGCATGCCTTGCAGCAGCCGCGCCCAGGGAGGTGAAGACGCCCGTGACGGCCGCTGGCGCGGCCGCTCCAAGACGGAATGCGGAATCCATACCGTCAGGACGCCTTAGGCCTCCGCCGGCCTGAAAAAAGCCGCTCCGTTCACCTTTCAGCCACGGTTGGCGTGCAACAACCGCCCCCTCAGACCTGTTGGGGATATTCCATCGATGCGCGCTTGGGCCGTGATGATCGCGCTATTGGCGCTTGGCGGCTGCGCGTCGGAAACGCCGGTCGAACAGCCCAGCATGTATTTCAACATGGCGGAGCCTGGTGCGAAACTCGATGCCCAGGCGGCTGCGACGATGATTTCGCTCTACCGCAAGAACAACGGCGTCGGCGTCGTGGTGATTGATCCTGAGTTGATGAGGATAGCGGAGACGCAGTCCCAGGCCATGGCGAGCCGCAACAAGCTTGATCATGACGTCAAGGCCCCGCTGCCGAAACGCCTGCAGGCGGCCGGATATCCATCGACGGTTGCCGTCGAGAATGTATCAGCCGGTTACCACACGCTGGCAGAGGCATTTTCCGGCTGGCGGGACTCGCCGCCGCATCGGGCAAATATGCTTCAAAGCGATGTCACAAAAATGGGCATCGCGGCGAGCTATGCTCCAAATACCAAATACAAGGTGTTCTGGACGCTTATTCTTGCGTCAACCGAGCCGCGCGATCGCGTCGGCATACCGCTTCCCACTGGCCTAACGGAGTGATGCTGGCTCGAACTGGCGTCAAGGCTCCTACATTTGTATGATGTCGCGGAAGTTGCGAATGTTCGAAGTAAGATGAAACTGGAAACATATCGTTGCTTGCGGTCCGTTAGATTCTAGCGCTGGAAAAGTGACCGCCAAGAGGTAATGCGACTATTGGAATCGGACCGCCAGCTATGACTGATCCCGCGCCGGCAACGACACCCGCAAAAGCACAACGTGTCCTCGTCCTGCAGGGCGGCGGTGCGCTCGGCTCCTATCAGGCCGGCGCATATCAGGCGCTTTGTCACAGTGATTTCGAGCCGGACTGGGTTGCCGGGATCTCGATCGGCGCCATCAATGCCGCCATCATTGCCGGCAACGAGCCCGCCAAGCGCGTCGAGAAGCTGAAGGAATTCTGGCAGACCGTTTCTTCGGCCACGACTTGGGTTCCTGTCACGAAGAGCGACCGCGAACGTTCGCTGTACAACGAAACCAACGCCGCCTACATCGCGACCTTCGGGGCGCGCGGTTTCTTCACGCCGCGAATACCGCCGGCGCCGCTATGGCCGCAGGGGAGTCCGGAGGCGCAGAGCTATTACGACACCTCACCGCTACGCAGGACGCTGGAGCGGCTTGTCGATTTCGACCGCATCAACGATCTGAAATGCCGGCTCAGCGTCGGCGCGGTGGGTGTGACCTCGGGCAATTTGAAATATTTCGACAATGTCGAATTCAAGAGGCTGGGAAAACAGATCGGCCCGGAGCACATCATGGCGTCCGGCGCGTTGCCGCCGGGCTTTCCGTCCATCGTCATCGACGGCGAGCATTATTGGGATGGCGGCGTCGCTTCCAACACGCCGCTGGATTATGTGCTGGATACCGAGACCAACAACGACCTTCTGATCTTCCAGATCGACCTCTTCAGCGCCCGCGGATTGTTGCCGCGGTCGCTATTGGAGGCGGCCGAGCGCGAGAAGGATATCCGCTACTCAAGCCGCACCCGTATGACGACCGACAAGAATCGCCAGGTTCATAACGCCCGCAAGGCGGTCCGTGACCTGATCGAAAAATTGCCCGACCATCTCAAGGACGATCCTTCGGTGGTCTTTTTGCGCGAGGTAGCCAAAGAGAACACCGTCACGGTGGTGCACCTGATCTATCGAAGCAAGAATTACGAGACCTCTTCGAAGGACTACGATTTTTCCCACGTCGCCATGCTTGAGCATTGGGAATCCGGTGTACGCGACGTTCACCGGTCGATGGAGTACCGGGATCGGCTCGAAAAGCCACAATCCGACGAAACCATGGTGACCTACGATTTCTCGGGCGACGATATTCCCCCCAAAAAGGAGTAAGCAGAAATGACGGATCTGAAAGGCAAGACGGCGGTAGTGACCGGCTCGACCTCTGGCATCGGGCTCGCTTATGCTCGCGCCTTTGCCAGCGCCGGTGCCAATATCGTGATCAACGGCTTTGGCGCGCCGGCTGATATCGAAAAGGAGCGTTCCGCGATCGAGACCGACTATAAGGTCAAGGCGGCGTATTCGGCGGCCGACATGACCAAACCGGCCGAGATCGCCGACATGATTGCGTTCGGCGAGAAGACGTTCGGCTCGGTCGATATCCTCGTCAACAATGCCGGTATTCAGTTCGTCTCACCGATCGAGGAATTTCCGATCGAGAAGTGGGATGCCATCATCGCGATCAACCTGTCGTCGGCGTTTCACGGCATTCGGGCGGCGGTGCCCGGCATGAAGAAGCGTGGCTGGGGCCGCATCATCAATACGGCGTCGGCGCACTCACTGGTGGCTTCGCCCTTCAAGTCGGCTTATGTCTCGGCCAAGCACGGCATTGCCGGCCTCACCAAGACGGTGGCGCTGGAGGTCGCGACTTCAAAGATCACCTGCAATTGTATCAGCCCCGGCTATGTCTGGACCCCGCTGGTCGAGCACCAGATCCCGGAAACGATGAAGGCGCGCAACATGACCAAGGAACAGGTCATGAAAGACGTGCTGTTGGCCGCGCAGCCGACCAAGGAGTTCGTGACTTCCGAGCAGGTCGCAGCACTCGCGCTGTTTTTGTGCGGTGACGATGCAGCCCAGATCACGGGAGCCAATCTCTCGATCGACGGCGGCTGGACCGCGGAGTAGCTCGTCATGCCCCGCGAAGGCGGGGCATCCGGTACGCCGGATGGTTGAGTTGAACTTCGGCAATCACGATTACTGGATCACCCGCCTTCGCGGGTGATGACAGTGAGCTAGGTTGCGTTCTTCCCGAATGCGAGCACGTGCAAACCGAGCTTCCGGCGGACGATGTAGAACAACAGCACGGTCTCGAAGACGAGCGAGATCGAGGTTGCGGCGGCAGCGCCGTGACCGCCGAAGCGCGGCACCAGCGCGACACAGAGCGCAACGTTCAGGACGAATGACAGCCCGTAGGCCAGCGCGCAAATATATTGATGGCCGAGCATATTGAGCAGCCGCTCGACCGGGCCGACCGCCGCGCGAACGACCAGGCCGATCGCGGCGACGAACATGATGTCGTAGCCGATCACAAATTGCGGCCCGAACAGCCAAAGCAGCGGCTTGCCAAGCGCGAGCAGCAGGATGGTAGCGGCGAGCGAAGGCCAGAACGTCCATTTGATGGCATGCGCGACATAGGCCGAGAGCCGCGCCCGATCGCCGAGCGCGTGATACTCGGCAAAGCGGTGCGCGGTGGTCGCCGACATCGCGTAGTGGATGAAGGAAACCAGCGCCAGCGTCTTCACCACCGCAAAGTAGACGCCGACCTCTTCCGAAGAACGGTATTGTTGCAGCACCAGCACGTCGGTGTAGGACAACAACAGATAGAAGCCCTCGACCATCAGGATCGGCAGCGAGATCGAAAGCCAGAAGCCGATCTCATAGGCTTTCGGACCCGGCGGGATGTGGCCCTTGAGCCGGCGATTGAGCGCCACCATCTGGCCGATCATGGCGATCCAGACAGCGGCCGCGCTTGCGGCCATCGCGGCTGTTGCTCCCAGATGGAAGCCGAGAACAAACAGGCCCGCGGTGACACCGATGATCAGGGATTGCCGGATGATGAATTGCGGCATCAATCCCAGTCGCATCCAGTCATGGGAGCGCGCGATGCCGTCCTGGGTATTGGCTACGACGAAGGCAGGCAGCGTGAGGCAGCCGATGTAAAGCGGAACGGTCTCGCCGGCTCCGATCCAAGGCGACAGCAGGTTGACTAACCCCGCCAGCAGCGCCGAAACCACGGTCGAGACAGCAAGCGTCATCCAGCGGCTGCCGGCAAGAAAGCCGCGCAACAGCGCATGCTCGCCGCGGGTGCGGTATTCCGGAATGATCTTCTGGGCTGAAGAAGAAATGCCGAAGTCCATCATGCTGCCGAGCAGCAGCACCCAGGTCCACACATAGACATAGATGCCGTAGTCCGAGCCGCCCATCCAGCGGGCGAGCAGAACTTGCGAGAAATAGGCGAGGCCTGCGCTCAGCACGCGGATAATGAAGATCGTACCTGCCAGACGCCGCGTCACCGAGGCTTCGCTGGGACCCTCACCGCCGAGCAGCGATCGCAGACGCGCGAGCACGCTTGTGGGCGGGGTGGTTGCGGGTTGGGTATCCATCACGGCCAAAGCGGTGAATCCTCGCGCCGCAGTGATGCGGCGATCGATTTGGCCTATCAACACTTCGTTAAGATTCGGTGGCCTGGTGACCCTTCGGGTCAATCCAGATTGATATTGAACTCGTAGGAGCGGTCGCCTCCGACCAGCGTGAATTTGAGGGCCGCGCCGTCCGGGTTGGTTCCAGGCGGCATGCCGTCGAGTTCGAAAGCAAAGCGTTTGATGCCGGGCGGTCCGTGCTCGAGAAGTTTTGGCACCGGCAGCGCCCAGTCCGGCGTTGGTCCTTCGACAAACAGACTGACCGCCCTCGCATCGGGCGAGATCACGTCGACCAGAACCTCGGATTTACCCTCGCGCTTGACGTCACGAATCGTGAGCGGGTTAGGGTCGCCGATCGATGCCGGCTTCGGAACCGTATCGAGCGCCGCGAACAGGACATTGTCTTCGGTGCTCGCGACGCTGGCGAAGGTCAACTCCGCGTTGGCTTCGACCGGGATGCAAATTTTCTCGCACACCGCGTAGTTGATGCTTGCGCGAAGCGTCACCGGCTTGTCGTTGCTTTTCGGCACGATCCGCAGCGGCAGCACCACCTGGTCGTGATAGCCGAGCGAGAAGCCGCCGGCGCCGTCGTCGAATTTTGTCGGCGCCGGCCATAGAACGGTCACGGCCTCGATGTTCTCTGATTTGGAGAAATCAAAACGGGGTGGAACGCCGGAATCACCAGAGGTACGCCAGTAAGTTTTCCAACCCGGATCGAGTTGAACCGCAATGCCTCCAAGCAACACCGGACCGCTGTGCGATCCTGCCAGCAGCCGCACGGCGGCGTGCGTTGCCTTCTGCCAGGGTGAGGCGTCTTGGGCCGACGCAGCGGTCAGTGACAACGAACTCAGCGCGGCCAGGGCAAACAGAGCCGCCGATCGCGAAATTCGGAACGTCGGCGCGCGCTCGTGAGAGGTGGGAACCATCGCGTTCATAAAGTGTCCTTAACCCCAAGCGAGATCGCAAGCCATTGAATTGCTTGTGATGCACGGTGAAACGCAGCGCCAGCTTGATTGACAGAACTTAAGTCCAATATCAGGATAAGTCACTTAAGCGAGTGTTTAGCGATGAGCTCTGAAAGCAAGAGAGCGGGATTTCGTCACCGCGAAATGGCAGGCGCCGCCGACGATGCCGAAGGCCATCACTATCTCGATGGCCAGTTGCTGATCGCCATGCCCGTCATGGGCGACCCGCGCTTCGAACGTTCGGTGATCTATCTCTGCGCGCACTCGGCAGAAGGCGCCATGGGCATCATCGTGAACCGACCGGCGGGAAGTATCGATTTCCCCGGTCTTCTGGTGCAACTGGATATCATCAAGAAGGCCGACCAGATCAAGCTGCCTGAAAATGCCGAGACCTTGAAAGTGCTCAAGGGAGGGCCGGTCGAAACCGGCCGCGGCTTCGTGCTGCATTCGAGCGACTTCTTCATTCAGGATGCGACGCTGCGGATTGATCACGAGATCTGCCTGACTGCAACTGTCGATATCCTGAAAGCCATCGCCAAGGGGTCCGGGCCCAAGCATGCGATACTGGCTCTGGGTTATGCGGGCTGGGCCGCCGGCCAGCTCGAAAGCGAAATTCAAGACAATGGCTGGCTGCACTGTGACGCCGACCCAGATTTGATCTTCGGCAGCGATGTCGAGGAGAAATATACCCGCGCGCTGCGCAAGATCGGGATCGATCCGGGCATGCTGTCCAACGAGGCGGGACACGCCTGACTTCTCCCTCGCCCCGCCCTTGCGGGGGCGCGACGAGCGAAGCTCGCCCTAAGAGGGTTGGGGTGTGGGGCTTTTCCTACACACGGAGATCGCGGAGATTTCCCCTCACCCGCAACGCATTCTTCGATGCGTTGCGACCTCTCCCCGCGCGCGGGGCGAGGTGAAGCGGGACCAAGTACATAAACCGATCAACTACTCCGCCGCCTGCTGCGCGACGGTGGGTTCGGTGCCGGCGACCGTCGCCCGCCGCATATCGCGCGGTTGCGATTGGTCGTAGCGGCGCACGCGATGCATCGTTTGCCGGTTGTCCCACATCACAAGGTCATGCAGCGTCCATTTGTGGACATGGACGAATTCGCTCCGGGTGGCGTGTTCGGTGAGGTCGCGCAGCAAGAGCCGCGCTTCCGGCATGCTCATACCGACGATCCCTCCCGCATGGGAAGACAGATAGAGCGATTTGCGGCGGTGAACGGGATGGGTGCGCACCAGCCGCTGCAGCACCGGTTTGAACATCTGCTTTTCTTCCTCGGTGTAATCGAGAAAGCCCAATGATCCCCGTGAATACATCAGCGAGTGTTCGCAGATCATGTCTTCGATCTCGGCCTTGGTGTCGTCGTCGAGCGCGTCGTACGCCGCTCGCATGTCGGCAAATTCGGTGTTGCCGCCCTTGGGATTCACCACCCGCGCCGAGAGCAGCGAGAACTTGGCCGGGATTGGACGAAATGAACTGTCGGAATGCCAGAGGCAGTTGCCGAGATTGAACAGGTGGGTGCGGTGGTCGCGCGGCAGCGGCTTGCCGTCCTTGCCGAGATTGGAGACGTCGTTGAGGCCGGAGGTGAGGCGGTAATCCTCCCGCTTGGTGACGGTGCCGCCGCGGGCGCTCTCGCGCTCGCCGAAATTGCGGGCGAAAGCCAGTTGCTGTTCGTCCGTGATGTCCTGGTCGCGGAACAGCAGCACGGCGTATTTGTCCATGCCGGCTTCGATGTCTCTTGCCTCTTCAGCCGTGAGCGGCTTTCGCAAATCGACGCCGGAGACCTCGCCGAAAAAATGCGGATGAAGTTGGCGGATCGTCACGGCCATGGCGTGCCTCCCTGACTGGCAAGCGGTTTCTCCGCTGTCTTTTCAGCCAAAGGCTACTACCGGTCCGCACGGAGTCAACGGATTGAGGAGCGCGTTGATCGCAAGCTCGGTATTCAGACGCGTCGGATTTATTGCGCGATATTACCCGGCGGCACCGACGCCGACCGTCCGACGTTGGCCGGCGGCCGCGGTACGTTGTTGGGGCCGGGGGCGGTGCGGGGTGGCGGCTGGATTTGTCGCGGCGGAGGCGGTGGAGACGGAGCACCAAAGCCGAACAAGTTCCGGAACGCGGGCGGGGCCGCCTGAGGTGGCGGCGGGCCGGGCTGAGCAGTAGCGGGCCGCTTCGGCTTCGGCGGTGTTGCTGCGGCCGGCGTTCCATCAGGAGAAACCAAAGCTACCGGCGTGTCGCCTCTCGCCTGCTCGCGTCCGATTTCCCGGCGCGGCCAGGCAAAATCGTCGGCGCGCCCGGCCGGCGGCGTCAGCGGTTCGCCCTTCACCAGGGTACGTGCCACGAGCGCATCGACCGCGGCGGGACGCGATCCCGGACCCCCGAGCAACTGATCGGTGCCGACGGAGGATGCCACCAGCGGCACGATCGGCCCGGCCAGTGGCCGCGGCGCCGGCTGACCGGGCTGCGCATTGGCGTCGGGTGTTGCAGGCTCGCTCGGCAAGGTGATCGGCGCGGAGCGGGAAGCCAGCAGGCGCGTGATTTCGCGCTCGACATAGTGCGCAAGCTTGCGCGCGCCGGGCTTGGTGAAATAAACGCCGTCATAGGAACGCAGGCGGCGGATCTGACCTTCGAAGTCGGGTCCCTGTTGCAGGAAGCGTCCGGCTTCATCGACGAATCCGTCCCAGACGTCGACATAGGTGATGCCGGCCTTGGCGGAGGCCTCGCGATAAAGCGAATCCAGGAACAGCGCGTCCTGGGTCGACTTGTCGCCACGGATGGCCGGCAAGCCAACCCACACGACCGGCACGCCCTTTGACTTCAGGATGCCGATCATCTCGTCGATTTTCTTGTTGTAGAGTTCGACCCAGCGATCATCGTGGAATTCGACCAAGCCGTTCGGTATGCGTCGGCCTTTCTCAGGCGACATGACCTGCGGAATTTCGCCGTTGTCGGCGTCCTCAGGCGGCAGCTCGGCGTCGAGCATCTTTTCGTCGGGCTTGCCGCTCTCGGTTGCCTCGTCACCTTTCGCATCGCCCGGCTTGCCGCGGGCGTCCTTCTTGTCGCTCTTTTTGTCGCCCGTCTTCGTGTCACCCGTCTTGGTGTCGGATTTTTCAGGCTCGCGCAGCGAGACGCGGTCGTTAAGGCCGAGCATGACGACGATGACATCGGGTTTCTCGGCGGCAAGGATGGTCTTCGCAGCCGCCGCCCAGTCGGCTGGATCGCCCTTGGGCTGATAATGGATCAGGCCGGAGACGGTCTTATGCCGCCGGAGCACTCCCATGTCGGGCTGCTCGCTGTAAGCATCCTCAAGGCCATAGGCGAGCCAGTCGGCCATGGCGTCGCCCAACACCAGCACGTTGTGTTCGGCCAATACCGCGTCGCGCTTTTCCGGCGGTGGGGCCTTGGAATAGTTCTCGATCGCGCGCTTGGGTGCCTGTTGCTGGAACGGTGCGAACAGATCGCCGCCGAACCAGCCGCCCGGTCCCCGTTGCTGGCCCGGTTGAGGCTGCGGTCGCGGTGGGCCGCCGAAATTGAAAAACTGCGCGGAAGCCGGTGCCGTAATGGCAACCAGCAACATCACGACGACCGCCAGCGCGGTCATCGGACCGGCTTCGGTGAACAGCCTCAAAAAGGGTCTTTTCTCCGGCATTCGATCAGGTCGCCACGGATCGTTCGGTCGCTAGCGGTCCGATTCTAACAGTCGCACCCCTTCTCGGCAGTCACTTTTTGCGACTGTTAGAATCAAAGCACCACCAGCAAATATAGGTTTGCTAGTGCCCATGGCTTTCGGAAGTTCGCGTGAGTGGGTGCCGCAATGGAGCACGAACTTCGGAAAGTGGACACTCAAGATACTAACAAAATCAGGCCGCAAACGGGCAGCTTTTCCGCCTCACCGGACGATTCCATCACATGCTACCGTTAACGGTCAAAGGCAAGCTCGTAGGGCGCGATCTGGCTCACAGGGAACCGGCTTTCCCGTCGCAGTCTGGCGAAACGGCCAAAAGAGAGCCGAATCAGTGCCCGCGGAGCCGGTCGAGCATTTCGGAAGAGGCAAAGCCGTCCGCCGGCGCCCCGACCGAGGCCTGAAAGCCGCGCAGCGCTTCCCGGGTCTCGCCGCCGAACTGACCGTCGGGCGTGCCGCGATAGAATCCCCGTTGCGCCAGCAGTTGTTGCAGTTCCAGCCGCTCCGTGCGCGACAACTCGCGTTCCTGCCGCGGCCAAGCCTGCACGAAAGCCGGTCCGCCGCGCAGGCGATCGGCGAAATGGCCGATCGCGAGCGCATAGGCTTCCGCAGGATTGTATTTCATGATCACGCGGAAATTCTGGAGCATGAGAAAGCCGGGCCCCTCGGCCCCTGCCGGCGCCAGCAGATAGGCCTTTTCGCTCGTCGCCGGAAACGGCTGGCCGTTGGCGCGCGTGAGTCCCAAATGCTCCCACTGCACGAACGTCATGACCTTGGCGCGGTCCGCCAGCATGTAGTTGAAGTCCTTCGGCACCGCGACCTCGTAGCCCCAACTCTCGCCGGTCTGCCAGCCGTCCTTTTTCAGGTTGTTGGCGGTTGACGCAATCAGATCGGCGGGGTCATCGACGACGTTGCGGCGGCCGTCGCCATCGGCATCGACCGCATAGCGCTTGAACGCGGTCGGCATGAACTGGGTCGGCCCGAAAGCGCCCGCCCACGAGCCGCGCATCTGTTCAGGGCTCAGATCGCCGTGGTGGAGGATTTCCAGCGCCGAGAGAAACTCATCGCGGAAATATTTCTGGCGGCGGCCGATGCAGGCCAGTGTTGCGGTCGATTGCATAACGTTGCGATCGCCCATTTGCGTCGAATAGTTCGATTCGATGCCCCAGATCGCCGCGATGATATAGCGATCGACGCCGTAGGCTTTCTCGGTCGCATCGAATTGCAGCTTGTACTTGGCGAGGATCTCGCGGCCTTTGGCCAGTCTGACATCGTTGACCAGGATGTCGAGATAATCCCAGATCGACTTGGTGAATTCCGGCTGCGAATCGAGCAGATCCATGATCCGCAGATCGGGCGTGAGGCCGGCGGTGAAACGCTGAAAGCTCTCCTGAGAGATGTTGCGCCGTGCGGCATCCGGCCACATGCCTGCGACACAGCTGTCGAAATTCGCCGCCGCCTCGCGGATGGCGCTCGCCGTCATCAAGGGATGGCCGGAGGCGCCGTCCTCCCCGCTCCACGGTTGTGGACCGCCGGTCGAAGCCGGCTGGGTTGGAGGCACGGAGCCGGTCGGATCCGCTTTCGATTTGCCGCCAAAAATGTTGCCGAGAAAGTCGAGTGGGCCACTGGCCGACTGGGCCGGCGCCGGGGCCGACCAAAGGAGCGCCAAAGCGAGAGCGACAGCGCCCGTTCGCCTGATAGGCCGTTCCGCAAGCCGCGTCATCGTTCACCCGTAAAATCCGCCCAAAGGCCCTCCTTCAGGAGGCCTAAATGTCGTTTCCAACAGCTTAACAAAGGCGCCCTTTTGGCGTTAGGGATTTGCTGAAAAACAGTCGCCCAGTTGGAACTGTGCGCCCATTTGACCCTTTGTTCCCCGTTGCAAACCCGCTACCAAATATCGTTTTCAATCGATCTTCTGCAAGGCAGTGCCACCCCATGAAAATCCGCAAAGCCGTCTTCCCGGTCGCCGGTCTCGGCACCCGTGTGCTGCCCGCCACCAAGGCGATGCCGAAGGAGATGCTGACTATCGTCGACAAGCCGTTGATCCAGTACGTGGTCGACGAAGCCAAGGAAGCCGGCATCGAGCATTTCATCTTTGTCACCGGCCGCAACAAGGGCGTGATCGAGGATCATTTCGACCGCATGTACGAACTTGACGCGACGCTGGCTTCGCGCGGCAAGAAGGCGGAGATGGATATTCTTGCGCGTGACCAGCCGGCGGCCGGCGCCATGAGTTTCACGCGCCAGCAGGCGCCGCTCGGGCTTGGCCATGCGGTGTGGTGCGCGCGGGACATTGTCGGCGACGAGCCGTTCGCCGTCGTGTTGCCGGATGAACTGGTGCTCCATACGCCCGGATGTCTGGCGCAGATGATCGAGGCGGCCAGCAAGCTGGGGGAGAAGTCCAACCTGATTGCGGTGGAAGCGGTCCCCGACGAACTCACCCACCAATACGGCATTTGCGGCGTCGGCAAGCGCCACGGCAAGATGTTCGAGGTGGATGGAATGGTCGAAAAGCCGCCGAAAGGCACCGCGCCATCGAACCTCTCGATCACCGGGCGCTATGTCCTTCAGCCGGAGATATTCAAGATACTGGAGACCCAGGAGCGCGGCGCCGGCGGTGAGATCCAGCTCACCGATGCGATGATCGGACTTGCGAAAACCCAGAAGTTCTACGGCGTTGAATTCGACGGCGAGCGGCACGACTGCGGCTCAAAGCCCGGATTTCTGCGCGCCAATATCGCCTTCGGCCTGGCGCGTGCCGAATTGCGCGATGGTCTGCGGGCGGAGATGAAGAAGTATCTGGGGAAGTGACGTTTAGAACGGTCGTTCAAGCGGCCAGCGACAGTTTCGGATTGTTGGCAAGCACGGTGCAATTGCGGCCATTGGCCTTCGCCGCGTAGAGCGCCCTGTCGGCTGCATGGACCATGGCGGTCCATTCGGAATTGGTGTCCGGCATGAAGCTGGCAACGCCGATGCTGACGGTGGTGATCGCCATTTCGCCGCACCATTGCGAGACCTTCAGGCGGATCGTTTCAGCCACCGCGAACGCTTGCGCCGGTAACAGGTCGGGCAGCAGCACGGCGAATTCCTCGCCGCCGTAGCGGGCGGCGCAGTCGCCGGCCCGTTGCACCGAATCCGAAATACAGATCGCAATCCCGATCAGAACCTCGTCGCCAGCCTGATGCCCGAAGGTGTCGTTGAAGGTCTTGAAGTGGTCGGCGTCGATCATCAAGAGCGCCAATGGCCGTTTCTGCCGCGCCGCGCGCCGCCATTCCGCCTCGATGGAGGCGTCGAACTTGCGGCGGTTGCGCAAGCCGGTGAGGGCATCGGTGGTGGCCAGTTCCTCGAGCTTCTCTTCGGCTTCGGCACGGCGGGTGATTTCGCGCCCCAGAAACAGCGAACCGCCAAGCACGAAAACGGCCAGCGCCGCCATGATCGCGCCGATCCGGGTCGCTTCGATACGCCAAAGACTATAGATATCGGCCCACGGCTTGCCAACCAGAACGACCAGCGGCCTCGTTCCGTCGCGCCAGACAAAGAGCCGCGGCACATGACTAGCGGAGCCGGAACCGGAAAAAGAACCGCTCGGTTCGGAGAGCGCCCGCTTGACTCCGGGCAAATCGCGCAGGTTCTTGCCGATGAGGTCGAGATCGAACGGCGTCCGCATGATCACCGTACCGTCGCGCCGGAACACGGTGATGATATCGTTGGCGCCAAGATGCAGCCGGCCGAGCAGGCCGTGAAAATAGGAAAAGCGGATCGAGCCCGCGACCACACCGAGAAAACGGCCGTCTTCACCCGTAATCCGGCGGCTGAGCACGATGGCGTATGCGCCGTGATGCAGCATCGGACGGCTGATGAACAGGCCCGCGCCGGGTTGCTCCTGATGAATCTTGAAATATTCCTCACCGCTGTGATCTTCCGGCAGCGGATCGAGCGTCGAGGCGTCGATGATCAATTTGCCTGTGGAATCGAATACCTGAATCGCGCCAAAATGTTCGGCAGTCGCGGCACGATCGAACAGGATCAGTTGCCGAAGCGGCTTGCTGGCCTCGTTGATCTCCGGCGATATCATATTGATTGCCACCGCCCGCAGCGACAGATCATAAATCTCGAGGTTGCGTCCGATGTCGGAATCGACGCCGGAAGCGAGATTTTCGAGCGTCTGGCGCGCCAGCTCTTCTTCGCTGTGGCGCATGTCGAGCATGACGCTGGTGCAGATTGCCGAGAAGCCCAGAACCGTGACAATGGAAGAGACGATCAGCAACTTTGCCGATAGCCTCCAGGGCCGGCTGGCCGTATCTTTGCGCCGTCCAAATCCCATTGTTTCGCTCCGAACGAATGGGATGCGCCCGGAATGGTTGCCGTCGGCTTAAATGGGTTCCATGCCAAACTTAATGAGTTAACGTTTCGTTTCCGAACTTCTCCAATCGAGGCTGTTGTGAAGCAATACGACGCGCTGCGTGATTATCTGAAGCAACAGAAGCAGACGGAGTTCGTGCTGAGCTTCGAACAGATCGAGGAGATCATCGAGGCTGCGCTGCCGCGCGCGGCGCACCGCGCGTCGTGGTGGGAGACCTTGCGCAGCCCGCAGGAAAGGATGCCGCAGCGTGAAGCCTGCATCGAGGCCGGCTATATCGCGACCAGGCTTCCGGACGGCAGGTGCGTGCGGTTCACGAAAATTTCCAATCGTCGTCCCGGCGTACGCCGGGCCCAATAACCGCCGGGATCAGCTCGCGGCCTCGAGCCTGACTTCGGTCAATAGCCGCATCGCCGCGTCGGCATCCATCGGCTCGCCGAAGGCAAAGCCCTGCGCATATTCGCAGCCGAGTTGGTAAAGCTCGACCGCGTCGGAATCGGTCTCTGCGCCCTCGGCGACCACATCCATGCCGAGGTCGTGGGCCAACGCGATAATCGACTTGAGGATCACCGGGCGTGTGCCGCGGCTCGTGGTGCGCACAAAGGACTGGTCGATCTTGATGGTGTCGAACGGGAAGCGTTGCAGGTAGGCCAGCGACGAATAGCCGGTGCCGAAATCATCCAGCGACAGGCCCGTGCCGAGTTCGCGGATACGCGTCAGCATCTGGGCGGCGTGCTCCGGATTTTCCATCACCAGCGATTCGGTCAATTCGAGCTTGAGCGTGCCGCGCGCCACCGAGGAGCGTGACAGCACGGTGCGGATGTCGTGGATCAGATCGTGTCTCAGCAGTTGCCGCGAGGAGACGTTGACGCTGGCAAAGATCGGCTCGCGCGAGCGCATCGCCCGCTGCCAGATCGCCAATTGCCTGGCTGTCTGGTCGAGCACGAAAGTACCGAGGTCGACGATGAGGCCGATCTCCTCGGCGATGGAGATGAACTCGACCGGCGACATCCGCCCGAGCTTGGGATGGTCCCAGCGCGCGAGCGCTTCGAAACCGGCAATCGAGCGATCTTCCAGGCGCACGATCGGTTGATAGAGGATCGTGATCTCCTCGCGCTCGATCGCACGGCGCAACTCACTCTCCAGCGTCAGCCGGTCGGTCTTTCGCGCGCGCATCGCGGGCTTGTAGACGTCGATGCGGTCGCCGCCGATGCGCTTTGAATGGTACATCGCAAGCTCGGCGTCCTTGATGATCTCGTCGGTGAGTTGCACTTGCGGATCGGAGAGCGCAAGCCCGATGGAGGCGGTCAGGAAAATCTCGCGGTCGTTGAAGGCGATCGGGGCACGGATGGTCTTGCGGATGGTTTCGGCAAACGCGGTGATACGCGCGGGGTCCTGTTCGGACATCAGGATCAAGCCGAACTGGTCGCCGGCGAGCCGCGCCAGCGTATCCTGCGGCTTGAGGATGCGGGTCAGGCGGCGAGCCAATGTCAGCAGGATGGAATCGCCGACCGCGATGCCAACGGAATCGTTGACCTGCTTGAAGCGGTCGAGATCGATCACCATCAGCGTCGGCCGCAGGTTGGGCATGCTTTTGGCGAAGTTGGCCACCGCGTTGAGGCGGTCCATGAACAGCTTGCGGTTCGGCAGCCCCGTGAGATTGTCGTGAACCGAATCATGGAGCATCCGCTCTTCGGCGTTCTTGGCCTCGGTGACATCGGTCAGCGTGCCGATCACGCGGGAGACTTCGCCGTCGGAGCCGACGACGGGACGGGCTTTCAATGCGAACCACATGAAGTGCCCATCCGGCGTGCGCAGGCGGAAATCCTGCACCAGGCGCCCGCGACGCTGGTCGAGCACGCTGTCGAGCGACGCACGGAAACGATCCTGGTCAAGCGGATGCAACACTTCGAGCCATTTGGCGGCCGGCCCTTCCAGCGTGCCGCGCTTGAGACCGAGCAGGGATTCGGTCTCGGGGCTGGTGAAGACCTTGTCGGCCGAGACGTCCCAGTCCCAGATCAGGTCGCCTGATCCAGCCAGCGCCAATGCGCGCCGCTCGACATCGGACACGATGCCGGTCGTGGCGCCGCCGCCGGCAAACGCGTGCTGCATCACGGTGAAGCCGATCAGCATCACGATCAGAACCAGGCCGCCGAGCAGTGCCGGACCGACGATGTCGTTGGTGACGCTGCCCGCGACCGTCATGCCGGCGGCAATCACCCAGACCACCAGCAGGAACCAGGTCGGGATCAGGAGCACCGCGCGATCGAAGCCGTGCGTGGAGAGATAGACGATCAGCGCAAATCCGGCGAAAGCGATCAGAACCAGCGACATCCGCGCGATGCCGGAAGCCACGGCCGGATCGAACAGAGCGAGCGCGACCAGCGAGCCCAGAAACACCAGCCAGCCGACGGTGATGTGGGAGTAGCGCACATGCCAGCGGGAAAGATTGAGATAGGCGAACAGGAACACCAGCAGCGTCGCCGCCAGGATCGCCTCTCCGCCGGCGCGCCAGACCCGCTCGGCGTTGTTCGACATGTCGAGCACCTTGCCCCAGAAGCCGAAGTCGACGCCGATATAGACCAGGACCGCCCAGGCGAGCGCGGCCGCGGCCGGAAACATGATGCTGCCCTTGACCACGAACAGAATGGTGAGCACCAGCGCCAGCAATCCGGAGATGCCGATCACGATGCCCTGGTAAAGGGTGAAGGAGTTGACCTTGTCCTTGTAGGCGTCGGGCTCCCACAGATAGAGCTGCGGTAGCTTGTCGGTGCGCAACTCCATGACATAGGTAACGACCGAACCGGGATCGAGCGTGATGCGGAAGATGTCGGCGGTGGCGCTCTCCTGGCGCTCGGGCCGGTCGCCGGTCGAGGGCGTGATGGTTGCGATGCGCGACAGTCCGAGATCGGGCCACAGCAAACCTGACGACACGATGCGGTAGTGAGGCGCCACGATGAGACGATCAAGCTGGTCGTCGGTGTTGTTGGTGAGCGCGAACACCACCCAGTACTGGCCGCCTTCGCGGGCGCGGACTTCGATGCGGCGGACGATACCGTCGGGGCCGGGCGCCGTGGAAACCTGGATACGATCCGTGTCGCTGTGCTGATGCTCCAGCACCGCCGTCAGGTCGATCGCAGACACGTCACCGCGAACGCTGACAGCATCAATAGCCATCGCCGGCGTGGCCGCAAAAATCATGAGGCCCAACGCGAGCAGCGTAAGGCACCTGATCAGGCGCAATGTCGATTCTCCGCGGTCAACACATCTCGCGGGCGTCAACCGCCGCCCGGCATGTCGGATAGATGACACGAATGCGAAGGAAATCAAAGGGTTTCCACCCCCATGATCGCTTCCGAGCGTTAAAGCGCCAACACAATTTTGCCAATATGCTCGCTTGTCTCCATGCGCCGGTGCGCTTCAGCGGCCTTTTCCAGCGGGAAAGCGCTGTCCATCAGGGGCTTGATGCGGCCCTCACGCAACAGCGGCATCACCTTGGTCTCGATCGCGGCGACCATCGCTGCTTTATCCGCATTACTACGGGGCCGCAGCGTCGAGCCAGTGTGGTGCAGTCTTTTCACCATGAGCCGCGCGACATTGACCGTGACCTTGGCGCCGCCGAGTGTCGCGATCTGCACGATGCGTCCATCGGCTGCCGCGGCCTCGTAATTGCGTTCGACATAGTCGCCGCCGACCATGTCCAGAATGACGTTGGGACCTTTGCCGTCTGTCATCGGTTTGACGGCGGCGACGAAGTCGTCGGTCTTGTAATTAATGGCATGATCGGCGCCGAGCTTGAGGCAGGCGTCGGCCTTGTCCTTCGATCCGACGGTGACGATCACCCTGGCGCCGAAAGCCTTGGCCAACTGGATCGCCATGGTGCCGATGCCGGACGAGCCGCCGTGAATCAGGATGGTCTCGCCGGCTTTGAGCCCGCCGCGCTCGAACACGTTGTGCCACACGGTCATCAATGTCTCCGGCGTGGCGCCGGCTTCCTGCATCGACAGCGAGGCGGGCACCGCCATCGCCTGCGCGTCTTGCGCGATGCAATATTGGGCGTAGCCGCCGCCGGCCACCAGCGACATCACCTTGTCGCCGATCTTGTGCTTGTGGGCTCCCTCGCCCAGCGCCACCACTTCGCCCGCGACCTCAAGGCCGGGTAAATCGCTGGCGCCGGGCGGCGGCGGGTAGGCCCCGGAGCGCTGGGCTACGTCAGGACGGTTGACGCCCGCGGCGGCGACCTTGATCAGGATTTCGTTTGGTCCCGGAGTGGGCACAGCCCGCGTCTCGGGCAGAAGCACCTCGGGGCCGCCGGGCTTGCTGATCGCGACGACGGTCATGTGTGAAGGGACTTTTTCCATGATTTGTCCTTGGCCAAACGCTAGAATTTCCTACGGGATGTCTGATTAGCCAGCGGTCTTTGGTCTGGCAACCAGCCGAAGGCTTTATTGACCAAGGAGTAGCGCATGGCTTCCATCGAGGACGACGACAAACCGCGAAAGAAGGTCACCCATGAGATCGGGCAGGATCTCTCGCTGCTATCGGTCGAGGAACTGAGCGAGCGCATCGCGCTTCTGAGCTCGGAGATCGAGCGCTTGCAGGCGGCCGCGACCAAGAAGCGCGCCTCCAAGGAAGCCGCGAATAATTTCTTCAAGTCGTGAGACGGTGAGACGGAATGGGGTGATCTCGACGTCGTCCCGGCGAACGCCGGGACCCATACGCCGGGGACTCGCGGTTACGAAAACTGCTGAACGGCTTTTCCTCAACTGGAACGGTCGGTGGTTTTGGGTTCCTGCTTGCGCAGGGACGACGACTGATGGTGTGTCCGTGAACCGCCATTCGGCCAATGACCGACATGGCAAACAAAGCCTGAAAAAATTCGCTCATTTACGGTTGATTAAGCTTTCTCAGGTATGACTTTCATTGTCCTCTTTGGACACCGAGTGGCTCCTGTCCACTCTGTTTGACGCCTCCCTGTTATCAACTTCAAAAGCCGCCGGAAACGGCGGCTCTTTTTTTGCCCTTTTTCGCCGCATCTTCAGCGCAGGTCTGAAGTCCCTGGGGCGTTCGTTTGAGCTTTGCGGAGGGCGCTGGAAACCATAAATCCGCTTGCGGCTGGACTCTCGCCCCCGGCGCGCGCAATGATTTATTCATCATAATTCGGCCCCCGCGGGCCGATGGTAAACAGTGGCGTGAGGCGTTCAGAAATGTCGGACCGGTCGCAAGGCGAAACCCCGCTTGTCCAGTTCAGCGAACGGCTGACCAATTCGGCTGCGTTCGGCACCCTGTTCCGGGAAGGCATGGACCTCGTCGAGGAGACCGCCGCCTATCTCGACGGCGCCGGCCGCACCGAAGCCAAGGCGCTTGAGCGTTCCGCCAGCCTGACCTACGCCACCGAAAGCATGCGGCTGACCACCCGCCTGATGCAACTGGCCTCCTGGCTTTTGCTGCACCGTGCGGTCAAGGAAGGCGAAATGACCTTGACCCAGGCCAACCGCGAAAAGACCAAGGTCAAGCTCTCGGCCGCCGACCCGGGTCCGAGCGAGATGATCGAAAAGCTGCCTTCACAACTGCAGGATCTGATCGCCCGCTCGATGGCGCTGCAAGGCAAAGTGCGCCGTCTCGATTCCACGATCCATGCCGGTCCGGCCGAGCGCGCGCCGATCGGCAATCCCCTGGTGCCCCAGCTCAATCGCCTGAAGGCTGCGTTCGAACGGTAACGCCGGCGGGCTTCCCGGTCTTTCGTTCGCGCCACTTGTCGGGAGCGTTGCGCACGCGGATGGGCAGCTCTTGAATGAACTGACCTGCAAAATGATCAGGCCGTGCTGACCCCCTTCTCGATCGCGCTGGTGTTGTCGGCCGCGCTATTGCACGCGAGCTGGAACGCGTTGTTGCGGGGCGGGGCGGATCGTACCCAATCCATGTCGATCATGTGCATCATCGCCGGCCTCACAGGCTTTGCGATGATCGCCGTCGCCGGCCTGCCGGTATTGGCCGCAAGCTATGTGGTCGCCTCGGGACTGCTTCACTTCTGCTACAACGTGCTGCTGGTGCGGATGTATCGCAGCGGCGATCTCGGCGAGACCTATCCGGTCGCACGCGGCGCTTCGCCCGCTTTGATTGCGCTAGGTGGAAGCGTGTTTGCCGGTGAATGGATGGGCCCGCTCGGGATCGTTGGCGTCGGTCTTGTTTGTGTGGGAATTCTCATGCTGGCGGCGGTGCGAACCGGCGACGGTCTCTTTCGCCTCCGCGGCATGAGCCTGACCGCAGCGCTTGCGACCGGCGTCAGCATTGCAGCCTATAGCGTGGTCGATGGGCTCGGCGTGCGCGCGTCGGGCAACTGGGTCGCCTATACCGGCGGCATCTTCGTTTTCGAACTGGCGATGCCGTTATGGTATCTGGCGCGACAGGGCAGAATTGCCTTTGCGATTTCGTCCACGGAAGCGGCCAAAGCGGCCAGCGGAGGACTGATCTCGCTCGCCGCTTACGGCGCGATCATCTGGGCCATGCAGGGCAATGCGATGGGGGCGGTCTCGGCCCTGCGCGAAACCAGCGTGGTGTTCGCAGCCCTGCTGGGCGCTATTTTTCTCGGCGAACGCCTGACCGGTTTGCGGCTGGCGGCCTGCTGCACCATCGCCGCAGGCGCGGTCTGTGTCGGCTGGCGCGTTTAGATTCCACCCGCATCAAATCAAAAACGCCCCCACGTCAGCGGAGGCGTTTTGCATTCGGAGCAGATGAGGCCGGGAGGCCTAATCTTTCTTGAGAAAGCCCGAAAACTTCTTCTGGAACCGCGAAACGCGGCCGCCGCGATCGAGAAGCTGCTGGGCGCCACCGGTCCAGGCCGGATGCGACCGGGGGTCGATATCGAGATTGAGTTTGTCGCCTTCCTTGCCCCAGGTGGAGCGGGTCTGGTACTCGGTACCATCGGTCATGACGACCGTAATCATATGATAATTCGGGTGAATTTCCGCTTTCATAGCAGGTCCTTCGGCGCGCCCGCGCCCGTGTTTCGTTTCTGGGAGTGACGGATTTGGGCGGGTCTATAACGCAAGCCGCCCTTCAAAACAAGCCAAGTATCGGCCAAGTATCGACCAAGGGTCGGCCAAGGATCGATCAAGTATCAGCCTGATATCGGCCGATCCGAAAAGGGCTGGGTCCCGTGTGCCGAACGCAGCCGATTTTGCAGCAAGAGCTCATTTGCCAGCAGGGGTTATGGAGCCTATCTGGGGGTGGCAACTGGGATGGTTCTGATACATGAGCGCAGTGGAACGGCTTGAAGACCGGGGCGAACAAACAGCACCCGGGGGCGATGCGGCGGCCGAGCCGGGCGTTGTGGCATCGCCGCTCGATGCGGCGCTCAATGCCGCTCCGGCGGTACGCACCGCGCGGCTGCGTCCGCTGCTTGCACTCGCGCCCTATATGGCGCGCTACCGTGGCCGCGTCACGCTTGCCTTCATCTCACTGACGGTCGCCGCGATCACCACTTTGGTCGTGCCGGTCGCGGTGCGGCGGATGATCGATTTCGGCTTCACGCCGGAAGGCATCGCCCGCATCAACAGCTATTTCAGCGTCATGATCGCGGTGGTCGGCATCTTGGCGCTCGCCAGCGCCTCGCGCTTCTACCTCGTGATGACGATTGGCGAGCGCATTGTTGCCGATCTCAGGCGCGACGTGTTCGCGCATCTGATGTCCTTGTCTCCGGCCTTCTTCGATTCCTCGCGCAGCGGCGAATTGATCTCGCGCCTGACCGCCGATACCACCCAGATCAAGTCGGCCGTCGGCGCCTCGGTTTCGATTGCGCTGCGCAACTTCATGCTGTTCGTCGGCGCCACCGCGATGATGGTGATCACAAGCCCCCGCCTTTCCGGCTTCGTGCTGCTCGCCATTCCCCTGGTCGTGCTGCCGCTGATGGCGTTCGGCCGCTGGGTGCGGCGGTTGTCGCGCAATGCCCAGGATACGCTCGCCGACGCCAGCGCCTATGCTTCCGAACTGGTCGGCGCGATCCGCACCGTGCAGGCCTATACCGGCGAGCGGCTGGCCAATACGCGCTTCACCGGCGAAGTCGAGCAGGCCTATGAGGCCGCGCGCTCGTCGAGCCGGGCCCGCGCGGTGCTGACCGCCATCGTCATCTTTATCGTCTTCACCAGCGTCGTGATCATCCTCTGGATCGGCTCGAACGACGTCGAAGCCGGGTTGATCAGCCCGGGCCGGCTCGGCCAGTTCGTCCTCTACACGGCGTTTGCCGCCACCGGTCTCGGTCAGCTCTCCGAAGTCTGGGGCGAAGTCTCGGCCGCCTCCGGCGCCGCCGAACGGTTGTTTGAAATCCTGCGGGTCAAGTCGCAGATCACGGCACCGGCTTCACCGCTTCCGCTGCCGGAGCCTTCACGCGGCGATGTCAGTTTCGAAAACGTCAGCTTCGCTTATCCGATGCGCCCCGAGACGTCGGCTGTCGACGGCGTCTCTTTCTCGGTGCGGGCAGGCGAGAAGGTCGCCATCGTCGGTCCCTCGGGCGCGGGCAAGAGCACGCTGTTTCATTTGCTGTTGCGGTTTTACGATCCGGCTTCCGGCACGATCTCGGTCGACGGTGTACCGATCCGTTTCACCGATCCGGCCGAGGTGCGTAAACGAATCGCGCTGGTCCCGCAGGATCCGGTGGTGTTTGCCGCCAGCGCTCGCGACAATATCCGCTTCGGCAGGCCTGGGGCCAGCGATGCCGATGTCGAACGCGCCGCCGAGCTTGCACATGCATCCGAATTTTTGCGACGGCTGCCCGGCGGATTCGAGGCGCCGCTCGGCGAGCGCGGCGTGATGCTCTCGGGTGGTCAGCGCCAGCGCATTGCGATCGCGCGCGCCATCCTGCGCGATGCGCCATTGTTATTGCTCGATGAAGCGACGTCTGCGCTCGATGCCGAATCCGAGACGCTGGTGCAGACGGCGCTGGAAGAATTGATGAACCGCCGCACCACACTCGTGATCGCGCACCGCCTGGCGACGGTTTTGTCCTGCGACCGCATTCTGGTGATGGAACAGGGCAAGATCGTCGAACAGGGCAACCACGCTTCGCTGGTTGCGGCGAACGGGCTCTATGCGCGGCTGGCGCGGTTGCAATTCGACGGTGCCTGACATTCGTGGAATAGTTACGCGCCCGGAATAGCTACTGGCATTTCGGCGACAGCATTGGGACGTTCGCCCATACCCAGTTTTTCCAGGAGCCATCCTTTCCGACGCAGGCTGCGGAGGAGGTAGATGGGGTCGCCGACGAAGTAGATGGCGCCGCGGAAGAGACAGGTGGCGCGGCGACCCTCTCGGCCGCAAAGTGACGGTCGAGACGTTTGACCGAGGCGGTCCCCGCAACGATGACGGCGAGAAACACCGCGGAGCCCATGGCAAATTCGGTGCGCGTCATTGGACCTCTCCGCTCCTCCAGGTCATCTTCAATACCGGCCGGCCCGAGGTCGGATTGACGTCTGCGCCGGCGTGGATGAAACCGTTGCGCTCATAAAAGCGAATGGCGCGCGCATTGTCATCGTTGACGAGCAGCGTGATGGAATGGGGCGAAAGCCGTTTGGCCTCATCGATCAGCGCCTCTGCGAGCTTCGAGCCCCAATGCTCGGGCGCGACCACAAGCTGATCGAGATAGGCGTCTGTGTCGATCGTCACGAAGCCGACCAATGTGTCGGCTTCTTCCGCAACGATGATCGCCGCGTTCGGCACCAGTTCGTTGCGCCAGCGCTCGCGCCACCACGGCACGCGCGCGGTAAAATCAATCGAGGGGTAGGCCTGTTGCCAGGTCTTCAGCCATAGCGCGATCGCGGCGTCCTCGTCGGAAGGCCGGTAGGGGCGAAGGGTGAAGGGTTTGTTCATTGTTGTACGCCGTCATTCCGGGATGGTCCAAAGGACCAGACCCGGAATCTCGAGATTCCGGGTCCGCGCCCTGCGCGCCCCGGAATGACAGTGCCCATCGTCACCGTTCCGTCAGTTTCAGTTCGATGCGGCGGTTGCGCCGGTAGGCATCTTCGGTGTTGGCGGTATCGAGCGGCTGAAACTCGGCAAAGCCGGCCGCGACCAGCCGCTGTGCGGGAACGCCAAGTGAAATCAGATATTGCACCACCGAGATCGCGCGCGCCGACGACAGCTCCCAGTTCGACTTGAACAGGGGGCTGTTGGTGATCGGTCGCACGTCGGTGTGGCCGTCGACCCGCAATACCCAGGCGATTTCGCCCGGGATCTGCTTGTCGAGTTCGGCCAGAGCGGCGCCGACCTTGTCGAGTTCGGCGCGGCCCTCGGGCAGCAACGTCGCCTGCCCGGTGTCGAAGAACACTTCCGACTGGAACACGAAGCGGTCGCCGACGATCCGCACATCCGGCCGGTTACCGAGAATGGCGCGCAGCCGTCCGAAAAATTCGGAGCGGTAGCGCGACAATTCCTGAACCCGCTGCGCCAGCGCAACATTGAGGCGCTGTCCGAGATCGGCGATGCGTCCCTGCGATTCCTGATCGCGCTTTTCCGTGGCCTGCAAAGCCTCTTCAAGCGCGGCAAGCTGGCGGCGGAGCGCGCTGATCTGCTGGTTCAACACCTCGATCTGTGCCAGCGCGCGCGAGGAGACCTGCTTTTCGGAATCGAGCGCCTTGTTGAGTTCGCTGGTGCGGCTTGCGGCGTCGCTGCCGGCGCCGGAAAGGCCGTCATAAAGGCCCTTGATGCGGTCGCGTTCGCCCTCGGCCGAAGCCAGTCCTGCCCGCACCTGCGAAAGCTGATCCTCGACGTTGATCTTGCCGAGTTTTTCCAGCGAGAGCAGATCGTTCAGCTCGGCGATCTTGGCGTTGAGCTGTTCCAGCGCCTTGTCCTTGCCAGTGACCTCCTGCGACAGGAAGAATTGCACGACCAGAAATACGGAGAGCAGGAATACGATCGACAGCACCAGCGTCGACAGTGCGTCGACGAAGCCCGGCCAATAGTTGAAGGCGCTTTCGCTGCGGCGTGCTCGGGCAAGGGCCATGGGTATTCTCCGACCTTGTGTCCCGGACGCGGTGCAGCGCCTTATGCGCTGCTCCGCAGAGCCGGGACCTATGTTATGGACCCCGGATCAGCGGCGCATCGTTTTACGCTGCGCCGCGTCCGGGGCAAGGCTAACCCTACTCCGGCAGGCGACACACGGCTTCGATATTGTGGCCATCGGGATCGAGCACGAAAGCGCCGTAATAGTCCGGGTCATAGTGCGCGCGAATCCCGGGCCGTCCATTGTCCTTGCCACCGGCCGCGATCGCCGCGTCATAAAATCGGTCAACGGTCGCGCGATCATTGGCTGCGAACGCGATATGCGCGCCGGATTGCTGGGCGTTGCGAATTCCGATCCAGAAAAAGGCTTTTGGCCGGATTCCATAACCTGCGAAACGATTGCCGTCCCCATAGAGCCGCGCGATGCCCAGAGGGAGCAGCGCACGATCGTAGAATTGTATCGAGCGCTTGATGTCGCTGACGCCAATGGTGACGTGATCCAGCATGGCGGGTCCCGTGCTTAACTCTTCTCGGGCTGGCGCGCGATGCGCTCGAGCAGCCGCTTGATCTCGCGGTTCTGCTCGCCCTGGCCGTCGGCCCACTCACGGATCATCTGCTGCTCGGTGCGCATATGGGTGACGAGGCCCTGGATGGCTTCGGCCAGATTGGCCATGGCCGCGGTCGTGCCCCGGTTGCCGCCGCCTTCTTCGAGCGCGACACGCAGCCGGTCGACGGCGACCTGAAGGTCGCCGCTCGGACCGGCCTCGCCGGAATAGCCGCCCACGGTCGTGGCGAGCCAATCCTCAAGGTCGGTGTAGAAGCGGTTTTGCGCCTGGCTCGATTGCAGGTCGAGAAAGCCGAGGATCAGTGACCCGGCGAGGCCAAACAGCGACGACGAAAACGAAATGCCCATGCCGCCGAGCGGGGCGGCCAAACCTTCCTTGAGCGTATCGAACAGGGCACCGGCATCGCCGCCGACCTTCAACCCATCGATCACCTTGCCGACGGAACTCACGGTTTCGATCAGGCCCCAGAAGGTGCCGAGCAGGCCGAGGAAGACGAGCAGGCCGGTCATGTAGCGGGAAATGTCGCGTGCCTCATCGAGGCGGGTGGCGATGGAATCGAGCAGATGCCGCATGGTCTGCTGCGAGATGGTCATGCGCCCGGAGCGCTCGCCGCCGAGAATGGCCGCCATCGGCGCCAGCAGGGTCGGATGGCGGTCGATCGCTAAGCCCGGATCGGCAACGCGGAAATTATTGACCCAGGCGACTTCCGGATAAAGCCGGATCACCTGGCGGAAAGACAGGATGATGCCGACCAGAAGCACGAGCCCGATCAGCGCGTTCAGGCCGGGATTGGCGAAGAAGGCGGTGATGATCTGCCTGTAGAGCACGACCATGATCAGCGCGCACAGCACCAGAAACACCAGCATCCGCACCAGGAAGATTCGCGGAGGGGAGAGCTTCGTGAATTCAAGCTCCATCGCGGAGCGGGAAGAAGTGGGCATCGCTAGTGGTCCGATTCTAACATTCGCATCCCCTCTCAGAGGCCCTACTATGGCACAGCGAGGCGGAGATAAAAGGCCGGTTGCGGGCAGGCGGGCGGCCGGGTGGGAACTTCCACGTGAAACTTCGACTGGACCTCACACGTATTTTTGGCAAAGCTTCGGCAAGACAAGCGGTTAAACAGCCACGTGGTTAAACAGTAATGACGGCGATTTCATACATCGGGGCACTGGCAGCGATCGCGCTGTCGCTCTCGATCCTGATGGCAGGGGCCTGGGTGGTGCAGCAGCGCACCGGCAATTCCGGCTGGGTCGATACCATCTGGACTTTTTCGGTTGGCCTCGTCGGTGCGGCCAGCGCGCTTTGGCCGGTGACGGGCGGTGAACCGAGCGCGCGGCAATGGCTGGTTGCAGCTTTTGTCGCGGCCTGGTCGCTGCGGCTTGGTGTGCATATCGCGGAGCGCACCGCCGGGATTACGGACGATCCGCGCTATGCGGCATTCGCCGAGGAATGGGGTATTCACGCGCCGCGCCGGATGTTCTTGTTCCTGCAAAATCAGGGTTTCGGGTCGATCCCGCTGGTGTTTGCGATCTTTGTGGCCGCGCATGTCCCGTCCCCCGATTTGCGGCTGCAAGATTATCTCGGCGCGCTGGTGCTGCTTCTCGGCATTGTCGGTGAAGCTTTCGCGGACACCCAGCTCAAACAGTTCAGGGAACGTCCTGGCAGCCGGGGTTTGGTGTGCGATATCGGCCTTTGGCGCTGGTCGCGTCATCCGAACTATTTTTTCGAGTGGCTGGGCTGGCTCGCTTATCCCGTGATCGCGATCTCTCCCGACTACGCGTGGGGCTGGGCAGCCTTGCTTGCACCGGCCTTCATGTACTGGATCCTGGTGTACGTCACCGGCATCCCGCCGCTGGAAGCACAGATGCTGCGCTCACGCGGCGAGCGCTATCGCGACTACCAGTCGCGCACCAGCATCTTCTTTCCGTTGCCGCCTCGGCAGCCGGAAGCAGAGAGAGCGGTCAGATGAGTATCGCTTCCGGAACCATCGGCGCCGCCGAGCGGGTACCGTTACCGGATCTTTTGATCCGAACCGCCATCCACCAGCTCTGTTCGCGCACGGCAGCGCAGTTTGCAGCCGGCGGCTTTTCCCGGTGTTTCCGACGTCGCTACGCCGTTTGATGCCGCTTGAGGAAGGCGCGCGCGCGGTTGATGGTGCGCGCCTTCAGCTCGGGCGGCTCTTTCCAGGGGAATACCGTGATCTCGGCATTCGGGCAGAGCGAGGCGACATCGATCGAAGCCGCGAGCGGATGCGCGTCGACGTCATCAGGCAGCACCAGCATCGACGTCTGGCATGATTTCGCGAAATCGCGCGATACGCTGTACACGAAATCGGGCCGTACGCGGTAAAGGTTGTGCAGATACGTCTCGATCGTCTCCATCGAGAAGTCGCCGCGCTCGCGCAGCTCCTTGGCCCAGACCGTCTTGCCGGCGTCGTACATGTAATTTGGTTTGGCCGGGTTGTGCCCGACCGGTTGGCTCAATATCGCCGCCGTGACGCGCTGTGGCGCCCGCTCCATCAACTTCATCGCAAACGGGCCGCCGATGCAGTTTCCGAAGAAGAAAAACTTGTCGATTCCCAGATGGTCCATCACGCCCAACTGGTCGGCGGCGAAGGCGCCCCAGGGATCCTCCTCCGGCACCTCTCCGGTGGACTTGCCGCCCGTGGCGTTGCGCTGGTCCATGGTGATCACGCGGAAGTCGTTCTTGAACTCCTCCGGAATGTTGATCACCGCACGCGCCCACACCGCCATACAGGAGTTCAAGCCGCCGCCGGGCACAGCCAGCAGCGGGTAGCCTGAGCCGATCTCGGCGTAGCGGATGCGGACATTACCTTTCTCGTAGAAACCGACCTTGGCGCCATCAGGCAATCCCGCAACCGCTCCCGCCGCCGGCTGAGCTTGTGCGAATACTTGCGGCACTGCGCTTGCCGCGGCGGCGGCAGCACCGCTTGCAAGAACGGTGCGTCGGCTCGAATCGATCATCTGCTCCTCCCTTGTAGCGCACGTGGTCCGTGCGACCTGTGCTCGGCATTCTGAGCGTTATTTGAATACACCCTAGGTCAAGCAGTTGGGCGCGGCAATCGCGACCGACATCGCTGATCCGGCAGGGGTCGCCTTGCGGGGGCTGGTCGCCGATGCCACACTTCCCGTCAAGCCCGGACCAACCAAGCGGGCAGGCGGGACGTGAGAGGAAACGATGAGGCTCGCTGCGAAAGTTTTCGCCGCCCTGCTTGTCCTGCTCGCGGC
>Ga0116129_1000396_pt1 | contig 28923 bp, 15 predicted proteins | sample June2015DPH_17_2_FD_89732 | JGI IMG/M metagenome (GOLD analysis project Ga0116129, IMG submission 89732) | Peatland microbial communities from SPRUCE experiment site at the Marcell Experimental Forest, Minnesota, USA - June2015DPH_17_10 | ecosystem: Environmental > Terrestrial > Soil > Wetlands...
ACACCGCGCAAAGGAACCAGCCGAGCCACACGCTTTCTCCGCGTCCTTCTACGCCCACCCGGTTCATGCCGTCGTTCCAATCGCCGGTCCCGGATAGCGGAAGTCCATGCGAGCCGAGCTTCCAGGCACATTTAAGGGCACGCCGGCAATGCTCGAACAGAGACCCCACTTCGGAAGAGACCGCGGGTACGAACATTTTCTCCTGTTCATGTTCGCCCAGCGGCGGCGCGTCGAGAAAGGGAATTTGCTCGTCGAGAATGCCCATGTCGCCAGTCACACTGACATAATGCGCGGTCACGAAGGGCAGCCATGCCAAGTCGTCCGAACAGCGGGTGCGCACGCCCAGGCCCGTCTCCGCGTGCCACCAATGCTGGACATCCCCTTCCAGGAATTGCCGCGCCGCCGCGGCCAGAATATGCGCCCGCGTCAGCTCCGGCGCGATATAGACGAAGGCCAGCGAATCCTGCAACTGATCGCGATAGCCGAAGGCGCCGCTCGATTGGTGCATCGCGGTGCGTCCCCAGAAACGGCAGCTCAATGCCTGATACGGCAGCCAGCGATTCAATAGAAAATCGGTCGACAGCAGCGGCGTGCGTACCCGCATGCGATTCAACCTGTCGTCCCATGCCTGGCGCGTGGCGTGCAGCGCATCCTCAATCTGGCGCGGCTCCTTGTAACGCTCTACCACCGCGCGCATCGCGTCCATGTCCGCCGTTTCGCCGAGCAGAAAAGTCACATCCACCTGCTGCCCGCGATCGAGCGTAACGGGGAGCTGCATCGCGGCGGCAGGATCGAGACCCGCTCCGGTTCGATTATCAAGCCGCATGCGTCCCAGCGCGAACGGTTTTCCTCCGACATTATTCCGCCCCAGGAATTGCGTGCGATCGCCAGAATACGACGCCGCGCGCGGCGACGAAGCGGCGAACGCCACGCTCCTGGTAAAGTTGCCGGTCCAGGACTGGGTCGCGACCACCGCCCCGGACTGCTCGTCGCGGGAGGTCTGCACGTTGAGCTGCTGATCTTCGCGGGTTGGCCCGAGAACCCATTCCGCGCAGTACGTAACCGTCAAACGGCGTGCACGCGTCGAATCGTTTCGCAAACGCAGCCGGCAGATTTTTACGGGATCGTTGGGCGGCACGAAGATCGTCAGCTCCTGTCCGATCGAATGGCTGTTGTGCTCGAACACGGTGTAGCCTTGGCCGTGGCGGGCGCGGTACGCGTCTTTTTCGCGAACCGGCAGCGGCGTCGGCGTCCAGATGGCTCCGCTTTCGTCGTCGCGAAGATAGATCGCTTCCGATTGCGGATCCGTCACCGGATCGTTATGCCACGGCGTCAGCCGGTTCGACTGGCTGTTGCCGGACCAGGTGCAGCCCAGGCCGCTCTCGCTGATCAAGGTGCCGAAGGACGGGTTGGCGATCACGTTCACCCACGCCGAAGGAGTCTGCGATCCGGGTTTGAGATAAATCGCGTACTCGCGGCCATCGGGCGTGAATCCTCCCACTCCGTTGAAGTACGGTAATTCGAGAAACGGCAGAGGCAGCGATACTTGTTCCGGAGGATTTCCGGAAGGCACGAAGATCGGCGGCGGATGAGTTTCGCTGGCGCCCGAAAGCTGTTGTTTCAAGGATCCGCGCTGTCCGCTCAGCACCACGCTTGCGGTCGCCAGCAGGAGGTTGCGATGCTCCTCCGGCATCGCGTTCCAGTCGCGCAGGAAAACGCCGCCGGGCTTATTCACGTCGGACCTGTCGGCTTCCGAAGAATGCGCTTCGATCTGCCGCAGGAGCTGAATATTCAACGGGCGATCGTAGCTGGCCAATTCCTGATTCACGATAATCAGATCGCAGCGGAAACCGCGCAAGCGCCAATACGTGTGCGCCAGCAGCAGTTCGCGAATCAGCGGCAGATTGCGGATATCGCCGATCGTGACCACCAGCATCGGCAGGTCGCCCGAAATTCCGTACGCCCACAGCGCGGATTGCCCCAGCCGGTTTTGCAGCAGCCGCTCGCTAAGCGGACGAAGCCGCGCATTCGGATACAGCAAATGGCTGGCCAGCTCCTGGAAACGATGGGCGGCCGCGGGACCGATGCCCAGGTATCGAAACTCGAGCTGCGCCCGCGTCCAGGCCATCTCGAAAGCGCGCGACACAGATTCCGGACGCTTATATTTTTCAATCAGCGTGAGCAACGCCTCGCGCGAGGACGCGGTCAGCGTCAGGAATGAAATCTCCACCCGGTCCCGCGCTTCGAGCGCGACGCTGCATCGCAGGCTGAAAATCGGATCGAGCACGGCGCCGGTCGATCCGCTCAATTCGCGGCGTAGCGCATCCGGGGAGGAGACTCCATTGCCGCGGCCCAGAAACAAGGCTCGATCCGTCTCCCTCTGGATGCGGCCCAGCTCGACCGACGACGCTCCTATGATGAGATGGGCGGCCCAGATCGGCGCATCTTCAGGACCGCGCGGCCGCCGGTGCGCGATCAATACATCGTCGCCCAGCGCTTCCGTCTCGACGAACATCTTGGCGAACGCAGGATGCGCGGTATCGGTGCGATGCGGAGCCAGCGTCAGTTCCGCATAACTGGTCAGCTCGAGCTGCCGGCCGCGCAGCGTGCGATTGGTGATCGTCAATCGCCGCAGCTCGACTTCATCCTCAGCGGTGACCGTCACATCCATCGTCGTATCGATGCCGAGGACCGTGCGGTGGAACTCGGCGCGATCCGCGGAGAAACTCGCCGAGCTTGTTCCGAGGCGCCCGCCCACCGGATGATACGCCGCCGACCAGATCGCGTCCGACCGCAGATCGCGAATATAAATGAAACTGCCCCACGCATCGAGCGTCGTATCGGAGCGCCAGCGGGTCACATCGAATTCATGGGATCGGCTATAGCCACCGCCGGAGTTGGTGATCATCAGCGAGTAGTGCGCGTTGCCTTGCAAATGAGCACGCGGCACCGGCGTGTCTTCCTTCCACGTGCGTTCCGCCGGCTCTTCGTTGGTCACGGATCGCACGGGCGCCATGCGCGTCTGCTTCTCTTCCTCCGGCAACTTCGCAATCGGCAGCCGTTCAAATAGCAGGGATTCGACGGCCCGAATCCGAACGTCGGAATGGAAGCGTTCCTGCATTACATCGCGATGCAGAATATTGTTCAGCGCGATCAGGCTCATGCCCTGGTGATGCGCCATGTACGCGTAAATCACCACGCCGCGCTTGCCGTCCCGCTTATTTTCACGGCTGAAATCAATGGATTCGTAGTAGCCCATTGGACCGTTCAGGTCGAAATTTTCAAGCCGCCGCAGATTATCGATCGCCGCCGCCGGGTCCACCAGCAGCGCTAGCATGGTCGAGTAGGGCGAGACCACCAGATCGTCGGACAGGCCGGGCTTCAGCGCCAGCGCCGGCACGCCAAACGCCTTGTATTGATAAATCTGATTCGCGTCCAGCGCGCTGTAGGCCGATTCGGAGATGCCCCAGGGCACGCTTTTCTCATGCCCGTAGGCGATCTGGCGCTCCACCGCGTCCCGGCAGGCATGGTCCAGCAGGGAATTGGCGAAGCTGTGGGTGAACAGCCTGGGCATCAGGTATTCGAACATGGTGCCGCTCCAGGACAGCAGCGTGCGGCCGTTAGGCGAGGATGCCAAGGGCCGCGCCATCGCGTGCCAGTGCTCAATCGGCACGTCGCCTTTAGCGATCGAGACCAAGCTCGCCAGGCGGCATTCGCTGGCCAGCAGGTCGTAATGACTGTTGAATTCCAGCGGTCCACCTACCGCATAGCCGACCCCGAACAGCCGCCGGCTGGAATCATAGAGCAAAGCCATGTTGGTGGCCGCCGAAAGTTCTTTCGCCAAGGCGGACAACGCGCGCATTTTCTTGACCGTCTCGATTGCGTTGGCCTTGGCGTGGCTGTATTCGGAGGCAAGCTGATTCAGCCACGCCGCCACATCGGGCCGTAAATCGGGGGTGCCGCGCCACGCCAGAATCGCGTCCATCGGCGCGGATTTTCCTTCCGCCAGTGCCTTCAAAGACGGAGCCGTATGCACCACGCGGCGGCGCAGCTTCGGAATGTCCGGATTCAGCGCGGCCAAAAACGAATCGGGCGGCGTGCTCAGCGTTTCCATCCACAGCAGATAACGCTCCACCACGGCGATCCATTGGGCCACATCGCGCGACAAGTGGGCCACCCAGTAAGACCGCTCCTCGCGTTCTTCCTGCCAGCGGCGCGCATTGGTCAATTGCTGCACCGGAATCAGAACCATGCGCAACTGGCCGATCACCTGATCGCCCTCTACTTTGCCGCGCAGAATGCGGCGCAAGGCGCGCAGCGGCATCCTCATGGAGGGGTCCTCGCCCCATACCTCGCGCAAAATCGCCAGCGTGTCGGCAATCCCCTGAGGGCAGCGTCGATCGAGAATCGGCGCGGCCAGCAGTTCCTCGCAGCCGCGTTCGAGCACCCACAGGCTGGCCAGAAAATTGCCGCTGTCGACCGTCGAAACATAGCGCGGCAGCAGAGGCTGCTTCGATCTCGTGTCGTACCAGTTGAGCAGATGACCCTCATAGCGTTCGAGCGAATGGAGCGTCTCCATCGTCTTCGAACAGCGTTCCAGAAACTCATCCGCCGTCAGATACCCCAGGTCTGTGGCGGCCAGCGCCGAAGCCAGCCACAGGCCGATATTCGTGGGCGACGTCCGCTGCGCCACTTCGACCCGCAGCACCAGTTGCGAATTATCGGGCGGCAGCCAATTGGAATCCTGATTCACCAGATCGTCGAAATACCGCCAGGTCCTGCGCGCCGCGCGGCGTAAAAAACGAAGGTCGATCTTGTCTCTTCGAAACAGCGGAGCGGAGCCGTTCAGCCAGCGAATCAGCGCCGGCGAAGCGGCCCAGAGCGCCAGGAACGGGAACGTCGCGGACAGTGCGCCGCGGCCGTGCAGCACGATCATCAGCAGCACCGACAATCCGGTGACGCCCAGCATCTGCTGCATCGTAGTGCTGAGGTGGCGATGCACCTCCATCCCCGTCGCCTCCGCGGTCTGCCATTCCAGTAGATGGCGGCGGCTCAATGATTTGCGATAGCCGACGCGCACAATGGCGTCCACCGATACCCATGCCTGGTGCGGCAGAAACGCGATCATCACCAGGGAGCGAACCAGCTCGTCGGCTGCGCCCCTCCAGCCCTCCACCTCGCCCTGAATGTGGCGCGCTAGCCGGTCGAGCAGAGGTGCCAGCGCCAGAATCGCAATGGCGCCTCCAATCACCAGGCTCCACACGCCAGGCGCCGGGGACGCCAGCCAGCCGAACAGCAGCAGCACCAGCGATGCCACCGGAACCAGGCTCCGCCGCAGATTATCCAGGATGCGAAAACGGCTGATGGTAGAAAGGGAGTTGAGGACTTTGCCGCCGCTCTTCACGGGAACGTTCGAGAAAACCCAGGACGCAATCTGCCAATCGCCGCGAATCCAGCGGTGCATCCGCTTGCAATAGCTCACATAGTCGAGCGGCAGATTTTCGAAGAGTTCGATATCGCTGGCCAGGGCGACGCCCGCGAACGATCCTTCAATCAGATCGTGGCTCAGCAGCGTTTCATCCGGAAAGCGATCCCCCACCGTTTCATCAAACGCGCGCACATCGTAGATCGCCTTGCCGTGAAAAATTCCTTCGCCAAACAAATCCTGCTGCGCGTCGGAGACCGATTTGCAATAAGGGTCTGTGCCGGACGTGTCGGCGAAAATGCGAGTAAATCGGGTCGCCGTCGCGCTGGGCAGCGAAATACTCACCCGCGGTTGGATGATGCTGAACCCTCCCAGGCGAGTGTGGGTGACCGGATCGATCTCCACCTGGTTCAACGGATGCGCGATGGTTTCGATCATTCTGCGGGCGGTTCCCGGAGGAAGCTGTGTATCCGCGTCCAGCGTGATCGCGTAGCGCACCGGCACGGGCAGCTTGCCCGTAATCAGAATGTCCTCCGATCCCCGGCCCGTCAAAAACGCGTTCAAATCCTCGATTTTGCCGCGCTTTCTTTCGCGCCCGATCCAGCGCATTTCCGTCTCCGACCACACCCGGGGCCGGTGGAACAGCAAAAAACGCCCGCCTGGATAACGCTCATTCAGCGTGTTGATCCCGTCCCGCGCGGCTTCGACCAGAGCCTGATCGTCGGACGTGGTCTGGTGCGCGGCATCGACGAAATCGGAGAATAAAGCGAAAAAAAGATTCGGCTCCCGATTGGCCAGGTAGCGCACTTCCAGCTTTTCGACCTCCCGCCGCACCCCTCCCGCGCCGGTCAGCATCATCGGAATGACAACCAGCGTCGCATCCTCCGGAGGAATCCCCGATTTGAGAAAGTCCAGCTTGGGAAGAGTATCGGGCGGCAGCAGCGCGATCACCAGGACGTTGATAATCTGTTGCGCCAGCTCGCTCAACGGGAACAGCGCCAGGATCGCCAGAATCGCCAGCATCGTCCGCTGGCGCACTCCACCTTCCCAAGCCAGCGCCAGCGCCAGCGCCAGGAAACCGGCGGTCAGGCAGGTCACGCTGCCGATATACACGCCCGTCGCGTTGCGCCGAATCGACCGGACCAGCCGGATGCGGATCGGAACGCGCGATCTGGTCGCGGCCTCGAGTTCGGAAACAGCATCGGTCAGCAGGAAATGCGAAACGTGTCTGGCCCGCGCATCGGTGGCATGCTGCGCCAGCCCGATCGCCCGGCGCGCCACCTCGATTTCGCTCAGACTGCTGTTGCGAGAAATGCGCTCCACCACGCGCCGGCACTCGTCGCGGGTCGCGAAGTCGCTGCGCGGATAAATCCCGCCCGGGTCCGCGTCCAACTCCTTTTCCACCAGACTGACGGTTTCGAAAATCTCCGTGAAATCAATCCTCGAAAGCAGCCGCAAGCTGCCGAACGCATTGGCCACGGAAACGCGCTGCGCCGCTTCCTGCGTGTGCTCGCCGCGCACCAGTTCGTTCAGAGGAGTCTTGAAATGATCCTGAATCCACGCCCGTATGGGCGCGAGCGCTCCCTCCTCGTCCTGAAGTTGCTCCGCCAGCGAAGTGATGAAGTAAGGCTGCGTCGCGATCGGCTCCGTTTCGAGCAGCTTTATTAACCGGTCGACCTCAGAGGAGCCGTTGCGCGCTCCCGACGCCAGCCGGTTCGCCCACAGATACGCGGCTTCGCGCAGCTGCTGCGCCCGGTTCACCGCCGAAGCCAGCGCCGCCAGTTCCTCCACCAGCGCCATGCGCAGGAATAGAGGGAAAAACCACAGCGCGGCCGTCGACAAAGGAGTAGTTTTCTGAAACTCCTCCAGGCGGTTGGTAATGTTCGCCTGGCTGAGGCTCCGGTCCGTCTCCTTCACCAGCGATCGCGCCAGATCGAGGACCGGGGCATAGCCGTTTCCCGAAGGAGATTTCGGGAAATTGCGCGGCAAATGGCGCCGGATCTCCGAAATCTGCGTCCGGACTAGATAAGAGTTATCCAGAATCCATTCGGCCGATGCTGTCAGCGCCCGCCCCATGCGAGCGGCGGCCGCTAAATCGCGTCGCGCTTCATCGAGCACGATTTCGTTCTCATACAATCGCGCAAAAATAGATCCGCCGCTGCTGGAATCCGGCGGCGCGGGTAGCTGCGCAAGATCTTCGTCCAGTATGAAAATTGCCGGAGAGCCGGTGCTCTCCAAAGCCTTGATCACGCTCTCGACATCATGCGTCGCTGCGGTCGCCGTGATCAGCGATTCGCCCTCGATGCGCAATTGCGCGTACTTATCCTGATTTTCCGATTCGAATAAATGAACCGAATGTGCGCGCGCCGATCGCGCGGCTTCGTACGCCAGTTTGGGATCACCTTCGCCGAACGAATAGAATCCCAGAATCGTGTGGACGTTTGCTTTCATGCGTCGTCAGTCGACGCCTCAGCGGGTCCGGCCACGAACAGCATAGGTCAATAGACCGAGAAAGAAGAGCGAAGAGAAGACGAGGCCCGCAATTCTAACGGAAGCCGCCGGATTTCCACTGAGCGAAAGAACTGCTCCTAAGACTGCAATGATTGCGAACACGATCATCCATCCCAGCATTTTTCTTCTCTCCTTGGTGAATTCCGGCAGTTTTTCGGATGCAGGTTGAGGACCATTGCGGATGTCCTTTGTTTAGTTCAAACAAGCCTGTTAAAGGTCGGCAGAACATGCCGGTTTCCATGCAGGATTTGCCGCCCGGTCGAAGCGGGCTATTTCTGACCAGGAGTTTGCGCCGCCGCCGTGCTTGCCTCCGGCGGATAGATCAGGATCTCGATCTTTCCGTTGTCCCCCGCCTCTTCCGTTTTTCCGAGCCCCATGGTCTTAATGCGCGTGTCGTCCAGCCTGAAATTCTGCACCAGATAATTCCGAACCACCATGGCCTGCGCCTGCGTCGCGACCAGATCCTTGGAGGAATCGCCCTTCATCCCGCTAGACGCCGTAATCACCACTTCGCCGAATTTTCGGCCTTGCAGATACTGGCCCACCTCGTTCAGCATCTTCTTGCTCTTCAGCTTGGCGGCGTCCGGTTTATCGAAAATATCTTTCGGATCGTATTTGAATGATTTCTCCGCTGTCCGCGGCGGCAGCTTGGCGATTTCGTGCTTCTTCAACTCATCCGAATCGACATACCCCCGCTTGTTGAAAAAGCCCCGCAGCAGAAAATTATGCTTCAGCGCTTCCATATCCTCGTCGAGCGCGGTCACGCTAGCCGACGCTTTGTTATAAATCGTCCGGTCATTAATCAACGCACCTACCGTGCCCTGGCCGTGATTAATCTTCTGCGAAATATCGTCGATATTGGACGTCGCGCTTTGAATATTCTGCATCGACGCCTGCGTCGTATCTAAAATCTTATTGGTTTTGGCGAAAAGATCGGAAATATCCAGCGGCGGTTGCGACGCAATCGTCTCTCCGCCGCGCAATTGCGCCGCGTCCATCGATCCAAATGAAATCTCGATGTACTTGTCCCCCAGCATCCCCTCGGATTTGATGCTTGCCACCGAATCCATCTTCACGATGCTCTGCGTCTCTTTCGCCAGGTCCATCAGGACGACCACTTTTCCGTCTGGCTGCTTCGGCAATTTGATATTTTTGACGGACCCTTTGCGGATCCCACCCACGCGCACGTCAGCCCCTTCGTCCAATCCCGCCACATTATCGAAATCGGCCCTGACTTTGTAGTTCGAACGGAACATCGATTCTCTGCTGCCGATCAAAAATACACCCGTCGCCAGGATCGCCAGGGTAATAATGATAAATATTCCGAGCCTTAAATTCTGTGACATATTTGCCTCACGCCGCATCGCTCAGGAACTGCGCGACAAACGGATCCTTGCTTTTTTCCAGGTCTTCGAACGTGCCGGAGATTAAAATATTGCCTTCCTTCAACATCACGATGCGGTCGGAAAAATGATGCGCCGCATGCATGTCATGCGTTACCACAATCGATGTCACGTCCCGCTCCTGGCGCAGTTTTTCGATCAACTTGCCGATCTCAGCGGCGGTAATCGGGTCCAGCCCCGCCGTCGGCTCATCGAATAAAAGAATCTCCGGATCCAGCGCCAGCGCGCGCGCCAACCCCACCCGCTTGCGCATGCCCCCCGATATATCGGACGGCATTTTTTCCAGATCCTTATCTAGCCCCACACTCAGCAGCAGCGCGCGAACTTTTTCGTTGCGCTCCGCATCGGACATCTTGGTATGGCGCCGCAGCGGGAATGCGACATTCTCCGAAATCGTCAGCGAATCGTAAAGCGCGCCTTCCTGAAATAGGAACCCGACCTTCACCCGCATCTGATTTAATTGCTCCATTTCGAGATGCGTCGTATCCTCTCCTCGTATACAAATCGAGCCGGCGTCGGCCTTTTCAAGCCCGATCAGCAATTTCAACAGGACACTTTTTCCCGTCCCACTCTGCCCCAAAACAGCCAGAATCTCTCCCTTATTTACGGTCAGGTCGATTCCCTTCAGCACCTGCTGCTCGCCGAACGATTTGCGTAATCCTTTGACTTCCACCGGATGCGGTTCCATTAGTTCCTCAGGTTGGAAAAAATACCAGAATAAAGCGCACTAAAACCACGTCCGCCAAAATAATAAAGAGCGATGAGATCACCACGGAGCTGGTCGCGGACCGACCCACGCCCTCCGTTCCTCCGCGCGTTCGCATTCCTTGAAAGCAGGATACGGTGCCGATAATCAGCCCATATACACAGGTTTTAAGGGTAGGGGGAAGAAAATCGCTGAACGAAACGCCATTGAGTCCGTTGGTGATAAAATACTTGAGCGAAATCGGCTCTGTCATCGTATTCGCCACCCAGCCCATGAAAATTCCGCACGCGTCGGCGGCTAGCGTCAACAGTGGAAGAACCACAATACAAGCCAGAATGCGCGTCGCCGCCAGGTATTTATAAGGATCCACCGCGGAGGCTTCCATGGCGTCGATCTGCTCGGTGACTCTCATCGAACCTAGCTCCGCCCCAATCCCCGCGCCGATGCGTCCGCTGGCCACCAGGCCGGTAATAATCGGACCCATTTCCTTGATGATCGAAAACACGATCATCGTCGGCAACATCCCTTTCGCGCCGAACCGCACCAGGCTGGCCCGCGATTGCAGCGAGAGAACCACCCCGGTCGCCGCCCCCGCCAGCGCAACCAAAGGAAGCGATTTCGATCCCGCCGCGTCCATCTGATGCACGAATTCCGGGAATTCGAACGGCAACGTGAACATCGATTTCACCACTCGGGCGCAAAACACCCCGAGTTCGCCAAACCATTCCAATCCCGCCGTCAGGAAGTCCGTTTGCGCGCGTCCTTGCACGGCCGGTGCCGTAACCGAAGTAGCCATCGTCCGATCTAGAGCCCGTTTGATGCCAAACTAAAAAGTCCATAAGTTCCAGCCACTTACCGCTCCAAATCAATCCTCGGCAAGCAATTCTTGCCCGAGCCATGCAAAAAATCATCAGATCACTGATTTCCCGCTAGTCGACAGTCGTGTTTTGGATGCGCCCAATTGCCGCACCGATAGCAATGAAAACCATGGTCCGTTGTGGGGCAGGTTAGCCAACCGTAGAGGCGCGCCACTTGTGCGCCAAGGGCAAAAAGCCAAATTATACTGTTAGCAAGCGGATGCGGACCTATTTTCATGTCGACATGGATGCGTTTTTTGTGTCGGTGGAAGAGCTGTTCGATCCTTCGCTGAAGGGCAAGCCGGTGGTGGTGGGGGGAAAGGCGCATGAACGGGGGGTGGTTTCCGCGGCGTCTTACGCGGCGCGGAAATTTGGGGTCCATTCGGCGATGCCGCTGCGGACGGCGCACAAGTTGTGTCCACAGGCGATCTTTGTTGAAGGGCATCGCGACCGGTACATGGATTATTCAGCGCGGGTGTACAAAATTCTGCAAAATTTTTCGCCGAGAGTTGAGATGGCTTCGATTGACGAAGCGTATCTTGATTTGACGGGGACAGAGAGGCTGCATGGGCCGCCTTTACGGGCGGCGCATAAGCTGCACGCCATGGTGAAGGAGGCGACGGAGTTGAATTGTTCTATTGGGGTCGCGGCTTCGCGGATGGTGGCGAAGGTGGCTTCGGATCAGGCGAAACCGAACGGGGTGCTGTGGATTATTCCGGGACAGGAGGCGCAGTTTCTGGGTCCTCTTGATGTTCGAAAAATTCCCGGAGTGGGCAAGGTGACGGAGAAGAATCTGCACGCCTGCGGGATCCGGAAGGTGGGGGATCTGGCTGGGCTGGAGGACTCGTTTCTGGAATCGCGGTTCGGGAAATGGGGATTGGCGCTGGCTGGAAAATCGCGCGGGCTGGACGCGGGCGGATGGTTTGATGGGGAGGTGGGTGAGGGAGGCGATCCGAAATCGATCAGCCATGAGCATACGTTCGACGTAGACACGGCGGAGCGGGATCAGATCGACGCGATGCTGGTGCGGCTGGCCGAGATGGTGGCTCGGCGGTTGCGGGATCATGCGCTCTATGCGCGGACGGTGCAGATCAAGCTGCGATATTCCGACTTTTCCACGTTCACGCGCGCGCGGACTTTGGATCATGCTACGCAGATCGACACGGAGTTGGCAGAGGCGGTGCGAGGGTTGTTTCACAAGGCTTGGACCGGCGGGGCGATTCGGCTGCTGGGGGTTTATGCGCAGTCCTTAGAATCCGATGAAGGGCAGACTTCGCTGATCGATGAGGGGCGGACGGAGCGGTGGAGGAAGACGTTGGCTGCGGTCGATAAGATTCGGGACAAATATGGGGATTCGACGGTGTCTCTGGCGGCGGGGATGAAAGCGGCGTTTCGAGCTCGGGTCCATGAGAATCCGGAGAATCTGCCGGGGAAAGAGCCTAAGAAGTAGCTCCTGGTCTGCGGGAGAAACGCGGCGTGCTGGTATTCTAGATTTAGTGCCTATGCTGTCTGTGGTTGTTCCGATTCATAATGAGGAGCCGTCGATTCTTCCGCTGTATGATCGCCTGACGGCGGTCCTTGAAAAGCTGCGGAAGCCTTACGAAATTATTTTTACCGATGATGCGTCGACGGATCGGAGTTTCGATTTGTTGGCCAATTTGGTGGAGACTGATCATCGGCTGAAAGTGATCCGGCTGCGGCGGAATTTTGGACAGACGGCGGCGCTGGCGGCGGGATTTGATGAGGCGCAGGGAAACATCATCATTTCTCTCGACGGGGATTTGCAGCATGCGCCGGAGGATATTCCGGCACTGCTCGAAAAGATCGATGAAGGGTACGATATCGCGAGCGGGTGGAGGAAGAACCGGCTGGATAATGCCGTTACGCGAAAGATTCCTTCGCGGATCGCGAATTGGCTGATGGCGCAGGTTTCGGGCGTCGAACTGCGCGATTTCGGCACTACGTTTAAGGCGTACCGCGCGGAGATTTTGAAGGACGTGAACCTGTACGGGGAGCTGCACCGGTTCATTCCGGCGCTGGCGGCGTTCTATGGGGCTCGGGTCGCCGAGGTGCCGATTCGCAATTTGCCGAGGGCGGCTGGAGGGTCGCATTACGGGCTGGGGCGGACATTTCGGGTGATGTTCGACATTTTCACGATCTGGTTTTTGTTGAAGTATTTCACGCGTCCGATGCATTTTTTCGGTAAGTGGGGATTGATTAGCGCGGTGCTGGGCGGAGGAACGCTGTTTGGATTGGGCGTTGAGAAGATTCTGACGGGTCGGGATTTGATCGCGGAACATGGTCCGCTGCTGGTGCTGGCGGCGCTGTTGATGGTGACGGGCGTGATTTTGTTCTGCACGGGATTGCTGGGCGAGGTGCTGACGCGCACTTATTTCGAAAGCCAGGGGCGGCGGATTTATGCGGTGCGGGAGATTCGCACGCGCAGAGAGCCTCAAGTGGCGGATGGGGCGCACGGCGGGCGTTAATGAAAATCCGATCTGTTGTTTTTGACTTTGGAAATGTGATTTGTTTTCCTGTTGCCGATGAGAAGATTGCTCGGGCAGCGGCGGAGTGTGGACTCCCGGTGGACGTGTTTTTGCGGGCGTTTTGGGCGGATCGGCTTCCTTATGACGGAGGGATGGAGCCTCGGGAATATTGGCGGAAGGTCGCAGCGCATGCTTCGACGGAGTTCGATGACGCGCTGATTGAGCGGATGGTTCAGCACGAAATCGGGTTCTGGAACCACTACGATTCGCGGGTATTCGACTGGATCGATTTATTGCGCGAGAGCGGATATAGGGTGGGTATTTTGTCGAATCTGCCGTTCCCGCTGGCTGGGGCGCTGCGTGGGACGCCGGGGTTTTTGGAACATTTCGACCATGTTACGTTTTCCTGCGATTTGCGACTTTTTAAGCCGCAGGCGGGGATTTACATGGATTCCGTGAACGGGCTCGGTGTGCCGGCGGAGGAGATCTTGTTCATTGACGACAAGGCGGAAAATGTCGAGGGGGCTCGGGCGGTGGGGATGAAGGCGGAGGTATTTACCACCTGGGAAGAGTTCGCCGGGGTGCCTGCGCGGTACAGATTGCCCGCGCCAAAAGCTGCGTAGAAAATATTTTGCGAACTTCGGCCGCGCTGTAACGTTTCTCTTAGCGGACGGTATTCTCTTCGTGGCTAATTTCCTGAATGACATCCGCTATGCCCTTCGAACCTTTCGCAAGTCTCCGGTTTTTGTCGCGGTGGCGGTGCTTTCGCTCGCGCTCGGCATAGGCGCGAACACAGCGATTTTCACGCTGATCGATCAGGTGCTGTTGCGGCTGCTGCCGGTGAAAGACCCGCAACAACTGGTCCTGCTGTGGGGCCGCGGTTCGCACTACGGGAGCAACAACGGGCCGAACAAGCTTTCCTATCCGATGTATGAGGATTTCCGCGACAAGAACCAGGTTTTCAGCGGGATGTTCTGCCGCAACGATATCGATTTCAGCATCAACTTCGAGGGCAAGACGGAGCGAATTTCCGGGGAGACGGTTTCGGGCACGTATTTTCCGGTGCTGGGAGTGGGGGCGGCGCTGGGACGGGTATTCAACGAGTCGGACGACCAGGTACCGGGCGGCGAGCCTTACGCGGTGTTGAGCTACCGCTATTGGATCAGCCGGTTTGCCGGGGATCCGCGCGTGATTGGCAAAAAGCTGGTGCTGAACGGGTATCCGTTTACGGTGGTGGGGGTGAGCCAGGCTGGATTTGACGGAACGGATCCGACGCGCTCGCCGCAGATTCGCGTGCCGATCATGATGAAGCTCCAGGTGGATCAACTGGGGTTCTACGATCTGAAGAATCGGCGGAATCGCTGGGTGAACAGTTATGGAAGGTTGAAGCCCGGCGTGACGATGGAGCAGGCCAAGGCAAGTTTGCAGCCGCTGATGCACCAGATGCTGAATATGGAGGTGCAGGACAAAGAGTTCGCCCACGCCGCGCCTGAGACGAAGGAAGCGTTCTTACGCATGTGGCTGGATCTGCTGCCGGCTTCGAAGGGGCGATCGAATCTGCGCGAGCACTTTTCCAATTCTCTGCTGGTGTTGATGGCGATTGTCGGTCTGGTGCTGTTGATCGCGTGCGCGAACGTCGCGAATCTGCTGATCGCGCGGGCGACGGCGCGACAGAAAGAGATCGCGGTGCGGCTGGCACTGGGGGCTTCGCGCGGCCAGATTGTTTCGCAGCTACTGATCGAGAGCCTGATGCTATCGATGGCGGGCGGCATGGCGGGACTGCTGCTGGCGGTCTGGATCGATGAATCGCTGGTGAATTTTCTGCCAACGGGGGGCAGTGATACGCTGACGATTTCGGCATCGCCGGATTGGCGCATTCTGCTGTTCACGCTGGGCATTTCTCTGGCGACGGGAATTATTTTCGGACTGGTTCCGGCGTTGCAGGCGACGCGTCCGGATCTGGCGCCGACGCTGAAGGATCAGGTGGGAGCCATTACCAGCACGTCGTCAATCGGACTGCGAAAATCGCTGGTGGTGGCGCAGGTGACGATTTCGCTGCTGCTGCTGATCGGCGCCGGGTTGTTCATCCGCAGCCTGCAAAATCTGAAGACGCTGGACCCGGGTTTTAAGACGCGAAACCTGCTGACCTTTTCCATCGATCCTCCCTTGAACGGGTACAAACCGGAGCGGAGCCGCGAGATTCTGCGGCAGATTTATGAAAATCTGAATGCTCTGCCGGGGGTGGAAGCGGCGAGCCTGGCGGTGATGCCGGTAATGGAAGGCGATGAGTGGGACAGTTCCGTTACGGTGGATTCGTATCAGGCGAAGGCGACGGAGGGTCTGGATCCGCACATGAATTTCGTCTCGCCCGGCTACTTCAAATCGATGGACGTGCCGATTTTGCAGGGGCGCGATTTCCGGCCATCGGATGAGGACATAAAAGCTCCGAAGGTTTGCATGATCAACGACAAGTTCGCGAAGAAATATTTTCCCGAGGGGCGGGCGGTCGGGCACCGGATCGGCATGGGCAGCGATCCGGGAACGAAGACGGATATCGAAGTGGTGGGTGTTTTTCGCGACATGAAGTACGAGGGAATGCGCGACGAGGTGCCGATCGAGATGATCCGGCCGTATGAGCAGTTGGAGTTTACGCTGGGGGTGTGGGTCTATATCCGGACGGCTCGCGAGCCGGAGCAGATGTTTTCGGCGGCGCGGAGGGCGGTGCAGCAGGTGGACGCGACGCTGCCGGTGACGGACATGAAGACGCTCGAAAAGCAATTGGATAATTCGCTGGTGACGGAGCGCCTGGTGGCGACTTTATCGAGCGCGTTTGGAGTGCTGGCCACGCTGTTGGCGTCGATAGGGTTGTACGGAGTGATGGCGTACACGGTGGCTCGGCGGACGCGCGAGATCGGCATCCGGATGGCGCTGGGAGCGGCGACGGGCAACGTGGTGTGGCTGATCATGAAAGAAGTGCTGGTGCTGGTGGGGATCGGAATCGTGCTGGGATTAGGCGCGTCGTTGTTATTGACCAGGTACGTGAAGAATCAGCTTTACGGGATGCAGCCCAATGATATGACGACGATTGTGCTGGCGACCATCGGCATCGCGATGGTGGCGCTGGCGGCGGGCTATGTGCCGGCAAGACGGGCGACGCGGGTGGATCCGATCCGGGCGCTGCGGTGGGAATGAGGTGTCACTCACCGGTTGGCAACCTGCACTCGCCGATTTGAACTGGGAACGGTGGGAGGGCGCGGTTACGATCGGTTCATGAAGCTGATTTTGCTCCCCGTTCTTGCGGGCTTTACGATTTTCGGCCAGGCAGTGCAGTTTGAAGTGGCGTCGATACGGCCGTCGGCCGCGACGGGCGCCGATCATGTGAACGTCGGTGTCCATATCGACGGCGCGCGGATCAGTTGCACCCAGCTCTCGTTGAAAGACTATATCAGCGCGGCGTACCAGGTGAAGCTGTACCAGATTTCGGGGCCGGATTGGGTGGGCTCCGAGAGGTTCGATATCGCGGCCACGCTGCCGCCGGGCGCCAAAGAGGACCAGGTTCCGGACATGCTGAAGGCGCTGCTGGAGGACCGGTTCCAAATGAAATTCCATCGCGAGAAGAAGGATTTTCCGGTTTATGCGCTGGTGATTGCGAAGAGCGGATTGAGGTTAAATGAGTCGGAGAAGGATCCGGAAGCGCCCTCCGACAGTGAGCCGGCGAAGGCTCCGGTAAATGTCACTGGTAGCGGCGGACGCGGCGGGGTGCATATCAATCTGGGAAACGGGTCCTATTTCACACTGGCGGACAACAAATTTATCGGCAGAAAGTTGACGATGGCGGGCTTCGTCGACATGCTGGCGCGGTTCGAGGATCGTCCGGTGGTGGACATGACGGATCTGAAGGGGATGTACGACATCGACCTGCAATTCACGGAGGAGGATTATCGCGCGTTGCTGATCCGTTCGGCGATTGCGGCAGGGGTGGTGCTGCCTCCGGAGGCGATGAAGGCACTGGAGAGCTCATCGGGCGATTCACTGCTGGCGGCGCTCGAGAAGGTCGGGCTGAAACTGGAGGGACGGAAGGCGCCGCTCGATGTGTTGGTGATCGATAGCATGAGGAAGGCGCCGACGGAGAATTAGGGGCTAGACCCAGGGCTACCTCAGCAACTGCACCGCTGCGGCGTTCTTGCTTTCTACTGCGATTTGGAATGCGATGCGGCCTCGGGAATCTTTTGCTCCTCGCTTCGCGCCGTGCGTCAGGAGTAGTTTCACGACCTCGGCGGGAGCCTTTTCGGCGGCGACCATCAAGGGAGTCGTGTTGTTGGAATCGCTCAGATTCACGTCGGCGCCGCGGTCGAGCAGCAATTGCGCGGCGCCTAGTTTGCCGTTTGCGACTGCTTCGATCAGCGGCGTCGAAAGGTCGGTGGCGCGGGAGTTTACATTGGCCTGATGATCGAGCAGCAGGCGCATCGCGTCTTCTTTGCCTTCGGCGGAGGCGCGATAAAGGGCGCTGCGGCCGCGCGTATCCATGGATTCGACCTGCGCGCCGGCGGCGAGCAGCGCGTCTACTATGGGCGCGCTGGTTTCGGAGGCGAGCATCAGCGGCGTGGTGCCATCCGCGCTGACTGCGTTGACATCGGCGCCTTTGGCGAGCAGCGATTTTACGCGATCCAAATCTCCCGCGGCGATGGCCGTGAGCAGAGGAGTGGCGCCGGTGGGCGCCGGTTTGTTCTCGCCGTTGACCACTTTATCGGGCGACGGTTGCGCGGAGCGGCTGCTATACCACCAGTAAATCCCCGCACCAATCAGGAGCACGGCAAGGAGTCCACCGACGATCGGGAACAGCATCCAGCTCTTACTTTCCTTGCGCGGCTGCGCGGGAGACGGCACGGCATCCGGTACGGCTTCTGATACAGCCTCCCGTACAGGCTGTCTCGCGGTCGCGAAGATCGGCGCGGCGGGTGGGGGCTCCGGCGGAGGAGCGTAGGTCGACGTGGGTGGCGGGGCCGGCGCGGGAGGCGGGGCCAAGGTGGGCTGCGGAGCGGTCATCTGTACGGTGGAGGCTTGCGAAATGGTCGTCCTGACGCCCACTGCCGCGGTTAATTCCTGAATCAGCGTGGTGCAATCGGGGTAGCGATCCTTGGGATTTTTCGCCAGCCCGCGGGCGAGGACGGCGCGCACGCCTTGGGAGATCGGGACGTCGCCGTGTGTCGGTTCGAACGGATCTCCCATCACGATCTGGTACATCAGCGTGTGGGCGGTCGCGCCCTTGAAAGGCATGCGGCTGGTGAGCATCAGAAATGCGATAGCACTCAACGCAAACTGATCGGAGCGGCCATCGATCTGGGCGGCCTGAATCTGCTCCGGCGACATGTAGGCGGGAGAGCCGATACTAACGCCGGTGCCGGTCATGGCGGTGGCCGAGCTGGTCATTTTCGCGATCCCGAAATCGGCGATCTTCACGCGTCCGTCGTTGCGCACAAGTATGTTCGCCGGTTTAATATCGCGATGCACCACGCCGGTTTTATGAGCGTAATCGAGCGCTACGGCGATCTGGGCCAGAATGTCGAGAGTCCAGGCGCGGTCGAGCTTGGGGTTGTTGCCCAGAAGATGCTCGAGCGAGGCGCCCTCGACGAACTCCATGACGATGAAGATGTTGTCGCCGTCCTCGCCAAGCTGATGCACGGTGACGATGCCAGGGTGGTAGATTTTGCCGGCGACGCTCGCTTCGCGAATCAGGCGCTGGCGGAGCTGCACGCTTTCATGGGCGGTTGTCCCGGAGTCGATGCGGATCACTTTAATGGCGACGGGGCGGCCGATGGCTGAATCGTGCGCATGATACACCACGCCCATGGTGCCGCGGCCCAGTTCACTCAGAATGTCGTAACCACCGATGCGTGCCGGATTCATTGATCCTCGAAACCTATCTGACTTAAGATAATAACGCGCATTTGCGTGCGATTGAAGATCAAACGGATGGTTCGAAGCTTAGCGGGGTCCAGGTTGGGGAATGCGGCGAGAGGCAGTACGAAGGTCTGAAAAACCGGCTCCGAGGACTTCTCGTACGCGAAATCGTCCATGAACTGAAGTTTGGTGAATCGCACTTTGAAAGGAGGCAGCAGGGCGCCGAATTGGCTCAAGGGAAGCTGCGTGGGGGCGCCGTCGCTCGACTGCAATTCGACGGTAAAATCGGTGATTTCGGCAGTCTTTTCGTCCTTTTTCTCGTCTTTTTTGTCCTTCTTCTCATCTTCCTGTTTACCCGGCAGCGGAGCCTTATCGGTGGTCGCGGCTAAGGAAAGGGTGAGGACCGAGCGTGGTTTGAAGCCGTCGGGCAGCGTCAATGAATAGGAAGGCGCGGGCGCGTCTGGCGCGCGATTCCAGCCGAGAAAAACGCCGTTATATCCGCGATCACCACGCCGGTAAGGGATGCGCCCTTCCTTCCAAATCGAGAGATTCGAGGCGCTGATGCGGCCGCCGGGAAGCGTCGTGGTCGAAAGGTCGGGGTCCTCGCTGAAGTTCGCGACTGGCTGATAGGAAGGGTCCTGATAGCGCGTCATGTAATAGGTTTTGGGCAGCCAGTCGCGGGCGGCCCGATAGTCGCGGAACATGGGAAGATACTGGCGGCGGCCGTGTAGGGTGGCTTCGAGGAAGGCGGAAATATAGGTTTTCGCGATCTGGCGCTGAGCCTGCGGATCCATGAGCGGCTTGGTATTTAGGAACCAGCCAAACTGCGGACCGGAATCGTAGCGGCCCCAAACGGTGTTGAACTGGCCGTGATTGGCGCCGTATATATAGAGCTCGGCTTTAAAGAAATTTCCGTCGCCGGAGTAATGGACGTGGTCCCACTGGCGGCTGCCGTCGAATGAAGAAACATCGGAGTCGTTGGCGCCTTGGATCGTGAAGTAGCTGATATCTTTGATGGTTCGAAATTCGCCCGCCGGCTTGTACTGGCCGTCGACTGGCGCGATCGCGACCAGAGCCTTGATGGGGTAGTGATAGTCGAAATGGATATTGGCATCCTCGGGATCATAGGAAAGCGTGTTGAACAAAGCCGCCGTAGCGACCGCTTCCCCGCCGCGCGAATGGCCCATCAGCGCGACGTTGTTTACGTCCACTTTGTGATAAAAAACATTGCCGGGTGTTTCATTCCATTCGCGCCAGATTTTAAGATGCTCCAGCAGCATCAAGCCGCGCACGGCCTGCTCCTTTTCCGGTCCGACGATCCAGCCGTTAAGGAAATTTTCATCAATCGAAGCCAGAATAAAACCTCGGCTGGCGAGCAATTGACCTAGATATTCATAGCCTGGGTCGGAGAATTCAGCCATGTCATGGTTGCCGTGGACGATCAGAACCAGGGGAAATGGTCCATCGCCGCGGGGGTACCAGACGCGGCCGTTGAGCGGTAATTTATCGAATCCAAAACCCCAATAGTGCCGGCGGAGCTTCTCTTTCCAGCCCTTAAAATCCTTAAAGAACAAAGAAGCGTCGGTTGTTTTTGTCTTTAATATTACTGATTTACCATATTCAGGGCGGCGAGTATCGGAACCATTTCCGTAAAATAGGGTCAAAACCGGATTTGGACCAGCGCTGGCCGGATTCGGTTCGGTGAGGGGACGCGGATCGGGTGAGGAAACTTGCCCGATCCGTAAAATATCCTTGTCGTTTCCGGGGCCCGAAAGAAAAATGTAGAGCACGATATTGGCGGCAACGGCGGCAATGGCGAGCGTGATGGTTATGATTTTCTTGCTGAGATGCGCCTCGCGAAAACGGCCGGTGAGGAGGGTCGCAATAGCGGCGCCGAGGGTACACTCGATCAGAAGAAGGACGGCGCCGATGAGGCTCCCCAGTTCGGGAGACCATGCCAGGAGGATGACCGCAAATGCTCCGAAAATGACGCTGGTCGCAAAGACCGGCACTTTACGCAGGATCTTCAGCAATAAGGCGGCCAGAAGCGCAACGAGAGGGAGCCCCAGTAGAGCGACGATTAGGGCGAAGCTGAGATCGATGGCGAGTCCGAAGCCTGAACGGAGATAAATACCGCCGACGATGGCCGTCCAAAGGGCGACCAGCACTGCGCCCCATATCGCACCTTTGCGCGCCTCGGGGCCAGGACGGATATTGGCCCAGGCGCGGCTGGACCAATCGCGAAGGGCACGCCAGCGTTCTTTGATTCGCATCGCTTGAGTTTACTATGGGGTCCGCGGATTTAATTCTTATGGTGCTGCTAATCTGGCGCGAACGGCTTCCACGGATCGGTCTGCCAGATCTTCGCAGGCGCGGGCGACGAAGCCGGTCATGTTGGCGACTGCGAAGCTCACGCCATTGAGATTTCGCTCCGGAGGCACGCCTGGCATGGGGCGCGGGTATCCGGAGGCGTAGAATGTATCGCCTGCGCGGCGATACTGGTCGCGGGAAATGTGCAAATCAGGGGCGACGCGGATGACGCCGGGAAGATCGCCCGGAAACGCTCCGGCGGCGGAGACGATCATCACGCGCGAGAGGTACGGCGCGAATTTTTCGGCGTGCGCCTGGTTCGCGGTGCCGAGACTCAGGTTCACAATATCCATCTGATGCTCGATTGACCATTCGATAGCGGCGAGCAGGGCGTTGATATTGGTGCGTAGTTCGCGGCCGAAAACGCGCACGGCGAAATATTCCGCATCGGGGGCTTTTTCCTGAATCGCGGCCATCACTGCGGTGCCGTGGCCCAAACGGTCGAGAAAATCTTCTTCAGGAAAACCGCCATCGACATGCGCAATATGCGGATGGCTGGGATTCACGCCGCTATCGATTACGGCAATACGGACGCGGCTTCGATCCATACCTTTCCTTCGCGCAGGCTGATCACCTGGTCGGCGATTTCGGCCAGCGCGGGACGATGCGTGATCACGATGACGGTGCAGCCGCGCAGATGTTCCCGTAGATTTCGGGCGATGATTTTTTCGGTGCCGGCGTCGAGCGCGGAGGTCGGCTCATCGAGCACCAGGACTTGGGGACGGCGCAGCAGAGCGCGGGCGATGGCGATGCGTTGACGCTCGCCTGCCGAGAGCGCGAGTCCACGCTCGCCGGTTTTTGTTTCGTAGCCGTCAGGAAGGCGCAGGATCAATTCGTCGAGGCCCGCCGCGGTTCCGGCGCGCTTGATCTCCGCGCGATTGGCCGCAGGCTGGGCGTAGGCGATGTTTTCGGCGATGGTGGCGTTGAACAGATACGGCGCTTGGTCGACCAGCACGATATGATGGCGCAGGTCCTTGATGCGCAGGTCGCGCAAGTCATGGAAGTCGAGTGAAACGGAGCCGCTATCGGGATCGAGCAGACGGACCAGAAGATCAGCGATGGTGGATTTGCCGACGCCGCTCGGTCCGAGAATCGCGCAGAAGGTCCCGGCGGGGATCGTGAAGGAGACGCCGCTCAGGATTTCGGCGCGATCGTGGCGCAGGGTGACGTTGTCGAATGTGATGTCCCCGCGTGCCGCGTCCAGTGCGACCGCGTCGACGTGTTCGGTGATTTCGGGTGCGGTGTCGAGAATTTCGAAGATGCGGCTGAGCGAAACGCGCGCCGAGGCGAGGTTCGCGGCCAGGCCCATCATCGTTTGGACGGGGGTCAGCAGGCGCATGTGATAAGCCATGAACGCGACCAGGGTGCCGATCTTCATGGTGCCGTGAATGATCATCCAGCCGCCGAGCAGAAAGACTCCGCCGGTGGCGGCGGTGAGGATGGTGCCGGGAAGGGCGCCGGACAGAAACGACGTCATCTGGAGGCGCAGCAGAGTGTCGACGAAAGCACCGTTGCGAGTGCGGAAGTTCTCGGCTTCGCGGTCGCCGGCATTCGCGGTGACGACGGTACGCATGCCGAGCAGAGTGTCGATGAAGAGGCTGCCGAGGTCCGCGCCACGCTCGCGAAGTTCTTTGGTGAAGATCATCAATTTTCGCTGATAGTGGCGGAAAGTGATGAGGCTGACGGGGACAAAAATCACGCTAAACAAGAAGAGCCGCCAATTGAGCCAAAGCATCATCGCGACGCTGCCCACGAAAAATACTACATTGCTGAGCACGGATAGCAGCGTGTCGGCCGAGACGCGCTGCACTTCTCCGATATCGTTATTCAGGCGCGAAACGAGATCGCCCAGGCGCCATTTCGCGTAGAATCGCGGCGATAGTGTCTGCAAATGGCGATAGAGGGCGAGCCGCATATCGAACAGCATCGATGCCGAAACGCGGACATATTGATAACTGGAAAGAATGTTCAGCAGGAAGCCCAGCACAGTGGTCCCGAACATCAGCGCCGCGACCCAGACCAGCGCGCGCATATTGCGCGGAACGAGCGCGTTATCGATCAGCAGTTTCGAAATGTACGGCTGCGCCAAGCCGAGCGCGGTGGCCAGAACGCTGATGCCGAGAATCACGCCGAGGCGCGATGCATAGGGCATCAGGAACGGCTTCAATCGCCGGTATTGTCCCCAGCCGGTTGGCAGCATATGATCTGACCATTATGCGACAGGCTGTCTCACTATCGGACAGTGCGGGCGCGTGTAGGTCTGAAAAGTCAGCATTATCAAGGGCACTTGGATTGCTTTAATGGGCAAGATGAGCCATCTGATCGACGATGTTCGGCTAGCATTTCGCGGGTTCCGGAAAACGCCTGGCGTTACGGCAGTGATCGTGTTGGCGCTGGCGTTGGGAATCGGCGTGAACTCCTCCTGCTTCGTCTATGTCAGCGGATTGCTGCTGCATCCGTTCCCGTATCCGCGGCTCGATCGTATCATGACGGTTTGGGAATCGCCGGTAAATCAACCGAAAGAACGAAGCGCGGTTGCGGCGGCGAATTTTCTGGACCTCAAGGAACGGAATTCTTCGTTCGCGGCGCTCTCGGCATATCGGCCGTGGAACGCAAACCTGTCCGGCATCGGAGATCCGGAGCGGGTGCAGGCTTGTCTGGTGACGCCGGAGTTTTTCGCGGCGATCGGCCTCGCGCCTTCGCTCGGCCGCGCACTGGGAGCGGAAGACGCGGAATCTGGACGGCTGGTGGTAAGCCACGGGTTTTGGACTAGCCGGCTTGCCTCCGACGCATCGGCCATTGGAAAGACGGTTTCGTTGAATGGAGCCGCTTACACCATCGTCGGCGTGATGCCGGAGGAGTTCAATTTTCCGCTGGAGACGGAGATGTGGGTTCCGCTGGCACTGACCGCGGCCGAACAGCACGATCGCGCGGCGCATAATATATCGATACTGGGCCGTTTGAAGCCCGGCGTTCCGGTGGCGCAGGCGCGGGCGGAACTGGCGACCCTGGGGCAGCGGCTGGCGTCGGAGCATCCGGACACCAATGAGAATCGCAGCTTCCAAACCGTGCCGCTGTTGGAACTGGTGGATGAAACCACCGCCCGCTTCGTCATGACACTGGTTGTGACCGCCGGATTTGTGTTGCTGCTGGCTTGCGCCAACGTCGCCAATCTGCTGCTGGTGCGCGTGGCCGACCGCCAGAGGGAGATTGCGATTCGCGCCGCGATGGGGGCTAGCCGCGCCAGGATCGCCACACAGCTTCTGGTCGAAAGCGCGGTCATCGCCCTGGTCTCCGGGGCGATCGGCCTGGATTTCGCCGCGTGGACCGTGGCGCACCGGAACATTCCGCCCGAGGTTTATAAAATCGTCGGCGGCCTGAAGACCGCTCACGTTGATTCGACAACGATCATGTTGACCATCGGCGTATCCCTGCTTGCCGGTCTGCTCTGCGCTGTTCCGGCGCTCAGTCTGGTCATGCGCGGGGCCGCGTCCGCCCGCTTGAGCGATTCGCTGAAGGAAAGCGGGCGCAGCGGATCCGGAGGACGTTCGCGAAGCCGTCTGCGGACCACGCTGGCAGTTTTTAGGTTTCGATGGCGTTGATTCTTCTGGTGGGCGCGGGCGCTATGGTCCGGACATTTCAGCGACTCCTGACCGTAAGCCCTGGCTTCGATACCGCGAATCTGCTGACCATGCAGATCTCGCTACCGCAGCCGAAATATTCCGGCACAACGGCGGCAATCGCATTCTATGACCGGCTGCTCGATGGCCTGGGTACTCTTCACGAGGCGCGTGCCTCGGCGATTGTGGCGAGCGGGCTGGCCGACGCCATGTATATCGAGGGACGGCCCGCTCCTCGTCCGGACGAGACGATTCCTGAGGTGTTGGCGGTCAGCGGGCGGGTCTTTGAAACATTGCGCCTGCCAATGATCGACGGGCGCGCTATCTCCTCAACGGACGATCGCGATCACCCAATCGCGGTGGTGCTGAGCAACAGCCTGGTCCGGCAATACTGGCCCGGCGAGAATCCGATTGGCCGCCATCTACGCATGTCGAAAAACGATCCTCGCTGGCTGACCGTGGTGGGTATCTGCGGCGACGCGACAGACTGGTTCAGTGGCCGGCCGCTGCCGCGCGCTTACATATCTTTTCTTCAGCATCCGCAGCCCGATGTGAGACTGTACATCAGAACGCCAGGCGACCCCGCGCAGATCACATCCGTGGTGCGCAAGGAGGTTCAGAAGATAGATCGCGCGCAGGCCGTTTTCGACGTGAAGACCATGGAACAGCGCATCAAGGAAGAGACGTCCGGCGTGAGTGCCGCCTCTTCGAGCATGGCCGGCTACGCATTGATCGGCCTGTTCCTTGCAGCCAGCGGCATTTACGGGGTGATCTCCTATTCTGTGGCGCGGCGGACGCATGAGATCGGGGTGCGGATGGCGCTCGGAGCGGACCCGGGGACGGTGCTGCGGATGACGTTGCGAGACGCCCTGCTGATCGGCGGGATCGGCCTGAGCATCGGCGTCCCCATAGCGTTCGCTTTGATTCGCGCGATGTCGAGCGCGCTCTATGGCGTGATCCAGCTTGATGCCGGGACGTTTGTGACTCTGACGGTGGTCCTGGCGATGTGCGCGGTCGCAGCGGGATACATCCCGGCTTGGCGCGCGTCGCGGCTGGACCCGGTGACGGCGCTGCGGGACGAATGAAGGGCAGGGGACCTCTTATCGCAAAGAAGACCAGCGGTGCGGAAGCCCCCAACAAGCATCCGCACCGGGAAGAGATTGACGAGGCCCTTTCGCCAACCTCTTTGCCCTGAGGATACGGCCCCCCATCGCGGCCGGACGCGAATGAAAGCGCTAAGTCCTGGAAAACGCGGGCAAAAGAAATTCGTACGTCGATGGGTTACGCTGGGACTCGCGGAAACGTCTTTGCGAGGTACACTCTACTCTAATGAAGATACGATCTCTCCCAATCCTTCTGCTCGCCGCCTCCCTGTCTCTCTGGACCGCGTACGCCCAGACCGCGCCGAAAATAACCACCCCCAAGGAATTCCTTGGCTTCAACATCGGTGACGATTACATGATCGCGACCTATACCCAGCTTGACAAATACTGGCACAAGATCGCGTCGGAGTGCGACCGCTGCAAACTGGTCGATATCGGGCCTACGGAAGAAGGCCGGCGGCAGTACATGATGATCATCACGTCGCCGGAGAACCTCAAGAAGCTCGATCATTATAAGGACATTTCGGCGCGGCTCGCGCATGCCGAAAACCTTACCGACGAGCAGGCGCATGCGCTGGCGCGAGAAGGCAAAGCGGTGGTCTGGATCGATGGCGGATTGCATGCCAGCGAGACCGTCGGCTCCCAGCAGGAAATGGAAATGGTGTACCAGATGGCCAGCCGCACCGATCCCGAAACCATGCGGCTACTGAACGACGTGATCGGTCTCTACACGCTGGCGAATCCCGACGGGCAGGAACTGGTTTCCACCTGGTACATGCGCGAAAAAGATCCGTTGAAGCGCAGCATGAGCGGGCTGCCGAGGCTCTACGCAAAGTACGTCGGCCACGACGACAACCGTGATTTCTACATGTCGAACATGAAGGAAACCACCAACATGAACCACCAGTTGTTTCTCGAATGGTTTCCGCAGATCATGTACAACCATCACCAGACGGGACCGGCGGGAGCGGTGATTTTCATGCCTCCGTTTCGCGATCCGTTCAACTATAATTTCGATCCGCTGATTCCTCTCGGTATCGAGATGGTAGGCACGGCGATGCATAGCCGCCTGGTCGAGGAAGGCAAGGGCGGATCTGCCATGCGTAGCGGCTCGAATTATTCCACATGGTGGAACGGCGGTCTGCGCACCATCACGTACTTCCACAATATGATCGGCATCCTCACCGAAATCATTGGCGAGCCGACACCGATGCGCATTCCTCTGGTGGCCGATAAACAGTTGCCGAAGGGCGACTGGCCGTTGCCGATCATGCCGCAGGAGTGGCATTACCGGCAGTCGATCGATTACGAAATGTCCAACAACCGCGCTATGCTTGACCTCGCGTCCAGGTATCGCGAAACGTGGCTGTACAACATTTATCAGATGGGCCGGAATTCGATTGAAAAGGGCAACAAGGATACCTGGACGGTGACTCCGAAACGTATCGTGGCACTGGAAGCGGCAGCCGCCGCGGAAGCGCCTGCGGGCGGGCGGGGAGGACGCGGGGGCCGTGGTGGCGGCGCCGCGGTAGCTGCGGGAGGCGACATGGGACCGGGCGGCGGTGGGTTCGGCGGCCGCGGCGGGCTTCCCGAGGAACTCTATGCCAAGGTTTTGCATGATCCGAAGTTTCGCGACCCGCGCGGCTACATTCTCCCAGCCGATCAGGCTGATTTTGCCAATGCCACGGAGTTCATGAACGCGCTGCTCAAGAATGGCATCACGGTGCTGAAGGCGACAGCGGCCTTCACGGTGAACGGGAAAAATTATCCCTCCGGATCGTATGTGGTCAAGGCGGCGCAGGCGTTCCGGCCGCACGTGATGGATATGTTTGAGCCGCAGGATCACCCTAATGATTTCGCGTATCCGGGCGGTCCTCCGAATCGGCCGTACGACATTACCGGCTGGACGCTGGCGATTCAGATGGGCGTCACGTTCGATAGAATTTACGAGGGATTCGACGGGCCGTTTACCAAGGTCGTCGGGCTGCTGCCTCCTCCTCCCGCAGCGGTGATCGGGTCGGTTTCGAAGCCGGCGGGTTACCTGGTGAGCCACAAAATCAACAACTCCTTCGTGTTGATCAACAGGCTGCTGGCCGCGAATTGCGATGTTTACTGGTTAAAGAAGGCCGTTACGGAGGACGGGCAGGATCTGGGCACGGGCACTATCTGGATTCCGGCGTCCGGCAACGCGCTGCCGGTATTGCAGAAGGCCGCGAAAGAAATCGGCGTACCGTCCTACGCGGTAGCTACGGCGCCAAAGGGCGATGCCCTGAAACTGAAGCCGATTCGCATTGGGCTGTACGATTCCTACGGCGGATCGATGCCCTCCGGTTGGACGCGCTGGTTGTTCGAACAGTACGAATTTCCGTTCACGGTGATTTATCCGAATACGCTGGATGCAGGCGATCTGAAGAGCAAGTTTGACGTGATCGTGCTCACGGATGGCGCGGTACGGCGTGGCGGCGCGGGTGGACGCGGAGGCGGTGGTGGATTCGGACGTGGCGCGGTGGACCCGAACAGCATCCCGGAGGAGTATCGCGA
>Ga0116129_1000398_pt1 | contig 28887 bp, 29 predicted proteins | sample June2015DPH_17_2_FD_89732 | JGI IMG/M metagenome (GOLD analysis project Ga0116129, IMG submission 89732) | Peatland microbial communities from SPRUCE experiment site at the Marcell Experimental Forest, Minnesota, USA - June2015DPH_17_10 | ecosystem: Environmental > Terrestrial > Soil > Wetlands...
AGTTGGTCAAGAAAGCGAAGCGTATTTGCGCGATCCGGCAATGATCCAAGCGCAAGCTCTGCAACCAAAAATGGATGAATGCAGAGCTGGTCGGTTTCGATCAGGGTACTCAATTCCTGTTGGTACGCCCCGCTGCGAAACATGGCAATCCAGATCGAAGCATCTGCCAGAATCACAGTTCATCCACTCGTAATCTCCGCACATCTTCGATATTCGGAGCAGTTCCAGCCAATGCCAGTAACCGCCTGCCGGCTTCGCGCGCGATCAGCGACTTCAAAGCCTCGCGCAGCAGTGCGGCTCTTTCAGTAACCCCGCTATATTCCTCAGCGGTCCTCAGCAAATTGTCGTCAAGCGATACGGTGGCACGCATAGGAACCTCCTTGCACCAATTTTAGCACCATTTAGATTCATTTCCGGAGCACCTCTGTTCCGCGAGTCTCAATTCGCTGTTGAATCCAAAGCTCTGTTCACCCCTCAACCTGTAAACTTCTCCCGTAAATCATTTCGAGGTGTACCGCGTGTCCAGCTCTCGTCGTTGTCTTTTGTTTTCTCTGATCGCAATCGCCTTCACCCTCCCCACATGGGCCCAGCCAACCCAGCAACACATCAAGCACGTCCTCGTCATCGGCGAGACCAAAGGCTTCGAACACGACTCCGTATCCTCCGCCATGGCGGCCATCTACAACATGGGCAAGCAGAGCGGTCTCTGGGATGCCACGCTGCGCACTGACACCGAGCTGCTTACCAAGAAGAAGCTCGGCAATAACGCTAAAAATCTCGACTACTTTGACGCCATCGTCTTCGCCAGCACCACCGGCGAAATCCTCACCGATCCCGCCCAGCGCGCCGACATGCTCTCCGCCATCCACGATGAAGGCAAGGGCTTCGTCGGCATTCACGCCGCGCTTGACACCAACTACACCTGGCCCGAGTATGGCGAGATGATCGGCGGATGGTTCGATCAGCACCCGTGGATGACCTTCGACGCACCCATCATCAACGAAGCGCCGGATTCACCCATCGTCCGCCAGTTCCCCAAGACCTTCACCAAGCACGATGAGATCTATCAGCCCAAAGCATGGTCACGCGACAATGTGAACGTGCTCCTCAGCCTCGATCCAACGAAGCTCGAATACAACAACCCCCGCGTCCACCGCGCCGATCACGACTTCGCCGTAGCCTGGACCAAGATGTACGGCAAAGGCCACGTCTTTTACTCCACGCTGGGCCACACAGTCGAAGCCTGGGACGACCCGCAAATCCGCACCATGTACTTCGAAGCCATCAAATGGTCTCTCGGCCTCACCGAAGCCAGCACCACCACACACGCGCGTCCCGCACAGTAACAGCTCTAACAAACGAAATCCCATCCTTAACGCAGCTTCACCGCGAAAAGGATGGGATATCTATAGCCTTTTACAGCTTTTGCCTTGTATAGCTTTTGCTTCTTATCTATAACCTTAGTCTCTCGTCCCTTGTCCCTATTCCCTAATACACGTCCCCCGGCTCCCACTCCACCACATCCACGCCCGGAGCCACATATCCCGCCAGCTCCTTCGGCGTGCCGGCAAGCACGGGCCATGTTCCCCAGTGGATCGGCAGAACCGTCCTTGACCCCAGAAGTTGCACTGCCACCGCTGCCTCCCGCGGCCCCATCGTATAGTGCCCACCAATCGGCAGCATTGCAATCTCCGGCTGGTAAAGCTCTCCAATCAGCCGCATATCGCCAAACACCGTCGTGTCTCCAGCGTGATAGAGCGCCGGCCCTTCGCTTGGCGTCAGCACAAAACCCGCCGCCACGCCCACATAATGCGTGCCCGCACTGTCCTGCGCTCCCGCCGAGTGCTTCGCCTCCACCATCGTCGCCGCCACATCGCCCAACTGCACCGTTCCGCCCAGGTTCATGCCAATCGTCTTTTCCACGCCCTGCTTTGCAATGAACTCCGCCAGCTCCACCATCGCCACAACGGTCGCACCGGTCTTCTTCGCCACAGGCGCGGTATCGCCAATATGATCTCCATGCCCATGCGTCAGCAGCACGTAATCAATCTTCTCCGGGAGCTCAAAGCCCTTTGGATATTTAGGGTTGTGCTCGATAAACGGATCGATCAGCACTGTCGTGCCCTTCGCCGTTTCCACCAGCACCGTTGCATGACCCAGCCACGTAATCTTCACTGCCTTTGAGGAAGCCATTTTTATCTCCTGTACAGAAATTACAAAATCAACTCAAAATCAAACCCTTACAGAATCGCCCTTGACGCCGGAGTCGCGCAAGCGTACCTTAGCTCAAAAGGCGAATATATGGCGAAAATTACTCACAACTTCATAGAACCCGAATCGCTCTTCACCATCCTGGGGCAAACTGAACCCGAACCCCGCATGACGCCCCTCGCCCGCATCGCCGCCGCGGCCCCGCTCGCTGATACAGGCTGCCTGACCGAATACCGTCCTCTCCGCTCCCGGTCCATTGTCAGTAAAGTTGTCTCCAAGCGCGGCACGCCGTTCTCCCACGCCATCAATCCCTATCGTGGCTGCGAATTCGGCTGCCGTTACTGCTACGCCCGCTACACCCACGAATTCCTTGAAATGCGCGATCCACAGGAATTCGAGCGCAAAATCTACTTCAAGGAAAACGCCGCCTGGGTTCTCCGCCAGGACCTCCGCAGCCTCAGGCCGGGCACCGTCATCGGCATCGGCACAGCCACCGATCCCTACCAGCCCCTCGAACGCCGTCAGCGCATCACGCGCTCAATTTTTGAGGTATTTGCTGAAGTCGGCGGCTTCCGCCTCGGCCTCATCACCAAGTCTGCGCTCGTGCTTCGCGACCTCGAGCTGCTTCAAGCCGTCGCGCGCCGCAATCAGCTCGGCATCCACATCACCATCACCACCATGGACACGCGCCTTGCCCGCATCCTTGAGCCGCGCGCTCCGCGCCCTGATATGCGCATGCACGCCGTCGCCCAGCTTCGCAAAGCCGGCCTCCGCGCAGGCGTCATGTGTTCGCCGCTCATGCCCGGAATCACAGACTCGCGCGCCTCCATCTCCGCCGTAGCGCGCGCCGCCGCGGAAGCCGGAGCAAACTTCCTCCACGCCGGCGCGCTCTTCCTCAAGCCCTGCTCGCAGCCTGTATTCTTCCAATTTGTCCGTGAAAATTTTCCCGCTCTTGAAAAGAGCTACCAGCAGCGCTACGGCCAGAGCGCATTCGTCTCCGCTGAATACCGAAAGCGCGTTTCCGAACTCGTCGAATCCATCCGCCGCGAATTCAAGCTCGGCGAGCGCACCCAGTTCGGCGAAGCCTTCGCCAAACAGCGTATCGAACCCGTCTCACCGCAGCCCTGGCTCCCGTTTTCTGCATAAGGATCAAGAACGGTTGACGAGTGACTGAAGATCTATTGGTTCGTTCGTCACTCGTCCTTCGTCACTCGCCCTTATCTCGTCATAATCACTTCAGAAAGGCTATCCTTCGCCAGAAACTGCCTGTGCCCGCTCCAGCCCGCAAACAGCCTCTCAATACTCCGGTTTGTAAACGCCCGCTGAATGGGAAACTGCTCCGCAAGCTGCATCTCCACGTCATCTCCCGGCGTCACGTGAAACCGGCAATGCACCGTCTCATCACCTTGTGTCCGCGTATGAAAAAGCGCCAGCACGCTCCCGCCCGGGTTCATCACATCCGCCAGCCGCTGCACCACCGCGGCCACCAGCGCCTCCGGCAGATAATCCAGCGTCGTCCATAGCAGCACAATGTCAAACTTTTTTTCAGCAAAGCTCAGGGATGCTTCCAGAAAGCCGTCCACGTCGTACACCTGCTTGCCATCCTCATCCTCGCCGCGCTTCCACTCGCCGGTGCATGCGTCATGCACCAGGTCGGCCATGTACACGCTGTGGCCCAGGCTCGTCAGGTAATTGATATTTGTCGGCGAAGTATACCCGGTATCCAGCACACGCAGCCCAGGCTCGGCCTCCAGCCGCTTCCGCAGAGCCATCCACCCGCCTGAGTGCCGGCCCACCTTCGGTCCAGTTACTCCCCGGCTCGGAGTGGAGGCCTGGTTTCCATGACGTTTATCCAACCAGCGCAACATGAATTTAAAAATCCTCCGCGGCGCACGGAGCGCCGCGTGTCGGGAGACAAGCTGAGAGTCAGACGTTTGCGAAATTGTTGAGGCTAAATCTTCAGGCTCGCCTGCGTCGGAACCGGCGCACTCTCGGTCGCCGCACCCGCAGGCGTCGCAGCCGGCTTTGCTGTGCTCTGCGTCAGGTCCACCTTTCCGTGGAACCCGGCATTATCCTCAATCGCCAGCCGAAGCGCGCGCACGTCGCCCTCCACCATGCAGCCCGCGCGCAGCTCAACCCGCCCCGTCGCAAGAATATTTCCCTGAACCTGGCCCATCACCAGCACATCCCGCGCCACCAAATCCGCGGCCACGTTTGCATTCGGTCCAATCGTCAGCCGGTTGTCGCCAAGCTGCACCGTGCCTTCCACCCGACCGTCAATCGTCAGATCCTCAGCACCCTTCACCTCGCCGCGAACCACAATGCTTTTGCCTAGGCGCGCCGGAGTAGTATCCATGGCCATATTTAGTCCTTCCGGGTATAAGTTGGTAAAACTTCACACCAGTGTAGCCGGTTTACGCGCAGCCGTGGATGAAGGAAATCTCACGGCAGCGGCATTTTCCTCTCCTCGGCGCATTTCCCAATCCGGCAACTGCTTGCATCCTCCAGCAAAAGCCCGAAACTACCGCGGCAATTTAGAGTCTAACTAATAGGCGCACTGTATACTTCGCGCGATACAAAAAGGACTGCTATTTCGCTTCACCACCTGCTTTTGGAGCCTGATTCGAGACGCGATGCGTAAATTTTTGGCCGTACTGACAGGGATTACGCTCATCGCCCCCATGGCTTTGGCCTGCCCGCCGCAAACCTCCGCACAGCAAACCGGCGCCGGTTCGGTCGAGCATGCGCTTCAGAACGAGCTCTCCGCCGAGCAGGATGCGTCCCATCCCATGCAGTATCGGCTCAGAAAATCCAGCCCTCGCCTCACCACCACCAAGCAGATGGTCGAGACCAGAGACGGCCAGGTCGCCCTCCTCCTCGCCGTCAACGACGCGCCGCCCTCCGCCGACGACACGGAGAAGGAGCAGGCGCGTCTCGACACCATCCTCTCCGATCCCGGCAAGCAGCAGCACCGTAAACAATCGGAAGACGCCGAAACCGCACGCGCCGTGAAAGTCCTTCGCATCCTGCCCCAGGCTTTTCTCTATCAGGACGCGGGACCGCAGACCACACCCTCAGGCGCCACAATCGAGCGCTACACCTTCACTCCCAATCCCAGATTCAACCCGCCTGACCTCGAAACGACGATCCTCACCCAGATGACCGGCGAAATCTGGATCGATCCCGCACACCAGCGCGTCACGCATCTTGAAGGGCATCTGCAAAACGACGTGGACTTCGGCTGGGGAGTCCTCGGCCGGCTCTACAAAGGCGGCTCCATAGCCATCGATCAGGCTGACGTCGGAGGAGGCATCTGGCACATCACAGGCTTCCAGATGAAGATGAGCGGCCGCTTGCTCTTCAAGACCAGAGTCTTTGACACCACCGAGGAAGAAACCCACTTCACCCCGGTCTCCGGCTCGCTGGATTACAAACAGGCCGTCAAGATGCTCCGGGACACGCAGAAGGGCCTCATCTCCGACTCCCGCTGAGCGAGCTTCGCAGTTTACACTTATCGCAATTGTGCATCGATGCTATGGATTTTCACGGAAATCCGAAATGGCGTGTCGGCTTGCGGGTAGAGGCGTTGATCTTTTGATGAATCCTGCTGAAATTTCTTGTTGCCGTTGCTGTCATGACTCAGCTACTGGTCGCAATACACAGGCGCAATACTGGAGCCGGAAAACCGCCTGGAAAATGCAATGACAGAGCTCTCATTCCGAAAACTTCTACTCCGTTTTGCGGCATTGCCTGTTTTGTGCTGCTGTGCCTTTCTAGTGATTATCGGACTTGAGATCCGGTCGATCGCAGAGTCCCGCCTTGTCGGCGCGCAGGCCACATCCATATTGCTCCAGAGCAATCTCATCCAGAAGAGTCTCATGGACGAAGAGACCGGATTACGCGGCTATCTGGCCTCGCGGAATACTTTGCTCCTTAAGCCGTACCTGGACGGAATGAGCCGTCAGGACAGTGAATTGTCCGCCCTCAAAGACCTGGCCGTCTCTGACGAATCGCTCTCGAAGCAGGTCGCCTACATCGCCGATAGCGCGCGCAGCTTCAACGAGACCAATAAGCAACTGCTCGATAGCCATCTCTCTGACCGGAATCGCGACCAGATCCTCCAGCATGAGAAGGAGACGATGGACGATCTCCGCAGCGAGTTCTCAAAGCTGAATGCGTCTCAGTTCGCCATCCGGGAGCAGAGTCGCACAGAAGCGACAATCGCGCTCAAGCGTCTGCCAATCATCATCCTGAGCAGCGCCGTTGTCCTGGGAATCCTCATCTTATGGTACGGAACAAGGCTCTATCGTGAGATCACCGCAGCTTTCCAGCAGCAGTTGACGGATGCTGAAACGCAGCGCGACTCGCTTCGAACCACGCTCGAAAGTATTGGAGATGGCGTCATTGTCTGCGAGCCGGATGGCAGCATTCGAATGCTCAATCCAGCCGCCGAAGCCCTCACCGGCTGGACACAGAAGGAGGCTGTCAGAACTCCTTTTGCAAAGGTTTTCCGCATAGTTCATGAAGAAACTCGCGTCACCGTAGAAAGTCCTGTCGAAAAGGTCTTACGCACCAGGGACGCAGTGGCCCTCGCAAACCACACTGCGCTCATTCGCAAAGATGAAAGCGAAATCCCGATCGACGACAGCGGGGCTCCGATTCTTGACGCAAAGGGCGAGCTCTCAGGTGTCGTTCTCGTCTTTCGCAGTGTGCAGGAGCGGCGGCGCGCCATGCACATCTTGAGAGAGAGTCGCGAGCGCCTGAATTCCATCTACAACACCAGCCTCGAATACATCGGTATTCTCGATCCCGAGGGTCTCCTTCTCGATTGCAACCGCGCCTCGCTCGCTTTTGCCGGCAACTCCCGCGATGAGGTCATTGGGCAGCCGTTCTGGAACGGTCCATGGTTCCGTCATACGAAGGGAATGACCGAGCAAATCCGCTCAGTTGTGGAGCGCGCAGCTACCGGGCACGCCACGCGTACCGAGTTGTCCCTCACGCAGCCATCGGGGAATGTGATCGTCTTCGATTTTTCACTCACGCCCGTCTTTGATGCGGATGGCACGGTTCTTTACATGGTCCCGGAGGCCCGCGACATCAGCGATCTCAAACGCGCTGAATCCGCGCTCATACGGAGCGAGAAACTGGCCGCCGTTGGAAGGCTCGCCGCGTCGATCGCGCATGAGATCAACAATCCGCTCGAAGCGGTGACGAATCTGCTTTATCTCGCGCGGCATAGTCAATCAGCCGAAAGCGTGCAATCGTTCGTGGAAGCTGCGGAGAGCGAACTACGCCGGGTAGCCATCATTACCAATCAGACGCTGCGCTTCCATAAGCAATCTACAAATCCGGAGCAAATTTATCCCTCTGATCTCATTGAGACGGTCCTCGGTGTTCATGAACGGCGCCTCAAGACTGGGAACATTACCGCCGAGTTGCGCCAGTATCCAAGCGAACCGATCGTCTGTTTTGCAGGCGACGTCCGTCAGGTTCTCAACAATCTGATCAGCAATTCCATTGAAGCCATGAATGGATCGGGAGGACGTCTTCTCGTGCGCACGCATCTTTCACACAATTGGGAGACTCAGCAGCGTGGCTTTGTCTTCACCGTCGCCGATACAGGCTCCGGCATTCCTGCCGACAAGATCCGCCATATCTTCGAGCCCTTCTTCACCACCAAAGGAAACAGCGGAAACGGCCTCGGACTCTGGATCTCGAAGGAGATTGCGTCTCGTCAACGCGGATCTCTCCGTGTTCGAAGCACTACGCGAGAAGACGCTTCCGGGACAGTCTTTCGTTTCTTTCTTCCCGCCGAACCCCTGGATGGTCTTCGATAAACACATCATCCTTCCAGCTCAGTCTTATGCGATAACCTGATGCGGGAGACTTGCATGCAAATTCGTTCCACTGGCCGCCTGTTGCTTTTCTTTTTTTCGCTTGCGTTCTGCGGTGCGGCGCTCGCGCAGCAGCCCGATCTCAACCCGGCGCTGCCGCTCACACACACAGAGAACGGCCCCAATTCTCCGGCAGCGCAAAAGGCGCATTATCTCGTGCTGGTTTCGCTGGATGGCTTCCGCTGGGACTACGCGGAGCGCGACAGAGCTACCAATCTCCTGGCGCTCGGCAAGCAAGGGGTCTGGGCTCCCCAAGGCATGTTGCCCAGCTTCCCATCGCTCACCTTTCCCAACCACTACACCATCGTCACCGGCCTCTATCCTGAGCATCACGGCCTGGTCGCCAACAGCTTCTACGACGAGCAGAAGCAGGCCCGCTACGCCATCAACAACAGTGTCGCCGTCACCGATGGTAGCTGGTACTCCGGCGTTCCCTTGTGGAGCCTCGCTGAAAGCCAGGGTATGCGCACTGCCTGCCTCTTCTGGCCCGGCTCAGAAGCCAAAATCGCAGACTATCGTCCCACCTGGTACGCCACCTTCGACGGCAAAACCGAAGCCACGGACGCTGTCGAACAGGCCCGCATCGACGACGCCGTCGCCCTCCTCAAGCTTCCCGCCGCAGACCGTCCGCACTTCCTCACCATTTACTACTCCGAACCCGATCATGAAGGCCATACGTACGGCCCTGACGCGCCGCAAACCCGTGCCGCCGTCCACAAAGTCGATGCGCTCATCGGCAAGCTGAAAGCCGCGCTCGATTCCACCAGCCTGCCCATCGATCTCGTCGTCATCAGCGATCACGGTATGGTCAAAATCGACAGCCCCTGGATCACGCTCGACAAATTCGCCGATCTCACCAACTTCGAGGCCGTCGGCTCGCTTCTTTACGGCAAAACCGAAGAGGACCGCGAGCGCGTCTACGATCAGCTCAAGCACGCCTCTTCCTCATTCGTCGTCTACCGGCTGAAAGACGTGCCCGCCGATCTCCACTACAATCAGAACCCTCGCGAAGGCGATCCCGTCGTCATCGCCACCGGCCCTTACTCCATTCGCGCCCACGCACTGCGCGCGGGCCAACTCGACACGCCGCCCATCCCCGGCGCGCACGGCTTCGACCCGCATATCATGCCGGAGATGAAAGCCAGCTTCTACGCCGCCGGACCAGACATCGTCAGCGGCAAGACCGTAGTTCCCTTTGAAAACGTCAACCTGTATCCCTGGATCGCACACATCCTCGGGCTCAACCCTCCGCCATCAGACGGAGACATCAACATTCTTTCCAAAACCCTGCGCGATCAAGGCCGCGATAAATGAGTGACCTGAGCATTTAGCAAGCCGTTACAACACGATTCATCGAATCCACGCCGATACTGTTATAAAATCGGGCCACGAGGAGATTCGCAATGTCTGTTGTGATGCTCTCGGGCCCCATCGGTGCAGGCAAAACCACAGTAGCGCGAGAACTCATCGCCATATCGTCTGCGCCGCTCTCCTATATCGAAGGCGATGCCTTCTGGCCAGTCTTCACCAAGCCGGATGCAAAGCCCCGGCAAGAACGCTTTCGCATACTCATGCGCCCCATCACAGCAGCCTCCGTACCTCTCGCTCGCAGCGGCTATGAAGTCTTGCTGGACTTTTCCTTCCCTCTGGACTTCCTTGACACAGCCCGCAAAATCCTCAAGGAAACCCCAATCGATTTCGTAATGGTGCGGCCCAGCTTGGCAACCTGCGAACAGCGTGCCGCCACACGGCCCGAAGGCAAAATTACTGACTACACCATCTCCCCTGACTTCTATAGAATGTTTCAAGGCCTCCCAAAACATGAGATCTGCGATGATAACGGTGACGCAAAATCCATCGCGCAACAAATCCGCGCCGGTCTTGACGAGGGTATATTCCGACTGAGTTGAATTGAGCTAAGCCATGCGCAGCAGATTGTTCTATATCGCACGTGCCGTCGCATTGATTGTGGGTTATCTAACCCTGTTTGCTCTGTGCCTTTTTTTTACGCGGCCATATAAGATGGCCGTCTCCTATCCCTTCCAGCTTATAGGTGTATGGTTTGCGGTCTTTGCCTGCATCTGGCGAACAGTTCGATGCACCTCCCGCATGCGGATTTCTTGGGGCCTTCTCTCATCTGCCATTTTTCTTTGGGCTATAGGGCTTTCGCTTGCTGCGTGGGAAGATCTGACACGCAATTCCATGCAGATCGATGCAGGCGTCTCCGATCTGATCTATTTGCTCTACGGCGTCCCAATCCTGCTGGCAATTTCACTGCCTACCGAGCAGCCGCACGTAGCGCTCTTCCCCTGGCTGGATGGCGTGCAGGTCCTCATGACCGCCTGCCTGATCTATATCACGCTCTTCTCCGCGCTTCCATTCATGCATCAAACTCCGCAGCCCATCTCAGCCAGCCTGCTGCAGACAACTTACAACGTCGAAAATTTCGTCTTCGCCGGTTTCGTCACATTACGGCTGCTGGCACGCCCTGGAGACGCGGAGGCCCGCCGCTTCTATCAAATCCTTGCAGCCTTTCTATGGACCTATGCGTTCTGCGCTGCCTTATATAACTACATAACCATTGCATTCCAGGAGCAAACGGGTCCGTATGACCTGTTGGTTGTTTTTCCATTTCTGCTGGTAGTGGTATGCGCTTTACTCCCGCAGCCGCAACAATCCGCATCAGTCGATGCAGCAACCGGCGGTCTGCTCACATCATTCATTGATAATGCTTCCCCCATCCTCTACACCTACACCCTGCTCGCATTCGGAATCGCAGTGACACGCACCCATTTCGGTTGGGCCGTCTCCGCAATCGTTGTTGCCCTGGTCGTTTACGGAGCGCGCTCCATCATGCTGCAGAACCGCTTCATTCGCTCACAGTATGAACTGCGTCAGGCACGCGACCAGCTTGAAGTCATCTCCCTCCGCGACAGCCTCACCGGAGTCGCAAATCGTCGCTGCTTCGACCAGATCCTCGCCGTAGAGTGGGACCGCGCAGCGCGCCTCGGGCGACCCCTGTCACTGCTGCTGATCGACATCGACTACTTCAAGAGTCTCAACGATCAATACGGTCATCCCTACGGAGATCAATGCCTCACCGAAGTTGCGGGAGCATTGCGTAGTGCTCTCACGCGCAGTAGCGATCTGCTCGCACGATACGGCGGTGAGGAGTTTTCCGCCATCCTGGTCGACACCGAGCTTCAGGACGCAGAGATGGTCGCTGCGCGTATGCAATCCGCAGTCCGCGCATTAAGCATCCGCAATGAAACATCCCTGGGCCAGTTCGTTACTATTAGCGCCGGCGTCGCCACATGCATCGCATCCCAGAATAGTTCCTCGGCAGCGCTCATTCAAGCCTCAGACCGCGCACTCTATAAGGCAAAACAGCGTGGCCGCAATCGCATCGAAATCGGCTCAATCGCAGATGTAGCACCTGCCGGCGAATTTTGAAGCCAAACTATACTCACTCCGCCAGAAACTCTCGATCCACAGGAATTTGCATCGAATTCGCCAGCGTATTCGTCTCCGCGGCCATCCCCACCACCGCCAGAAACTCCGCATACTGCTCGTCCGTAAGCCCCTTTGCGCGCGCCGCAGCCGTATGCGAATGCACGCAGTAACTGCAACTGTTCGTCGCCGATACCGCAATATAGATCAACTCTTTCGTCAGCGGATCAAGCGTCCCCGGCTCAACCATCACCTGCTTCACGCTTGCCCACGTCCGCTCCAAAAGCCTCGGCTGATTCGCCAGCGCCCGCCAGAAATTATTGACGAAGTCCGACTTTCGCGTAACCCGTATATCGTCAAACACCGCCTTCACTGCCGGCACAGCCGCAACTTCCTCATCACTCCAAAGCTTTACAGTAGCCACCTCGCACCCCTTCCATCACTACGACTCATAGCCGCACCTTATCTCTTTATCTATAACCTGTTCCCTATTCCCTGATCCCTGTTTTTACGCATCTCGATACTCGCGCTTCTTCAATTCGCGTTGCGCCTGCTCGTGGCCCTGCAGCGCGGCCTGCCGAATCCAATGCCTGTACTGCAAATAATCATGCTCCACACCCTGCCCGGTCGCATAAAGATGCCCTAACTGAAACTGAGCCTCAGCATTGCCATTTTCAGCGGCTTTAAGAAACCATGAAGCAGCTTTCGCATAACTATGCGTAACGCCCGTGCCAAAGTAATAAAGTTCACCCAGCTTCTGCTGCGCCTCAGCATAGTTCTGTTGCGCAGCCAGCCTATACCAGTGCGCAGCCTCCGCATTGCTCTGCGCCACTCCCTCACCTTTGCGATACATCAGGCCCAGGTTATATTGCGCCCACGCGAGCTGGCTGTATGCAGCACGCTGGCACCACGCAAAGGCCTCCGCAAAATCATTCGCCGCATAGTAGCGAAAGCTCAGGTTAGCCTGCGCATAAGCATGTCCCTGTTCCGCGGCCTTGCGCTCCCAGTAAGCGGCCTGCGCATCGTCCCGCGTCACACCCTGCCCAGCCTCATACATCGTGCTCAGTATGTACTGCGACTCCGCATGCCCCAGTTCCGCGGCCAACCGAAAGCCCGCCACGGCCTCAGCAAAATTTCCGGCCTTATACTCCGCAGCACCCTGCATGAATTCCGGATTGGTAGCCGCACTCGCAGCCTCGCGCCGTCCACGCGCAATCATGCTCGAACGCGACGAATGCAGGCTCAGTCCCGCGCGCGCAGGCGTATGCTGCAGCCCGGCTTTATCTCTATCGTCCATGCGCCGTAACCTGCCGGTCCACAAACTCAAACCGCCGCCGCGCCTCCGCAACCTGCTCGCGAACTTTCGTGGCAAGCTCCGTCAGCAGGTCGCGATGCTCCCGCGCAGCCTCTTCCGCATCCAGATGCAGTTGCGCAATCTCGCTCGTCAGCAGCGCTTCACTCTCCGCATCCAGTGTCGCAATATCGCGCTCCGCATGTTGAATCTGCCGCGTCACACGCAGCAACTCAGCTGCTGAGCTCTCACCGGACAGCGCCCCGTTCACCTCGCGATGATCATCCATCAGTCTCTGCAGCGTCTCCATGTCGCCGCGCCGATACGCCTGGTTCGCACGCGCCATCAACAGCGTAAAGTGCTGCTGCTCCGCCTCGTCGCGCGCAAAGTCCGGATGAATCCGCTTGGCAACCTCGCGGAAAAGCGCCTTCAGATTTGGCGCGGGGTCAAACTCTTCCTCTTCTTCGTCCTCGCCCAGCGCAGCATCATGAGCCTCCTGCGCCCGCTGCCTCGCCTCCTCGGCTCGCTGCCGCGCAGCGTCCGAGTCGTACAAATCCACCTCGCGCTCAGCAATCCTCGCCTCAATCTCATCCAGCTCGGCGTAGAGAGTACCAACCTGCCGGAAGTATCGGCTCTCAAATGTCCTCAGTTGCGCGCGCAACCGCGCCAGTTCGCGCTCCCGCTCCGCCAGCTTGCCCCGAAGAGCTGCCAGTTGCTCGCGCCCATCGCGGAGTGCGGCATCGTCCGGGCTCTGTTGAAGAATGATTTCGACCGACATGCAGCTTCCAGTTTATCGAACCCGATCTCCGCTCAGCTTCACCAGCTCACCTGCACCAAAGAAACCGACTCGCTCGGCAACTCTGTTTTGATTTCGATTTTCCCATCCTTCACATCCTGCCAAGTCGGTGATCCAATCAACTCCAACCCGTCGTGATCCAGCAACTGCGAATACTGCTCCGCTGTAGGATGCTGCGGCGACCCCATCGCCTTCCACACCGTGTATGCATTGCTGTGGTTCGTATCAATGCGATACTGCTTCACCAATACCCGCTTAGCCATAAGCGGCATACCGGTCACCGTCATAGTGGTAGGCGCCACACTCGATTCCTCACCGTCACGATAATTCCACAGTAGAATCTCTGCTACATTGCCTGCCTTCGTCGCCATTGCATCCACGTCAGCAGCCGCATGCGCACCAGTCGCAACTAGCGTGTTCAATGGAATCGCGGCATCACTCCTCGTTTCGACCCGCGTCCCCTCCATCATGCCCAGCATGCGAAACAGATTCAGCACAGGCTCATCGATTCCATTCGTAGACAGCGATCGAAACCCCTCAAAGTAGTCTCTGTTCTCAAATTCGAACGACCAGCTCAGCATCGAAATCAGATTCACATGATGCTTGTCCTGCAGCTCAAACAGCGCTTTGTACGCCGCCGCCGTGTAAGCCGGATACAGCGTTCCATTCCTATAGTCATTCGCCGGATTCATCTTGCTCGAACACGCCGCGCAACCTTCAGGATCAGCCTCACTCAAAATAATCGGAAGCTCATGAAACTTTGCAAACGAAGCAATCGTTGCAAACCCACGATCCGCATCTTTCAGTTCTTTATCCAAACCCATCTGAACCTGCCCGTTCAATATCTGCGGACTTCCCTTCACGTGGAACGAAATAAAATCCAGCGGAATCGCGCCGCCGGTTGCAGCACTCTTGCCCGTCGCAACATGCGTCAGAAAGCCTTGCAGATACCCATTCGCCTTATCATTGCGCGGACTCGTAGTTGCCGGCCCGCCAACCCTTGCGCCCGGAAGCGCAGCACGCACCCCCGCGACGGCATAGTCATACAGCTTCCAGTAATCTTCAGCAGAGCCATGCCAGTAGTCGATGTCCGGCTCATTCCACACTTCGAAGTACCACTGCAATACAGTCTGCCGCCCATACCGCTCCACCAGGTGCGCAGTTACCACACGAACCAACTCACCCCACTTCTTGTAGTCCTTTGGCGGATTGTTTGAAGCTCCCGAGATCGTGCTCTTCGGAAAGTGAATCTGGTACTCCTTCCGATCCGGCAATGACGCCGCCAGATCCTTCGGCATAAATCCAAGCTCCACCATTGGCCTTACACCAGCAGCTTTGTACTCATCAAAAATTCCATCCAGAATTGTGAAATCGTAAATGGGCTTGCCGCTCGCATCTTCCCGATACACATTCGTCGAACTCCATTTGAGTTCAGCCACGCCATCTCCTGAAGTCAACAAATGATGCGCGCGAATATACACCGGCACCGGGCTCAGATCATGCAATTCGCCAAGCAGCTTCTTGCCATCGCGCATCGTAGTGTAATTACCCTCGTCATAGCCAAACCAGCTATAGATCGGCTTGTACGGACCCACCGTTTTCGCCAGATCAACCGCGACATGAACCGGCGCAACCATCACCTGCGATGGCAATTCCGGAACCGTGCCTTGTCCAATCGCGGAGACTGACAGCAAGCCACAAGCAAGCGCCCACGCGTAACGCACAAATCTCATATTCTCTCCAGCAGCAATCGAATGTGGCACAAATAGATTGCAGACAAATCCGTATGAAGATTACCATCTTGGCTGATACGAATTCATCTGGCTTTCATGCGATGAGCAGACATGGATGTAAACATGATGGCCGGGATAACGATGCTGTCATATACTTCCCCGATTCCACCTGCGATTCCCCCGCCAGCGAACCGGATTATTTTCATCTGCTGCTCAGTCCTCTTCCTGCAGGTCTCCCTTTTCGCCGGCGCTGTGCAACTGCATGGGCAAACAAGAGCTCAACAAGCATGCCCGCGCCCGCAAACGGGCAGTGTAGTCGATGAGCCGAAAGATGTTCGCAGTGTAAACGGCATTCTCGACCTACATCTGACGGCCTACGACGCACCCCAGGGCGATGGCGCAATCCGTTATTGCATGGTGGACGGCGAAGGACGCCAGTCTCCGAATCTTCGCGTACATCCCGGCGACCTGGTGATTCTGCATTTGAAGAATCAGTACCTCGTAAGCGGCGGCACTGGACAAACCTCCGGCACGCCTGACGAGCGCATCAAGACGGTGGATATGCCGGCGGTTCATCCCGCTAACAACACAAGAAGCATGAACGCAAAGAAGGCCGAAATCCATCTGGATTTCGGCCTTCGCGTTTCTTCGCCGCCATTTCTGCTGCTTGAATGAGGGTGGGATTGCCGGCCATTCGATTATCTTTAACAAGCGACGCGTAAAGTCGACGTTCGCGCGGTTTAAGTGTTCAATAGCTCGGGATGCGTGCGGGCCACACTGATAATCAGCTCGCCGAAGAGCGTGTTGGCCCAGGCGAACCATGCGCGCGTGAAGTTTTTGGGATCGTCTTTGAAGTAGCTCTCGTGGATGAAGCCGGTGCCGGCGGATGAGAGCTTGATCATGCGAAGCGCGGTGCGAATTTCAGCGGCGGAGTTGCTGGTGAGTGCGTAGATGGTCTGCGACATGGGCCAGATCATGTTTGCGCCCTCGTGTGGGCCGCCAATTCCCTCACCTGCTGTGCCACGGAAGAACCACGGATTGCGCTCAGACCAGACGAAGGCGCGGGTGCGTGCGTAAAGCGCGGCATCGGGCGAGCTGTTGATGTACGGAAGCGCGAGAAGGCTGGGGACGTTGGCGTCATCCATGAGAACCTGCCCGCCGAAGCCATCGACTTCATAGGCCCAGATGGCGCCTTGCGGTGTGGTTGCGATAGCGTGCTGGCGGAGCGCGGCTTCGACTTCATCGGCGAGCGACGATGCGCGCTGCGCGAGTGTGGCGTCATGCAGGATGGCGTTGGCCATTTCAGCAAGCTGGCGCAACGAGGTTACTGCAAAGAGATTCGAGGGAACAAGGAACGGGAAGATGCAGGCGTCATCTGAGGGACGAAAGCCGGAGGCGATGAGCCCAACGGGGTTGACTGGATTCCCGTAGCCTCTTTCGCCGAGCGTTTCCGTGGGCGAAGGCGCGGAGCGCTGGAAGTGATAAGGGCCAAGTGAATTTTTACGCTGCTGCTCGCGCATGGTGCGAACGACAATCTCCATAGCTTTGCGCCACTGCGCGTCAAAGGGCTGCGTGTCTCCGGTCTGCTTCCAGTAGCCGTGTGCGAGGCGGATGGGATAGCAGAGCGAATCGAGTTCGTACTTGCGTTCGCCGACGCCGGGCTTCATTTCGGTCTTGTCCGTGCGGCTCCACTCGAGCGGCGGAGCATTAAGGTCGGCCATGAAGGCATTGGCGTAAGGATCAATAAGAATGTGGCGCGTCTGGCGGCGGATGACGCCTTCGATGAGAGAGCGTAAAGGCTCATCGCGCTTTGCGAGCGGCAGATAAGGCCATACCTGTGCGGAGGAGTCGCGCTGCCACATGGCGGCAATGTCTCCGGTGAGAACGACAGTGTCGGGCTTGCCTTCAAAGGTTCCGGGCGTGACAGTGGTGTCCAGCGTATTGGGAAAGCAGTTGGTGAAAAGGCGCGCGAGTTCGGGGTCGGAGATGCGGGCGCGGATTTCCGTGATGGTTTGTTCGACTGCTTCTGAGTGGAAGCGGCGATCGGATGGTAAAGGACGCTGCCCCGTGGACTGCGGAGCTGATTGCAGAATGGCGGCGTGTGCAACGGATGCGATGCCGGGAAGGCAGGAACCGAGCGCAGCCATGCTGCCGCGCTCAAGAAGATCTCTACGGGAAAGACTGCGTGGGGAGTTATTCATACGGACTTTATCCAAGTTTCAGTGATGGTGGAACAAGCTCTTCAGTTGCGCCGAAGCTGGTGTTGGGATTGGGGCCGAGCTCGAAGACAATGCTTCCACCTTGCGCGATGTCAGAGTGATGAAACCAGGCGCGCTGCTGTGGCTTGCCGTTCAGCGTGAAGGATTGCACATAGGCGTGCGAGGGATCGCTACGCTTGACTTCAATGGTGAGGCGCTTGCCTCCACCGAGTTCGAGGACTGCGTGATCAATGATTGGCGAGCCAACGACGTAGTTTCCGCTGACGGGATCGACAGCGTAGAAGCCGAGCGCGGAGAGGATGAACCATGCGGACATCTGGCCTACGTCTTCATTGCCGGCCATTCCATCAGGATCGTCGTGGTACATGGTGTCGAGCAGCGAACGCACGCGAGCCTGTGTCTTCCATGGCGCGCCGGCGTAGGTGAAGAGATAGGCGATATGATGCGATGGCTCGTTGCCGTGCGCGTACTGGCCGACCATACCGGCAATGTCGGGCGGGGCGTCAGGCGGCAGCGTGGAGGGAACAGTGAAGAGCGAATCGAGCTTGGTGAGGAATGGCTCGCGGCCGCCGAAGAGCGCGATGAGGCCTGCTGGATCATGCATGACGCCAAAGGTGGTTTGCCAGGAATTCGATTCGGTGTAGTCGCGCCACTGCTTGCTGTGACCCATCTCGATGGGATCGAAGGGGCGCGCCCATTCGCCATTTTCGAGTTTGGGCTCCATGAAGCTGCTCGTCGGATTGAAGTAGCGGCGATAGCTTATGGAGCGCTTGCGCAGCAGAGATGCATCGTCTGCGTGACCGAGCTTGTCTGCAACGTGCGAGATGGCCCAGTCGTTGTAGCAATACTCGAAGGTCTTCGAGACAGACTCTTCCTCGCGGTCGGCGGGGATATAACCAAGCTGGCGATAGTAACCGAGGCCGCGATAGTTATCCACCATGGCGCGGCGCATCATGACGCGGTAGGCTGCCTCGGTATCAATGCCGGGAAAGCCTTTGGCTATGGCTTCACTGATAACGCTGGCAGAGTGATAGCCGGTCATGGTGCCGGTTTCGCAGCCTTGAAGCGGCCATACGGGCATGCCTGCGGGGCTTTGCTCCGCCATGCGGATGAGCGTGTTGGCGAAATCGGGGACGCGGTCTGTTTGTATGAGCGTGTACGCGGGATGCGCGGCGCGGAAGGTATCCCAGAGCGAGAAGGCGGTATAGTTGCGTTTGCCCGCGGGGAGCTGATGAATCTTGTTATCCATGCCCCGATACTGGCCGTCAACATCATCAAAGAGCTGCGGGCCAAGCGACATGTGATACAGCGAGCTGTAGAAGATGCGCTTCTGCGTGGGCGTGGCGAAGTCGGCCTGAATGCGCGAGAGCTGCTGACGCCAGGCACGTTGCGCTGCGGCGCGAGTTTTGTCGAAGCCCCAGCCCGGCTGATCCGTATTCGGTTGTTCGGCGCGAAGATTTTTTGCTGCGCCTTCCGCGCTTACGCCAGAAATGCCGGTGCGAATGAAGATGACCTCATTCGCGTGCGTCTTGAAGTGGAGAACGGCTTTGAGATTGTTGCCTTCGAGCTTTCCGGTTGCGGTGACGGGCTTGTCATCGGAGTAGAAAACAATTTTGTCCGGCTGGCGCGAGAGTTGCAGTGAGAAGTAGCAGTGACGGCCGTCTCCCCAGGCCTTGGTGACGTGGCCTCCGGCGAGAGTGTCTGGCGCGGGCTGGCTCAGCTCAGCGGAGTGGACGCTGGAGCGGTTGTCCGTGAGATAGCTGTGCGCGAGATCGAGAATGAGCCATGCGTCATTGCTCTCAGGAAAAGTGTATTTATGCAGACCAGTGCGCTCGGTTGCGGTGAGATCGACGCGGACGTTGGGATCCTTGAGCAGCACGGAGTAGTAGCCGGGCTCGGAGATTTCATCGGAATGCGAGAAACGCGAGCGATAACCCTGTTCGGGATTGGAGCGCGGGCCGGGAACGAGCTTTACCGGGCCGGTGCCGGCCATGACGAGGAAATCGAGGAGGTCGCCGCAGCCGGTGCCGCTCAAATGCGTGTGGCTGAAGCCCATGATGGATTCGTCCGAAATGTGATATCCCGAGCACCAGTCCCAATCCGAGTTGTAAGTATCCGGACTGAGTTGCACGGCTCCAAATGGCATGCTTGCGCCGGGGAAACAATGGCCGTGGCCACCGGTTCCGACGCGGACGTCAACCCAGCGAAGCGGATCGGCTGCATCGGCTCCTTGAGGAATTGCGAAGGCGGGTAGTGGAAGAGCAGTGGAGGCGCAGAGTGCACCAGTGGACTGCAGAAAGCTACGACGAGAGATAGGGGACATACGAACCAACTTCCGAATATGTAATGAGATTTGTATACAGGATCAGGGTGGTGGAATGCGAAGCTCAACGCTTTGCTCAGCGGACTTCTCACGAGGTTCGCTTGCCCCCATCCAGCGACGGAGAATCTTCTGCGCGGGCTTTTCAATGAAATGCAGCGCGGCGAGCGCTAGTGCGATGAGGGTAACGTAGCTGATCCAGGGGTCCATCCACGCAATTCCGAGGCGATCAAGAATATGGGTGTCATGAATCAGGTTCCAGAAGTTGAAGTGGAGCAGGTAGAGGCAGTAGCTCGATTCACCGACGAAGACAAAGGGCCGCCAACCAAGGATACGGGAAAGAACGTTCTGCCCGGAAAGGCCGAGGATGATGCAGCCAAAGAAGGGCATGAGCAGGCCGTCGTGAATGATGGCGTATGGAATGCCCGGACCAAGCCAGAGCAGGAAGAAGATGGCGGCGAATCCGAAAAGGCCCAGGAAGAATCGCTTGCGGGCTTCGCGGGAAATGAGTTCATCGAGGCCGGCGATGATGACGCCGAAGGCGAAGCTCGCCAGGTGAGGAATGGGCGTGTCTTTGAGTGCTTGCAGCCATGGCCCTTCACTATAGCGGTCAACATGCGCGAGGTGATCGGGATTGAAGAGGATGTAAAGAATGCCGGGGATGAGGCCGAGAAGCCAGATAAGAAGCAGACGGCCCACGATGGGCAGAGCGCGGTTGGGACGCTTCCATTTGGCGAGCCACGGAAAGGCGAGATAGAAGAACCACTCGGCGGACATGGTCCAGGCGGGCGTGTTGAGGAAGGTAGCGATTTCCGGAACCCAGCCCTGCAGAAGCAACGGCGCAAGGATCATTGCGAGCCAGAACATGGGGTGTGTGTGCTGACCATACTCCGCGGGCAGATTGCGCCAGGCAAGGATGAGGCTGAGCAGGTAAATGGGATAGATCCGCGTGAAACGGGCCTTCCAGAAGCGGACGTTGTCGAGCTTGCCTTCACGGGCGCGCGATGCGTAGTTGTAGGCCAGGACGTAACCGGAGAGCAGGATAAAGAAGCTGACGGAGGCGTAACCGGCGTTGACGATAGGTGCGAAAATTCCAAACCAATCGGGATTCGAGAAATGAAAGAGAACGATGTTGACGGCCGCGAAGGCGCGCAGGCCGGTCAACGCATTCAGCCGGTCTGGCTTACGCATCTCCACTAGCAATTAGACGGCTCCGATAGACGCCACGATACAAACAAGCAATGAGGAAAAGAGAGTTATTCGAATGATCTGCGCTGTTATGCGGTGACGAGCGAGCCGATTTTTTCACCCATAACGACGCGCTTGATGTTGCCCGGCTGATTCATGTTGAAGATGACCATGGGAAGGTTGTTGTCTTTGCAGAGGCTGACCGCGGTGAGGTCCATGACCTTGAGGCCCTTGCCAAGGATTTCCATGTACGTAATCTGGTCGTACTTGACGGCGGTGGCATCGAGCTTGGGGTCGGCGGAGTAGACGCCATCGACTTTGGTGCCTTTGAGCAAAACGTCGGCCTTGATCTCCATGGCGCGCAGGCTGGCGGCTGTATCCGTGGAGAAAAAGGGATTGCCGATGCCAGCGGCGAATACGACTACCCTGCCCTTTTCCAAGTGGCGGACGGCGCGGCGGCGAATGTAGGGCTCGGCGATCTGGTTCATGAAGACGGCGGTCATAACGCGGCACTGAACGTCGTGCTGCTCAAGGGCGTCCTGCAGAGCGATGGCGTTGATAATGGTGGCCAGCATGCCCATGTTATCGGCGCTGACGCGATCCATGCCTTTGGCATGTTCGGCTACGCCGCGAAAGATATTGCCGCCGCCGACAACAATAGCGACTTCGACCCCGAGTGCATGAAGTTCGGCAATTTCGGCAGTAGTTTCAGCGACTTTTTCGGCGTTAAGACCGAAGCCGCGCTCGCCGGCGAGGGCTTCTCCCGACAGCTTGAGGACGATCCGCTTATACATATGCTTTGTTGAGTATCGCATACCGCTGCAAGGGCAAGAAAAAAGGCCCGGAGCAGATGCTCCGGGCTTTGATGAAATGTGGTTCGCAGTTATTCCGCGGCGGTTTCGACAGCCTTGGTCTGAGAGACGGTCCAGTCAGGAGCGCCAACCTTGAAGCGGGCGAAGCGGCGGACGGTGATGTTTTCACCGAGTTTGCCGACCTTCTGCGCGATCAACTCCTTGATGCTGACGGACTGCTCCTTGATGAAGGGCTGCTCGAGGAGGCAGACTTCTTCATAGAACTTCGCCATCTTGCCGTCAACGATTTTCTCGACGACCGGAGCAGGCTTGCCAGTGGCGGCAGCCTGGGCGCGATAGATTTCCTTCTCGCGCTCGAGGTCTTCGATGGTCACGTCTTCCGGCTTGATGTAACGGGGATCGGTGGCCGCGATGTGCATGGAGATGTCTCTCATCAGGTCCTGGAAATCTTCGGTGCGGGCGACAAAATCGCTCTCGCAGTTGATTTCGAGAAGCACGCCGATCTTGCCGCCGGCGTGGATGTAGGTGCCGATGGCGCCCTCATTGGTGGAGCGGGCGGCCTTCTTCTGCGCCGAAGCCATGCCGCGCTTGCGGAGCACGACGAACCCTTCCTCAATATCGCCCTTGGATTCCTGCAGAGCCTTGAGGCAATCACCCATGGGCGCGCCGGACCTATCGCGAAGTTCCTTTACCAATTTTGCGTCGATCTTTTCACTCACCGTCGTCATCTCGCTTCCCTCTTGTGTCTAATTCAGATCTTGTGTGTGTAGGCCGCGCATGTGGCGCGGAGAAAGAAAAAGCGTGGCACTTGATGCTGGCGGCCACGCTTTCCAGTATGCGCACTTTCATGCGCAAGAAAGATTAAAGACCGCCTTCGGCTGCCTCTGCTTCTTCCAGCAGGGCCGCAACGGCCGCCGGAGCCTTGCGGATGCCGCCGCCCAGGGCCGCTTCAAGGTTGAAGTCCTCAGTGGATGCGGTCTCGACGGAAGCCTCTTCGACTGGCGTAACGTCCGCGATCTCCTCGGCGAAGGCCTTGTCGCCTACGAGGTTGACGCCCTCGGCGGCGGAGTCGGCGATCTTCGATGTGAAGAGGCGGATGGCGCGCAGGGCGTCATCGTTGCCGGGAATCACGTAGTCGACCACGGTGGGATCGCAGTTGGTATCGACAACTGCGACCACGGGGATGCCCAGCTTGCGGGCTTCCTTGACGGCGATGGCCTCGTTGTTGGAGTCAACGATAAACAGTGCGTCCGGCAGGCGCTTCATATTCTTGATGCCGGCGAGATTCGCCTGAAGGTGCTTGCGCTCGCGTTCGAGGCGAATGACTTCCTTCTTGGTGAGGAGGTCATAACGGCCGTCCGTGGCCATATCATCGAGTTCCTGAAGGCGCTTCACCGATTTCTGCACGGTCACCCAGTTGGTGAGCAGTCCGCCCAACCAGCGCTGGTTGATATACGGCATGCTTGCACGCGTCGCTTCTTCCGCAACCGCATCCTGGGCCTGGCGCTTGGTGCCGACGAAGAGAATCGTCTTGCCGCCGGCACAAAGGTCCGTGACGAACCTGGATGCGTCCTTGAAGAGCTTCAGCGTCTTCTGCAGGTCGATGATGTAGATCCCATTGCGCTCTCCGAAGATGTATTCCTTCATCTTGGGGTTCCAGCGCTTGGTCTGATGCCCGAAGTGAACACCTGCTTCGAGCAGCTCCTTCATTGTGATCGTGGCCATTGATCTCCTCTGTGAATTGCATCCGGACCTACATTTCTGTTACCCGGATTGAACCCGCTATTGCGGGGGATTGAAGATACAGTGATCAGATATCAGTGTTCAGAGATCAGAAAATACTAGCCAAACTGATCTCTGATCTCTGACAACTGATCTCTTGCAAGCGTTTAGCGCTTGCTGAACTGGAACCGCTTACGGGCGCCCTTCTGGCCGTACTTCTTGCGTTCCTTGACGCGAGCGTCGCGGGTGAGCAGACCTTCAGCCTTGAGGGTCTTGCGGAGCTCGGCATTGAACTCGATCAGCGCGCGGGCGCAACCCATCTTGACGGCATCGGCCTGGGCGGCGACGCCTCCCGATTTCACGGTCACGAGGACGTCGAAGCTCGAAGCAAGATCGGCAACAACGAGCGTGCGCTTGGCGGCGACGCGCTGCTGCTCGGTGACGAAGTACACATCGAACGCCTTGCCGTTAACTTTCCACTCGCCTGTTCCGGGACGCAGAAAAACGCGGGCGATCGCCGACTTGCGGCGGCCTGTACCGTAATACTGAACCAGATCTGCCATTCTTCTCTCTTATCTCTCTCTGCCGACCTTCCGCAGGACGGCTTTCCACTTCGTCGTTATGCCACCGGCATCGCGACCGGAGTCTGCGACTGGTGGGGGTGCGTATCGCCACGGTAGACCTTGAGCTTGGAGCCCATGGCGCGACCGAGCTTGGACTTGGGCAACATGCCCTTGATGGCTTCTTCAAGGATCTTTTCAGGCTTGCGGGCGAGCAGGCGCGTGAAGGACTCTGAGCGCAGACCGCCGGGGAAGCCGGTGTAACGGCGATAGACCTTGGTCTCGGTCTTGAGGCCGGTGAGGCGCACCTTAGCGGCATTGATCACGATGACGTGATCGCCCATATCGATGTAGGGCACGTACTGCGGGTTGAGCTTGCCGCTCAGCACGCTGGCGGCCTTGGTGGCCAGCCGTCCGAGCGTCTGCCCGTCGGCATCGATCACATACCACTTGCGGTCAATATTTTTGCCGCTTGGAACAAAGGTCGACATTTCTCTTCTTCCCTCAAAAACTTCTGGCCGAAACTCTTGCCGGCCACCAAAAGATTAAAAAACACAGCGCAAAGCGCGCCACTCCATGCAAAGCGCATGGGAGTTAATTCCACCCACTGCCAAACATCGCTGTTGGAGTGATACTGCGGAGTTCGCCCTCAAGAGGGCTCCTGACTCTGTTCCATCCGCTTCCCTAAACCATGTCAGGAAAACGGATTTGGCAGAAGGCGGCCCGGAAAAAACCGCTGCTTTGGGCAGACCGGGCGCAACACCGCACAAGGACTCCAGAATACGGGATTTTGAATCTGGAGTCAAGAAATTCGCGGCTTCGGTGGCAGCTCTCCGCTAACGCCCTGCCGGGATAAACCGGGTATTACGATGTGAGCTGAATTAAATCTTTCGGGTCTGAATCGAGGTTCTATTGTCACGTAGACCGAGCGGAGTTGACTGGTATTGCGGGCCAGTCGCACTTCGCGCGGCAGCAAGTTAGCAAGTTAGCGGAAAGATCGCGGCGGCATTACAACTGTCGTGCTTTGCAGGGGTGCTGAAACGGTGCGTCGTTCGCTTTCACTATCCGCGTAGAAACGCTTCGCCATCCCGCTCAAAGCGCTTCCCTCCGAAAGACCTCCCCGAAAGGAAGCAAAAGTTATGAAAAGTCTGTCGTCCACACTGGCGACGCTATTAGTCCTTGCTGCGCCTTTGGCAATAGCACAAAGCGCAAGCCAGGCAGCCGCGCCCAAACGCCCTCTGCAAGCAAACGAGCACGCCCTTAACCTGCCCGGCGCCACCACGATTGAAGCGCCACCCGCCGGGTTTAACCCCCTCCTGGCATCGGACTCGGAGCTTTCCTATTATGGCTTCGCACCGCGCCCCGACCAGAGCGCCCAGCCCAAGGCCTACGCCACATGGGCAAAGGCTATGAACCACTCCCAGACCCGCCTTACGCCCGTCCTGGAGCAGACCAGCCTCTTCCATGGACCGGCTCAGCTCAAGGAAAATACCAATCCCTCAGCCACCCAGAGCAATGCGGCGCTGTCACTGCAGCCGAGCAATACCTATTACTCGTCGAACTGGAGCGGCTATGTTGACCTCAGCGGCGCAACCAGCTACGGAAGCACTTCGTTCTACTTCACCGTGAACGATATGGTTGTTCCGATTGCAAAACAGAGCGGCTGCACAGGCGGCTGGGCTTACGGCTCAGCGTGGAATGGGATTGACGGCTTCAATTCAAGCGACGTGCTGCAGGCTGGCTTCGAGTTCGATGCCTACTGCTCCGGCACAACCAAGTCAACCTACTACTCCGCGTGGTATGAGTGGTATCCGTATGGCGAAGTACGCATTTCCAGCCTGCCCGTAGTTCCCGGCGACGATATCTTCGTGGAAGTGTGGCACTCCTCGGCGACTCAGGGCTATGCCTACGTTGTGAATGTGAGCACGGATCAGTATGTCGAAATTGGCTTTACTGCTCCCGCCGGCACCACACTGAAAGGCAACTCGGCTGAGTGGGTTGTCGAAGCGCCTACCGTTGGCGGCACTCTGGCAACGATTGTGGATTACACCGAGGTTCCCTTCTGGGATTCCTACGGCTACACAGAGAGCAACGCCTTCTATGACATCGGCACTGGCGCCCCGATCGACATGGAACCGGGCACCACGGTCCTCTCCTATCCCGAGTACATCGGTCCCGAAGCCTTCGTTGCGCATTGGGAATAGAACACTCCCAACACACGCACGATACCAATGGCGACGGCCAACCAGCCGTCGCCATTTTTCTATGGTTATTCTCCTCTGAGCTTCCATCTCGCATGACTCCGGCAATTTCCACAGAAAACTTAAACAACTACTTGACTATTTGGTCGATCGGGTAAATAGTTAAGCATCTACTTAAGTATTGCAGTCAAAGACTGCAAGGAGCAGGAGGAGATCATGGCGGAACCCAAAGTAGTACACAGCACATTTGTGCTGGAGAGGAACTTCGAGCAGCCGGCTAAGGTGGTGTTCGAGGCATTTTCAGATCCGGAGAAGGCCAGGCGCTGGTACGCGGCGGACAGGTCGAATGAAGTGGAGGAGTTCGCGCAGGACTTCCGCGAAGGCGGCTTGCAGCGGATCGTTTACAACATGGGGCCGCAGACGCCTTTTCCTGGAGTACCGCTTGAAAACGAGGGGCGGTTTCAGGAGATTGTGCCGAATGAGCGGGTCGTTATCGCTTCCACGATGAAGATTGGCGGACACCGGATTTCAGTGACGCAGGCGACCTTCGAGCTTTTGCCAACAAGCGAGGGAACGGAGCTGATCTTCACGCATCAGGGAGCTTTTCTGCCGGGCTCCGACGGACCGGCGATGCGGGAGGGCGGATGGAATGTACTGCTTGACCGGCTGAAGGCGGTGATCGCGGCGGGTGAGGCGTAAGGATGGCGGATCGTCCGGCGATCGATACCGATCGATTGTTCTTTGCGCTGAGCGACAGGACGCGGCGTTTGCTGTTGGGGCAGTTGGCGCTGCGTCCTATGACGGTGAGCGAACTGGCACGCGCGGCTGGGATCTCGCTGGCGGCGGCGGTTCAGCACCTGGAAATTTTGCAGGAGACTGGACTGGCGGCTACGGAAAAAGTGGGGCGCGTGAGGACATGCCGGATTGACCGGCGGGGTTTTGATGCACTCGAAAAGTGGATCCGGAATCACCGCGCATTGTGGGAGCTGCGTCTGGACAGCCTGAGTGAGATGTTAGGGAATAACGCTCCCTCGACGGACGGTTGACGTGTGAAGTGCGAAGGTAATGCATTGCGATACACTTGGCCCCATGCGGGTCTTTGGCATTGACTGCGGTACAGAGATTACCGGGTTTGGCGTGGTGGAGACCGACGAGAGCGGACGCATGGCGCGGCTGGTCTGCCAGGGTATGGGCGGGATACGGCTGGCGAAGAACAAGCCGTTACCGGAGCGGCTGGCCCAGGTTTACCGCGAATTGACGAACGAGATTGAGCGATGCCGGCCAGATGTAGTGGCTGTAGAAGAGGTCTTCTACTCCGTGAATGCCAAGAGCGCGCTGAAGCTGGGGCAGGTGCGGGGTGTGGCGCTGCTGGCGGCAGCCTGCGCCGGAGTTCCGGTTGCCGAATATGCGCCGCTGAAGATCAAGTCCAGTGTGGTGGGCTACGGGTTGGCTAAGAAAGAGCAGGTTCAATTCATGGTGGCTAGACTGCTGGAACTGAAGGAGCTGCCTGAACCGGCGGATGCCGCCGATGCGTTAGCCATTGCGATCTGCCACATTCACACAGCACAGACGCTTGCGGGGATGACACGATGAAGAAGCTGGCGTGGTTGACTGTGGCGCTGGCAGGCGCTGCTGTTGCGTGGGGACAAGCCGAACGCGCGGTGCGGATTGAGTATTCCAATCCGGGGCTGATTCCTGCGACGTGGACGCTCGAACTGCATCCGGATGGGAGCGGGCACTTTCATTCCGAGCGCGGGAACGCCCCACAAAGTTCGACGGGATGGATGGAGCCGCCAGATGTGAATACGGATGTGCATGTCAGCGCGGCATTTGCGGCGCATGTTTTCGATACAGCAGCGGCTGAGCGCTATTTCCAGATAGATTGCGAGAGCCATGCAAAAGTGGCTTTCCAGGGAACGAAGCGGTTGAGCTATGCAGGGCCGGATGGCAACGGCGCATGCAGCTTTAATTACGCTAAGGAAAAGACCATGCAGGAACTGGCGGACTCGCTGGAAGCCGTGGCGACAACGGTCATCGAAGGCGCGCGGTTGGACAGGCTACGCCAGCACGACCGATTAGGCCTGGACCAGGAAATGCAGAACTTAACCGAGATGACGGCGGATGGTCGCGCAACCGAGGTCGGCGTGATCCGTGAAGAGCTGGAGCGCATTGCGGAAGATGAGGCGCTAATGGACAGGGTTCGACGGAAAGCGCGCGAACTGCTGGCGAAAGCGGCCCAATAAAGCATCTCTCCCGAAGATATAAAGCTCGGGTGCCCCACCCTCGCCGCGTATTCGTTTTAGCGGCCAGGGTGGGGTCGCTCTACAGCAAGAAGAGAACTGCTCTGGTCGTGCCGAAAATCCGCCCCAGTTTGAATTGTTTTGTAACAGGGCACGACTTGAGTCGTGCCGAAAATCCGGCTGATAAAGTCTTTGGGCTTTAGCCCCTGCGGGATTTTTTCAAACTGAGCCATTACCAGTTCGGGTGCCC
>Ga0116129_1000399_pt1 | contig 28886 bp, 29 predicted proteins | sample June2015DPH_17_2_FD_89732 | JGI IMG/M metagenome (GOLD analysis project Ga0116129, IMG submission 89732) | Peatland microbial communities from SPRUCE experiment site at the Marcell Experimental Forest, Minnesota, USA - June2015DPH_17_10 | ecosystem: Environmental > Terrestrial > Soil > Wetlands...
ACCACGGCGGTCATCTCGGAGAAATAGGAGAGCGCCAGCAAGTGGCTGACATGTTGGATATGTTGGCAGGCCGCTGGCCGAGAAACACGCCTTGAGGAGCGCCATCATCACGGGCGGCATGCTGCTGGCGCTCGGTGGATGCGCATCGCAAGTGGTGTCCATCCGCACGGTGCCCGACCAGACGCCGGCCGCGGACAGCGCCGCTGCGGCCGCCAGCGCTGCGGCCTTTGCCGAGGCGGTCGCGGCCGAGTCCGCGAATGCGACCTCGGCGCAGGTCCCCGGTGAAGAAGCAGCGCCGCCGTTGACACCCGCGGATGCGCCGCCCATGTATACCTATGACCCCTGGGAGCGGTTCAACCGCTTTGCGTATCGGTTCAATGCGCGCTTCGATGAAGCGATATTCTTGCCGGTCGCCAACACCTACCGGCGCGCTCCCCGCCCGGTGCGCGCCGGTGTGCACAATTTCTTCGGCAATATCGCGGAGATCGACAGCGTGATCAATTACACGCTGCAGTGGCGGCTCAAGTATGGGTTGCGCGGCGTCGAGCGGTTCGTGATCAACAGCACCATCGGCATCGGCGGCCTGTTCGACGTCGCCACCAAGCTGAAACTTCCCGGTACCGCGACCGGTTTCGCAACGACCCTGGCCAAGTGGGGGATGCATCCCGGACCGTACCTGGTCATCCCGCTGCTGGGACCCTCGACGCTTCGCGATGGGGTGGGATTCCTGGCCGATTATGGCACCGAGTACGCCATCAATATTGCCGGCCTGTATCGAGGAGGACTGTCGTGGGGATTGGGCACCATCAACGTGGTCGATCAGCGCGCGAACATCGACTTTCGCTACTATTCGAGCGGGTCGCCGTTCGAGTATGAAACCATCCGATTTCTGTATGTCCGAAGGCGCTTGATCGAGGATGCGGGTCTGCATGCCAAGGACCGGCCGAAGCCGCCGCCGGCCGATGCGCCGGCGGGCAAATGAAACCGGGGGCCCAGAAGTGGCGCTTCCGAAACTACGATGTGCAGGGCCTGTTCACCGAGACCATGGCGCGGATGCGCTAGGCGCAAGGCCACTTCATTCTCGGCGCGGACGCCGGTGTGGCAGACTAGGCACCTGAAATTTCAATCTGACCTGTGGGGAGTGGACCGCATGCGAAGGCCGTCGATTCTGGCAGTTGCCCTAATTGTTGCGCTGCTGGGCGTCAGCGCCTGCCAGAAAAGCGAAGTCACGGCCACCGTTCCCGCGATCGCGTCCACGCCGGCGCCGCCGGCGCCGCCATTCCAACTCAAAGCCAGCATTCAAGAACTGATGGATGCCGTCATCGACCCTGCGGCGGATGCGCTGTGGGATTCGGTCAGCATCACGGAGACTGCGAAGGGCACCGTTTTTCATCAGCCGCACACGGACGAGGAATGGCAGGAAGCGAGACGGCACGCCATCGCGCTGATCGAAGGCACCAATCTGCTCATCATGGATGGCCGCGAGCTCGTGGCTCCCGGCAGTCCAGTGCTCGATCAGGGTACCTCTGGCGTGTTGAGCGCTGAAGAGGGTAAAAAGGTTTTCGAATCGAAGCACGCCACCTTCGTGGAATTTGCCCGTGCACTGCGCGATGCAGGCGAGCAGATGCTCACGTCCATCGACAAGAAGGATTCGACCGGCATGATGAACGCCGGAGCGGCGATGGACGGTATTTGCGAGAGCTGCCACTTGACCTTCTGGTATCCCAATCAGGTCATCCCGCCGTTGCCGGATGATTTCGGCCTGTCGAAGTCGGTCGCCAAGCCCAAACGGATTCCGCTCAGTCCGTAAGTTCCTGCTCAAAACCGCGCGTGCAGTTGAAAAGCAATCGAGCGGCGCGCCAATCAACCACCAGAATGGCATCCAACAATGCCAAGCACGGCGCGACACGTAAGGCCGCAGTGTGTATCAGCTTGCGTCATCGCTGCATAATTCAACGCAACGGTCATTTTAGAATCCGCACCTTTGCCTCGGCGGGTATCGTGACGCCGGTCGATTGAGGCGCCGTGGCAGCGATGGCTGATCCGGGCGTCGCTTCAGCCAAGAAGGACACGTGAGCGCCCATGTCGGGAAGGATGCGTGGGTCTTTGGAGGAAATGGCGATGCGCACTTTCACCGTTGCCTTGGCGCGATCCGCCGTTGGGATGGTTGCGATCACCGAACCCGGAATGTCCCAATCCGGATAGGCGTTGAGCTTGATTCGAACCGGCCGTTGCGGCAGCACGCGGCCAATGAAGTTTTCGCTGACATCGACTTCCACTTCGAGGGAATTCATATCGACGATGGTGCCGATGCCGGTGCGCGTAAAGCCGCTGCCTGCGGAGATCGGCGAAACCATTTCGCCGGCCTGCGCCGCCTTTTCCGTGACGATTCCGGAAAAGGGCGCTCGTATGATGGTATCGTCCAGATTACGCTCTGCGATCGAGCGCCCGGCCCGAGCCGTGTCAAGCGCGCGCTGCGCGACGAGAAGTTCGGATTTCGCGGCATCGATTTGCGCGTGAGCCTGATCGAAGCTCTGCGCGCTGATCACCGCGGCGGCTTTTTGACGTTGGTTGCGCTCAAAAATGGGCAAAGCGTCTTCATAGGCGGTTTGCGCCGAGGTCATAACGGCCTCGGCTTGCTTCGCCTGAGCTTCGCTTTGTGCCAAAGCGGCTCTGGCGTTGGAATCATCGAGTCGGGCAATGATTTGCCCTCTTTCGACTCGCTGGCCTTCTTCCAACGATACCTCAACCACCCTGCCGGTGACCTTGGAGGCCACCGTGGCGCGGCGTCGCGCGACAACGTAGCCCGAGGCGTCCAGTAGAGACGCAGCCCCCACCGACGAGGGCTCGCTCCGCAGCGAAGTCGCCGCTGCCGCTCTGATCGGTATCGCGGTGCTGCGCGAGAAATGCCAGGCAAGAAATCCCGCGCCTCCGATCGCTAGAACCGCGCCAAGTGTCCACCAACGGGTGGGAGCGCGGCGCACCGCGGGCTGGCTGCGATCGATTCGCAATTGATTCAGAAGCGATGACTTATCAGTCACGGCTGTGGCATCCGGTGCTCATGGACCGAAGCCTAACGGCAGGCGGAACCGTGATTCGAAGGCGATGACGGGCGGTCGATTCGTGATGCCAGACGGTTATCGAGCGTGATTGGGTGCGCGGTGCCCGGCAATGGAACCGTGTCGCTCGCTTGCGAGCACCGGATCGGCTCTGGGGTCGTGCGCCCGCGACCAGCGGTGGTTGATGTTCCGATTCGACCGTTCATCACCGCGCATCGACCGTTCAACATGAAGAGCCCGCCAACCGTCGCCGCCGCCGTATATTTTCCCTGCAAAAGCACTGAACGCATTTACGTTCGATTGAGAGGCAAGGTATGACGACAGCACTCGTGTCCCTAAAAGGCATTGTCAAGCGCTACGTTCGCGGTAAACAGCGTGTGCAGGTTCTGCACGGCATCGATCTTGAGATCCGCGCGGGAGAGTTTCTTGCGCTCATGGGTCCGTCGGGCTCCGGCAAAACGACCTTGCTCAACCTGATTGGCGGCATCGACCGTGCAGATGAAGGAGATTTGCAGGTGGCGGGCGAACGCATCAACGCACTTTCAGCGCGGCAGCTGGCGCAATGGCGCGCACACAATGTGGGCTTCGTGTTCCAGTTCTACAATCTGATGCCCTTGCTGACAGCCCAGCAAAACGTGGAGCTGCCATTACTGATGACCAATCTCTCCAAGACGCAGCGCAGCGCCAATGTCAAAGCGGCGCTTGAACTTGTCGGTCTCGCGGACCGGGCCACGCATAAACCTGCGGAACTCTCAGGAGGGCAGCAGCAGCGCGTTGCCATTGCCCGGGCGCTGGTCGCAGATCCAACACTGCTGGTGTGCGATGAGCCCACGGGCGATCTAGATCGGGAAATGGCTGAGCAAATCCTCGATTTGCTGCAGATCGTGAATCGCGAACAGCACAAAACCATCATCATGGTCACACACGATCCGAAGGCGGCGGAGCGCGCGACACGACAGCTGCACCTCGACAAGGGTCGTCTAATGAATGCCGATTCGAGCTTGGCGGCATGAAGTTCTTCCCCTTGGTGTGGGCCAGCTTGTGGCGCAAGAAGACGCGCACAATTTTTACGTTGCTGTCCATCGTGATTGCCTTCCTGCTCTTCGGTCTGCTGCAGGGCATAAATACCTGGATGAGCGCCTTTGGCACAGGATCCAATGCCAATCGCTTGTATATCGTGAGTCGCGTGAGCCAGGTTCAGCCCTTGCCCAGCGCGTACTTGCATCTGATCGAGGCGGTCCCCGGGATCCGGCGGTCGACGTACATCGCCGGCTTTACCGGCTACTATCAGGAAAAGAGCAACACGCTGGTCGCTTTCGCGACAGACGTGAAGACATTTTTTGATCTGTACCCGGAATGGCAGGTCGCCCCCGAACGGCTTGCGGCGATGAGCCGCACCCGCGCGGGCGCCATTGTCGCGGCGCCGCTCATGCGAGCGTTTGGCTGGAAAATCGGCGATCGCATACCGCTGCGCACCTCCGTGGTGAAGCGGGATGGCAGTGCCGACTGGAATTTCGAAATTGTCGGAATTTACGATGTACCCTCCACGCCGGCGGAGGCGAACCGCATCCTCGTCAACTACGCATACTTCGACGAAGCCCGTCTCCTGGAGCGGGGCACAGCGTGGGCTTTTGTGGTCGCGGTCGACGACCCAACCCGATCTGCGGAAATCTGTGCGGCGGTGGATGCGCTCTTTGTCAACTCAGCCTACGAGACCGTGACACAGGACGAAAAGGCGTATGTGCAAGGACAGCTCAGACAGTTGGGCGACGTGAGCTTGATGGCCAATGCCATTGTTGCCGCCGTGCTTTTCACCCTGTTGTTCCTCACCGGCAATACCATGATGCAGTCGGTGCGCGAGCGCACGCCGGAACTGGCCATTTTAAAGACCGTCGGCTTCTCGGACCGCTCCGTGACGATGTTAGTGCTGATTGAGTCGGTAGTGCTCTGTGTGTTGGCCGCCTCGCTGGGACTGGCCGCCGCCGCCGCCGTTTTTCCGGTCACCGCCGCACTCGGGATCGGGGGATCCGCGCTGCCGATCAAAGTCGTCGCCGTCGGGTTGGCGATCGCGGTGGCTCTTGCGCTCGTGAGCGGCTTACCTCCGGCGTGGCGCGCGCAGCGGCTGGTGATCGTGGACGCCTTGGCCGGCCGCTGACGGAGTGCCTAGATGAACGTACTGAAGCAGATTGCCGCTGTCACTCTGATGAACATCAAGAGCGTGCCGCAACGCCTTGGCGCATCATCGGTGATCGTCATCGGCATTGCCGGCGTGGTCGGCGTTCTGGTGAGCATTCTGGCCATGGTCGGTGGTCTATCGCAGATGATGACCAGCACTGGGCGCGCGGATCGCGCCATCGTCGTGAGCACGGGCGCAGGCTTCGAGACCTTGAGTAATATCACGCGCGAAGCGACCCAAACCATTTTGGACGGGCCCGGAATCAAGCTTGGGATCGACGGCAAGCCGCTGGCGTCGGGCGACGCGCTGGCGATCGTCAGGTTGCCGCTGAAACGGGGCGGCGACAGCGGCAATGTATCGTTGCGCGGCATGAGTGAGGCCGGCTTGGCCGTTCGTCCGGAAATTCAGTTGGTTGCGGGCCGCCTGTTCGGATCCGCCGTGCGTGAGGTCATCGTCGGTCGCACCCTGCAACGCCAGTTTCGAAACCTCGAGCTCGGCAAGCAGATCTTATTGCGAGGGGCCGAATGGACCGTGGTCGGGGTCTTTGAAAGTCACGCTGACCAACACGAGGCGGAGATGCTAACCGGGGCGGAAACGTTGCAGTCGGCGTTTGAGAGAAATACCTTTCAATCGGTTACCGTTTTGCTCGAATCGGCGGATTCTTATGCACAGTTCAAGGCGGCATTGACCAGCAACCCGGCGCTTAGCGTAGATGTCATGCGCGAGGCAGATTACTATCTCCAGCAATCGCAGGCATTCTCGCGGCTGTTGTCCATCGTGGCCTATCTGATCGGCGGCATTATGGCGGTCGGGGCGGTTTTCGGTGCATTGAATGCCATGTATTCTGCAATCAGCACGCGCACGGTCGAGATTGCAACGCTTCGCGTGTTGGGATTTGGCGCCTCGGCAGTCATCGTGTCGGTGTTCGCGGAAAGCTTATTGCTGGCGATTCTGGGCGGCGCGGCAGGCGGGTGCATCGCGTGGCTGCTGTTCAATGGGCATGCCGTCAGCACGAATGGCGGAGGACTGACGCAGTTGTCCGTACCGCTCGCCGTCGACTCGAGCCTGATTGGTTTTGGAGTGCTTTGGGCCTGCATCATTGGGATGGTCGGAGCGGCTTTTCCCGCTATTCGTGCTGCGCGCGCACCCTTGGCCGCTGCTTTGCGCGGAATTTAGACCGCAAAAGCGACATAGGATATCGATGAACGACGCCGAACGACCCATCACGCAACAAAAGTCGCAGCTGGTCTATTGGATTTTTCAGCTGACCGGCTGGGGAATGATTACCCTGACTCGCTTCGTTGCCGGCGTCACCGTGCTTGATCTAGCTTGGCCGCGTCTCCTGCTGGAGTTGCTGCTGGTCAACACGTTGGGGTTGGCGCTATCCCATTGGCTGCGCGATTTCGTGCGGCGTAATGGATGGCGCGCGTTGCCGATTCGCAAGCTATCCTGGCGGATCCTAGTTGCCTCGTTTGTGTGTGGCGCTCCCATCGGCATCGTGACGCAACTCACCTACTTATCGGCGTTGCACGATCCAGAGTTATTTCTTAGGGAGTACGCTCCGGCTTTGCAATTCCAGTTCGCGCTGCCGTTCGCTTTCGCCTTGGAGATTGTCAATTGGGCTTTTATTTTCATCGTATGGCTCACGATTTACTTCACCGCCGTCGCCCTGCGCGAGCACCGTTCGGCGCAATTCAAACAATCCGAACTGACGCGTGCGCTCCAGCTGGCCGAGCTTCGTCTGTTAAAATCGCAGCTCAATCCGCACTTTCTGTTCAACGCACTGAACACTGTGCGCTCGCTCATCGCGGACAATCCCGCGCGCGCGCAAAATGCCGTAACGCGGCTCGCGAACACGCTGCGTTATTCCTTAACCTCTCGACAAGATGAGCTGGTCACGCTTTCCCAGGAATTGGACATCGTCGCGGACTACCTCGAGCTGGAGTCTATGCGTTTCGAGGATAGGCTGCGCATTGAGCTTCATATTCCGGACGACGCAGCAGGAGTGAGAATCCCGGTCATGCTGCTGCAAACCCTGGTAGAGAACGGGATCAAACATGGCATCGCCGAATTGCCCTCGGGAGGGTTGCTGCGAATTTCCGCCGTTCTGCAAAATGAAATACTCATTCTGGAGGTTGAAAATCCGCGGCCGCCCGCGCGGACACGTATGTCGGCACACGAAGGCATCGGTCTGCACAACGCCCGCGACCGATTGAGGCTGCTGTTCCCTGAACGCGCCAGTCTCGAATTGGATCTCACGAAGCCGGCCGTGGCCACCGCGCGATTGCGCATTCCGGTGCAAAAATGAAGGCCATGATCATTGATGATGAGCCGCCGGCCCGCCGTGAGTTGCGGCGTCTATTGACCGGTTTCCCTTGGGTGGAAGTGGTCGGCGAGGCGGGCAACATTGACCAGGCGGCGGAAATGGTCGAAACGCTGACCCCGGAGTTGCTCTTTCTGGATATCCAAATGCCAGGGGGCTCCGGCTTCGATCTGCTTACCCGCCTGGAGGACGTGCCCCAGGTCATATTCACGACTGCCTACGATGAACATGCGGTGCGGGCCTTCAAGGTCGACGCGCTCGATTACCTGCTCAAACCCATCGAGCCGGCGCGCCTGGCGGAGGCTCTGAGCAGAGTCAGAAGCGCCCATGCTGCGCGCGTGCCGCCGCCCAATGCGGTGCTGGAGCAAATCTTTGTCCGCGACGGCAGCCGGTGCTGGTTTGTACCGCTTCGAGAGGTACGCCTGCTGACTTCAGAGGGCAATTACGTTCGGTTGTCGTGGGGAAAGGCCAACCCCTTGCTCGGGCGCGCATTGGCAGCGCTCGAACAGCGTCTCGATCCGAATCGCTTCTTCCGCGCCAATCGACGCCAGATTATCAATCTGGATTTCATCGAAAGTGTGGAACTGGGCGTGAATGGCCGTCTGCACGCGCAGCTTCGCGACAGTCCCGAGGTGGAGATTTCTCGCCGGCAGGCGCGCTTGTTCAAGACCAAGATGAGCATCTGAAGCTTGCGTAAGACGTGCCAGCGCCGAAAACCCGAACCCCCAAGGCGTTTATGAGGCGCCAGAAGATCAAGGCTTGCTATCGTACTTCTTCACCAGAGTTTTCGAGGCGACCAATCGCCACGCGCGTTCGATCAAATCCGGCAAAGCGCGCTTCTCGACCACGCCGAAGCGCACGAGAATCCATGGGTAGTCCCGGTAGTGATCCGTGATGAAGAAGGCATCCGGAGCAGACTGCATCAGAATCTCCCGGTCCAATAAGTCGGCGCGAAGTACGAGACAGTCAATGTCCTGATGCATGCGCGCAATGAGCTTGCCACCGACCTTGAGTGCGGGGGTGCCATATGAGGTGCCGTCCACAACCCCCGGCAGAGCACGGGCAATTTCGCGAACGTCGTCGAGGTTTGTCACGGCAGTCGTTTCTGCCGCGGCTCTCGCTATCCGGGCCGGCGCCCTGCGTTTTCGCCGAGTTGTCATTGGTGTCTAGTGTCTAATTGGACGAAAAATGTGTCGCGTAAAGTTCAGTATATTCGAGCGGACGCCCGTCAAGGAGGCTAGGGCGATGATGCATCCCGACCATCACCGATTACGCGCACGACGCGTTACAATTCCTTTTATCCACAGACGAAAGAGGGCGAGAATGTCCGCCGATGTCCATCGAGTGGCGCTGCAGGGTTTTGGCAGCGCGCACAGGATGAACTTGCCCGGCGGCAGCAGCGACGCGGTGCTGTGCGCCCAGGCATTTCACTGGTTTGCCGACGATCAAACGATGGCAGAGATCCATCGAGTGCTGAAATCGGAGGGCCGGCTCGGCCTCGTCTGGAATGTGCGTGACGAATCTGTGGATTGGGTTGCCTCTATCACCGACATCGTTCAGCCCTACGAGGGCAATTTACCGCGCTATCAAAAGGGGGAATGGCGTCGACCCTACGCCTACTGCTGCACCGCCACCCGATCATGAGAGCGCCGTAAGGACCCACGCTAGGTTTATGCTATTCACAAAGAGACTCCGCGCCCGTGTAAAGAGTGGCGAAGTTACCTGCAGTGTACGCATCTGGAAGGCGCCACATGTAAAAGTCGGCGGGAAGTATCGTCTCGACGACGGTCATATAGAAGTCACGTCCATTCGCGAGATTGCCTGGGAAGATCTGTCAGACAGTCTGGCCCGCGACGGTGGCTTCAGGAATTTGGTCGACATGATGAAAACGGCGAAACACGGAGCCGGACAACGGGTCTACTACGTTCGATTCCGATATCGCGATAGTTCGCGCCAACAATAGGGCATTGCTGACAGCTACCCCGCTCAGGCACAATATTCGCGCTTCCGGTTCCAGTGTTCCGCAGCGCCTTCTTCGTCTTGATGATGTACCCGGCGACTTGCCGTTTTGCCCCTGGTCGCAGCATCCATAACACCTAAAAAGTGGTTCCATGCAAATCAACAATAGTTTGATCTTGACTCTCTTTGCGGCAGCGCTGGCGATTTTGCCCGCAACGGCGGCTCCGTTCTCGTTCGATCAGGCACCGGGGCGGCTGCCGAAAAATGTCGTGCCGAGCAGCTACACGATTGCCATCGTGCCGAATACCACAGCGCTGACGCTGACCGGACGCGAATCCGTGCTCATACGGGTGCGAACCGCGACTGATACCATTCAATTCAATTCGCTCAACGAGACATTGCACGGCGTACGATTGGACGGTAAACCCGTCAAACGCGTCGTGTCGAACGATGATCAACAATTGACCACCGTAACGCTGATCGCTCCGGCAACGCCGGGCATGCATACGCTGAGCTTCGATTACTCGGGAAAAATCGAAACTCAGCCGCGCGGTCTGTTTGCCCAGCCCTATGCCGGCCCCGATGGCGCGAAAGGTCTGATGCTGTCGACGCAAATGGAGGCGACGGACGCGCGGCGCATGTTCCCGTGCTGGGATGAGCCGGCGTTTCGCGCGACATTTCGCCTCACCGTAACGGTGCCGAAGAATTGGACGACGGTCGCCAACATGCCCATTGCCAAGCGCCTGGTGCATGGCAATCTGGCCACCACGACATTCGAGAGTTCGCCGAAGATGCCATCGTATCTGGTCGAATTCACGGCCGGGGATCTCGCGCAAGTAGGAGCGACGAGCGGCGGCATCAAGTTCGGTGTTTGGGCGGTACGCGGTCTGGAAAAAAACGGCGCAACAGCGATCGGCAATGCACAGAAAATTCTCGCGGACTACAACGACTATTTCGATTATCGATATCCGCTGCCGAAGCTGGACTCAATAGCGGTGCCGGGAGGCTTCCAGGGTGCGATGGAGAACTGGGGCGCAATCACCTACAACGATCAAGCTTTGCTGCTATCTTCCTCCAGCACCATCGGAAGCCGCCAAGAAGTATTCAGCATACAAGCGCATGAGATGGCGCATCAATGGTACGGCGATCTGGTCACGATGGCATGGTGGGATGACATCTGGTTAAACGAAAGCTTCGCCTCGTGGATGGCAGCGAAAGAAACCGCACTGCGCAATCCCGATTGGAAATGGTGGGAGGGGCAGGATGCCGACAAGGAGAACGCCATGAGCGCCGACGCCCGGATCACCTCGCATGCCATCCAGCAACATGTGACCGACGAGCTGCAGGCGGTCAACGCCTTTGACCCAGAGATCACGTACAGCAAGGGTCAGGCGATTTTGCGTATGTTCGAGGCCTACCTTGGCCCCGACACGTTCCGTACCGGTATTCGCAGTTATATGCACGCGCACGCGTTTTCCAATGCCGCTACCACCGACTTGTGGAATGCCTTGAGCGCGGCAAGCGGTAAGGACGTAGGCGCAATCGCCGCGGACTGGACGGGACGGGCGGGCTTCCCGCTCGTGAACGTCACCGCCAGCTGCGACGCCGCGGGCGCGCGCACCCTCACGCTATCGCAGCAGCGATTTCTGCTGAGCGGAGTCGACAACGAGCATTCTCATTGGAAAATCCCACTGCAAATTCGCATCGGACGTGCGGCAACGCCCGAAGCTTTGTTGCTGACGCAAGATCAGGCGACGATACCCGCAGGCCGTTGCGACGAGCCGTTGAGTGCCGATGCCGGTGCGCTTGGATTTTACCGGGTTCGCTATGACCAGGGAACGCTGGCAATCAATACGAAGAATTTCCCTAGTTTGGCGAATGCCGATCGCATGGCATTGCTTGATGACCAATGGGCGCTCGTCGAATCCGGCTTGGACCCCTTGCCGACCTATTTGGAACTGACCGCGTCGATGGGGCCGACACTAGATAGCCGTGCATGGAGCCAAATCGCCGCCGCGTTGGGGACGATAGAATTCGACGAGCGCGGTACTGTCGGCCACGACGCATTCGCCGCATATGCTCGTTCGGTATTGAAGCCGGTGTTCGAACAGCTGGGATGGGAGGCGAAGCCGGGAGAGACGCCCGACGTGCAAGCTCTGCGGCGAACGGCCATTCGGAAGCTGGGCAGTTGGCGAGACCAAGGCATCATCGACGAGGCGCGAAAACGCTTCGCAGCATTCCTCACGGACCGACGATCGATATCGCCCGACGATCAAGGGATGATTCTGACGATTGTCGCGCAATACGCCGATGCGGCGACTTTCGAGAGCTTGCATGCGGTTGCGCGCAGTGCGAAGGATGAGACCGAATCGCGCCGCTATTACGCCGCGTTGGTCGCGGTGCGGGATCCGGATCTAGCGCAGCAGGCGGCGCAAATTGCGTTGTCGACGGAGATCCCGCCGCAGGCGGCGGCGCTGCGACTGCAATTGATCTCACAACTCGCCGCCGAGCATCAGGAGTTGTCGTGGCGGGTATTTCGGGAGAATAGCGAACGGTTGCTGCAGCCCTTTGCGATGGATGCGCCGTTGATCATCGCGCAGGAGATGCCGAATACGTATTGGAGCGGGATACCCATGGATGAACTTGAGGCGTGGGCGAGAGCGCATGTGCCTGCGGAAATGGGAGAGAGCGTCGATCGCGGCATGGAAACGGCGCGGTTCCATTTGGCCGAAAAGAACCGCCTCGCCGGGGCCGCGGACGCCTACTTGCGCAAATGAGCGGGGAACCGATTGTTTTGTAGGAATTGTCCTGTAGCTAGGGGAGAGGGTACGGCGTGACATCGTCTGGGCGCCCCGTACGTCGTGATGCAGAGATTGTCGTATGGGCGCTTCGGGTGGAGGCGGACTTCCGGCCCGCGCGTAAGGCTCACCTGGCCCTGCTCGTCACCGATTTGCCCGAGCTTCAAGCGAAGCTTGAGGCGTCAGGATATATCCTGAAGGACGATGAGCCCCTCGAAGGCTTTCGTCGGGTGTACGTCGACGATCCGTTCGGCAATCGCGTCGAGTTGATGGAACCGAATTGATTCTATCGAAGCGCTTATGTTGAACTGACGAATTATTGACCAGTACGGCGGCTTTGCCGTTTTCTTGTTTTTTTCTTCAGCGGCTTCTTTTGGGTCGCCTTTTTGGCCACTTTTTTCTTGGCTTTGCGCCGCATCTTCACCAGCGCATCGATGAGAGCATCGACCGGCTCGTGCTTTTTGGCGTTACGCCGCATCCACACGAGGGCGTCGAGAAGATTGTCAACGGCTTCTTGTTTCTTCGCCATGCAGCATCATACTCCGTCGAGCGTGGGCGACCCTGCTACGCCACGCCGCGTTCTTGAAGGAACCCGCCCAAGATCCTCGCCGTGTGACTTTTTTCAGGCTTACGGACGATAGCTTCGGGTGAGCCTTGCGCCACGACCCGGCCGCCGCCTGTGCCGCCCTCGGGCCCTAAGTCGATGATCCAATCCGCCTCTGCCATGACATCGAGATTATGTTCGATCACGACCAAGGTGTTGCCGGCATCCACCAGCCGGTGCAATACGCGCAGCAGCTTTTCGACATCCGCCATGTGCAGCCCCACGGTGGGCTCATCGAGCACATACAGCGTGTGCTGTCCTTCGCGGCGGGCGATGTCCTTCCCCAGCTCGTCGGTGCGCACCTTGGCAAGTTCCGTGACCAGCTTGATGCGCTGGCTCTCGCCGCCCGACAAGGTCGGGCTGGGCTGGCCAAGGCTCAAGTACCCCAGGCCGACGTCGGCCAGCAGACTCAAAGGATGGTGAATGCTGCGCTGGGCGGTGAAGAACTCAAGAGCATCCTCGACACTCATGGCTAGGATCTCGCCGATATTCTTGCCTTTGAAGAGAATGCTTAAGGTGTCCGGATTGAATCGCTTGCCGCCGCAGACATCGCAGAGCACCTGTACGTCGGGTAGAAAACTCATCTCGATGCGCTGCATACCCTGGCCTTCGCAGGCCTCGCACCGCCCGCCGGCGGTGTTGAAGGAAAAGCGGCTGGCCGTGAAGCCACGCATGCGCGACTCCGTGGTATCGGCATACAGCCTGCGAATCGCATCCCAGAATCCAATATACGTGGCCGGACAGGAGCGTGGAGTTTTGCCGATGGGTGTTTGATCGACCTCCAAGACGCGGCTGATCGATTGCCATCCCGTGATGTCATCGCAGCCCCGCAGTTCCACCTCGGCTTTGCGCCCTTCGCCCCGGCTCGGGCGCGACAACAGACGCTTCACGTTGCCCATCAGCACGTCTCGCGCCAGGGACGACTTGCCCGAACCGGATACCCCGGTAATCACGCTCAAGCGGCCCTGGGGGATGCGCGCATCGAGCCGGCGGAGATTGTGCAGCGTCGCGCCGCGGATTTCGATCATCGGCGTTTTGCGATCAACGGAGCGGCGCCGCGAGCGGGAATGCTTCAGCGGCGCAGCCAGGCATCGGCCGGTCACGGAATTGCCCCAGTGCGCCAGCTCAGTGGCCGTGCCCTGCGCGACCAGACATCCGCCGCGGGTGCCGGCGCCGGGCCCCAAATCGATCACATGATCTGCGCGGCGAATGGTGTCTTCATCGTGCTCCACCACAACCAGCGTGTTTCCCTTGGCCCGCAGCCTATCCAAAGTATTCAGCAGCGTGACATTGTCGCGCGGATGCAAGCCGATCGTAGGTTCATCCAGCACGTAGCACACGCCTTGCAGATTGGAGCCTAACTGCGCAGCCAAGCGAATGCGTTGCGCCTCGCCGCCGGACAGCGTGGGTGCCGCGCGGTTCAACTGCAAATACCCCAACCCGACATCGCATAGAAAGGTGGTGCGGGCGGACAGTTCCGCCAGCAAATCGCGCGCGATGTCGCGCTCGCGGCCAACCAATTTCAGCTTGGCAAGATGTGCGGAAAAATCCTGTACGGGGAGGTCCGTCAGCGCGGCGATCGAGGCGTCGCGAAACAGCACATGCAGCGCCACGGGATTCAGGCGTTGGCCCGCGCATGAGGCACAGACCGCGGGCGGGGCGTCCGCATCTTCGCGCCACATGGATTCCTCGCCGCTTTGCTCGGCGTCGAACTGCGGCAATTGCAGCCCGGTTCCGAAGCAGCTCTTGCACCATCCATGTTTTGAATTGAACGAAAACAGCCGTGGATCGAGTTCCGGAAAGCCGGTGCCGCAATTCGGACAAGCGCGCTTGGTGGAAAAGACGCCGGCGTCGGATTGCGCTCCTACGCTTACGTGCACCACGCCCTTGCCATGCTGCAAAGCCAGATTGAGTTTGTCGCGGAGTTCGGCCTCGCCCGAGGCACTGATCTTGAGCGTAGCGATGGGCAATTCGATGTTGTGCTCGATGAACCGGTCGAGCCGCGGCCACTTCGCCGTCGGCAACAGATTACCGTCCACCCGCAGGTGAGCAAAACCCTTGCCGCGAGCCCACTTGGCGAGTGCCGTGTACAAGCCCTTGCGCGCGACGATCTGCGGCGACAACAGGGTGATGTCCTTACCCCGATAATCCTTGAGCAGGCGTGCGGCGATGGCATCCGCCGACTGCGGCTCGATGCGCGCATCGCAGGCCGGGCAGTATTGCACGCCCAGTTTGACGTACAGCAGGCGCAGAAAATGGTAGATCTCGGTCAGCGTGGCGACGGTGCTCTTGTGGCCGCCGCGGCTCGTGCGCTGTTCAATCGCCACGGTGGGCGGAATGCCGAATATGGCGTCCACGTCGGGGCGGGAGGCGGGCTGGACGAATTGCCGCGCATAGGCATTCAACGACTCGAGGTAACGGCGCTGACCTTCGGCAAACAGAATATCGAAGGCCAGCGTACTCTTGCCACTGCCGGAAACACCGGTGATGACGGTGAATTCATTGAGTGCCAAGTTCACATCGACGTTCTTGAGATTATGTTCCCGGGCGCCGTGAATCTCGATGTGAGTGGGCACGCTTGGCGGGAGTGGGGCTGCGTCGGCGTAGCGCGGTGCGGCCGAGTCCTGCACGGCACGGCCGGCGAGATCTTCGGCCATGAGCGCACGGCCGGTGTGCGAACCGTCGAAACGCCTGAGTTCCGCGGGCGTCCCGGCACAGACCACGTGGCCACCGGCTTCGCCCCCTTCCGGTCCCAAATCGATGATCCAGTCCGCGGCGGCGACGACGTCCAGATTGTGTTCGATGACCAGCAGAGAATGCCCCGCGTCGATCAGACGCCTGAAGGCGCGCAACAGCTTGGCGACATCGTCGAAATGCAAACCGGTGGTCGGTTCGTCGAATAGGAACAGCGAACCGCGGCGACCGCTGTCAAGACCGGCTGCGGCTGTGCCCCCGGAAGCCGCCTTGCCGGAAGAAGCCTTGCCGGAAGGCGCCGACGCCGATTTCCTGGGAGCATTCAGCCGGACGGCGGAGTCCGCCAAATGCCCCGCCAGTTTCAAGCGTTGCGCTTCGCCGCCCGAGAGCGTCGGTACGGGCTGGCCCAGACGCAGATAGTCGAGCCCCACCTCGGCCAACGGTGCGAGGCGCAAGCAGACCTCCGCGTCCTGGGAAAAAAAAGTCAGCGCTTCGGACACGGTCAGGTCGAGGACATCGGCAATGCTCTTGGGCGGAAAATCGCCGCGGGACAGCTTGACCTCGAGAACCTCGGGCCGGTAGCGCCGGCCATCGCAATCCGGGCAGCGCAAATACACGTCGGAGAGAAATTGCATCTCGACGTGCTCGAAGCCGTTACCGCCGCAGCCGGGGCATCGGCCATTGCCGGCATTGAAGCTGAATGTGCCCGCGGTGTACTTGCGTTCGCGCGCCTCAGGTAGGCGTGCGAACAAGTCGCGGACGGCATCGAAGGCGCCGACGTAGCTGGCGGGATTGGAACGCGTGGTGCGGCCGATGCGGCTCTGATCGACCATGACCACCTCATCGATGAGGCCGGCGCCCGTCAGGGCGCGGTGCACGCCCGGATTTTCCGTGGGCTTTCCTTTGGCGCGCAGCAGCGCCGGAAATAGCACGTCATGTACGAGGGTGGATTTGCCGGAGCCGCTCACTCCCGTGACGCAAACCAGGCGGCCGAGCGGGATCTTTATATCGATGTTCTTGAGGTTGTGCTCGCAGACCCCTTCGAGAGCCAACTCGCCAAGCGTCGCGCGGCGCGCCGACGCGCCGGCGCTCAGCGCGGCATGCGGCGCCTCGACGCGCTTGCGGCGAAACAGATAGTCGGCGGTGAGGGAGCCCGTTGCCGCGGACAAGTCGCGCAACGGCCCATAGAACACGATTTCACCGCCGCGCTCTCCGGGGCCGGGGCCGATGTCCAATACTCGATCCGCGGCTTGTATGACCTTTGGGTCGTGCTCGACCACCACCAGGGTGTTGCCGGCGTCGCGCAACCGATGCATGACGCCGACGATGCGTTCGACGTCGCGAGGATGCAGCCCGATCGAGGGTTCATCGAGAACGAACAGGGTATTGACCAGCGAGGTGCCGAGTGCCGTGGTGAGGTTGATGCGCTGCACTTCGCCGCCGGACAACGTGCGCGATTGCCGGTCGAGATTCAAGTAGCCCAAGCCCACGTCAGCCAGGTACTTGAGGCGTGCGCGAATTTCCTTGAGCAACAGGGCCGTGGCGTCATCGAGCAGCGCCGGCAACTTGAGAGCCTCGAAAAATTGGCGGCCGGCGTCGATCGGCAGCAGCATCAGCTCACGGATGTTCATTCCCGGATTGCCGACTCGCCACAGCAAGGCCTCGGGTTTCAAGCGTGCGCCGCGGCAGGCGCTGCACTCGGTGTAGGAGCGGTAACGCGACAGCAGCACGCGAATGTGCATCTTGTACGCTTTGGTTTCGAGCCACGCGAAGAAGCGCCGCACGCCGTACCAGACATTCTTGGCCCATTCGCCTTCGCCCTCGATGACCCACGCGCGCTGCGCCTCGGTCAGGTCGCGCCAGGGAGTGTCCACGGGCACTTCTCGCTTGCGCGCGAACTTCATCAGGTCCGTTTGACACTCTTCATAGGACTCGGTCTGCCAGGGCTTGATGGCGCCTTGGCGAAGACTCAACGAGGTGTTCGGAATGACCAAGCCGTAATCGACACCGATGCTGCGCCCGAAACCGCGGCAGGTATCGCAGGCACCTATCGGGGAATTGAAGCTGAAGGTGCTGGGACTGGGGTCCTTATAATGGATATCGCAGTCCGGACAGTGCAGTCCTGAAGAAAAGCGCCAGGGTGCGGCCGCTTTGCCGGAAACGCCATCGCCCACCGGATAGATGTCGATGCGGCCCTGGCCGACTTTGAGGGCTGCTTCGATCGCGTCGCCGGCGCGGGCCGCCTCCACCGTGGACCCGCGAAACCGGTCTTGAATTACGTGGAGCGTTTGGCCGCGCTTCTCATGGATTCTTGTGTAGCCCTGGCCCGCCAGCAATCCCTTGATTTCAGCTTCGGTAAAATTTTCAGGGATGGGTACCGGAAAGGTGAGCAGCAGCATTGGATCGCCGTGTTCGCGCGCGTTTCGTCCCAAGTGCTCCAGGATGCTGGCCGGCGTGTCTCGCCGTACCGGCCGGCCGCAGCCTCGACAGTGCAGTACCGCGGCGCGCGCGAACAGCACTTTCAGGTGATCGTTCAGTTCCGTCATGGTGCCGACGGTGGAGCGGGACGTTCGGACCGGGTTGGTTTGATCGATGGCGATCGAGGGCGGAATGCCTTCGATGCGGTCAACCTGCGGCTTGTCCATGCGATCCAAGAACTGCCGCGCATACGGGGAGAAGGTCTCGACGTAGCGGCGCTGACCTTCGGCGTACAGAGTATCGAACACCAGCGACGATTTTCCGGACCCGCTGACGCCGGTGACGACGATCAGTTCGTTCAGCGGCAGATCAAGGTCGAGACCTTTAAGATTGTGCTGGCGAGCGCCGCGGATGCGGATGGCATCCGAGCGGGGAGGATCGAAGGGTGGCATTCCTGTAAGTTTACAGGATGTGTCAAGCTCAGCGGCCCGCGAACTGCTCCATCATCAGGCCGGTGCCGCCGCGCGTAACATGCGCAACGATCGCGGTGCGCCGATGAATCTTGGTGACCAAACCTAAGTTGATGGCGAAGGCCAACTGGACCTGTTGCCCCTTGCGAAGACCGAGGTTTTCGGTCTCGACAAACACGCCATTGGCGCTCAAATTCTTGGCCTTGCAAATTCGGCTTTTTCGGCCGGACATGACCACGTACACAGTTGTGCGGGCGCGGTGGCGGGTGTGCAGTCGACGCTCCATCCGTTCAGTCTCTTCATGGAATTGTTTTTGGGAACGCCATTATGCACATTCCAAGGCGATAGCGAAGGACTCGACAATTGCCGCAAGGATATGTAAGCCGGAATGCCGATAAGTAAAATTTTGACCGCAGCGCGGTCAACGATCGGACGCTCGCCTAGTCGATGTCTTTTCGCCGGATGGCGAGTTGTTCCGGCGCTTCGATACCCATTTTTACGCGCCGGCCGGTGCCGCCCAGCAAGGTGATCTGGATCGGGCCATTCGCAAACAATTGCGCCATGGTCATGTTGGCATCGGCGCCATCCGCAGGCTGTATGACGATCGATTCATCGGCGCGACGGCTAAGGACTAACATACATCAAGCCCGGGCCAGGCCGCGCAGCGCCTTGGCAAAGGTTTTGCCCTGCGGGCTGTAGGTGATCGAGGGACCGCCGCGCACAATGTCGATCAATTGGCGAATTTGGTGCCGGCGCACATGAATGATGTGGCCATTGACGTCATTGGCGGTGCGGCAGCGGGCCATGAGTTCCATCAGCGCACGCCAGCGTTCCACGACGGTGGCTGCGATACCCGGGCTCAAAGGACTTGCGCACAGCGCGCGGCGTTCTTCTTCGAGCTTCTCGATGGACTCGATGACGCGAATTTTCTCCGCGGCATTCTGTTCGACGGCGGCCGGCGACTGGCCGGTCAGGGCGAGCTGTTCTGCCGCCAGGGTAGCCGCCAAAGATTGCGCGAGCGCAATCTCGCGGTCCAGTAAGTCTTCCAAGCGGCGGCGCTCATCCTGGGTCATGGGCTACTTCAGGCCGCTCTCGTAGTTCAGCAGCTTGGAAGCAATCTGGCCGGCATCGATTTTGTAGGTGCCCGCACTGATGGATTGCTTCACCGCAGCCACCTTGGCCGCGTTGACAACCGGCGTCTTCGCGACGGCTTCTTCGATTTTCTGCATGGAGCGCGCGGAGTCCGTCAGGGTGACATGATCCGCGGTCTGTGCCGTCGAGGCGGCCGCCGATCCTTCGCCTTGTGACTTGTCAGCTACCACGGCGTTGCTGCCCGAACCCGCAGGCTTTGCGGCCGGCTCGGCCATCGATATTCCACTGATTTTGTCGTTCACCGCAATCTCCTGGGGCTCGACTGCCCATGCATGGTTATCGTCGGGGTTTGGATGAACTTGAGTGAATTCCTCCAAGACCGCCCGCTACATTCGTTATCGGCTGTGACGTAGATCACTGAAGGGCTATTGCAAAATTATTTCGACGGTCTGTTCGGAGCGGGCGATCCCTTCGACGATCTTCCCAGATGACAGATTCTGGACCCTAACTCTCTGATTCATCAGGCCATCGCTCAAAGCACGGCCGGCCATGCGCACGCTCATGCCCCCCGCGTCGGCGATCAACGTGACCGATTGTCCGCGCTGCACCGTTTTGGGAGCTACCAATTGTTGATTCGAGAGATATGCCCCCCCGGCGATGGGGCGGCTGGCGGTCAAGCCAACGGCGATAGAAGGGTCGTCCAGAAAGCCAAGCGGCAGTTCCGAAACATCGTGCTCCTCGGTTTTCAAATCAGTGGCCTTGATCACGGTGCCCGCAATGATGGCATGCGCCGCGACGACCACCGGCGAGCTGGCCACGATTCGGACCGGCACATACATGTGCCATGGCTTCGCGTCCTGGCAGCGCAGCTCGATCGTCACCCGGTCCTTCATGTGCTGCGGCGAGGCCACAAAGGCCTTTAGGGGCCGGCTGCACTTTTCCTGTTGCAGATGAGTTTCCAGCGGGCCTACCAAGAAGCGCTGCCGGTCGGTCAGCTTGGGAAACTGCAGCGCTGCCTCCGACCTGGCCAGCGCTTCGAGCTGCGCGGTGTCCTGCGGATCGAAGACCTGGGCAGCCGCAAACAACGGCAGGACTGCCAGCGTGCCGAGCGCGACGCGGCGAATCAAGGCGCGACGAAATTTTGGCGCTGTTCTCATAGTCCTCATGAACAAGCAAGCGCCGTGCCATCGGAGTACGGCCAACCGGCCAGTTACGCGCGCGCTGCCGCCGCGCCGCCGCTTAGGGGGCGCCTGCCGCGGCAAGTTCTTGCCGCCCGTGGCCGCTGCGGTGGCCGAATCGCGTGGCGCGGGCGCGATTTATGCGACTCAACGCACGTTTGGCCGCCGTCCGGCGCCGCAGTCGCGGTTGGCACAGCTCTTGCTACTGCTAACCCGAGGAGTCATTCGCATGTTCGAGAACATATTTGGTATCCATGAGCAAGCGCTGCTGCTGCAAGGGCAACGCATCGGCATATTGGCGACGAATCTCGCCAATGCGGACACGCCTAACTACAAGGCACGCGACATCGACTTCAGCGCGGTTTTGGCGCAAAGCGATGGGGCGCCTCTGCCGCTCGCCGTTACCCAAGCGTCGCACATCGCGATGAATGACGGGCCAACGGCTCCAGCCGACCTCAAGTACCGCAATCCGTATCAGGCTTCGCTCGACGGCAACACGGTGGAAATGTCGGTGGAGCAGGCAGCCTTTTCGGAAAACAACGTGCGCTATCAGGCGAGCCTCGGTTTTATCAATTCGACGATCGCGGAGCTGACGCTGGCCCTCAACGGCCAGTAACAGCGCCTAAGGAGAGAACATGTCTCTGTTCGATGTCTTCAATACTGCGGGTAGCGCGCTGAATGCCGAAACGATTCGGCTCAACACCACCGCCAGCAATCTGGCGAATGCCGAGAGCGTCAACGGCGATCCCAGCAAGGTCTATCGAGCGCGGCATCCGGTTTTTCAAACCATGATGGACAACTCCGCCGCCAGCTTCGATCAAGAAGATGCCGGTGTGGGCGTGCGCGTGCTCGGCGTCGTGGAAAGCACAGCACCTCCTTTGATGCGCTATCAACCGGACAATCCCGCGGCGAATAAGGACGGCTACATCTTCAGCTCGAACGTCAATTCGATCGAGGAAATGACCAACATGATCTCGGCCAACCGCAGCTTCGCCACCAACGTCGACGCGATCAGCACGGCACGGGATTTGTTGCTCAAAACCATTTCGATGGGCCACTAGGCTAGGAACGCACCATGTTGATCAACGGAACACACGCCATTAAGCAGACGAATCTGCCCACGACCGGCACGGGAACGCCCACCGGAACCGGAACCGCCACGGGCTCGGGGTCGAGTACAGCGAACTCTGCCAGCTCCCTCGGTACTTTGGGTGGAACCGATTTCATCACGCTCATGCTGGCGCAACTGCAAAATCAGGATCCCACCAGTCCGGTGGATAGCAACACTTTCTTGACGCAGCTGGCGCAGCTCAGCGAGGTTCAGGGCATCACCTCGCTCAACACGAACTTCAGTTCATTGTCGAGTTCGCTGACATCGAATCAGGCGATGCAAGCGTCCTCGTTATTGGGTCATCAGGCATTGGTGAACAGCAGCACGGCCACGATTGCGGCCGGGGCCGCCACGGTTACCGGCGCCGTCAATGTTCCGCAGACCACCTCGCAAGTGACGCTCAGCATCGCCAACAGCAGCGGCGCCGTGGTGAATCAAATCAATCTGGGCGCGCAATCCGCCGGTCTCGCGAACTTCTCGTGGAATGGAACCACGAGCAACGGTTCGCAGGCGCCTGCGGGAACCTACACGCTTAGCGCGCAGTACGCGGGCGCGACGTCCGCCAGCGCGGCCGCGACCACACTGGTCAATGGGACGGTGGAGAGCGTCAGCATGGGCGCCGGATCGACGGGGCTGACCTTGAATGTATCCGGGGTTGGCAGCGTGCCGTTCAGCAGCGTCCAGCAGATTTCTAATTAGTTAATTCAGGAGTACGTACATGTCAGCTTTCAACATTGCATTGTCAGGCCTCACATCGGCCAGCACCGAACTGGATGTGGTGTCAAACAATATCGCAAACTCCGATACGGTCGGCTTCAAGAGTTCTGTCGCCGAGTTCGCCGATGTTTACGCGGCAGGTTCGGTCAACCTGAATCAGTCTGCGGTGGGCCAGGGCGTGCGCGTCGATGCCACCGCGCAGCAATTCACACAAGGCGACGTCACCACGACGGGCTCGAACCTGGATCTGGCCATCAACGGCAATGGGTTCTTTACGCTGCAGGACGCGAGCGGCACGGTCTATTCCCGCAACGGCGAATTCACCCAGGATCAGAACGGCAATGTGGTCAACGCCACAGGACAGGCGCTGCAGGTGTATCCGCCAACCGCCAACGGCGGATTCAATACGGGCACGACCACCGATCTGAATCTGGAAACCGCGCAGAGCGCACCCCTGGCCACCAGCAGCGGTTCCCTCATTTTGAATCTGCCGTCGGACTCGACACCGCCGGCGTTGCCGTTCAATCCGACGAATTCGGCCACGTACAATCAGTCCACATCGACCACAGTCTTTGATTCGCTCGGCACGGCACAGACCGCGACGTTCTTCTTTACGCAGACGGCCGTACCGAATCAGTGGACCGTCAACATGACCGTCGGCGGCACCCCTGTCGGTGCGGCGCAGACCTTGACGTTTTCCAATACAGGCGCCGTGACCGCGCCGGTGGGCGGAGCCTTGGCATTCAACGGCTTTACGCCGACCGACGGCGCGGCTCCCATGAACATGTCTTTCAATTTCGGCCAGTCGACGCAGTTCGGCGGCGGTTTCGGCGTGACCTCGATTACCCAGAACGGATTCGCCACCGGCCAGCTCAGCACGGTGTCCATCGATAGCACGGGCATCGTGTCGGCCGTCTACACCAACGGCCGTACCACGCAGCTGGGACAGATCGCGATGGCGAATTTCCCCAACCCGGGCGGATTGGAACAACTCGGCAACACGAATTGGGCCGCAACTTCCCAATCAGGAACAGTGGTTGAAGGCACCGCGAGTTCCGCGGGGTTCGGCAGCCTCCAATCGGGCGCCCTGGAGAGCTCGAACGTCGATTTGACCACGGAACTGGTGAACATGATTACCGCACAGCGCGCTTTCCAGGCAAACGCGCAGGCCATCACCACGGCCAACCAGAACTCGCAAACCGTCATCGCCATCAACCACTAGCCCGGATCCGGTACTGAATCATGGATAGAGGACTTTATGTGGCGATGACCGGCGCGAAGCAGATCATGCAAGCGCAGGCCGTGAACAATCACAACATCGCCAACCTGAGCACCATTGGCTTTCGTGCCGACGCGGTAGCCTTCGACAGCTCGCCGATCTATGGCCCGGGTTTCGCTACGCGCGTCAACTCCGTCGCCGGCGATGCCGGAACGGATTTTTCAGCCGGCACCATGGAGAGCACGGGGCGAGATCTTGATATTGCCGTGAACGGCAAGGGCTTCATTGCGGTTCGCGGCACGGACGGCAAGGAAGCGTACACCCGTGCCGGCGATCTACGGCTGTCGCCCGAAGGCGCGGTCACGACGGCCAGCGGCTTACCGGTATTGACCGAAAGCGGGCCTCTGGTCATCCCGCCTTCCACGGTGGTGAACATCGGCAGCGACGGCACGGTGTCGGCGGTGCCGCAAGGTTCCGCGGCATTTGCAATCACCCAAGTGGATCGAATCAAGTTGGTGAACCCACCGACCGCGGATCTGCAAAAAGGTGATGACGGCCTGTTGCGGCTCAAGACGGGAGGCACGGCGAAGACCGACGACACGGTGTCGATCACGTCCGGAATGCTGGAATCCAGCAATGTCAACGCGGCGCAGTCACTGATCAGCATGATCGAGCTGCAACGTCTGTATGAATTTCAGATCAAGAGCATCAACTCAACCGACACCGATGAACAAAGTGCGGAAAAGTTGATGTTGACCTCGTAACGCGAAAAGGAAATATTCGATGAATCTTGCATTATGGGCTGCCAAAACTGGTCTCGACGCGCAAAACACCCGGATGGCGGTGATCGCCAACAACCTGGCGAACACCAATACGACGGGTTACAAAGCGGGTCGCGCCGCATTCCAGGATTTGATGTATCAGAATATTCGGCAGGTCGGCGCGCAGAGTACCCAGAACACTCAGCTCTCCACGGGACTGACTCTGGGCACCGGCGTGCGCATCGTCGCCACGGAGAAGGACTACACCCAGGGCAGCGTCAATCAGACGAATGGTGCCCTGGACTTGGAAGTGAACGGGCGCGGATTCTTTCAGATCACGATGCCTGACGGTACCCTCGCCTATACGCGGGACGGTACCCTTTCCTTGGACAATCAAGGCAATGTGGTGACGGCGAGCGGGTTTCCGCTGCAGCCGGCCATCAACATCCCGGCAGGTACGCAGTCGGTCACCATTGGGTCCGACGGCACGGTGACGGCCACAACGGCGACCAACCCCAACGGCACCAAAATCGGCCAGATTCAGCTCGCCGATTTCATCAATGAGGAAGGCCTGCAACCCAGCGGCAACAACTTGTTGGTGGAATCCGCCGCCAGCGGCGCGCCGCAAGTGGGCACCGCCGGCACCAACGGTCTCGGCACCATTTCACAGGGCGCGCTCGAGACCTCGAACGTGAATTCTGTGACGGAACTGGTGAACATGATCGAATGTCAGCGCTCCTACGAGATGAATTCCAAGGCCATCAGCACCACCGACCAAATGCTGCAGTTCCTCACGACCAACCTGACATGAATCCGCAAATCTCCTCGGTATCGCGCACCATGCTGCTGGGACTGGCTCTGTGCAGCGCACTGTCGGCGTGCGGCCTCTTTTCCTCGGTGCATCACAAACCGGATCCGGTGGTCCCGCGCGTGTTGCCGCCGCCGACGCCGCGTACCGATGGCGCCATTTATCAGGCGGGCCAACAGATCGAGCTGTTCGCGGATCTCAAGGCGCGCCGCGTCGGAGATGTGCTGACCATTCGCCTCACAGAAGTGACCAATGCCAGCAAGAGCGCGGTCACCAAGACGACCAAGACCACGGCCGTGAACAACAGCGGGCCGACGATCTTGGGCAGAACCATCACCACGGGCGGGGTTCCGATTTTCACCACGACCTTGGCAGGTGCCGATAGCTTCGACGGTGAAGGTTCGAGCACCCAGGGCAACAGCTTGGCCGGCAGCCTGACGGTGACGGTGATGGAAGTGCAGTTAAACGGCAATTTGGTGGTTCAGGGAGACAAGACCTTGAAACTCAACCAGGGCGATGAGTTCGTGCATGTCTCGGGAGTCGTGCGCGTCGCCGATATCCAAGTCGACAACACGGTCACCTCCGACAGGGTCTCGGACGCACACATCAGCTACTCCGGGAAAGGCGTGATCGACAGTTCCAACCGCATGGGTTGGCTCGCTCGCTTCTTCAACTCCGCATTCGCGCCGTACTGACCATGCGCGCCAGGCATTTTATCAGTCTGCGTTGGATCCCAGTGTTCGTACTGTTGACTTCGCCGCTTGCCGAGGCAGAGCGCATCAAGGACATGGCGCAAATCCAGGGTGTGCGCACCAACCAACTCGTGGGTTATGGACTGGTCGTGGGTCTCGACGGCAGCGGCGATCAAACCAGCCAGGCGCCCTTCACCATTCAGTCTCTCAACAATATGTTGGCGCAGCTTGGCGTCACGGTCCCGGCCGGTGTCACGCCGCAGCTCAAGAATATAGCCGCCGTTGCGGTACATGCGGTGCTGCCGGCATTCGTCAAGCCCGGCCAAACCATCGATATCACCGTCAATTCCATCGCCAATGCGAAGAGTCTGCGCGGCGGATCGCTGCTGGTCACGCCGCTGCACGGACTCGACGGACAGATCTATGCGATCGCTCAGGGGAATCTCATCGTCAGCGGTTTCGGTGTCGAAGGCACGGACGGCTCGAAGCTCACGGTGAACGTGCCAAGCTCGGGCCGGATCCCCAACGGGGCGACCGTCGAGAGAGCCGTTGCCTCGCAGATCACTCAAGGCGACTCCATCATCCTCAATCTGAACGACCCCGACTTCACGACCGCGACGCGCCTGGTCGCGAGCGTGAACAAAGGCATGGGCGATGGCATCGCCACCATCATGGATGGCGGCTCCGTGCGGGTTCGCGCGCCGCTCGATATCACGCAACGCGTCGCCTTTCTGTCGGCCGTTGAGAATCTGCAGGTGGAGCCGGGCGCCGCATCGGCGAAAGTGATCATCAACTCGCGCACCGGCACGGTCGTGATCAGCAGCAATGTCATCGTGACGCCGGCGGCCGTATCGCATGGCTCATTATCGGTAACCATCAAAGAAGAGCAGACGGTCAGCCAGCCCAATCCATTATCCAAGCTGGGGCAAACCGTGGTGCTGAACAACTCGACCATCAAGGTCGATCAGGGATCGAATCGCATGTTCTTGTTCAAACCCGGCGTGGAATTGGAGCAGATCGTGCGCGCGGTCAACGATGTCGGTGCGGCCCCCGGCGATCTGGTCGCCATTCTCGAGGCATTGCGGGAGGCCGGCGCGCTGCAGGCCGAGCTCATCGTCATTTAAATGACTACTTCGCTTCCCATCAACAGCGCCATGCCCGCGCTCGGCAATGTCCCCGGGGCATCTGCGCTGGACACTTCCGCCGCGACTACCTACACGGACATCAACGGCCTGGCGGCACTGACAAAGGACCCCAATTCGCCGCAGGCGATCAGCGCGGTCGCGCAACAGGTTGAGGCTTTGTTCCTGCAAATGATGCTGAAGAGCATGCGCGAGGCCAGTTCCTCCCAGGAAACCGACAGCAACGAAATGGGCATGTATCAGGACATGTTCGATAAACAGGTTGCCTTGAGCATCAGCCAGCATGCGGATTTAGGCATAGGCCGGCTGCTCAAGCGGCAGCTGGCGGGGAAATCCGCGCCCGCCGCCGTCAAAGCGTCGTCGAGCGGGGCAGCGAATTTGGGCACCGCCATGTCGACGCCGGCGGATTTCGTCAATCGAATGATGCCACCGATACGTCGTGCCGCGAGCGCGCTGGGCTTGAATCCGGCCGGACTTCTGGCGCAAGCGGCGCTCGAGACTGGATGGGGGCAGCGCATGCCGCGCAATCCCGATGGCTCCTCGAGTTTCAACATGTTCGGCATCAAAGCCGGCGATGGGTGGACGGGAGCGCGGGCCGTGGCGGATAGCATGGAAGTCACCAATGGCGTGGCGACACCCAAGCGCACGGCATTTCGAGCATACGGCTCGATCGAGGAAAGCGTCGATGACTTTGCCGGCATGCTCAAGAACTCCCCCCGTTATCGGGAGGCAATCGCCGCCGGAGCTGACGCCCAAGCCTACATCGCCCACATCGGCAAATCCGGTTATGCCACGGACCCTGAGTACGGCAATAAGTTAAATGAGATCCTCCACAGCGACACCCTGCAGGCGGCGGTGAACCCCCGCATCGCGAAACTATAGAAATTGGCGCCGGTGCCGATATTGCGGGAGTCGAGTGAATTCGAACTGACGTAGCGCGGAGAAGAATGTGTCAGATCTGTTTGGAATCAGTGTCTCGGCGCTGCAGGCGTTTCAAAACGCCATCAACGTCACCAGCAACAACATTGCCAATGCCAGCACTCCGGGCTACGACGTAGAATCGGCCAACCTCACCGAAGCCATTCCGCAATCCAACGGTGTCGCGACGGTCGGCGCCGGCGTCGACGTTTCGGGGATCAGCCGCGCCTTTAGCCAGGCTGCCACCAACCAGCTGAACACCTCGCAGAGCAGTTTGGGTCAGTTGAACGCTTTGCAGAATTACAGCAGCCAAATCGACAACCTGTTCGGCACCACGGTGGGTGGATTGAGCACCGCGCTGCAGAGCTTCTACAGCGCATATTCCGATGTCGCCAACAATCCGACGTCGACGGCATCGCGCCAGGCTTTGCTGGGTCAGGCGCAAGCCGTCGCCACCAGCTTTCAGAACGCCAGTTCGAACCTCAGCTCACTGAACACCGCTGTAAACTCGAGCATCACGGCAGATGTGCAGCAGATCAATTCCATCGCATCGGCGATATCTACGTTGAACCAGCAAATCGTCGTGGGTACGGCACAAGACGGCAACCAGCCGCCCAACGAGCTCCTCGACCAGCGAGATCAGCTCGTGTCCAACCTGTCGCAATTGGTCGGTGTTTCCACGACGACCGACGCCAACGGTGCCATGAATGTCTTCGTGGGCAATGGGCAGCCCTTGGTGCTGCAGGG
>Ga0116129_1000400_pt1 | contig 28817 bp, 29 predicted proteins | sample June2015DPH_17_2_FD_89732 | JGI IMG/M metagenome (GOLD analysis project Ga0116129, IMG submission 89732) | Peatland microbial communities from SPRUCE experiment site at the Marcell Experimental Forest, Minnesota, USA - June2015DPH_17_10 | ecosystem: Environmental > Terrestrial > Soil > Wetlands...
TCGCACCGGTCTCGAGAACTCGCTCGCTCGCACCGCGACCGATACCTCGTGCCAACCTGGGGCAAGCCCCAGCGGCAATTTGCAGTTCGCCTGCCAGGTGGGTCCGCGGTGGCTGAGAGCCGCAGGCCTGGTTCCGTACGGACCCACTTGCACAAAGACGTCGTCGCAGGTGAGATCCGGTTCCTCCGAATGCATCCACGTTGTGATGTAATCGTCGCGATGCGCGGTGAAACTGTGGTTCCGCGACTGGCTATTTTCGACGTCGAACAGAACCGGTCCAGCACCGCTGCGCGCAATCTCAGGCCATTTCCGGTGACAGATTACGTGAGCTCGCGAGTTCGCGGCGCTCTTGAAATCGACTCGCGCGAACCCAGCCGTCCGGCACATGGCCATCAGGCACGAAATATTCGGACCCATCCAATTGTCGAACTGGTCCGCCAGCTGCGCTCCTTCATAGAATTCCATCGTTGGGGTCGTACCGGTGGGTTGGTCGTCGGTGACGAAAGATTCGATGCACGCCAAATCCGTCGTCAATTCGCAGACCCGTTCCAGCGCCAGAATAGGATGCTTTACATGATAAAGGACGCCAAAAAATAAAACGATATCAAAATATCCGATATCGCGCGGCGTCAGGTAGCAAATGTCGGCGACAACGTGTTCCACCTTGGAATGAAGCATCCTTTTGGCTTCGAGGAAACGCGTATCTTTTGTCGAGTCCACCGCGACGACCTCGGCGCCGCGCCGCTCCATTTCGAAGCTGAACCAACCATCCCACGCGCCGATATCAAGCACCCGTTTCCCGTGCAGATCCTGAGGAATGGGGAACTGCGCGATCCTCCAGCGTTGCTGGTCGATGGTTTGGAGACCGGGAATCACGCTGCCATTAGGCAGTTCAATGCTGTGGTAAAACCCGAGCGTGGCCAGATCGCGTCTTGTCTGCTGGAATGCAGCGATGAACTCCGGATTCTTAACCCCTGGCATGATCCATGTTCAATTATACGGGGAGGTGTTAACGTCGCACGCGGAACACGGTCGCCACTGGATTTTCATAGAACAATTCGAGATGGCTCAGATCGATTCGTTCCGGACGCCAGGGCTTGGTGACGATCACGTAATCATAACTCTGAATCACCTTTCCCCAGTCAGGCACTACGTTGTTCACGTACCAGTTCTGGTCCGGCCGATAAATTGGAGAGAGGTCTGAAAAATATCCGGCGGGTCCGCCCCGGTTCGCGCTTGGGACGTAAGGCGTGTAGCCGCCGCGGTCCACATCATAAAGGGACGCGACGTGCAGCATTGGCCGGGAGCGGCCATCGGCGCGGCGGGTATCGATTGGCAACACGATCCTACCTGCGGGGATCGCGGCGAGAGCTTCACGATACTGCCCCACTTCACGGTTCTGCCCTGGCAAAAACGAAGCGAGCGCCACAAGATTTCCGGCGGTGAGCAGACAACAGGCGATTGTCAGAAGTTTGATTTGCCTCTCGTCTGGTTCGGAGTTTTCGAATACACTGAGCGCCCACATCAACAGAGGAATAAAAAAAAATGGCAGGAATCGCATGTCGATGTAGTATCCCGCCCCCCAGCCAATCGGCAGCACGAGGTAACCCGCGACCGCCAAACCGCAAATGGTCCCCAGTTCCCAACGTCTGCCGACGCCGACCCGCAAAGCGCCGGCGACGATTCCCAGGAACAGAAGGATGAGCGCCCCGTCCATCACATAGCTCTGGCGGAGAAACATCGATACAAAGAAGCGAAGAGCTTTGTGTGCAATCGTACTTTGAGTCATCGCGCCGCGAATCGCTTCCGGATGCGTCGGCACCATTAGGAAGTGATAGCCGATCAGGACCGCAAAAGGAAACAGTTCTCCGCCCAGGCGGACCCAGCTTTGGTCCTTGCGAAGGACGCGAACAAAACCGATGACCCCCACCAGCGCAGCCAGGATCGCGAAACAAGCCATGTGTGTTCCATAGGCGACGAAACAAGCGACCATATAGATGAGGATCATCCAGCCGTTTCCCTTTTTCCTGCGCCAAGCCTCGACCGCGCCCAGCGCTATAAAAGCAGCGGCCAGTCCCCATTGAAACGCAAAGAATCCGAGGATGAAAAAGTAATTCGTCGCCAAATATCCGGAGCACAAAACCGCGGCAGCCACCGCCCACGAAGTGGTTAGCAATTGGCGCGCATAAAACCAAATCGCCAGCGCGAGGGCGAGCATGGTCAGCGTGCTCCAAACAGGATAGGCAAGCTTGAGTCCCAAGGTTCGGAGCAACAGGATGAGCCCGAGGTCCGGCAGCATGTAGGGCATGAAGAAGCGAGTCGCCGAAAATGTGCCCTGAAATGGCGAGTGAGGATCGGACCACAGCGATTTCATGATCACCGCGCGCGCCAGGTGATCGGGAGCGTCGAGCAACGGTACATTCGAGAGTGATAAAAAAAATCCGGTATAGGCGAAAGCCGCCATTACCAGAAATATATTTCGAAAGCGGGACATTCACTACAGCTTCGGCAGCACCGACCGCAGCAATTTGACCAGCGTATCTCGCACCCGGGAGCCCGTTTCCAACACTTCTTCGTGCACCAGTTTCTGCGGCAGAATTCCGGCCGCAGCATTGGTCACGCACGAAATCGCCAGTACCTTCATGCCGAGGTGATTCGCCATGATTGTCTCCGGCACCGTTGACATTCCCACCAAATCCGCACCAATGGTCCGCATGAACCGAATCTCCGCCGGAGTTTCGTAGCTCGGTCCCGGGGTCGCCGCATAGACTCCTTCGGCCAGCACGATCCCTAAGTCATGACCGGAGCGTTTCGCGATCTCCCGATAGTCACGCGAGTAAGCTTCGGTCATATCGGGAAACCGTGGCCCCAGCGCGTCGTCATTCGGGCCCGTCAATGGATTTGTTCCCAGGAGATTAATGTGATCCGAGATCAATACCAGATCGCCGGGCCGGTACTTTTCGTTGATACCGCCCGCTGCATTCGTTAGCACCAGGCTCTTGACTCCTCTGCGATGCAACTCACGAATCCCGAACGTCACCTGCTGCGCGGAGTAGCCTTCATAAAGATGCGCGCGGCCGGCCAGCACGATCACCTTTGCGTCGCCGATGCGTCCTTCGACCAGCTTGCCTGCGTGGCCCACCGCGGTCGACACCGGCCATCCTGAAATGGCCGAATACGGAGTCTCGACAACGTCGTCCAGCGTATCGGCGAACGCGCCGAGTCCGCTGCCAAGAACGACACCAATTGGGGCGGGCGTCACAGCAGCATCCCCGCGATGCACGCCGACATGAAGTTCGCCATCGTGCCGCAGGCCACCGCTTTCATGCCGAGCCTCGCCAGATCCGACTTTCGCGATGGCGCCAGCGCACCGATGCCGCCCACCTGAATCGCTACACTGCTCAGGTTCGCGAAGCCGCACAGCGCATAGGTCGCGATCACGAACGATCTCGGGTCGATCTTGTCGCGAATCGTACCCAGGTCGATGAATGCCACGAATTCATTGAGGATCAGCCGCGTACCGAGCAGGTTTCCGATCGACGCGCAGTCGTTATACTTCACGCCCAGCAGCCATGCCATGGGCGCGAAAACGTGGCCCAGAATGTCCTGCGCCGAGGCTGGTACCCAGCCAAAATAATGCGTGCCGTGAATCCCCCTGAGGATCCCGTTTACCATCGCAATCAACCCGACGAACGCAATGAGCATGGCTCCCACATTGAGCGCAAGCTGCAAGCCGTCGGAGGCGCCGCGCGATGCCGCGTCGATAATATTTACGCCGGGCTTCTCCACTTCGATCTTGATATCGCCCAATGTTTCCGGCACCTGCGTCTCCGGCACCAGTATTTTCGACAGCATTAATGTTGCCGGCGCCGTCATGATGACCGCCGTCAGCAGGTGCCGTATCTCTACTCCGGCGATTAGAACGTAGGCCGCCATCGTCGCGCCCGAAACGTGCGCCATTCCGCTGGCCATCACGGTAAATAATTCGCTTTGCGTCAGCCCCGCCAGGAATGGACGAATCGTCAGCGGAGCTTCCGTCTGCCCCATGAAAATACTGGCCGCGACGTTGGTCGATTCCGCGCCGCTGGTGGCGAAAACCCGCTGCATCAGGATCGCCATGCCGCGCACGAAAATCTGCATCACGCCGAGGTAATAGAGAATCGCGAAAAAGGATGCGATAAAGATGATAATCGGCAGAACTTGAAAAGCGAAAATCACGCCGAACTGATCGCTTTTCACGCCCAGCTTGTCCCCGAACAGAAACTTGCTGCCTTCGACCGCGTATTCGAGCATGTGATTCACACCGTTGCTCGCGGCTTTGAAGACATATCCTACATTGGTTTTCAGAACCAGAAACGCGAATCCGAATTGCAGACCGAGCCCCCAAAACAACACCCGAGGCTTAATCGCACTCCGGTTCGTCGAGAACAGATACGCAACGAATACGATGACGACCAGACCCAGCAGGCCCGTGAATCTTTCCATCGTGAAAGGTTAACAGATTAACCGACGACTTCGAGTATCAGCTCGCGCTCTTCGGGCGCCGTCCCGGAAATGCGGAACGCGTCTTCGACCAACTGCGCCGCGTCTTCCACGCGCTCGTCGCCGGTGTAGTAGAGCCGGCAGAGCACGCCGTTGGCGTCGATCTTCTGGCCCACTTTCACTTCGAGAATCACGCCCACCGCGGGGTCGATCGAATCTTCCTTGGTGTCGCGGCCCGCGCCGATCATGGACGACGCCTGGCCGATCAATTCGGCGTCGATCGCCGTCACATAGCCTGCGCGCGGCGAGGAAATCTCGCGCGCCCCGGTGGCATTGGGCAGCAGCTCGAAACGATCCAGCACCTGCGGATTCCCGCCCTGTGCGGCGATCACATCCTTCAACTTGCGATAGCCGGACCCATCCAGCAGCTTCTTGGTCGCAAGCTCGCGCGCCGCTTCCAATGTCGGCTCGATCTTGCCCAGGAAAATCATGCGCGCGGCGAGCTCCAGCGAAAGCCGCGTCAGATCGGTCGGCCCGACGTTTTGCAGCGTCTGCGAAACTTCCATCACTTCGAGCGCATTACCGATCGCATAGCCCAGCGGCTGATTCATATCGGTAATCAGCGCTTGCACCTTCTTGTCCAGCCGCCGCCCGATGCCCACCATCATCTGCGCCAGGCGCCGCGCGTCGACTTGCCGCTTCATGAACGCCCCGGTGCCGACCTTTACATCGAGCACCAGCGCGTCAATCCCGGCGGCCATTTTCTTCGACATGATCGACGATGCGATCAACGGAATCGACTCGACGGTAGCGGTGGCATCGCGCAGCGAATAGAGTTTGCCGTCGGCCGGAGCCACCTGCGGCGTCTGGCCGATAAAAGCCAACCCATGCTGCGCCAGTTGCGCGCGAAATTCGTCGACGGTGAGGTTGGTGCGGAAGCCGGGAATCGACTCCAGCTTGTCGAGCGTCCCGCCGGTATGTCCTAGCGCGCGTCCCGAAACCATCGGCACAATGACGCCGGCAGCGGCGGCCAAAGGAGCGGAAATCAGGCTGGTTTTGTCGCCCACGCCGCCGGTGGAATGTTTGTCCACCTTCATGCCGGCGATCGAGGAGAGGTCGATGTGCTCGCCGGAGCCGATCATCCGGTCGGTCAGCGCGCTCACCTCCCGGTCGGTCATTCCAGAGAAGAATGTCGCCATTAAAAAGGCCGACATTTGATAATCGGGAATAGCTCCGCTGGTATAACCGTCAACAAGGAAAGCGATTTCTTGGACAGACAGCTCTTCGCCGTCCCTCTTGCGATGGATCAGGTCGACAGTTCGCATTAAGAATTGAGAGTACCATCTTATTTAGCTGAAAGTAAAGGAGTATCATAGCTATATATGCTGTCGATTACCCTGGACCCGGAGATTGAGCGGCGCTTGTCAGAACTCGCCAAACGCAGCGGCAAGACGGAGGCGGAATAGGCGCAAGAACTCATTGAGGACGATATTGAGGAACTGGAAGACCTCCGCATCGCCGAAGAACGCCTCGCCAATCCCGGGCAGCGCCTCACTAGCGAACAGGTGCGGAAAGAACTTGGCCTGGACAATTGAGTGCGATTCTCAGGTCCTGAAGGATCTGAAAAAGCTTGATCGGCAAATTCGTCAGGAAATTATCAATTACCTGGATCATCGCATCGCGACAGCCACAGACCCTCGCAACTTTGGCAAGCCTCTTGGTGTTATCGCGTCCGAGACTTTCGTATCATTTGCAAGCTGGAGGAACGCAATCTTGCGGTGCTGGTAGTCCAGGTCGGGCATCGAAGTACGGTCTACGACTGATTCCAACAGGGGTCAAAGGCGGACTCTAGCTATCTCTTGTCCTTGCGCCATGCTTCTTCCTCAAGGGGAAACCACTTCCGCCGCAATTTCGAGGTTCCGCTCCGAGTTGGCTTGGTAACCGGCCTTGAGTTGCTCCTTCAGATTCTTCTCGCCGACGCGATCCAGCACTTTGATCGTATCGAGCAGAATGACATTGATGCGTTTGCTCACCCCGAAGTATACACATTAAGCATGCGTACGCCAAAACAGCATCGCTCCCAGCAAGAGAACGGTGAGCAGACTCACAACAAGCGCAACTTTCCGCTCCCATCCGCCGGTAAACTCCAGATCCACCGGACAATCCCCCGCGCACCCTGGATCGACCACGATGAACCCGAGTTTATCCGTGCTCGTTTTCACCTTTCGGTCTCCCACGTGGGCCTCCCATCCGGGGTCGTATGTGACTTGCACTGACAGGATCTTTGACGAATCCATTCGGGCGGCGATTCTGGCGTGATCCGGATTTTCCCAAGCAATGCTGGCCGGCTCCAGGGCCTCGACATAGGTGCGGACCTGGTCGACGTCCAGTCCGTGGGCCGGTTGCCGGGTGACGAGCGCGGACCTGGGAATTACATGCGCCAGGGACGCCGATTGCAGAGGAATCTGGTAGATGGAATCTCCCGATTCACGCCATACCAGCGGTAGAAGGCCGTCGAATTTATCGGGATTCGCGATGGCGTGGTAGTGATCTTTGCTTTCGCGGCCGGGAACGATAATGGCGCCGCAGCCGAAGGCTTTCAGCCATAAAATCGAGATCGCGCCATCCTGCGTTCCCGCGTTCTGACCAGTAGTAATAGTAAAGAACGCCACACGCTGGATCCAATTCGGAACCGTCGGCTCATGTCCGGCGCCGAATTGCGGATTGTCGGAAAAAAGGTTGAACAACCACTGCCCCTCGCCCGCTACCATGACTCTCTGGCCGGGAAGGTTGGTTGCGATCCAGCGCGCTTCGCGGTAGGGCGCGGATTGCGCGATGTCCACTGGATGGATCAGGTTTCGCGCGAAGCGATAATCCTGAATCGCGATCCACGCCAGCAGCGGTACGGCAATCACCAGCACCCAGCTCGAAGGACGCATACGGACCAGCAGAAAGGCCGCCATCAAACACAGCCCTGGTTCCAGTTCGAGGTGATAACGCTGCGGCTGCGGCATCAGATTCACGCCCGCGAAGCCAAGTGCGGCGATCCCTCCAAAACAGGCGGAAAACAGGATGGCGAAGGAAAGAAGTGGATCGGAAAGACGGCGCGAGGCGGCCCATAAAGCCACCAGAACCGCCCCAAAACATGCGGCGAATCGCAGGGTCTGCCAGTGGAAACGGTAGTCGCCACCCACCAGTTGAGAGTTCGTCTCCAGCAGCCGGATCAGGCTCGGTGGAAGGAACCGGCACACGACCAGGTAGCCGGCGAATTGGATTCCACAAATGGCGACCAGGGGCTTCCATGCGAGGTCCTTCCGCGCCGCGAAAAGGATCAATGACGAAACGCAGACCACCACGATTCCAAAGGCGTTGGTCAGCATTACGGCAGCGGCGGCGAGCGCGGCCAGAGCGAATCGACGGATCGACGGCCTTTCCAAATAGCGCCAGGTAAGCAGGAGGGAAATGGGGAGCAGGCAGAGCGCCACGTTGTGAGGCGTCTCCCCATAGATCACGATATTTTGGAGGCGGCGAAGACCCCACGGAGTCCCCAGATCGCGCAGCAGTTCCGGAATAATGATCGACGGCGAGAGAAGAGACCAAAACACCGCCGCCCACAAGCTGGGCGCGAGACGGCCTGAAACACCCACGGCGAAAAGGAATAAAAAAACGGGCGCCAGGGAGTAGGCCAGCGCCGCTATGAAATGAAATGCGTGGGCGGGCGAGCAGCGCGCCAGTGCCGAGAGAATCGCCACCAGTCCGCTGACGAACGGCAGGTAGGTATCTTCAAACGGCATCCCGGCGTTGAACCAGGGAAACCAGCTTGCATGCGGCCAGTTTTGCGAAAGAAATCTCGCGAACGTGATCCAGGAGCCCTCGTTCGATTGAAAATCATCGAGATATTCGACCCTGAATAAGGGGGCACAAATCAGGGCATTCAGCGCGAAAAGCGCGAGGCTCACAAGCCAGATCCGGCGCGTCTGGCTCATCGAAATGCCCGCCGCGCGTAATCAACGCTACTAATCGCCAGGAACGCCAGCACGCACCACTTTCCGATCTCGGGTAAGAAGACCGGTAAAAATCCGCCCAGGTGTCCGACCAGCGCGACGATGTAGCAGATCTGTGCGACGGTGCTCGATTTTCCCCACCATGACGGCGGAAATTCCGCCCGCTTTTTCGCAAACAGCAAAACGAACCCGGCGACCAGCAGAATCACTAAATCTCGCCCGAGCACCAGCACGGCAAGCCATTTCTCCATCGCACCATCGAGCGCCAACACCAAAAAACTTCCGCTGAGCAGCAGCTTATCGCCGATGGGGTCGAGCATCGCGCCGAGCCTTGACTGCGCATTCCAGCGCCGCGCGATCCAGCCGTCGATGCCGTCGGTGATGCCGCTGAATAAAAACCAACCGAGCACCGCCGGATACTCCCGACGCCACATCAGCCAGAAAATATAGGGCGCCAGCAGCAGCCGCGCGCCGCTAAATAAATTAGGAACGTACTTCAAGAGACGAGTGCATGCACGACGCGCGTCGCCAATTGGTCGAAGCTCAAAATTTCATAGAGCCTTGGATCCTGCATGATGCGGTTCACCAGCGCGAAGTGCATCGCATGACCCGCCCTCTCCGCGATCACGTGACCCAGCAACGGCTTGCCGATCAGCGCCAGATCGCCAATCAGATCGAGCGCCTTGTGCCGGCAGCATTCGTCCGGATAGCGCAATCCGCCCGGATTCAGGACCGAATCGCGATCAAAGCAGACGGCGTTCTCAAGCGAGGCTCCGCGAATCAGACCCATGTTCCGCATCTGGTCGAGCTCATATTCAAATCCAAACGTACGCGCCGGTGCGATTTCAGCGGCATAGCGTTCCGGCGTCACTTCAATATCGAGCACTTGGCGGCCAACCAGGGGATGCGGGAAGAACACGTCGCAGGTGAGCAGAAAACGGTCGGAGGGCAAAATCGTGATCTTTTTATCGCCCAATTCGACGGAAACAGGCCTTCGTATTCGGAAATAACGCCTTAATTTGCGTGAATGTTTGATGCCCGCGCTGCGAATCAGCTCGACAAAAGGCTGGCCGCTGCCGTCGAGAATCGGCACTTCGAGATTGTCGATTTCGACGAACGCGTTATCGACACTCATGCTGTAGAACACGCTCAGAAGATGTTCCGTCGTCGAGATCAGCACGCCTTGCCGCATCAGACTCGTGGCGTAGCTAACCTTTTGAACATGCCGCCAACTGGCCGGAATCGTGAAGCCATCCAGATCTGTGCGGATGAAAACAATTCCCGTTGAAGGCGGCGCGGGAAGGATGCGAATACGGACCGGGACGCCGGAGTGCAGTCCTACGCCGACGGCCTCGACGGGCCGTTGAACAGAAGTTTCAAAGCGCAAGTGTTAGTGTAACAATGTCTGTTTGTTTTTGCTAGGCTCATGATTAAAAAAGACTTACTATCTTTCGGCCTGTGTCTATTCAGACACAGTATGTGGTGATTTTGCACTGAGCGTTATACTAAGGACTCGTGGCCCGCCTCTTTCTGATTGATTCGTTTGGGTTCATCTTTCGCGCCTATCATGCGCGGGCGCGGTCCGGTGCTCCGCCGATGCGGACAGGGTCCGGCACCTCGACCGAAGCGATTTACATCTTCCATAATATGGTCCGCCGGCTGATTGCGAAGGAGAAGCCCGAGTACCTGGCGGCGATCTTCGAAAGCGAAGGCAAGACGTTTCGCGATGAGCAGTTCGCCGATTATAAAGCCAACCGCACGGAGACGCCTCCGGATCTGCTGGAGCAGATTCCGTGGATCCGAAAAACACTCGAAGCGATGCGGATTCCGGTGCTGGAATTTGCGCGCTATGAGGCGGACGATGTGATCGGCACGCTGGCGCGGCGCGGGGTGGAACAGGGCGCGGAGGTGATGATCGTTTCAAGCGACAAAGACATGCTGCAACTGGTGAACGATCGCGTCCGGATGTTGAATCCGATGAAGGACGACATGGTCTACGACGCGGCGGCGGTCGAAACATTCATGGGTGTGAAGCCGGATCAGGTCGCGGATCTGCTGGCGCTGAAAGGCGATACGGTCGATAACATTCCCGGCGCGCCTGGAATTGGCGATAAAGGCGCGAAGGATCTGATCGTGCGCTTCGGATCGGTAGAGAATGCGATGGAACACGCGGCGGAGGTGGAGCGCCGGACGTATAGAGAGAGTCTCCAGAATAATCGCGAGCAGATCCTGCTCAGCAAGCGTCTGGCGACCATTCATTGCGATGTTCCGATCGACTGGACGCTCGAATCGGTGGCTATGCAGGAGCCCGATGTGAACGCTCTGCGCGACCTTTATAAGACGCTGGAATTTTCGAGCCTGCTGCGCGAGTTGGCGCCGGTGGCGAAGCCGGCCGAGGATCGCGATTATGCGGCGCTCGAAGATCAGGCCGGCCTGGATGCGTGGCTCGCTGAGAATGAAGGCGACGTGGCGGTCGCGGTAGGCGATGTGATGGAACAGGCTGTTTTTGGGCTTTCCACGAATCCTGGCTGTGCTCGTTCGATCGCGCTGGAGACCATTCCGCCGCGGTCGGCCATCGCGCACGATATCAAGAATCTGCTGCGCCGTTTCGACGACGTGCCGGCGCTGAAGCACGATGTGATGCTTTACGGGTTCCTTCTTTCGGCCGATCCGGGTGGTTGCTCGCTGCCATCGCTGGCCGAAAAATATCTGGAACAGACCTTGGAAGCAGATCCGGCAAGTCATGCTGACGCGACGCTCGCGCTCTATCTCAAACTGCGGCCGGAGGTCGACGCGTTGGGGTTGGGCCAGCTTTATGAGTCGATCGATCTGCCGTTGGTGCGTGTGCTGGCTCGGATGGAGGAGACGGGAATCCGCGTCGATCCTGACCAGCTCAAGGTGATGAGCGGGCGCATGGAAGAGGAAATTTCGGTCCTTTCGAGCGCGATTTTCGAACTCGCGGGCCGGCCGTTCAACGTAAACTCGCCGCAACAATTGGGTAAGGTTCTGTTTGAAGAGATGAACTTGCCGGCGCCGGTGAAGTATGGCAAGGGCAAAACGATTTCAACCGCGGTGGACGTGCTCGAAGCGCTGGAGCACCCGATCGCGCAAAAGGTTCTGGAGTATCGACAGCTCGCGAAACTGAAGGGCACTTATGTCGACGCGCTGCCGCTGCTGATCGATCCTGGGAGCGAGCGTCTGCACACCACGTTCAACCAGACGGGCGCGGCTACGGGACGGCTTTCGTCATCGAATCCGAATTTGCAAAATATCCCGATCCGCACGGAACTGGGCCGTGAGATTCGCGCGGCGTTTGTGCCGCGGCGCGGATGGAAATTAATCGTCGCCGATTATTCGCAGATCGAGTTGCGTCTGCTGGCGCATATGTCGCGTGACGCGGTGCTGCTCGACGCGTTTCGCAACGGCGAGGATATTCATACACGGACCGCGGCCGAAGTCTTCGGCGTGCCGCCGTTGATGGTCACATCGGAGCATCGCCGCAACGCGAAGGCGGTGAATTTCGGCATCGTGTACGGGCAGACTCCGTTCGGGCTGTCGCAATCCCTGGGCATCGATCGCAAGGAAGCGGAGACGTACATTCGCGCCTATTTCGAGCGCTATTCAGGCGTGCGCCGCTGGCTCGACGCAACGATCGTGGACGTGCGCCGGTCCGGAGTTTCCATAAATTTGTTCGGACGGCGGAGGCCGATTCCGGATATGAACAGCCGGAATCCGAACGCGCGCAATTTCGCGGAGCGCATTGCCGTTAACACGCCTTTGCAAGGCTCGGCGGCGGATCTGATCAAGCTGGCGATGATTCGTATTGACGAAAAACTGCACGGAATGCAGGCGAAAATGTTGCTGCAAGTCCACGATGAACTGGTGCTCGAAGCTCCACCGGAGGAAGTGGAGGAAGTATCGGCGCTGGTCAAATCGGCGATGGAGAGCGTGAAGAAGCTGGATGTGCCGCTGCTGGTGGATATTGGGTCAGGCGAAAATTGGCGGGATGCGAAGTAGCTTCCGCCAGAAGCTGCTGTAGAATAAAGAATTCCATGTTCTCGTTTCGGTCCGTCCTCCTCGTCGCGGTCGCGCTTATCTCTGCTTGTAGTCGCTCCGCTCCCGCCAATGTTGCTGCGATGGTCAATGGCCGCGCCATCACTTACGCCGATCTGGAGAAGCGTTTTCAATCCGAGTTCGCCACCCCTACCGATCATCCGAGTGACGATCAGGTATCCATTCAGCGCCTGGAAATTCTGCGCACGCTGGTCGACGAGGAGATCATGGTGCAGCGCGCGGAGCGGGAAGGCCTAATGGCGGTGGATGCCGACGTGGAAGCGAAATTCACCGAATTGAAGGCTCCTTATACGCAGGAGGAATTTCAGAAACAACTCAACGCGCGCAAGATTACGGTGGAGGATCTGAAAACCAAGCTGCGCCGCGACCTGAGCGTGGAGAAGCTGTTTAACCGGGAAATCAAGTCGCAGATTGCCATCACCGACAAAGACATTTCCGACTTCTACGCGGCCAACAAGGCGAGTTTCAATCTGGCCGAGCCGCAAATTCACATGGCGCAAATTCTGGTGACGCCCACCGCCGATCCCAATGTGCACAATCTGAAGAACGACAAGGCGACGGACGATTCCGGCGCGCTGAAGAAGATTGAGAACATCATGGCGCGCATCCATCAGGGCGATGATTTCGCCATGTTGGCTCAAAATTATTCAGAGGATCCCAACTCGACGCAAAATGGTGGAGACCTGGGATTCATTCCGGAATCGTCTCTGGAGCAAGCCAACGCCGAGCTGCGCAAGACCGTGATGACGTTGAGTCCCGGCCAGACAACGGGAGTTTTACGGACGCAGAACGGTTATCGCATTTTCAAAGTCATTAGCCGGGAGCCGGCCGGTCAGCGCGAGTTGAGCGACCCCAAGGTGCAGCAGACCATTCGAGAGACCCTGATCAACCGGAAGGATCAGTTGCTGAAGGCCGCATATTATGAGGTTGCGCGCAACGAAGCGAAGGTCACGAATTACTTCGCGAACCGGATCATTGGGAATCACGAGAAGAAGTAATACGCGCTATTGGGCCGGCGTTTTGTCCAACTGCTGCTTCGCCCACACGCGAGCTGGATTCAACTCGATCGCCTTCTGAAACGCCTTGCGCGCCTCGGCATTTTTATTCTGCTTACGCAGCGCCAGGCCGAGCCAGAGTTGCGCTTCCGCCGATTGCGGATCCAACTCGGCTGCCTTCTGAAAATCCTTCACCGCCAGGTCGATTCCGCCGCCCAGGCCCTGCGGCAAATAGTAATTGCCGACGCCGCGCGCCAGATAATTCACTGCCGCTTTCGGGTCTAGCTGCACCGCTTTGTTCACCTCGTCCTGCGCGCAGCGGCCATATTTCATGCCTTGCAGAACATTGGCGGAAATGGCCTGTCCGCAGAGCGTGCCCAGCAAGCGATGATACTCGGCCGAATCCCCCTTGAGCGATACGGCCTTTTTCGCCGCCTCGATCCCTGCTTCAGCGGCGCTGTGCGCGGCGTTCTTGTCGCGAGTCTCGATGGCGACCTCCGCTACATACGATTCGGCCAGCGCGAATTTATACTGCGCCGCGGCGTCGTTCGCTTTACTTTGTGCGATGCTTGCGGATTGCACGGCCAACCGTTCAAGCGCCGGGCGATCCTGCGCGTCGCGCGCTTTTTCAAGATCGGAACCGCCTGCGCTGCCGAAGAATAAGAGGAAGAGTAAGAAACCGGACATCTGCTTCTATTCTATCGCGACGCCAATCTGCTTCAGATGATGCTTCAAATGCCGAACGTAATCGATCATCACGTATTCGAGAGTCACTGGCTCGTCCTCGCCCACGCGCACGATGGTGTCAAGCCGATCCGGAGCGACGTGCGTCATCAGATGCAGCAGGTGCCGGTTGTAGGCGAGCCAGAAATGAACCAGGTCGTTCCATTCGCGATCCTGAAACCGTTCAGTCTCGACCCACTCCTTCTGCCCATAGCTTGGGGACGCGAGCTCGCGATCGAGCTGTCCCCGCACAAAGCGCTGGTGATTGTTGGCGGCCGAATCGATCAGATGGCCGAGGATTTGTTTTCGCGACCAATGGCCTTTTTCGCGCGCCGCCGTCTCCGTGAGCCGCGGAAGCTGCGCGGCACCCTGGTCCAGAATCGTCGTGAATTCAGCAGTCGCCGCAGCAAGCTTCGATGAGAGGGCTTCCATAATCTATTCTAATTGTTGATGCGTCTGGCGGTGGTTGGTCTCGGGTACATGGGCGGCGTGCACTTGAAGGCGATCGCGTCCCTACCGGCTATTGAGTTAGCCGCCGTCGTGAGCCGGCGCGCGGCTGAAACTCGGGTAAAGCATTACACGACGCTGGACGACGCGCTGGCCGATCCTTTGATCGACGCAGTGGATTTATGTCTCCCGACGGACCTGCACGAATCGGCGGCCATCGCGGCGTTGCGCAGCGGGAAGCATGTCCTCGTTGAGAAACCGATGGCGCTGAGCGTCAAATCCTGCCATCGCATGATCGCGGAGGCGGAGCGAGCTAAAAAAATTCTGATGGTCGCGCACGTGTTGCGATTCTTCCCGGCATATATTGCGCTTCAACATGCCGTGGAGCATCGCGAGCTTGGCGAAATTCGTTTTGCCACGTTTCGAAGACGATGTGCGCAACCGGGCTGGTCGGAGTGGATTACCGATCCATCGCGTAGCGGCGGAGGCGCATTCGATTTGCTGATTCACGATATCGATATGGCGTTGCGGCTCTTCGGTCCACCATCGGCGATCGCCGCCACTGGCTATGAGAACGCACCGGCAGGAGTCGACACAATTTCGGCGCGGCTTTTTTACGAAAAATTCGTAGTGGAAATCAGCGGCGGCTGGATGTTCCCGGGCGCGTTTCCATTTGCGATGGAGTTCACGGTGCTGGGCGATCATGGCATTCTCGAATTTAATTCGGAATCGCGGCCGCTAAAGCGTTACGGGAGCGGGGAAGCGGTCACGCTGGAACCTGTTGATGGATACGCTGCGGAAATTGCGTATTTTGCCGCGTGTTGCCGCAGTGGAGAACAGCCGTCCCTGTGCGATCCGGCGAGTTCGGCGGAGTCGATTCGGCTGGCGCTCGGGATGTTCGGTGCGCGGTCGAAAAACGGAGAGAGGGTCTCATGGAAATAGGGGTCATGTTTTGGGCCGGTCGCGACAATCTGGGGGAGCTTCGCGCTTTGGGCGTGCAAGCGGGGCAGTTGGGCGTGGCCGGAGATGTGCCGTTAACGTCGGCCGCGGCTGTCGAATGGCGAGAGGCCATCGCGGACGCGGGCTTCTCCATCGCCACCGTGGTCTGCGCGTACACCGGCGAAGATTACGCCGATATTCCCACCGTGCAGCGAACTGTCGGTTTCATTCCGCCGGCCACGCGCGAGGCGCGGGAGCAGAGGACTCTCGATGCTTGCGATTTCGCGGCGGCGCTGGGCGTGAAAAGCATCGCCTGCCACATCGGATTCGTGCCCGCCGATCATTCTGATCCTGATTACATCGCGGTGCGCGGCATGGTCCGCAGGATTTGCGAACGCGCGGAAAAGCACGGCCAGACGTTCGCGCTGGAGACGGGGCAGGAACCGGCGGAGACGCTGCTGCACTTTCTCGACGACGCCGGATGTTCCAATCTCAAAGTCAACTTCGACCCGGCGAACATGATTCTTTACGGATCCGGCAATCCGATTGAGGCGTTCGAGAAGCTCGCGCCCCATGTCGTTTCGGTGCACGCGAAAGATGGCGACGGGCCACCCCTAGATAAACCCGGCGCCCTTGGAACGGAGCGGCCGCTGGGGCAGGGCGCCGTCGGGATTCCGCGCTTCGTGGAGGCGCTGAAGAACGCCGGCTTTAAAGGATCGGTCAACGTCGAGCGCGAAATCGACGATCAGGCGCAGAGGCTCTCGGACATCGGCATGGCGGTGCGGCTGCTTAAAAGTTTGGGCGTGTAGGATCTAGGACGCCGCGCGGTACGTGCCGAGCACGCGCAAAAAGTCGGCCAGTTCTTCTAAGTGCCCCAGCGCTTTCTGTACCACCGGATCGCTGCTGCGTCCCAACAGGTCGAGGTAGAACAAGTACTCCCAAGGCTTGCCGCGCAGCGGACGCGATTCGATTTTCACCAGGTTTAAATCTCTCAACGCCAGCGCGCTGAGGGCCTTAAACAAAGCTCCGGGAATGTTTTTCGTCGAAAAGACGAGCGAAGTTTTCCAGGGATTCTTGGCCTCGCCGCGTAGTGTTCGCGGCTTCGACCCGGGCGGCTCAAGAAGAAAGAATCGGGTGAAATTCTGACGGTCGTCCTCGATCTCGCGGCGCAGAATTTTTCCGCCGTAAATCTTCGCCGCCAGTTCTGAGGCGATCGCCGCCGCGTCCGCTGGCCGCTCCTTCATGATCATTTTGACGCTGCCCGCGGTGTCGTAGAAGGTTACCCGTTCCACTCGTTTGTGCCGGCGAAAGAAATCGAGGCACTGATTCAATGCCACCGGGTGCGAATAGGCCTTCCGCACTCGTTCAAACGTCACGCCCGGCGGCGCGATCAGGTTATGCACGATGCGAACGCTGGTTTCGGCGGTGATCTCAAAATCGTACCGCAGCAGCAGGTCGTAGTTTTCATGAACGCTGCCGTGCAGCGTATTTTCGATCGGGAGAACGGCCGCGACTACTTTTTTCCCGCGCAATGCGGCAAATACTTCGTCGAAGCGCTGGTAGGGCACAGGCTCGGCGCGCGCTCCGAGAAGCTGTCGGATCGCCTGCTGGCTGAAAGCGCCCAGTTCACCTTGAAAGGCCACTCTCATTTTTGAGCGCCGTCCCAACGTTTCGCGGAAGGGGAGGGAACACCCATCAGGTCCATCACCCGGTCGACGCTGTGATCCACGATTTCGCCAACACTTTGCGGCATATGATAAAAACCGGGGACAGGCGGTGCCAGAATCGCACCCATTTCCGCCAGCGCCGTCATCGATCGAAGGTGCCCCACATGCAACGGCGATTCTCGCACCATCAGGATCAGCCGCCGGCGCTCTTTTAGTACTACATCAGCCGCGCGAACCATCAGATTGTTGCTGATTCCCGCGGCGATCGCCGACATTGTATGAATCGAGCAGGGAGCGATCACCATTCCATCGGTGGGAAATGAGCCGCTTGCCAAACGGCAACCGATATCCTCCACCGGGTAAGTCACATGGGCTAAGGTTTTAAAATCGGCGGCCGTTTTGCCCATTTCGAGAAATGCGGTCCGCTCACCGGAACGGGAAAGAACCAAATGGATCTCCATTTCGGCAATGGAACGCATTTTTTCGAGCAAACGCCAGCCGTAAATGCTCCCGCTTGCACCAGTTACACCGATGATGACACGCAAATCGACTCCCTGCTTCGGTATTGAAAAAGCCTCTTTGTTCCGAAATTATCGTACCTGTGGATTTCTTTGTTCTGAATTCAGAACAAACCCTTACAATAATCCTTGCTCTCCCTATCCAGCCGCCGCTATACTTTTAACCGGGGCGCGTCCGGATACACCCAACACACTTCTATCATGGAGGAACCTGGTCAGAAACTCAAGAAGATACGGGAGCGGTTGCGGCTCCGTTTCCGCGATGTGGAGGAAGCCAGCGCGCGTATCGCGGATCTTCACTCGAATGATGAGTTCGTGGTTGCCCTAAGCCGTCTGGCAGATATTGAGAACAAAGGGACAATGCCGTCTGCGTACCGGCTTTACTCCCTTTGTGCGATCTACCGGTTGGATATGTCGGAGGTCTTGGGCTGGTATGGTGTTTCCATGTCGACTTTACCCGCTGACGCCGCCGTCCTCCAACATACCCAGACGCATACCATCAACTTCCGCGCCGAGGAAGGCGGGATTCAAGTGCCGATTTCACTGGATCCGGGTATCGACCTGAGCCGAACGGTCTTTCTCAGCCGGTTTATCCAGCGCTGGGGTACGCTTCCGCTGATGCTTTTCAATAACATAGATCTGCGAAATTTTCGATATGGGTTCATTGGGACAGAGGATTGGTCCATGTTCCCGATCATCCCGCCGGGCTCCCTGGTCGTCATAGACGATACCAAGCGGCGAGTCGTGAATTCCGGCTGGAACTCCGAGTTCGAGCGACCGATCTATTTCCTGGAGCACCGCGATGGTTACATCTGTGGGTGGTGCGGGCTACGCGATGGGATCCTTATCGTGCAGCCTCATCCGGCCTCCCTGTACGACCCGAAATCTTACCGCTATCCTGATGAAATTGAAGTAATTGGCCAAGTCATGCAGGTGGCAATGAGTCTTGATCCCGCGCTGCGGCGCCGGAGTGCAACTGGAGGTTGATTGCCTCATTTTGGAGCAACTGAAGCAGCGTTTCCAGGTCCCGGCAAAACAGCTCGGTCTCCATTTCCATAGCGGTTGCCGGCACATAGCTGCGATAGACTCCAGATTGGAGCCAATACTCTATAACTTCCTCTCGTGGGTTTTCTAGCGATCTTAAGTATTCCTTGAGATCGTCATTTTTTTCTGCCAGTGAAAGATTGAGCCAGCTCTGGAACGCTTCCCGATGACTGTCTCGCAGAGCCCGCACAGCTTCATCACGTCCAAACGCGGTAAACAGCCCGTGATGCTTGTAAGTTCCTGAATTTACGTCTCTAAGACTGGCGAGATAGACCAACCGCCCGCTCACTGTCGGGATGTGGCAAAGAGTGTGTTTCCACAGGTCCGCTAGAGCGCTACGCTCTAGTTTCCCCGTCGGCCTGAATCTCGGCATCCCGTATTCCCTACTCCTATTGTACGCCCAAATCCATGCGGGACCAGAGCGGGTTGACTTGTTCTGATTCCCGAAAACGTAAGTAAGGCAGCGTTCGAAAGAGGCCTAAGGTGGTTTAGGATACCTCCATAGTAGTTACTCTTAACCCCGATCCTGGAGAACAATAATCATGAAAAAACTCTTTGCAACGATGGCACTGGCGCTGACCTTTGCTGTGCTCGCTGGCTCTGCAACACCTCAGACTGATATGCCGGGACCCACGTGCTACCCTTGCACCCCTGGCTCCCCCCAATAAATTCACCGACAGTCTATTTGTGGAAGACTCGTTTCGGCACGCAAGCTGAATGGCTTGCCGCGCTGGGCGAGTTTTGTCCATTTCAGGGCTGCTTTTCCCTCATTTAGTGATAAACTCCCTGTGGGGTCGCGGGGAACGCGGCGCCGGAGATCACTTGTTGAATCTATGGGAAAAGGGTATCTTGTGGCTCACCCTCGGACTCACTGCGGCAGTATTGGTGAGGCTGTGGTCAAGCGGCCTGATTAACATCTACAAACTATTCTTCTGTTACTTCGCGGTGGATTTTCTCTCTACCCTGGCCGCATTGACGATTCCTTACAACACGAAACGGTATGGAGACGCATATTTCACCTGCCAAACGCTAAAAATCCTGATCGCGGCGTTCATGCTGGTGGAGATCTATGCGCTCGCGCTCGAAAGAACGCCGGCGCTGGCTCAATTCGGGCGGAACACGGTGGCCTACATTCTGGGCGCGACGGCAGTAATTCCTCTTATCGGGCTCTGGCTGGCCCATTTGCTCTCTGCCGGAGCCCATCCGCTGCTACGCCTCTTCTACTTGTTCGAACAGACCATGGACGGGACCATGGCGATATTTCTGATTATAATTTCGATATTCATGGCGTGGTTTCCGGTTCGGATGCGGCGCAATGTCATCGTATATATTGGCGGATTCATCGTCTGGTCGCTGTCGCGTTCCACATACGCCTATATCCTGAATCGATGGATCAGCAACAAGCAGATCAGCGCGGCAAGCAGTATCGTGCAGATGTGCATTGCTCTAGGGTGTTTACTGTTTTGGCTCATTGAGTTCCAGCGTGAAGGCGAGAGCCGCACGGCGGTTGTGGGGCACCTCTGGAATCGGGCCGAGGCGGAACGCCTGACCGGGCAATTGGACGCCATCAATAATAGCCTGGAACGTTTGCGCCGCCGTTAACCCGGATATAAATGAGGTTGAAATTCTATTGCTCTTTTGTAAATAATCAGGTATCCTAATCTAGATTTTAAGGCTGGACCTTTTGGTCCGAGAACCCGGTTCGCACGAATCTGTCTTGGGGGACTTACCGTGTTGCGCTTGTGGAATGACAGAAGTTCGAAGGCCGCCGTAGGCCAAACGACCCTCGACGAAGCGGAATTTTCGCTTGCTCGCTATGAGCCGATGGGCCGACTCCTCAGCAACGAGGATTTGCTTTTTCTGAAGGCTCAGCCCGGGTTCCGGCCCGAGATCGGCAAGAAGTTTCTCCGTGAACGACGCCGTATTTTCCGGCTTTATCTTCAGGAATTGGTTCGGGATTTTAACCGTTTGCATGCGCACGCGCGTTTTATCGCGGCGAGCTTGCCGGCCGAGCATGCGGGGATGGTCGGAGTGTTACTCCGCACGCAGCTTCGTTTCTGGTTTGAAATTGCCGCCCTTGAAATGCGACTCTCCCTCTCCGGGATTGGTGTTTCGGTGGACACCCGGGCGCTGGTCGAAGCCATGGGGGCAATGCACGCGGAGATCAATCGTCTCTCGGCACCAGCGGCCGCATAAGCGCCACACGACTTACAAATGTCGTAGCGCCGCTTGCGCTTCTTTTAACTTTTCGAACTGTTTCTCGGCATCTTTAAAGGCCCGGGTATGCACGCACCGCCGCGCTCCGCGATGTTCCACCGGGTAGCGCAAGTGCAGCATTTCATGGAATAAAACGTACTCAACCGCAACGCGCGGCGTCTGCGGACGATCAAGAATCCGGCTCAGAACAATCGCGTTGTGCGACGAATCATAGTGTCCCAGCAGCGTTCTCGAAGCATTTGGGCTCCAGCCTAAAATCGGCCGCGCCATCAGGCCGTGAAAGTACTTGAAATTGAGCTCCTCGAACATAGGGTTCAGATCATAACATCTGCCTTGCGCTTCCTCCACCTGCTTGCGCCCGCGAATCTGCCGGACCAGATCCAGATTGCGCCTGACGTCGCGCCGGTTTAGGTACCGCCGGTAACGCTCATTGCAGTGCGCCGGGACAGGCCGGCGGAATAGCTTCGAAAGCAGGATTTCGGCCAGCGCTTCCATTACTCCATCGGGTGCTCCGGCGAGTGTGTCGGCAATGCGGACCTCGAGCACGCCGTCCTCCAATTTCACCTTGGCGCTGGCGTTGGCATAGCGGCAAAATTTCACCCGGATTAAAGGGATTGGCGTCCGCGGACGCATCTCGCGGAACACCTGCGCATAGATTTCTTCGGGCGTCAGCGAAGCGGATTCAACATAGTCTTCCGAAACAAGTACGTCCGCTCTCTCGACTTGCATTCCTCCCGAATGTAACATGACTATGTAACATAAAGAGCGACTTTAGGGGAGACAAAATTTGCCAGGAGCTAAAATCAGCGCGCTCGGCTGCCACGTGCCGGCCGGAGTGCTGACGAATCAGGATCTGGAGAAAATGGTTGAGACCAGCAACCAATGGATTATCGATCGCACGGGTATTGCGGAGCGGCATATCGCCGCGCCGGAAATCGCCACCTCGGATATGGCGGCGGAGGCGGCGCGCATCGCACTGGCAAGCCGCGGCATCGACGCTTCGGAAGTGGACTGCATCATCGTATGTACGGTCACGCCCGATATGCTTTTCCCTGCCACGGCGTGTCTGGTGCAGCATCGCATCGGTGCGCAGGGCGCGTGGGGATTCGATCTGGTGGCAGCCTGCTCCGGTTTTATTTACGGCCTCACGACTGCCGCGCATTTCGTGATGGCGGGGACGCATAAGAAGGTCCTGGTAATCGGCGCCGATACCATGTCGCGCATTCTCGATTACACCGATCGCAGCACCTGCATCCTGTTCGGCGATGCGGCCGGCGCGATGCTGGTGGAACCCACCGCCGACGACAACGGATTCATCGGATTCAGGAATGAGATCGATGGCTCCGGCGGGGATTATTTGAAAATGCCGGCCGGAGGCAGCCGCATGCCGTCGACTCAACAGACCGTTGAGCAGCGTTTGCACTTCGTCAAGCAGGATGGCGGACAGGTGTTCAAATATGCCGTTCGCAAGATGGAAGAGCTATGTTGTGGGTTGCTCGAACAGCACGGCTTGACTCCGAAGGACGTGAAGCTGTTGATTCCGCATCAGGCCAACAAGCGGATCATCATGAGTGTGGCGGAACGCTTGGGCATGGACCTGGAACGGGTGATTATCAACATCGATCGCTTTGGAAACACCACCGGCGCGACCATCCCTTTGGCCACCCGCGACGCGGTCGAATCGGGGAAGCTTACTAAAGGCGATCTGGTGCTGTTCGCGGCCGTCGGAGCCGGGTTCACAGCCGGCGCGAACCTGTGGCGCTGGGCCTATTAATAGCGCTAAAGTAAAGGTATGAACGTGCAAGGTCCTCTTCAAAGTCTGGAGCAGTGGGACGACTTCGTCGGTGAGCGGTACAACCCGAATAAGAAAACTGAAGAGTTTCGCGACTACTCGAAAACCACCCCCGGCGTGGTCGAGTTCTATCGCCAGAATCATGCCCGTCAGACGCATCAGTTCGTGTTGGAGAAAAAGCGCCAGTACGCCGGCTTGACGCGTACCAAGATGAGCATCTGGGAGGCGCTGGACTACCTCAACACGCTGGTCGACGAGAGCGATCCCGACACCGATCTGAGCCAGATCGACCACAATCTGCAAGCCGCCGAAGCGATCCGCCGCGACGGCCATCCCGATTGGTTCCAGCTCACCGGTCTGCTGCACGATATCGGCAAGGTTCTGTGCCTGTATGGGGAAGAGCAGTGGGCGGTGGTCGGCGATACGTTTCCCACTGGCTGCGCCTACTCCGACAAGATCGTGTTTCCCGAGTTTTTCGAAGCCAATCCGGATTCGAAGAAACCGGTCTATCAGACGCAGCTAGGAATTTACGAAAAAGGCTGCGGTCTGGATAAAGTGGATCTGTCCTGGGGACACGACGAATATTTCTATCACATCGCCAAGCCGTATCTGCCGGAGCCGGCCCTGTACATGATTCGCTACCACTCATTTTACCCGGCCCATCGCGAAGGCGCGTACGATTACCTGATGAACGATCACGACCGCGAAATGTTTGAGTGGGTGAAAAAGTTTAACCCCTACGATCTGTATTCAAAGAGCGATTCGAAGCCTAAGGTGAGCGAATTAAAGCCTTACTATCAGGGCCTGATCGAAAAGTATTTCCCAAGTCAAGTCAATTTCTAATTGTTTGCCGGCTTTACCGCCGGTGGTAAAACAATCTCGCGTGGACCTTCGTCCAGACCAAGAATCCTGATCACCTGCGGTTTTTCGATCACGACCGGCTTCGGCGGGTCAGGCTTCTCCACCGGGACATATTCCACATGACTGGGCGTTTCGACCTTAATTGTTTCAACGGGCGCGGGCACCGGTTCCGGTCCGCGCAGCGCCACGATCACCTGTTCGCGAGTCGCCTCCAGCGCCAGTCTCACCGAATCGTCCTCGACAGTCACCTGCAATCCGCGCGCGATGGCGGGAAATGTCGGGATCGCCTGGCGCAGCTTCCCTGCGGATGCGATGGCCTGCTGTTCGGACCCCGCCGATAGCACCGCATCCAGCTCCAGTCCATTACGCACGGAAACGAACCCTTCAAAACGCTCGCTTTCGATATCCAGCGGCACGAAACGGCTCGCCAAGTCGTCGGGCAAACGGGACGACACCACCCACAAATCCTTTTGATTAAATGCGGCTGCGCGCGCCAGCAGGGGCGAATAGTTCCTGGCGTCATCCATGCTGCGGTCGACCGCTTCCTGGAGCGTCTTCGGTTCGCCGATCATCACTAGTTGGTCGGTCAACCGCGCCAGGCTCAATACGCCTTTTTCAGTCGAAAACCACATGTCGATTCCGCGATAAGTCATCGCTTTGAAACCCTTTTTCGCCGCCTGATCGCGCATCGCACTCGAAGCGAAATTTCCGTTCGCCAGCGCTAGAAACTCAGGCGAGGAAACGACAAACTGCCGAGCTTTGTGCAGGCAGGGAAGGTCCGGAAATCCCAGGTCGCCCCACAACTCGCCCTCGATCGGGTCGGCGAAAGGAGACGTTCTGACGCTCTGCCATTCAATGCCGACCAGCGCGGTCGCCCCGGGCGATGAATAAGTCCACCAGCTTGGATGGGATTGCGCCGCCGCGAACGCCGCACAGGTAAGAAACGCTAGAGGGACTCGCACCATCTCTTCATCGGGAGGATTTCACAAGTAGAATAGACCGACCATCGGAAGAATTTACGGGGTTGGCAAACACAGGCGCGGTAAAGCGTTGAAGGTACAGTTGCATCCGTGTGGAATCCCAATTGCAACACCCATCCAAATGCTAGGCAGTGACTACGCGCAAGCGTTTGAGATGGGATATAGCGCCACTCGTCGGTTCTTGCTGTCTCGGGGCGCGCCGGTTGAGGAAGCCGAAGAAATCGCCCAGGCCGCGTGGGCTCGCGGCTGGGAATACCGGGAGCAGCTTCGCGATCCCGGCTTGGTCAGCTACTGGGTGAACTCCATCGCCAGAAATTTGTTCCGCGCCCGTTTTCGCGCTCCGATCCAGACCGAGATTGAGGATACCAACGCGGTTTACACGCTCGACCTGGATGCCATTGAGGTGCTCCGCCTGCTGGACCGTTGTTCTCAACGCGACCGGGCGCTACTCGAACAAAGCCTGGAAGGATATTCGGCCGAGGAAATCGCACTTTCCGAAGGCATCACGCCCACCGGTATCCGTGTCCGCCTGCTGCGCATCCGTAATTCCCTTCGAGGCCAACTAAATTTATCGCTGACAGCGGGGGCAGAAGTAAGTTGACCGCCCGCCCTGCGGGATGCGTCGAATAAGCGCCTTGCATCGGCGGCAAGCCTCGCCCTCGCGCCCATAAACATCGGAAGGAAATTCATCGCCGGGCGCGTTGTAGGATTCCCCGACCGCGCTCCTTAATACCTCGACGATGGCCGCATGCAACGCCGCGCGCTTCGCTTTACTGATGCTTCCTGTTAGCTTGCGCGGATCGATCTTAGCTCGAAACAGCGCTTCCGCCGCATAGATATTGCCGATCCCGGCCACGTGCCGTTGATCGAGCAGAAACAATTTCACGGGCTGCTTCGACTTCTGTGCGAGGCTTTCAAACGCCTCGGCGGTAAATGACCCATCGAGCGGTTCCATCCCAATCTCGCCGAGCCGTTCTTCGCCGATCCATAATTTCCCCAGCGCCCGAGGGTCGTCGAATACCAGCGCCCGTCCATCGGTGAACTCAAACACCGCCCGCGTCGATGCCGATCGGAATCGCGCATCGGGAATCACCCGAAGATCGCCAGTCATACGGAGATGGATGTGCAGGACCTCTCCGCCGTTCAAGTCGATCAGAATGTTTTTCCCCAAACGGCGGATCGCGTCGATAGTGTGTCCAGCCGCGTGCTTCTCAATGGTCCGAGGAAGCTGTGGACGACTCACGCTCGGCCGTAGAATATGAACGACGGCAATCTCAGCATGAAGCGCATCGCGCCGAAGACGCCGGCAAACCGCCTCGACCTCGGGAAGTTCAGGCATTGTTAGAATGATGACAGACTATGAGGCACGCGGTGATCGTCATCGATCCGGAAATCATGAGCGGAACGCCGTGCTTCCGCGGCACACGAGTCCCGTTTAAAAACCTCATTGATTATCTTGAAGGCGGCCATCCCTTAAGCGAATTCCTGCGCCAGTTTCCGTCGGTAACGCAGGAGATGGCGGTGCAGGCGCTTGAAGAAGCAAAAGATTCGCTGTTAGCTCGAATCGCGTGAAAATTCTCCTGGACGAGTGCCTGCCCACCGATTTCAGGCACAGCTTCCGCGCCCAGGAAGCTCACAGTGCTCAATGGGCAGGCCTGAAGGGCAAGAAAAATGGCGAACTGTTAAATGCTGCGGAACTCGCGGGCTATGCCGTGTTGCTGACCGTGGACCAGGGGCTCGCCTACCAACAAAATTTAACTGAGAGAAAGCTCTGCGTCATTTCGATCCGTTCGAGAACGAATCAGCTTGAGGATTTGCTCGCTCTGGTGCCTGCGATCGAGAATGCTCTGAAGACGATCAATCTCGGCGAAGTTGTTCGAATCGAAATAAGCCAACGACATTCCGGCTCCTGGCTACTTCTTCCGCCAGCTCGCCTTTATAAAATCCCCATTCATTCGACCGATCACCTCCAGCGAAATACCCTTTGGACACACAGCCTCGCATTCGCCGATATTTGTGCACTGGCCGAACGATTCCGCGTTCATCTGCCGCACCATTCGTAATGCCCGAGAATCCCTCTCCGGCTGACCTTGCGGCAACAAGCCAAGATGCGAAATCTTTGCTCCCGTGAATAACGACGCCGAGGCGTTAGGACAAGCGGCCACGCAAGCTCCGCAGCCGATGCAGGCCGCCGCGTCCATCGCTCTTTCCGCATCGTCCTTCGGAATCAGGATCGTGTTTCCATCGGGAGCGCTGCCTGCCGATACCGAAACGTATCCGCCCGCCCCCACGATGCGGTCGAACGGGCTGCGGTCGACCATCAGATCGCGCAGCACAGGAAATGCGCGCGCCCGCCACGGCTCCAGATACAGCTCCTCGCCGTCCCTGAAGTGCCGCAGAGTCAACTGGCACACCGTCGTCTTTTCAAGCGGCCCATGCGCGACTCCATTGATCACGAATCCGCACGACCCGCAAATTCCCTCGCGGCAATCGTGCTCGAACGCCACCGGCTCCTCGCCGCGCAAAATTAATTCTTCGTTCAATACGTCGAGCGCCTCCAGTATCGACATATCCGGCTTCATTTTGGCCGATTCATAGCGCATCAAGCGCCCCTGCGCCCCGCGATTCTTCTGCCGCCAGATGTGAAATATTAATTTCACTTGTAGCTCCGCTGGCTGGGATGCACATAGGCGAACGTCAACGGCTCCTTATTCAACTTCGGAGGCTGATCCGGACCCGCATATTCCCAAGCGGCCACGTAACTGAAATGCTCATCATCCCGCAAGGCCTCGCCATCCGGCGTCTGATACTCTTCGCGAAAATGCCCTCCGCACGATTCATTCCGGTCCAGCGCGTCCAGGCACATCAACTCCGCCAACTCAAAGAAATCCGCCACCCGGCCGGCTTTCTCCAGCGACTGATTGATCTCTTCATCGGCCCCCAGCACGCGAACATCGCGCCAGAATTCGCCACGCAGCTCACGAATTTTATCGATCGCCGAAGAAAGACCCGCCGCCGTTCGCGACATCCCGCATTCGTCCCACACAATCTTGCCCAACTCGCGATGGAACGAGTCTACTGTGCGCGTTCCCTTTACGGCCAGCAGCGCGCGCGTGTTCATCGCCACGCTTTCCTGGGCCGCCGCGAATTCCGGATGCGACGCGTCGACTTTCTCCAATTTATTGCTGGCCAGATAATTTCCCAGCGTGTACGGAATCACAAAATAGCCGTCGGAAAGCCCCTGCATCAGCGCGCTGGCACCCAGCCGATTTGCTCCGTGATCGGAAAAATTAGCCTCGCCAATCACGAACAAACCCGGAATGGTCGACATCAATTGATAATCCACCCACAGCCCGCCCATCGTGTAATGGATCGCCGGATAGATGCGCATCGGGACCTTATAAGGATCTTCGTCCGTGATGCGTTCATACATTTCGAACAGGTTGCCGTAGCGTTCGCGAATCTTCTCCACGCCCAGCCGCCGGATCGCATCGGCGAAATCGAGATACACGCCCAGCCCGTGCTCACCCACACCGCGCCCTTCGTCGCAAACCTTTTTGGCATTGCGCGAAGCCACATCGCGCGGAACAAGATTGCCGAAACTCGGATAGCAGCGTTCCAGATAGTAATCGCGCTCCGCTTCCGGAATCTGATTGGGTGGCCGCTTGTCGCTTTTCTCCAGAGGCACCCAAATGCGCCCGTCATTGCGAAGCGACTCGCTCATCAACGTCAGCTTCGATTGATAGTCGCCTGAAACCGGAATGCAGGTGGGATGAATCTGCGTAAAGCAGGGATTTCCGAACATAGCGCCGCGTTTGTAAGCGCGCCATATCGCCGTGCAGTTCGATCCTTTCGCGTTCGTCGACAGATAGTAGACGTTCCCGTAGCCTCCTGTGCCCAGCACCACCGCGTCCGCCACATGGCACTCCACCGCGCCCGTCACCAGATTGCGCGTAATGATGCCGCGCGCGCGCCCATCGATCACCACTAGGTCGAGCATCTCCGTGCGCGGAAACATCTTCACGCTGCCGCCATCCACCTGCCGTTCCAGCGCTTGATAAGCGCCTAACAAAA
>Ga0116129_1000401_pt1 | contig 28804 bp, 29 predicted proteins | sample June2015DPH_17_2_FD_89732 | JGI IMG/M metagenome (GOLD analysis project Ga0116129, IMG submission 89732) | Peatland microbial communities from SPRUCE experiment site at the Marcell Experimental Forest, Minnesota, USA - June2015DPH_17_10 | ecosystem: Environmental > Terrestrial > Soil > Wetlands...
TCGAAAACCGCGGGGTTGATGTAGGACTTGCGGCAGACCGCGGGCGTGTTGCGCAGCTTGAGGGCCACCTCGCGCACCACATCGAGGATGGCGCTCTTGCAGGCCCGTTCGCGCAGCGGATCGGGAAGCGGCGTGCACGCCAGGAGAATGATGGCGTGCAGGGTGGCACCCCAAGTGCGGAAGTCTTTCGCCGTGAAATCATCGCCCATGGCGCCGCGCAGATAGTCGTTCACTTGACCCGAGTCGATGGGACAACGCTGACCATCGTCGCTCACATACTGAAATAGAGGCTGACCGGGAAGCTCCTGGCAGTGGCGAACGATCTGCACGATGCGCTTGTCATTGATGAGAATCTCGTGTTGAACGCCACCCTTGCCTCGGAAATTCAAAATCGCGCGCCCGTCGCGGATGAATTTCACGTGCCGATCGCGCAAGGTCGTGAGGCCGAAGCTTTTGTTGTCGCGGGCGTATTCGCTATTGCCGACGCGCACGCGGGTTGCATCGAGCAGGCTGACGATCACCGCAAGAACTTTTTCGCGCGGCAAGCCCGGCAATGCTAGATCGCGTCTCAGGATGCGCCGGAGCCGCGCCAATCCCTCGCCGAAGGCGACCATACGGTCGAACTTGGCGCTGTCGCGCACCTGGCGCCACTCAGCGTGGTAGCGATACTGCTTACGGCCGCGCGCGTCGCGGCCGGTGGCTTGCAGGTGCCCGCGCGTCTGCAGCGTGATCCAAACATTCCGGTAAGCGGGCGGAATCGCCAACGCGGCGATGCGCCGCAGATCCTTATGCGCCGCCAGCGGCCGGTTCTGCGGCGTGACATAGCGAAAGCCCTTGCCTGCGCGCAGGCGCCGAATGCCGGGCTCGGCGTCGGAGACGTAGACCAGCCCGGCTTGTATGGCCATCTGGGCCGCTTCCGCGGCGCTGCCGCTGGGTCGCTCGTTTTCCCGTGAGTCTCGCGTCATGCACCGGCCTTTTAGCAGGTAGGTCCATTGCGACGCTATGGCATTTGGCTGACGGCGTGTAGGAAAACCGGACGGATGCCGCTATTTGAGACGCAAGTCTCCGTTCCGCCCGAGTTTCAAGCCAGCTTCGGCGCGGCGGCGAAGCTTAAGATTTCTTCGGCCATCAAGTCCAGGACCTGAGCCACGCGCGGCGCGATGCAGGCACCGGTTTGATCGAATACGCTTTCGCTCGAATTTATGGCCGCGCCCATGGGTGTGGGCCAACCGCGCAGCGCGTGCACGATGTCGCGCAGCGCGTTCAGCGTATTGACGGCGGCCGGCCACCCGCCCGCCGCGGCGATACAACCAACGGCGCGTCCGCTGAAATACGGCCGTATCTCACCGCGCAGATCTTCAGCATAGTCCAGCGCATTCTTGACGAGGCCCGAGATGCTGCCATGGTAGCCGGGTGACCCGATGACGATACCGTCCGCCAGCGCCAGCTCCGCGACCAACCCTCGCGCCTGGTCACTCCGGGCCGGATTGTCCGGTTGATACAGCGGTAGCTGCAACAGCTGGCCGCTGATCAGCCGGGTACGCGCGCCGCTGCGCTGGACGGCATTCAGCACATGGCGCATGGCCAGTTCAGTTGAGGAATTAGGACGAACGGTCCCGCCAAAGGCCAAGATGTAGGGTGTGGATGACAATGGATCAGTGTCCGGTTTGAGGTGCGCGGGCGCCGCAAGGCGGTCTCGCAAACCATATCAGCGGAATGATCAGGAAGTAAACGATCCCGATCAGGAAGCCGATCGCGGGCGCGCGGCGCTTCAAGCACTGCGCTCAGGCGTCTCGGCCAGCGCCGTGCGCTCGAACTTGACTCCCAGCCGTTTGAGCTGCGCGGTCATTTCTCGCTGCTCGGTCTCTGAGAAGTCGCTGGTCGCGTCGCGCAGCAGTGCGAACATCTCCGGCAGCAGTTGCCGCACCAACGCCTCGCCCGTGACGGTAATACGCAGCACCATGCGGCGTCGATCGCGCGCGCTCAAGACGCGCGTGATCAGATCGCGATCCACCAGGGCATCGCAGATCCTCGACATGTTCGCAGGACTTTGCGACGTCTGCAGCGAGAGATCCCCGGGGTGCGCGATGCCGTCGGGTCGCGAGTAGAGGGTGGTGAGCACGCGAAACTCAGCCTCGGTCAGCCCGACCGGCCGAATTTGCTGCTCGAATCTTGCCGCCATATCGCGGCCAATATGCATGATCATTCGCGATAATAGGATGCTGGCGACCGGTGCGTCAGGCATGCGTGCGCGCAATCCTTGGAGAGTGTCCTCCATCAGGTCAAACGCAGATGCTCGATTGCTCATTCGTATGGTAGCTACTATAAATTAAGATATTTAAGTAAGAAATTATCTATTGCGGAAATAGTTGTTGCAAAGGAAAACGACACATGTCATTTTTGCGGCATGTACGACGTTCGGCAAACTGCTGATTCTCCACATCGCAAGGTGGGTCGCCCCCGACGCGGCACGGAGGGGGAAAGAATCGATGCGCTGATCAATGCCGCCACCCACGTTTTTCTGCGCGATGGCTATGGGTTGGCCAGCATCGACAAGGTTGCCAGCGAAGCCGGCGTTTCCACCCGTACCATTTACGAGCGCTTTAAGAATAAGGCCGACCTCCTCGGGGCCGTCATCAGGCGCCTGGTGGACCGCATGGCGACGGTAGTTGCAAGCGCGGATCTCGAGGGCTTGGAAGCGCGGGCAGCACTGATGCTCATCGCGCGCACCATGACCGACCGTGCGCGCGACCCCGACTCGGCCGCCCTCTTCCGCATCGTCGCCACCGAAGCGCATCGCTTCCCTGAACTGGCAGCACAAATGCGCGAGAACGACAAGCGCTGCGTGGACGCTGCGCTGGCTGCGTACCTGCGGCGCGAGATCAATCGCGGCACGCTGGTGCTCAAGGACCCCGACAAGGCTGCCGCGCTATTCCTGCAGATGGTCTTCTCCGAACTGCACGAGCGCTGGCTTTTCGGCAACGAGCAGACGCTGACGGAACTGGACCTTAGCTCGCACTTGCACTATGTCGTCGACCTGTTTTTGCTGGGGGCCGCGCCGCGCCCTGGACAGCAGGCGCCCGCTCCATGAGCCCTGCTCCTCGCAATCCCTCACGCGTTCCCCGCGCCGGCGCGTTCTGGCTGGCGTGCGCGGGCCTGCATGCGTGCGCCGTTGGGCCGAATTTCAAGCCCCCGCCCGCGCCACGAACCTCCGGCTTCGTGCCCGGCGATCTGCCGGCGGTCACCGCAGCCGCACCGGGAAACGGTGGCGAAGCGCAGCATTTCGTCGCAGGTCTCGACATCGCAGGCCAGTGGTGGACGCTGTTTCAATCACCGCAACTCAATGCGCTGATTGAACGTGGTCTCAAGAACAGCCCGACTTTGGCATCGGCCCAAGCAAGCTTGCGGCAGGCCAAGGAAACCATGGCAGCACAACGTGGCAGCTACTTTCCCTCGCTTTCCGGGGGGCTTTCCGCCACGCGCCAGGCGGAATCCGGCGCCGCCATCGGCCTGCCTGAATTCGGTTCGTTCACCTATGCCCTGGACAGCGCCACATTGAACGTCTCCTACACGCTGGATGCATTCGGCGGCGTGCGCCGGCAGGTCGAGGCGCTGGGTGCGCAGGCCGAATACGAACAGTTCTCCCTGGAAGCTTCGTACTTGAGTCTCACCGCGAACATCGTCACCGCTGCGATAACCGAGGCGTCGCTGCGCGCCCAGATCGATGCCAATCAGAGCATCGCCGCCTCCCAACAACGGCAACTCGATATCACGCAGCGGCGTGTCAAGGCGGGCGGCGCCTCGCGGGTCGATGTGTTGCAGCAGCAGGCGACATTGCAAAGCACGCTGGCAATGCTGCCGGTTCTGCGCGGCCAATTGGCGCAACAACGCGACCTGCTGGCTGCGTATGTCGGCGACCTGCCCGCCGACTACACCGGACCGGCATTCACCTTGGACTCCTTGCACCTCCCTGAGGAACTGCCGGTGAGCCTACCCTCGAAATTCGTCGAGCAGCGGCCCGACGTGCGCGAGTATTCGGCGCTGCTGCACCAGGCGACCGCGCAAATCGGGGTCGCCACGGCCAACATGCTGCCGCAGATCACCCTCACCGGCAGCTACGGCGGCGAGGCCGGCAGTTTCAGCAACACTTTTTCGCCCGCATCCGGCATTTGGAGCGTTGGCGCAGCTCTGACGCAGCCGCTGTTCAAGGGCGGCCAGCTTCTGCATCAGCGCCGCGCCGCCGTCGCCGCCGCGCAGGAAGCGGATGCAAATTACCGTTCCACCGTCATCACTGCGTTCCAGAATGTGTCGGATACTTTGCACGCATTGCAGGCCGACGCGGAAGCGTTGGCGGCGCAGGACGCCGCCGAACGCACGGCCGCGGAAAGTCTCACGCTGGTGCAAGCCCAATATCAAAGCGGTGGCGCCAGTTATCTGCAGGTTCTGAGCTCGGAACAGAGCTATCAAACTGCGCAGATCGCGTTGGTGAAGGCGCGGGCGCAACGTTACGCGGACACGGCGGCTCTGTTTCAGGCGCTCGGCGGCGGATGGTGGAACCGTACGGACGTCGCGGGCAAGTCAGACGATTGCTGCAAGAGGCGAATGTGAACACAGTGGAATCCCAACCCGACACCGGCTACAGGCTGGTTGAACGTCGGCGCATGATCCTGCCGACGGTGATCATCGTGATCATCGTCGCGATCGTGCTCGGCGCCGTGTTGGGCCTGCAATACTTCGGCGGCATCATGGGCAAGAAAATGATGGCGGCGGCGGCGAGCGCGCCGCAGACCATCTCGACCATTGAAGCCGCTGCCTCGGACTGGCAATCCTTCATTCAAGCCACGGGAACGTTTCGCGCGGTGCGCGGCGCCGACCTGTCCGCGCAGGCAGCCGGCGTCGTCGATGAGATAGCGATCGATTCCGGCAATGAAGTGCCGGCGGGCAAGATTCTGTTGCGTTTAAAGCCCAACGATGACTACGCGAAGCTCGAGCAGCTCAAAGCCGCTGCCGAGCTCGCCGACCAGAATTTGAAGCGTGACAAAGAACAATTTGCGGCTCAAGCGATCGCCCAGGCGACCATTGACAGCGATATGTCTTCGCTCAAGTCTGCACGCGCGCAAGTTGCGGCTCAAGAGGCGCTGATAGAGGAGAAGATCGTGCGGGCGCCATTCGCTGGCCGCCTCGGTATACGGCAGGTGGACCTTGGCCAATACTTGGCCGCCGGCACCATGGTCGTGACGCTGCAGGCGCTCGATCCGATCCTCATCGATTTCTACGTGCCGCAACAGGCACTGGCAAAACTGCGCACCGGTCTGCCGGTCAACGCGGCGGTCGATGCCTACCCCGGCCAAGCTTTTACCGGGACCGTGGAATCCATCAATTCCAAGGTCGATCCGAACAGCCGCAACGTGCAAGTTCGCGCCTCCTTCCACAACGTCGACAAGCGTCTGATGCCCGGCATGTTCGCCACCGTGCAAATTGCGAACGGCCAGAACAAGAGGCGCATCACCCTGCCGCAGACCGCAATTACCTACAACCCGTACGGCGATGCGGTGTTCATCGTCGAACAACATGGAAATGACGATAAGGGCAAGCCGCATTACATCGTGGAGCAGCGCTTCGTCAAGCTCGGCGGCACGCGCGGCGATCAGGTGGCGATCGAGGATGGGGTCAAGCCCGGCGAGGTCGTGGTGACGGCCGGCCAGATCAAACTGCGCAACGGTTCATCGGTCGTCATCAATAACGACGTGCTGCCCGGCAATGATCCCAATCCAAGTCCGCCGAATGAGTGAGGCATAGCGCATCATGGCCTTCACCGATATCTTCATTCGGCGTCCCGTCTTGTCGACCGTCGTCAGTGCCGCGATATTGGTGGTCGGCCTGCGCTCTTTCTACGCGCTGCAGGTGCGCGCATATCCGAAAACCGAAAATGGCGTGGTCACGATATCGACCTCCTACCCCGGCGCGGATCCGGAATCGATAGCCGGCTTCATTACCACGCCAATCGAGACCGCGGTGGCTCAGGCGAATGGCATCGATTACATGACTTCGACCAGCCAGAACAGCGCCAGCACCATCACGGTGACCTTGCGCCAGAACTACGACACCGAGAGGGCCGCCAGCGAGATCAACATCAAGGTCAACTCCGTCCTCAATCAGCTGCCGACCGGTGCCTTGCCGCCGACCATAACCGTGCAAGTCGGCCAAACGTTGCCGGCGATGTTCTTGGGGTTCTACAGCAGTTCGTTGGCATCCAATGAGATCACCGATTACCTGACCCGAGTGGTGGTGCCGAAGCTGCAAGCCATCGACGGGGTGCAACAGGCGGAGATAGACGGCGGCCAGAATTTTTCCCTGCGCGCATGGCTCGACCCGAAGAAGTTGTCGGCCTACGGTCTCACCGCAACCGATGTCTATACCGCACTCGCCAGCAACGACTACATTTCCGCGGTGGGCAACACCAAAGGCTCGATGAGCCAGGTGATTCTGACTTCTACCAGCAATTTGCACACGGTCGATGAGTTCCGCAACCTTGTCGTCAAGCAGATTGGCGCCAGCAATATCCGCTTGAGCGACGTGGCGGAAGTCTCGCTCGGCGCGGACAGTTACGAGCAGCAAGTGAGATTTGCCGGCCGCAACGGTGTTTTCATCGCCATTCAAATCACGCCGAGCGCGAACCTCTTGAACGTGGTGAAAGGGGTCAAGGGCGCGATGCCGGAGATCCAGTCGCAGCTGCCGCAGGGCATGCAGGCGAGCATCGCCTACGACTCGAGCGAGTTTGTCTCGAGCTCCATCAACGAAGTGGCGGTGACGTTGATCGAGGCCCTGGTCATCGTCATGGGGGTGATTTTCGCCTTCCTGGGCTCGCCGCGCTCGGTGCTCATTCCAGTCATTGCCATACCCTGGTCGCTGGTGGGCACTCTGGCCATCATGCTGGCGCTGGGTTTCTCCATCAATCTGCTGACGCTGCTGGCATTGGTGCTGGCCATCGGCTTGGTGGTCGATGATGCCATCATCGTGGTGGAGAACGTCAACCGGCACCTCGAAGGCGGCATGGCGCCCATCGCGGCCGCCATGCAGGCGGCCCGCGAACTGGCGAATCCCATCATTGCAATGACGGTGGTGCTGCTGGCCGTGTACATACCCATCGGCTTTCAGGGCGGACTCACCGGGGCGTTGTTCACCGAGTTCGCCTTCACGCTGGCCGGCGCCGTCACCGTATCGGCCGTGATCGCCCTGACATTGTCGCCCATGATGTGCTCGCGCCTGCTGCATGCGCATCGCGGCAAGGTGGACTGGGAAACCCGCCTGGTCAAGTTCATCGACCACCGCTTCGAACGCCTGCACGATGGCTACAAGCGCATGCTCGAGACCAGTCTGCGCTACACGCCGGTCACCGCACTGTTCGTCGTCATCATTTTGTTGAGCATTGTCGTGCTCTACAAGAGTTCACGCAGCGAACTCTCGCCCCAGGAGGACCAGAGCTTCGTGCTGGGGATAGCGACCTACCCGCCGGACGCGACCATGCAGCGCAAGCTCCTGTACGGACGCCAGGCCTACGCTCTGCTGAACCACCAGCCGGGCCAGAACCTCATCTTCCAGATCGAAGCGCCGGGCACGTCCTTCGTCGGGGTGGGCTTGGTGCCGCGCGGCGAGCGCAAGCAGAGCGCTACGCAAATCCAGCAGGACATGCAGCTGAAGGCCAACACCCTGCCCGGCCAGAAACTGGTCATGTTCCAGCCTCCGGCGCTACCGGGCGCCTCCGGCCTGCCGGTTCAATTCGCGATCAAAACGACTGAACCCGCGCAACGCTTGAACGAGGTATCGCAGGCATTCCTGAACACCGTCAATCAGAGCGGTATGTTCATGTTCATCGACTCCGATCTTCGGATTGATCAGCCGCAGTCGGTGATCGAGATCGACCGCGAGAAGGCCGCGCAAATTGGGCTCACGACCAGCCAGATCGGGAGCTCGCTCGGGGCGCTACTGGGCGGTGGATATGTCAATTATTTCAGCATGCAAACGCGTTCTTATCGAGTAATTCCTCAAGTCGAAAGGCTGTCGCGGCTCAATGTCGACCAACTGTTGGACTATCCCGTCGCTTCAGTGGGGGGCGTACCCGTGCCCCTGTCCACCGTTGCTAGCATCCATTCTGAAACCGTACCCGAGACGTTGAACCATTTTCAGCAGTTGAATGCCGCCACGCTCTCGGGCGTGCCCAATATCGGTGTATCGCAGGACCAGGCGTTGCACTACCTCCAGGACCTGGCGGCGCGCACGCTGCCGCAAGGCTACACGGCGGACTACGGCGGCCCTCTGCGCCAGTACGTGCAGGAATCCGGGGGCATTTTCGCGACTTTCGGTTTCGCCATCATCATCGTCTTTCTCGTGCTCGCGGCCTTGTTCGAAAGCTTGCGCGACCCCTTGGTAATTCTAATCTCGGTACCGCTGTCGATCGCCGGCGCGCTGTTGTGCATCGCCTTCTTGGGCAGCCTTGGCGTGAACGGTGCGACGCTCAACATTTACACTCAAGTTGGACTGGTGACCTTGATCGGTCTCATCAGCAAGCACGGCATCCTCATCGTCGAAGTTGCCAACGAAGAGCAGCACAGCGGTAAATCCAAGTCCGCGGCCATCGTCGCGGCGGCGTGCGTACGCTTACGGCCCATCCTGATGACGACGGCGGCAATGGTGCTGGGCGTGTTGCCGCTGGTGTTCGCCAGCGGCGCCGGCGCGGCATCGCGCTTTGCCATCGGATTGGTCATTTCGTCCGGGCTCGCCATCGGTACTTTGTTCACGCTGTTCGTGGTGCCGGGCGTCTACATGCTGATCGGTGCCAATCATTCGGTCGACGTCATCGAGGACTACGGAACGCAACCTGAGCCAGGCTAAACCTCGTGGACGACGAATGTTATTTTATATTCAAAGATTTATGTGTCTTTTATCAGGTAAAAGCTAGAAAAAACCCGAAACCCTTCAGCGCAGCGGCTCTCGCGCACAATGCCCCGAAGGCGTCGAGAATCCGCGTTGCGTTTTGAGGAATGTCTTGTATATTCCCATCGCAGTGTCTTGATTTAACAAGATACGGTGCCGTGTTAACCTCGAAACTACTTTAAGTTCCACCTGGGTATATGGTAAATAAATGATCAGCGCGTGGGATTGCTTCTACTTTGCGACTTTAGAGCTGGTGCGCTCGTGCCCGATCAAGCAGCGCTTGGTGAGCGCCTACCGGCGCTACCTCGCGGCGCTCTCCCCGGAACAGGTACCGGACGAGGTTCGAGGCTCCTACATGCAAGTGACGCGGGCGCTGTGCGGCGTGAGGCCGCTGCGCGGCGAAGATGCCGTGGCGGCGTCAGTGCGCAAAATGTCGAATCAGGATGCCGACGATTGCGCCGCGCTCATCGTCGAGATCTTTGGCATGATATGCCGGCGCCATGCCGAGGCAGCGCGTCCTCATACGGTGGTGCAGCTGCAGACGGTGGAGCGCACGGCGCCCGACTACGCGATCTCCGCGCTGGCAGCCAGAAGCTAGTGCCCTAGAACTAGTCGTCCAGTTTGAACTCGATCGTGTCCCAGCGCGTGGACTCTTGATGGCGCGCTTGGCGGCGCAGCGCGTCGATCAAGCTGCGTTCATTCCAAGGGCTGACCTCGTCCGCGAGATCCTTGATCGCCTTGGGCAGAGCTTCCGTCGAGCCGAAGTATTCCATGGCGATAATCGGCCGGTCCGCAGCCTTGGCGAAGTTCATCTGAAATACGACCAGCTCGGGCGCCATGTCATACACTGCCGGAAGCACCACAACCACCTCGCAAGGCGCGATTTGACGGCGCAGGTCTTCGCGCTGCGATTCCTTGTCGATTGGGCGCTTCGCTTGAGGCTGGCTGGTATTGGCGTAATAAAAAGTTCCGGGTGCTTCGAGATACTCGGAGACGCGACTGTAATCGTCGCTGTCGACCCAGGCATGGGTCACGAACAGGCGTATGGGATTGGACGACATGGGCCTAGCCTGCGAATAGTCGGACAGGCTGCCAGTGTATCGCGGCGATCGTCATGCGCGAAGCATCGAGCGCCGATACAATCAGCCAGGTGCGTTTGCTGATTTACAATATACGGTATGCCACGGGCACCGGTCCCGCCTTTCACCTGCCGGTGCCGGGTGCCGGGTATTTACGCTCCAGCCGCCACGTACTGTCCCGCATCACCGACTTCATCAAGCGGCAAGATCCGGACGTGGTTGGATTGATCGAGGTCGACACCGGCTCGATCCGCACCGGTATGGTCAATCAGGCGGAGCACATCGCTCGCTCGCTCGGTCATTACTCGACCTTCGAGTGCAAGTACGGCGTGAGCTCGGTGAATCACATGGTGCCCATTGTCCGCAAGCAGGCCAACGCCTTCCTGGCGGCACCGCGGGTCCGCGGCGAGCGCTTCCACTACTTCGATACCGGCATCAAACGGCTCATCATCGAACTGGAACTCGACGATATTGCGATATTCCTGGTGCACCTGTCGCTGAAGTTTCGCCACCGGCAATATCAGCTGCGCTATCTGTACGATCTGGTGCGCAAGACTGCCAAGCCGGTGATCGTCGCGGGCGATTTCAACACCTACTGGGGAGACCATGAAATCTATTTATTCACCCAGGCGGCCCGGTTGACCAACGCCAACACGCGCGGATTGCCCTCGTATCCGAGCCGCAGCCCGCGCAAGGAGCTGGATTTCATCCTGCACAGCGGCCAGATCGAGGTGAATCGATTCGAGATTCCCGACGTGCAGTTCTCCGACCATTTACCCCTGATTTGCGATTTCACGATACACGAACGCGCCCAGCGGGCGGCGTAGGGGAGCCCGATGAGCGCGGGCAGTTGGTCGCTGGAGTTCGATCCCGAAGGTGTGGCTTGGCTCACCTGCGATGTCCCCGGCACCTCGACCAATGTCTTGTCGGCGGCAGTCTTGCAGGAGCTGGCCGCGCGCCTGACCGAGATTCGTGCGCGCGCGTCCAAAGGGCTGGTCGTGCGTTCCGGCAAGTCGAATGGCTTCATTGCCGGGGCCGATATCAAGGAGTTCCAGGCGATCGGCTCGCCGCAGCAGGGCTATGAGCTGGTGCGCGCGGGACAAGCCATTATTGGCCAGATCGAACAGCTGCCCTGCCCCAGCGTTGCTGCCGTGCATGGCTTCGTGCTCGGCGGCGGGCTCGAGCTGGCGTTGGCATGCACGTATCGCATCGGGGCCGATGACACAGCCCTGTCCCTGGGGTTGCCTGAAGTACTGCTCGGCATTCACCCCGGGTTCGGGGGCACCGCGCGCAGCGTTCGCACCATCGGCGCCCGCGCGGCGTTGCAACTGATGCTGAAAGGCCGGGCCTTGCACGGCCGGCAGGCACTCGCCGCAGGGCTGCTCGATGAGCTGGCGCCACTCGCCCAGCTCGCCGAGCGCGCCAGGCAGCGGCTTTTGCACAGGCCGCCTAGGAGAACCGCTCCCCTCGTCGACGTCACGCTGAATTTGAGAGCAGTCCGGCCATTGATCGCCAAGCGCCTGACGGCGACGCTGCGGCGAACGGCGCCGCGCGAGCATTACCCTGCACCGTACGCCATCGTAGATCTGTGGCGGCAGCACGGAGGCAAAGGTGATGCCAGCCTCGATGCCGAGGCGCACTCCATCAGCCGCCTGATGTGCAGCACCGCGTCGCGCAATTTGGTGCGGGTGTTTCTGCTGCAAGATCGGCTGAAGAGTCTGGGCGGGGACTCGAACGCTGAATTCAAGCACTTGCACGTGATCGGCGCCGGAGTCATGGGCGGCGATATCGCCGCGTGGGGCGCCCTTCGAGGTCTGACGGTAACTCTGCAGGACCGTAGCGCGGAACTGGTGCAACCGGCGCTCGATCGCGCCAAGAGCTTGTTCGAGCGACGCATCAAAGTCGCCTCTGACGCAGCGCAGGCGGTGGCGCGCCTCAAGATGGACGTGGCCGGCGACGGCGTCGCCGACGCCGATGTCGTGATCGAAGCCATCTTCGAGAATGTCGAGGCCAAACGTTCGCTGTACGCCTCGTTGGAACCGCGCATGAAGCCCAAGGCGGTGCTCGCGACCAATACTTCGAGCATCATGATCGAGACCTTATCCGGGACGCTCGCGGATCCGACGCGCCTGGTGGGCATTCATTTTTTCAACCCGGTATCGCAGCTGCAACTGGTGGAAATCGTGTGCGGGGAGCACACCCGCGCGGAGGTCGCCAGTGCTGCCCGCAAGTTCACCCGCCAATTGGACAAGCTGCCGCTGCCTTGCAGAAGTGCGCCCGGCTTCGTCGTGAATCGGGTATTGACGCCCTATGTGAACGAAGCCCTCTTTGCCCTGGAAGAAGGCATTGCCCGCGAACTGATCGACCGCGCCGCGGTCCGGTTCGGCATGCCCCTGGGGCCGATAGAATTGACGGATGTCGTCGGTTTGGACGTGTCGTTGAATGTCGGACGCGTGCTCGCCGCGGCCTTCGGGCGCCCGCTGCCTGCGGCCCTGACTCGGTTGGTGGAGCAGAACAAGCTCGGGCGCAAGTCGGGCGAGGGGTTTTACCGCTGGCAGGACGGCAAGGCGCAGAAGAGCCCGGTGGTCGACTCGGCGATTCCGCAAGATTTACAGGACCGCCTGATTCTGCCTATGCTTAACGAGGCGGTCGCGTGCTGTCGGGAAGGCATCGTCGCGGATGCCGATTTGCTGGACGCAGGTGTGGTATTTGCGACCGGTTTCGCGCCATTTCGCGGCGGACCTCTGCAATATGCCAAAGACCGAGGCATCGGCGACGTCACGCGAACTCTGGGGGAGCTCGCCGAGCGCTACGGGGAGCGCTTCCGCCCCGATCGCGGCTGGGAGCAATTCGCGCCGTGAGCGCCGGAGCCGCCGCCGCATATGGTACGATTCGCAATCAAAATCATGGGGTTAAATTCCACTATCAGACGAATTTTTGATGGATGAACGACCTGCCGACTTAAGCATTCTCAAGACTTTCTCGCCGCTCGACGGCCTGAAAGCCGAAAACCTGCATGCGCTCGCTCGCAAAACCCAGATTCGCACGCTCGATGCCGGGCGCGTGCTGTTCAAAGAAGGCGATGCCGACAAACGCACGTTCTACCTGGTTTCCGGCCAGGTGGAATTGCGAGCCGACGATCGCGTCATGGGCATCATCAAGTCCCGCACGCCCGAATCGCGGGCGCCATTGGCGCCAGGTTTGCCGCGTAAATTTACCGCCCGCGCGGCCACCGATATCGACTACATCATGATCGACAGCGATCTGCTGGATGTACTGATCACCTGGGATCAGACCGGCCAGTATGAAGTTGCCGAATTGCGCGGCGATGGTGTCGATGTCAGCGGCGATTGGATGACGACCTTGCTGCAAACCAAGGCGTTTCATCGCATTCCCCCGGCCAATATCCAGGCGATTTTCATGCGCATGCAGCGCATCAACTATCGCGCCGGCGACGTCGTCATCAAACAGGGCACCGAGGGGGACTTCTTCTACGTCGTGGTCTCGGGCAGATGCGTGGTAACGCGTGAGACGCCCCTGAACAAGGAAGGCATCAAACTGGCGGAATTGGGCTCCGGCGACAGCTTCGGTGAGGAAGCGCTGATTGCCGAGGCCAAACGCAATGCCACCGTGACCATGGCCGCCGATGGCACGCTGATGCGCCTGGGTAAGCACGATTTTCAAACGCTGCTCAACGAGCCGTTATTGCAGTGGGTCAGCCAGGAGGACGCGCGGGAAATAGTCGCAAAAGGCGGCAAATGGCTCGATGTGCGCCTGCCCAGCGAATTTCAGAACTTCCGCATCGACGATGCCGTCAATATTCCTCTGTATTTCATCCGCCTGAAACTCAATGCCTTGGATAAGAACACGCAGTATGTGGTTTGCTGCGATACCGGGCGTCGCAGTTCGGCGGCCGCGTACATATTGAGCGAGCGCGGCTTCGACGCGTTCGTGCTGAAAGGCGGCCTCGCGGCATCCGAAGCCGCACGCTCGCAATCGGGCTGATCGGTCCGATGGCGGAATTGCGCCTCGGCGGTAAGCGGACCGAGCCGAAGCCTGACCGGCGACTTGGCATCAAATTGGTCGAGCCGACGCCTGGCCGGCGCCTGGGCGGAAAACTCAATGCCTATGTACCGCCCGGCGCGCAGTACGACTACAAGCCTGCCTCGGTATTTGCACGCTACAAGGTGTTGACCGCGGTATTCGTGCTGTTGGCGCTGTGCTTGTTGAGCTACTGGGCCTGGGTCAGCCGTCACACGCCGCCTGCCCCGTCAGCCGCTGCATCCGCGCCGTCCGATGGACCGGCCCACGCATCAGGGCCGCAGCCGCCGCAGAATCAACCGGTGTATATCGAACCGCTGCCCGCGAAGTGATGCGCTGACCTACATGGTATGCGTGGGTTTATCGCCGCCGAGCGCGCCGGCGAGGTAGTTCTCGATTTTCTTCTGCGTGTTGCCGCGATCCTGGTCGCTGAACTGCACGCCGATCCCTGCGGTTCTTTTTCCTTGGGCGCCCTTTGGCGTCATCCAGATGACACGCCCGGCCACCGGCAGCTTCTCCTCCTCCCCCATCAAATTGAGCAGCATGAACACTTCATCGCCCAGCCGATAATTGCTGTTCGTCGGAATGAACAAGCCGCCGTTTTTCACGAAGGGCATATAGGCGAGATAAAGGGCGCTCTTGTCCTTGATGGTGAGCGTCAGCAACCCCGGTTTATTACTTGGACTTCGCAATTCCTATGGTTCCCGCATTGCCTCAAGTCGTCAGCGCGCTGCGGCCCTCGAGCAGCAACGCCTCGAGCGCCAATTGTTGGTTCATACCGGTCGATGCGAGACGTCTAAAATCGCGCGCGGCGTCCAGTAGCCCGAATAAGGCCGTTATCTTGGGCTTAAGTAAAGCGCCAGGCAAGACGACCGGTTCCGCAGTTTGATGCGAAGTAGGCGCGCCGAGGCACGCGTGTACCCGCCGTGTGATCCAGTTCTCAAGCCAGGTGATACGCAATTCCGGACCCGAGCGCAGCCAACGCTCGGCGAGCAAGCTGACGTCCACGCTGCCGTTGGCCAACTGCCCCACGCAGCTGCGCATGTCTTCATCGAGCGCGGCCAGCACCGCGGGATCGAGTTGCAAAGCCTGCAAGGGGGCGCCGCCGGCGAGGGCCAGCGCCGCTGTCCATGGCTGCTTCGCGGCGGAATTCTCTTCGAGCCACGCTAATGCGACCGCACTCGGCGGTGCGCGCAAGCTAAGCCGCAGACAGCGGCTGGCAATGGTCGCGGGTAGACGGTGGTTCGGCCGGGCAATCATGATGAGCATGGTATCGGCGGTGGGTTCCTCGAGAGTCTTGAGGAAGGCGTTGGCGCCATGAGTATTCAAGGCTTCGGCATTCTCGATGACGCCGACTTTGTAGCCGCCGCGATAACTCTTCAGGGCCAGCGGCTCCATCAACTCGCGCACCTGTTCCACCTTGACCTGCTGCGATCCCTCCTCCAGCCCAATGAGATGATGATCCGGATGGCTGTCCGCCCGCAGCAATCGACAGGACGCGCACACACCGCAGGGCCGCTGGCCGGCGGAGTCGGCGGAGTCGCATAACACAAAAGCGCTGATCCAGTTCGCCAGGTGCTCCGCGCCCAGCCCCGCAGCCGACAGCAGCAGCAGCGAGTGAGGCAGCCGGCCGCCACCATGCGCCAGGCGCAGGCGCTTTTGCGGCTCCTTGAGCCACGGCATGCCATCGGCGGTCATGAAATCCATGCGCGATCCTCGAGAACACCCAGCATGCGTGCGCACACGGCGTCGGCAGATTCGACTGCGTCGAGCACGACTATCCGCTGCGGTTCCGCCGCGGCGCGCTTGAGGTACGCCGCACGCACACGCATGAAGAATTCCAATTTCTCGGTCTCGAAGCGATCCGCAGCGGCGGATCCATTGCGCCGGCGCGCACGCGCCAGCGCGAGATCCACGGGCGCATCCAGCAGAAAGGTTAGGTCCGGGCGGCGGCTGCCTTGAACCATGGATTCCAGCTGGCGAATGTGGTTCGCATCCAGGCCGCGGCCGCCGCCCTGATAGGCGAAGGTGGCGTCCGTAAACCGATCGCACAGCACCCATCGACCCGCCGCCAGGCTGGGCTCGATCAGATTGCCAAGGTGCACGGCGCGCGCGGCAAACATGAGCAGCAGTTCCGCGGATGACGGCAAAGGCTCTTGCTGTCCCGTCAACACCAGCTCCCGGATTTTCTCCGCCAGCGGCGTGCCGCCGGGCTCGCGCGTGACCAGGTGGCCGACGCCGCGTTCGTGCAGTGCCGTGGACAGGCGCGCGACCTGCGTGCTCTTACCGACGCCCTCGATGCCTTCAATGCTCAGAAAGCGTCCGTGCATCATTGGCGCTTCCGTGCAAGATAGGCCGCAACCGCGATGTTGTGCTGCTCCAAGGTCGCTGAGAACACATGGCTGCCGTCGCCCTTGGGCGAGGCCACGAAATACAGCGCGTCGGTCTTCTCGGGGCGCGCAGTCGCGTGCAGGACGGCGGCACTCACCAAGGCGATGGGCGTGGGAGGCAAGCCGGCACGCGTATAGGAGTTATAGGGGCCATCGGTGCGCAGATCCACGGTTCGGATGTCTCCCTCGTAACGCTCGCCCATGCCATAGATGATGGTCGGATCGGCCTGCAAGCGCATGCCGATCGCCAATCGATGCAGGTACAGGCCGGCGATCTTGCCGAGCTCCTGCGGCAGCCCGCTTTCCTTCTCCACGATGGATGCCATGATCAGCAACTCATAGGGCGTGTGCAGCGGGATTTCCTGATCACGCTCCAGCCACGCGGCGTCGAGCTCATGGGTGAGGGCCGCATGCGCCTGGCGCAGCAACTCGATGTCGCTGGTGCCCGCCACAAATTTATAAGTCTCGGGCAGAAATTGTCCCTCCGCCGCGACGCCGGGCGCGCCGAGTTTGGCCATGAGGTCAGGCGGCGATGCCGTTTGCCCCAGCGTGGATAGTACGTCGGGATTGCGCCGCAACGCATCGAGCATATCGGCCACCCGCCAGCCATCGACGATGGTAAACGATTGCAGCAGCACTTGACCGGCGACCATCTTCAGCAGTAATTCGCGCGGCGTCGTGCCGGGCTGCACTTCGTACTCGCCCGCTTTCACCAACGGCGCCAGACCCTTCCAGCGCGCGAACAGCGCCCAGACCCGTGGCTGCTGAACCACGCCCCGCGCCGCCAAGTCGTTGGCAACGCGAGCGAAGCTTGCCCCCGCCGGCACCTTGAAACGCAGCACGGAGGAGAGGCGCAGCGGCTCGTCCAGGCTGCGCGCGCCGATGACGATCAGGGCGCCGGCAGCGCCGCCGAGCAGCAGCAGCGGCAAGGCAATGCCAATCCAAACGCGGCGGCTCATGGGCTAGGAGCCTATCTTAAGGTATTGCGCTTGAGTGCCCGGCTCAAACGCGCCGGAAAATGAGCGAACCGTTGGTGCCGCCGAAACCGAAGGAGTTGGACAGGACGCAATTCAAGCTCATTTTTCGCGCGGTGTTCGGCACGTAGTCCAAATCACAACCCTCGCCCGGCTGATGCAGATTGATGGTTGGCGGCACGACTTGATCGCGCATGGCTAGTACGGAAAAAATGGCCTCCACGGCGCCTGCAGCACCCAGCAGGTGTCCGGTCATCGATTTGGTCGAGCTCACGGCGAGTTTGTCCGCGGCAGGGCCGAACGCGCGCCTGATCGCCAGTGTTTCCGCGCGATCGCCCAACTCCGTGGAGGTAGCGTGCGCATTGACGTATTGAATCTCTTCGGGATTCACGCCGGCGTCGAGGATTGCCTTGGACATGGCCTTGCGCGCGCCCTCGCCGTCCGCCGGCGGCGCGGTCACGTGGTAGGCGTCGCCGCTCATGCCAAAGCCGATGATTTCGGCGTAAATCTTGGCACCGCGCGCCTTGGCTTGGCCATACTCCTCGAGCATCATCGCGCCGGCACCGTCGCCCATGACGAATCCATCGCGATCCTTGTCCCACGGCCGGCTGGCGCCTTGCGGATCATCGTTGCGCAGCGACAGCGCTTTTGCCTGCGCGAAGCCGCTCATTCCGGTTACGCAGGTGGCCATCTCCGAGCCGCCGGCCAGTATCGCGTCCGCTTCGCCGTATTGAATCAGGCGCATGGCCAGCCCCAAGGCGTGCGTCGACGTGGTGCATGCCGTCGCCACCGCCAGATTGGGACCGGTAATCTTGAAAATAATGGACAAGTGCCCGCCGACCAAATTGATGATGCTGGCGGGAATAAAAAATGGCGACACCTTCTTGGGCGAATGCGTGTCCAGATACCTGTCGTAGGCCTCCTCGATGGATTCGAGGCCGCCCATGCCGGAACCCATCATCACCCCGACGCGCTCCGCGTTGGCCTCGGTCACCTCGAGTCCGGAATCGCGCATCGCCTGGATGCCTGCCACGACTCCGTACTGCATGAATGCGTCCATACGGCGCGCATCCTTGCCGGACATATACGATTCGAGATTGAGATTTCTGATCTCGCCGCCGAAATGAACCGGAAAGCTCGCGGTGTCGAATCGCTCCACCTTGGCGATGCCGCTGCGGCCGGACACGATGCAATCCCACGCCGTGGCGATGTCGTTGCCGACCGGTGAAACTATCCCGAGGCCCGTAATAACGACGCGTCGCTTGCTCAATATCGACCCCTAGCTAGGAATAAACGATCGAGCGTGGCCCGCAGGAGACGAGGCATCGCAGCTGGGTAACGGCCTTAAGCCTTGCCCTTATGCGAATTGATGTAATCGATCGCCTGCTGAACCGTGGTGATTTTTTCCGCATCTTCATCGGGAATTTCCGTCTCGAACTCTTCCTCGAGCGCCATCACCAGTTCAACCGTATCCAGCGAGTCTGCGCCCAGATCGTCGACGAAGGATGCGTCGTTTGTCACTTCTTCTTCTTTAACGCCCAATTGCTCGGCCACGATCTTTTTAACCTGCTGTTCAACAGTACTCATCGTTATGGTGTCCTCTCGGAATTGCTACTTACGCGAATGAAAAAAGCCTGCGACCAGCCTTAGGATATCAACCGGGCGCGTATTTTATGTGAACGCGACGGCGACGGCTACCAGGAACGCATAATTGATGTTGCGGCTGGCGGGCCAACCTTGACAAAACCACATGCTTAAGGGTGCCGCTCGCATTTCAAGGCATGTACATGCCGCCGTTCACGTGCAAGGTTTCGCCCGTGATATAGCCGCCGTCGGCGGAGCACAGAAACGACACCGCAGCGGCGACCTCGGCGGGTTGGCCAAGCCTGCCCAGAGGTATCTGCGAGGTCAATTCGCTGCGTTGGGCCTCCCCGAGAGCTCGGGTCATGTCGGTATCGATGAACCCCGGCGCGATGGCATTCACGGTGATGCCGCGGGAGCCGACCTCGCGAGCCAAAGATTTGCTGAATCCGAGAATTCCGGCCTTGGCCGCCGCGTAATTGGTCTGGCCGGGATTGCCGATCAGGCCCACCACCGAGGTGATGTTGATGATCCGTCCCTTGCGCGCCTTCATCATCCCCCGCAACACCGCCTTGCTCAAGCGATACACCGAGGCAAGATTGGTTTGAATGACGGCGTCCCAGTCTTCAAGCTTCATCCGCAATAGCAAAGTGTCGCGGGTGATGCCGGCGTTATTGCACAGAATGGCGACGCTGCCCTCCCGTGCCTCGATGTCTGCGAGCAGCGCCTCCACGGATTCCGCGCTGACGACATCCAGGACTGCGCCGCGCCCCTGCTGGCCTAAGGCGGCGCTGATTCGGCTCGCTCCCTCTTGCGTGGTGGCGGTGCCGATTACGCGGGCGCCGTCGGCGCACAAGCGTGCGGCGATGGCCGCACCGATGCCGCGCGAGGCGCCGGTGACCAAGGCGATCTCTCCATTCAGCACGATCAAGCCCTCCCGGCGCTGCTCAGCGCCTCCTGCAACGACGCCGGATCCTCCAGCGCCAGCATTTTCAGGTCCCGGTTCTTGTCGACTCGGCGATTCAATCCGGTCAGGATCTTGCCGGGTCCGCATTCGACGATCCGGGTCGCGCCTGCCGCGATCATGGTTCGCACCGTCGCGGCCCAATAGACCGGCGTATGCAGCTGCTTCACCAGCGCGTCGCGGATTGCCGCGGGGCCGCCGTGAATCTTGACGTCGACGCCGTAAACGGAGATGCCGCTGATGGCGGCCACCGGCGTGCCTTGCAGCCTGGCGCGCAGCTTTTCCGCGGCCGGCTCCATCAGTGAACTATGCGCCGGAACGCTGATCGGCAGCGGCAGTACGCGCCGTGCCCCCTTGGCGGTCGCAGCCTCGATCGCCCGCGCCACCGCCGCCGCGGACCCGGCGATCACGACTTGACCAGGAGCGTTGAAATTGACCGCCTCCACCACCTCGCCCTGCGCGGCCTCCTCGCAAGCTGCTGCGGCGTCGGCATCCTCCAGCCCCAAAATAGCGGCCATGGCGCCTTCGCCCGGCGGCACCGCCGCCTGCATCAATTCGCCGCGATAGCGGACCAGATCGACGGCATCCTTGAAATCCAAGGATCCGGCGGCTACCAAGGCGCTGAATTCGCCGAGGCTGTGCCCAGCCATCAAGGTGGGCTGCGCCCCGCCGCTCTCCCGCCATAGGCGATAGCTGGCCACGCCGGCGGTGAGCATGGCGGGCTGAGTACACTCCGTGGCATTGAGCAGTTCGGCGGGACCCTCCTGACAGCGTTGCCACAGATCGTAGCCCAATACCGCGCCGGCCTCGGCAAACGTTGCCTGAATAACCGGTGAAAGCTTAGCCAGGGCACTCATCATGCCGACTGACTGCGACCCCTGTCCCGGGAAAACGAATGCAAGCGACATGTAATTCTTGTCCTAGGCGCGAGAACGGTGGCGAATTATAGCGATACGCCAGGAGAGTGCAGCCCCAACCAGAAATCCGCTGATTGCACCGTACAAGTGCGCATCGACAACGATCAGAGGCGCCGTTTGGCCGCCCGACTGCTCCCAGACCAGTTTGCCGCAAAGCCCGAGAAGGAGTATCCACCGATCCCATGCCCGCTCGGCCAGATGCTTCGCCGCGCCGGCCGCCATGACCGTGTGCAGCACCCCCGAGGCGCCGACGTACCAGGTGACCCTCGGGCTCAGCCACCAAAGCCCGCAACTGATACACAGCGCCCCGCTCAGCACGATGATGCACCACGCCACCGCATCGAAGTCTTGCGCAAACAACGACCAAACCAGCACCAGCCCCAATTCGTTCAAAACCAAGTGATGAAGATCAAGATGCACGATGTGGGCAGTAAGCAACCGCCACCAGCCGCCGGCGGCAATTCCGCCGCGATCGAAGCGCAGCAGCGCGTTGACGCTGTCGCCAAGACCCAACAGAAAGCCGAGGATGAGCAAAATCAAAAGCAACCAAAGCCATCGGCCGCGATCCCATTGTAGTGCGACGGCGATGCGTTGCAGCTGGCCGGTGGTCTCACGCGGCATCGGTTCGCCCTATTTTGCTATCATTCGAAGAATTCTCGAGGTCATCATGCGCAATCGACACAGCGGTTTTACCCTTATTGAGATCATGGTCGTCGTGGTCATTCTCGCAGTGCTTGGCGCACTCGTGGTGCCAAAGATATTGGAAAACGTCGATAAAGCGCGTGTTACCCGCGCCGGCAGCGATATTCGCGCCATTGAAACGGCGCTGGATCTGTACCGGCTCGACAACTTCAAGTACCCGACCACCGAGCAGGGACTGCAAGCATTGGTCAAGCAGCCCGCTGATCCGACCATCACCAACTATCGATCGGAAGGCTACCTGCCCTCGCTGCCCAAGGATCCCTGGAACAATCCCTATCAATACGCCAGCCCCGGCCCGGAGGGCCGCCAATACGAGATCACGACCTATGGCAAGGACGGCAAACCCGGCGGCGAAGGCTATGATGCGGATATCAGCAGCACGACGCTCGATCAGAAATAAAGCCATGGGGCAGCGCCATGCGCAACAAAGGCTTTACGCTGGTGGAGATTCTGGTGGTGGTCGTGATCATGGCCGTCATCATCTCGCTTGCGGTGCTGTCGATCGGCGTCACCGGACGCGATAGCCAGCTCGATCAGGAGGGCCGCCGTATCCAGGCATTGATCGATTTGCTGCACGAGAAAGCGCTGCTGGAGGGCCGAGATTTCGGGGTGTACGTGGAACCCAACGCCTATGACTTCGTGGTGTACGACACCGTCCGCGACGCCTGGCAGAAATTCGACGACGAAGACGAGTATCGGCATCGCGATTTACCCAAGGGCATGAGCTTTCAGCTGCAGCTCGATCAACAAACCGTGGTGCTCAAGGCCGTGGACAAATCCCTGGTCGGAGCCCCTCCTCCTGCGCCGCAATTGGCGATCGCTGCCAGCGGCGAGGGCACGCCGTTCCGCTTGATACTACAGCGCGATACCGGTCCGGCGCAGGCGGCGGTCGACGGCGATGCGCTGGGCAAGACATCGCTCCAGACCTCTGATCACTTCAGCGCCGGTCAAGCCGCCCATGATCAATCGGCCAAGCGCGGCTGATGAGCGCCCGCCGCACAACTTTGAGCGCCCGCTGCACGACATTGCGCGCCCGCGGCGCGACATTGCCGGTCGCGCCCTCCTGCGCGGCGTCGGGATTCACCTTGGTGGAGGTGTTGGTGGCACTGATGGTCGTTGCGATCGGGTTGGCGGCTCTCACGGTCGCCGTGAGCGGCACGGCGCGGACCAGCGGCATCCTGAGAGATAAGACGGTGGCGGAATGGATTGCGCTCAATCGCATCGTCGAGGTGCGCTTGAATCTCACCCAATCCGGACAGAACACCGATGCCGGCGAACTCGATTTCGCCAATCGCAAGTGGCACTACGACACCCGCTATTTCACCACCAGCATGAACAGCATGAAGCGGGTGGTGGTGCGAGTCTACGCGGGCGATGCGAAAACCAAGGGTAATCCACTGGTGGAAATCACGGGATTCATCGGTACGCAGATCTCGCCGCCCGGCACCTCCAATGCCCTGGTCTGGACCACCGGTGCCGGGCCCGCGGGCTCGGCCGTCGGCGCCGCGCCCGGCAGCACCAACACCGCCGGTGCCGCGCCCGGCAGCACCAACGCCGCCGGTGCCGCGCCCGGCAACACCAACACCACAACCCTCCCAACACAATGAGCGTTTCCACCCCATCGCGAAGAGCCGCACCCGGTTCGCCGGCCGCAGGATTTACGCTGGTCGAGATCCTGGTGGCGCTGTTGATTCTCGGCATCATGTCGGCACTGGGGTACGGTGCGTATCGCGCCGCGCGGATTTCCGCCGAACGCACCGAGGAGTCCTTGCAGCGTTCGCGCGAGATCGAATTCGGCATGCATATCTTGATGCAGGATCTTACCGAGGCGGTACCGCGACCGGTACGCGATGTATTGGGTCAAAGCCAGCTGCCGGCCCTGCGCGGCACGAACGGTGCGGGCGTCGTTTCAAATACCGGCGGCGTGGGTTCGGGGCTCGGCGCCGATTCCACCATGAGCTTCAATTCCGGTTCGGGCTTCAATTCCTCGAACGGATTCGGTGCCAACAAGCTCGCTGATCCGAGTCCCGGCCTCGGCTCCAGCAACAACTCAACGGCTGCTTCGATCCTGGATGTAACGCGCGCCGGTTGGTCCAACACCGCCGGTCAACAGCGCAGCACCTTACAGCGCGTCTCCTATGCGCTGGTCGATGGTGTGCTGAAGCGCAGCTACCAGGTGAATCTGGATATCGTGCTCGGCGCCAAGCCGGTCGTGCAGGATCTGCTGACCGGCGTCAAGGGCATCCAGTTTCGCTATCTCGACATGAATTCAAATTGGCAAAGCCAGTGGCCCCTCAGCCTCTCGACCAGCGATTTGGCGTCACGCCCGGTGGCCGTCGAGGTCGTGATCGATTTCAAGGATTGGGGCCGCGTGCGCCGCCTGTTCGAGATCGCAGGATGAAGCAGCGTACCGCCATGCGCAGCCGCCAGGGGGGCGTGGCCCTCATGATTGCCCTCATTTTAGTGGCGTTGGCCGCCATACTCGCGACCAAGCTGAGCTTCGATGGATTCATGGAGCGCCAGCGCACCACCGGGGTGCTCGCCGGCGATCAGGCAGCGCAATTCGGCCTGGGGGCCGAAGCACTGGCCGCCGACATTCTCACGCTGCCAGGAATCAGTTCAACCGGAACCAGTTCACCTCCGGCCGGTTCCGGTACGAACGCAACCAATTCAAGCATGGTCACGCTCGCCGACCCTTGGGCACAGCCGCAGCCGCCGCTGCCCATCACGCCGCCGAATGATCCGGAGGGCGAACCGATCGGCACGCTGCAAGGTTCGCTCGAGGACATGCAGGGACGGTTCAATCTCAATAATTTAGGCCACTTTGCGGGCACGGTTCCCGATCCGGCGCCGCTGGCGCAATTCCAGCGCTTGCTGGTCGCGGTCGGCCTCGAGCCCACTTGGGCGCAAATGGCCCAGGATTGGATCAGCGCGAATAACACCAGCAACGGCATTCAGGCCGTCACGGGCGATTCGATTTATACCCAGCAGTCGCCACCCTATCGTGCGGGGCAGTACCCCATGACCTCGCCCAGCGAGTTGATGAATCTGCCGGGATTCGGCTACGAGCGCTATCGCAAGATCGCCCCTTATGTGACGGCTCTGCCCAGTGCTGTGATCCAGATCAACATCTGCACGGCGCCGGCCGTGGTATTGGAGAGTCTGGCGGACAATTTGAACGGGGAACTCGGCAATGCAGAATCGTTGGCCAATGGCCGCAAAACCGGCTGCTTTCCGGACATGAAAACCTTCCAAAACATCGTCGGGGCCAAGGCCTACGCCACCGCGAGCCAGTGGGTCGGCACCAGTTCATCCTACTTTCGCCTCACCACCCGTATCTCGCTTGGCACCTCGGAGTTCACCTTGTACAGTCTCCTGCAGCGCACCGCAGGCGGTAAGATCACACCCATACTGCGCTCTTTCGGGACCACGTAAGCTGACATGCCGCAAACACTCCTGCTACGCCTGCCTGCCGGCGGCGAAGAAGAAACCGAATGGCTCATGCTGGATGAGGGCGGCGCCGCGCAGCTGACGCGGCAGCGCGGCTCCTTGACGCTTGCGGCCGCGGTGGCACGCTCCGCCAAGGTCGTGGTGCTGGCGCCCGCAAGCCAGATCTTGCTCGCGGAGCCAGAGCTCCCTCCGGGCAGCGGTGCGAAATTGGCCCGCGCCGTGCCCTTCGCGCTCGAAGAGCAGCTCACGGAAGACGTCGACCAGTTGAGCTTCGCCGTCGGGCGCCGCCGTCCCTCGGGCGGCACACCGGTGGCAGTGGCGTCGCAAACCGTCGTGCGCGGGTGGGTTTCGGCCCTGGAAAACGCCGGTCTCGAGCCGCACGCCATTTATCCTGACATCTCGTTGATGCCGGAGAATCCGGGCCAGACTCTGCTCTGGTTCGAGGGCGCGCGTCTTGCCGTGAGGCGCCCGGGAACTCTGCCCTTCGCGGTCGAGCTTTCGCCGGTCAAGGAAGCCTTGGTGGTCGCGGGCGTGATCGCCGACCCGCTCGATCCCGCGAGCGAATCGCACATCGCTGAAAGCGTGCTGCTGTACATCACCCGGGAAGACTGGGCGCGGACCAAGGATGAGTTCGAAGCGCTGGTCGAGAAATTCGCATCGCTCAAGGTGCAGTTGCTGGCCGATGGACCGCTGCCGTGGCTGTCGCGAAGCCTCGATAACCCCGATGTCGTCAATCTACTGCAGGGCGAATTCGCGCGCAGCACCGACTACGGCGCGCGTTGGCACAAGTGGCGCACGGCGGCGGCGCGGGCTGCGGCATTGTTGGTGGTGCACGTGACAGCGCAAGCTTTGCAGCTGCGTCACGCCAGGCGCGACGAGGCGCAGCTCGATGGCCAGATCGCGCAAGTGTTCGCCGCTGCCCTGCCGTCCGAGCCGCTCCATGATGCGCAACGCCAAATGCGGGCTCGCTTGGATCGCATCCGCAAGGCCGGGGCCGGACCGGAGTATTTTTTGCGCAGCTTGCAGGCGCTGAGCGGCGCGGTGACGGCTACCCCCAAGACCAGCATCGACGCCTTGAGCTATCGCGAGCAAGCCTTGGATTTGAGGATCACGGCGCCGAATCTGGGCGCCGTTTCCCAGCTGTCGCAATACATCACCAAGCAGGGTCTGTCGGCCGAGATTCAATCCTCGACGCCGGGCGCAAACGGCGTGGAAGCGCATTTGCAAGTGCGCGCCGCAAAGGCACCCGCAAAGGCACCCAAATGAACAAATTACGTGCCTGGTATGAGGGACTTCAGGCGCGCGAGCAGCGCATGGTCGCATTCGGCGGCATCGCGCTCGCGCTCATCATCTTGGTCGGCGGAATTTTGATGCCGCTGCAGTCGGCCCTCTCGGGCGCGAATTCGCGCAACGCCACGAAGCGCGCGGACCTGGAGTGGATGCGCGCCAATGCCGCCGAGATTCGCGCCTCCGGCAATCAGGTGCCGATCGATAGCGGCGAGCCGCCGGTGGTCGTGGTGGATAAAGTCGGCCGCGCCGCCGGGCTCACCGATGCACTGCGCGGCACGCAGCCGAACGGCAGCGGCGTGCGCGTGCAATTGGAAAGTGCACCCTTCGATACTGTCGTTACCTGGCTTGCCACGCTCGATCAGCGCTACGGACTGGCGATCGAGTCGATTACCGTGGATCGCACGGTCAAGCCTGGATTGATCAATGCCAGCATCACGTTCACGCAATCGCGAACCTGACCGAGCAGCACCGAGGCGCCGCACTTGGCCGATCGTACTGGTCGGCCTGCTGCTGATCGCCGCTGTGGTGCTGATGGCGCTGCCGGCTTCCTTGATTACGCGCTTTCTGCCGCCTCGAGTTCGCGCCGAGGACTTCTCCGGCAGCATCTGGCATGGTTCGAGCGGTCGAATCACGTTCGATTCGCGCCCAGTCGGCGCCCTCGAATGGCACCTGCATCCGCTCTCGCTGCTGTCGATGTCGGTGGCCGCCGACTTGCACTGGGTCAAAGGCTCCACCGTCATCGACGGCATGGCCGTGGTCGACGCCCATGGCTTCGTGGTGCGCGAGCTCCACGGCGGCGGCCCCCTCGAAGATCTGCGCGACTTCGGCGTAAGCCCAGGATGGAACGGCAATGCGAAGCTCGACCTGCGAGAAATCAAGGGCAGCTTCAACGCCATTGAGTCCGCGGCAGGCACCATCGATGTCTCCGCTCTCGCCTCGGCGAGCATTGCCGGAGGCGCTGATCTGGGAAGCTATGAACTGACACTGCCGCCGGACGCCGTCAATGCCGATGGCGTCTCCGCGACGCTCAAGGACACGGGCGGTCCGCTCGAGGCGCAAGCGCAAATTCGCTATACGCCCGCTTCGCGCACTGTCCTGTTGTCCGGCACCGTCAAAGAGCGTCCCGACGCCCCCCCGCCGCTGCGAGCTGAATTGATCAACCTCACCCAGCTCAGACCGCGGGACAGCTCGGGACGCATCCCCGTGGAATTCGAATTCGCGTTGTAAACGCCTCGTGCCACCCGACGGGCCTGGGAAGACATACTGTTGTTATACCCAGTACTGGTCTCGACCCTTAGGTCGCCGCACACCGCCAGCGCCTTGCCGCGCGTGAGGCGGCCTGAGCCGGTCTCTCCGGGGCGCGCTCAGCGCTGCTGGACCGTGAGGCCGGATCCCACGATTTGCAGTTCTGGCGCCGCCGCAGGCGCCGATGCGGCCTGCGCGTCGAGCAATTCCTCGATGCGCGCGAACACCGTATCGATGAGCGCACGTTCCGGCAGATTGGTAATGCGGAAGGCGTTGCGATATCGCACGTTGAAGCTCACCCCGGGCGCGACCAGAACGTGCTTCCTCTCCAGCAATTCGAGCGCAAACGCTTGATCGTCGAAATCGGGCAGAACGTCCTCGCGTACCTGTACGAAGGAATAAAGAGCTCCCCTGGGACGCACCAATTTCAGATATTTGCTGCGGGCCACGCCGTCGATGATGGCCTGCCGGGAGTCATGCAGACGGCCGCCCGGCCGGGTCAACTCGAGGATGCTCTGGTAACCTCCCAACGCGGTCTGCACGGCCCACTGGCCGGGAACATTGCTGCACAATCGCAGCGACGACAGCAGCTCCAGGGCATTGAGATATTCGCCCGCATTCTCGAGGTCGCCGGAGAACGCCGCCCAGCCCACCCGGTAGCCGCATGCTCTGTAAACCTTCGAGAGTCCGCTCATCGTGCAGCACAGGGTGTCATGGACCAGCGTCGCCATGGGCACGAACTGGGCGTCATCGTAAAGAATATGATCGTATATCTCGTCGCAAAGGACCACGAGGCGATGGCGTTCCGCGATCAGCGCGAGAGCCTGCAGCGTTTCCCTCGGATAGACTGCTCCGGTGGGATTGTTGGGGTTCACCACGACGATGGCGCGCGTGCGCTTGTTGATGAGCGCTTCGATCTCTTGCGGGTCGGGCACGAAGCCCGCCTCCGGATGGCAGGGATAGTGCACCGCGCGGCCGGTATTCAAGTTCACGCCCGCCGTCCACAGCGGGTAGTCGGGACTCGGCACCAACACCTCATCCCCGGGATTCAACAGAGCCCGCAGCGTCAGATCGATCAGCTCGCTGACGCCGTTGCCGATGAAGACTTCCTCGACACTCACGCCGCGCACGCCGCGCTCTTGCTGCTGCATGACGATCGCTTCACGTGCCGGGAAAATACCCTTCTGATGCACGTAGCCTTCGCTGTTGCGCAGGTTCTCGATCATCGCCAAACGCA